>JAESGW010000129.1_pt1 | contig 175979 bp, 167 predicted proteins | sample 9269791 | NCBI WGS metagenome assembly JAESGW01 (sample SAMN16773120, study PRJNA677053) | algae metagenome | isolation source: Aphanocapsa lilacina HA4352-LM1 and co-occurring heterotrophs from near cave... | place: USA: Maniniholo cave, near Haena, Kauai, HI | collected 2009-07-28
TTCAGGTGCATAAAGCAGTCGGGAGGCGACCCGAGCCCGCCTTCGGTCTCCATCGACCAGGGACCCAACGGTCTGCCTCCCGACAACAAGCTAATCACAAACCCAACACACAGGGACCCAGTGGGATTTCTCAGCTTCAGCGGGTGCCGCAGCATCCCACTAGGTTCCCGCCTGCGCGGGAATGACGTCGGTGTGGGTTGAACCATGACGGCCCCACCCATCCGCGCGTCGCGCCAACTACCCCCTGGCCAGCACCGCATCGACCTCGCCGCGGGTCGGCGGGTGGCAGCCGACGAACTGGCAGTTGAGCCCCGCCGCCACCGCGCCGAAACGCAGCATCGTATTGAGCGCGGCATCCCCCATTGCCCCAAGCTTCCCCGGCTTGAGGTTGCCCTGCTCGTTGAGCAGCGTCAGCACCGCCGCCATCAGCGTATCGCCGGCGCCCACCGTGTCGCCGAACGGCACCGCCGGGTAGACGCCCTGCTTTGCCGAGCCGGATTTGGTGAAGGCCCGGCTGCCTTCGTCGCCAAAGGTGACGATCACCAGCTCGCAGTTCGGCCGGCCAAGGAAGTCGGCGGTGTATTTGCTGACCAGCGCTTCGACCTCGGCCGGTGTCAGCTCGGTGGCGCGCACGGCGCGGCTCTGTTCCAGCGAAGCGAGATCCTCGATCGACACCTTCACCAGGTTGACGAGGTCGAGAAAGCTCGAGAGCCGCGCCTTGTAGCCGGCAAAGTCGGGCACCAGTGACGGCCGCACATTGGGGTCCATGGTCAGCGTTGCGCCGCGCCGCGCAGCTTCTCTTGCGACATCCAGCCAGATCGCCGCGTCTTCGGGCTCGATCGGGCAGAAGCCGCCGACCTGGAACGCCTCGAGCTGTTGCGGCAGTGCCGCAATCAGCCCTTCGCGGCTGAAGGCGCGGTCGGCATTGCGGTAGAAGCCGTATTGCGCGCTCTTTTTTGCATCGAACGTCACCACCGCGAGGGTCGTATAGGCGTCTACCCGCTCAGCGAGCAGCGGCTTCACCCCGGCTTCCGCCAGTGGCGCCAACAGGTAGGTGCCGAGGCCGTCGGTGCTGATCGGGCAGAGAAAGCCGGTGTCGTTGCCGAGCTTCGAAAGCGCAATGGCGCAGTTGTAGGGTGAGCCGCCCTGGTGCGCCACGAGGCGGATGACGCCATCGGCCCCGACCGGCTCCGAGATCAGGTCGATCAGGCTTTCGCCACCCACTACGAACATTGAGCATCCCCGCGCTGAAGTTGGTGCATCGTTACAATGCCGATGCGCAAAAGTTCAAGCTCAGGAGGCGAGTGCGCCGGGGATGAAGGCGTCGCGCCGGAAATCCGACGGCGACATGCCGGCGATCTTGCGGAACGACTTGTTGAAGGCGCTGAGCGAGCCGAAGCCGGATTCCATGGCGACACGCAGCACATTGGCGTCGTCGCGCAGCAACAGCGCCTGCGCATAGCTCAGCCGCAACAGGCTCACATACTCGTTGAGCGTCATGCCGGTTGAGCGCTTGAAGATGCTCATGGCGTATTTGGGGTGGAGGTTGGCGGCCCGCGCGATATCGACCGAGTCGATCTCGTGCAGGAAATTTTCGGCGATGTAATCGCACATCTTGCCGACATTGCGCGACGACTGCACTTCGGCGGTTTCGACCGAGTGCCCCGCCGCCTTGCTGTTGCCGACCAGCTCGTAAGGCTCGAACCGCACCCGCTCGAGCCGCAGCAGCAATTCGTCCACCGCGTGCTGTGCCTTCACTGCATCGCCCGAACGGGCGTAGCGATTCCAGCGCTCGAAATTGTGTGCGTCGGAATCATCGGGCGTACAGCTCAACAGCGTCGTGCCCTGCATCAGCTTGTGCGGCACGTCCTCGGGCAGTCGCAACCGGAAGAAATGCATCAGCGGCAGGTGCGCGCCGGCATAGATCGCATCGTCGGAGAGGTCGTACATCTGGTGCGGCAGCCCGCCCCAGAACAGCACCATGTGCCCGGCCGAGAGCGTCAGCTCATGCGTGTGCATGCGGTAATGCACCGTCCCGGCAACGATGAAGTTGACTTCCACCTGGGCGTGCCAATGCGGCTTCAGCATCACCAGCGGGTGGTTGTGGAAGGTCGAAAGGATGGTCGGGTGGGCTTCAACGCTGCTGGCGTTGGGCTGGTACACCGGCCGCTGCTCTACCTTACTTTCCGCCAAGTCGAGTTTCCCTTTGTCGCGGACATGCGCCTTTGGTCGCATATTCTAACCACGCTTGCCCAAGGTGAGCCAAATGAAAACGGGAGGAATTGTATGACCACCACCGCATCGCGTTGGCGCCACGCGCTCGCCATTGCCGCAGCCGCCGGCGTCTCCGTGCTCACCATGACCGCCGCCATGGCTGTCGATGTCACCGTCTGGGCCTGGGACACCAACTTCAACGGCGCTGCCATGAAGGAAGCCGCGTCGCGCTATGCCCCGTCGCATCCGGATGTGAACATCAAGATCGACGACAGCATGCAGCAGGAGGATATCCGCCAGAAGCTGCAGACCCAGCTGCTCGCCGGCGACACCACCGGCCTGCCCGATATCGTGCTGATTCAGGACGACGTGGCGCAGAAGTACCTGCAGTCGTTCCCGGGCGCCTTCGTGCCGCTGTCCGACTCGATCGATATGACCGCTTTCGCGCCCTACAAGGTCGCGGCCGCCACCCATGACGGCAAATCCTATTCGCTGCCCTTCGACTCCGGCGTCACCGGCCTGTTCTATCGCGCCGACTACCTCAAGGAAGCAGGCTACGAAGCCGACGCTCTCAAGGACCTGACCTGGGACAAGTTCATCCAGATCGGCAAGGACGTGAAGGCCAAGACCGGCCACAACCTGATTGCCCTCGACCTCAACGGCAGCGGCCTCATCCGCATCATGATGCAGTCGGCCGGCGTCTGGTATTTCAACGCCGATGGCAGCCTGAACATCGTCGACAACAAGCCGCTGAAGGCCGCGCTCGAGACCTACGCCAAGATCTGGCAGGCCGATATCGTCAAGCCCGCCTCGGGCTGGACCGAGTTCACCAGCGCCTTCACCTCGGGTGAAACCACTGTCGCGCTCAACGGCGTGTGGATGACCGGCACCATCAAGTCGCAGCCCGACCAGGCCGGCAAGTGGGGCGTGGCGCCCATTCCCAGGCTCGAAGGCGTGGAGGGCGCAACCGGCTATTCCAACGAAGGCGGCTCGAGCTGGTACGTGCTGTCGTCGGGTCCCGGCAAGGATGCCGCCGTCGACTTCCTCAAGTCCATCTGGGCGACCGATGTCGACTTCTACCAGAAGATCCTGATCGGCCAGGGGGCGTTCAGCACCTGGCTGCCGGCTTCGGCGGGCGATGCCTACAAAGCGTCGGACGATTTCTTCGGCGGCCAGCCCGTCTGGGCCAACTTCTCCGAGTGGCAGGCCAAGATCCCGAGCATCGACTACGGCATCTACACCGCTGAAGTTGACGCCGCGGTGGTTGCCCAGCTCCCGACCATCACCCAGGGCGGCAGCGTCGACGACGCGCTGAAGGCCATCAACGACCAGGCCAGCCAGCAGATGCAGTAACGGGTTGGGAGGCGGGGCCCGCAGGCACCGCCCCCTCCTCGCATTGCCGGTCGCACTTCCTTGCCGGAGTGCGACCGGCAACTGTTGTGAAGTCGCCTGTCGGGGAGTTGTCATGGCAAACGCTAGACTTGGCCGCACCGAGCAGATCACCGGCTGGACGTTCATCGCGCCCGCCCTCGTGCTGCTCGGCATCTTCATGCTCTATCCGATCCTGTGGTCGCTCTGGATGAGCTTCCAGGTCGGCAAGGGGATGAACTTCAATTTCGGCGGTTTCGCCAACATCGTTCGCCTGACCAAGGACCCGGTGTTCATCCGCGCGCTGGTCAACACCCTGACCTTCCTGGTCGTGCAGGTGCCGATCATGATCATGCTGGCGCTCCTCGCCGCAGTCGCGCTGAACGATCCGAAGCTCCGCTTCCGCGGCTTCTTCCGCACGGCCATCTTCCTGCCTTGCGTCACCTCGCTGATCGCCTACTCGACCCTGTTCAAGTCGATGTTCGCCACCGACGGCATCGTCAACAAGATGCTGATGGCGGTCTGGATTATCCAGGAGCCGATCCACTGGCTGCAGGATCCGTTCTGGGCCAAGATCCTGATCATCATCGCCATCACCTGGCGCTGGACCGGCTACAACATGGTGTTCTACCTGGCGGCGCTGCAGAACGTCGACCGCTCGATCTACGAAGCGGCCCGCATCGATGGCGCCTCGGGGTGGCAGCAGTTCTGGCAGATTACCGTCCCGATGCTGAAGCCGGTGATCCTGTTCACCACCATCATTTCAACCATCGGCACGCTGCAGCTGTTCGACGAGGTCAACAACATTACCCAGGGCGGCCCCTCGGACTCGACGCTGACGCTGTCGCTCTACATCTACAACCTGACCTTCAAGTTCATGCCCAGCTTCGGCTATTCGGCCACCGTCTCCTGGGTCATCGTGCTGCTCGTTGCCGTCTTGAGCTTCCTGCAGTTCGTCATCGCACGGGATCGCAGCAAATGACCGATCAGGCCCTTCCCCTCGCCACCTCCCGGGTCGAGCGTCGCACCCGGTCGTTCAACCTGCCGAACCTGGTTGGCCGCACCATCAAGTACCTGCTGCTGAGCCTTGCGGCCTTCGTCTCGATCTTCCCGTTCTTCTGGATGGTCGTAGGCGCCACCAACCGCTCGGTCGATATCGGCATCGGCAAGGCGACGTTCGGCGACCAGCTGTTCATCAACGCCGCCAACTTCTTCGCCACAGTGGATGCCCCGCGCATCTTCTGGAACTCGGCCTTCATCGCGCTGGTCGGCACCGTGCTGACGCTCGCCATCTCATCGCTCGCCGGCTACGGCTTCGAGATGTTTCGATCGAAGTTCCGCGAACGCATCTTCACCCTGATGCTGCTGCTGCTCTCGATCCCGTTCGCGGCGTTGATGGTGCCGCTGTTCGTGATGATCTCGTCGTTCAAGCTCGTCGGCACGGTGGCGGCGGTGGTGCTGCCCGGCATCGCCTCGATCTTCATTATCTTCTACTTCCGCCAGGCGACCAAGGCCTTCCCGGGCGAGCTGCGCGACGCGGCCCGCGTCGATGGGCTCAACGAGTGGCAGATCTTTTTCTACATCTACCTGCCCACCATGCGCTCGACCTACGCGGCGGCGATCATCATCGTGTTCATGGCCAACTGGAACAACTACCTGTGGCCGCTGATCGTGCTCAACAAGCCCGAGCAAAAAACTGCGACACTCGTCATCTCGTCGCTGACCTCGTCCTATACCCCCGACTTCGGCATGATCCTGTTCGGCACCATCCTCGCCACGCTGCCGACGCTCATCATCTTCTTCCTGCTCCAGCGCCGCTTCGTCGAAGGCATGCTGGGCGCGGTGAAATAGCTACCAACCGCCAATTGCCCCAACGGCAGGAATCGCTGCCGTTGGGCCCGATTTCTTGAGGAGAGTATCATGACCATTCGCGCCCCCATCCGCTGGGGGATCATCGGCCCGGGCGCCATCGCCAAGGATTTTCGTCGCGGCGTGCTGGATTCCAAGCTCGGCAAGCTCGAGGCCATCGCCACGCGTAACCCGGGCAAGGCGAGCCTCAAGGAGGATTTCCCCGAGGCCCGCATCCTCGACGGCTATGAGGCGATCCTCGCCGATCCGAACGTCGATGCCATCTACATCGCGACGCCACATACCGGCCACGCCGAATGGGCCATCAAGGCCGCCGAAGCCGGCAAGCACGTGCTGATCGAAAAGCCGATGGCGCTGAGCGCCTTCGAGGTCGATGCCATTATCCATGCACACCGGAAGGCCGGCACCTTCGCCGGTGAAGCCTTCATGTACCGGCTGCACCCGCAGACCCAGAAGCTTTGGGAGCTGATCAACTCCGGCACCATCGGCGAAGTCCGCTTCGTCACCGCCAGCTTCGGCTTCCAGATGGGCCGCTTCATCCCCGAACACCGGCTGTTCGCCTCCGAGCTCGCCGGTGGCGGCATCCTCGATGTCGGCGGCTACCCGGTGTCCTTCGCCCGCTTCGTTGCCGGCGCAGCCGCCGGCAAGCCTTTCCTCGACCCGGTCAAGGTGGTGGGCTCGGCCAGCCTCAATGCCGAAGGCACCGACAACCTCGCCGCCGCGGTGCTGCTGTTCGAGAACGGCATCACCGCCCAGGTCAGTTGCGCCATCATGGCCAACCTCGAGAATGTCGGCCGCGTCATCGGTTCCGAAGGCACCATCGAGGTGCCGGCCTTCTGGTTCGCCAATGGCGACCGCGCCGGCGGCGACGGCAAGATCGACATCATCCGCAAGGATGGCAGCCGCGAGACGGTGAGCGTCGGCAAGCAGCGCCACCTCTACTCGTTCGAGGCCGATGCGGTGGCCGAGGCCATCCTAGCTGGAAGGCAGGAATTCACGGCACCCGGCATGAGCTGGGCCGACAGCCTCGGCAATGCGCGCGTGCTCGACAAGTGGCGCTCGGATGCCGGCATCGAGTACTCGGTCGAAAAGTCGGTGAAGCGCATCAACACCCTCACCGGCCGACCGCTGAAATCCGATGGCGCCGTTATCCCCAAGCGCTCCATTCCGGGCGTGCAGAAGCCCGCTTCGGCCGCAGCGCTCGGCTTTGAGGATTTCCGCACCTTCGCGTCCGGCGCGATCCTGCTCGATGCGTTCTGGGAGAAAGGCGGCAACATTTTCGACACCGCCTTCATCTATGCCGGCGGCTATACCGAAAAGCTGTTCGGCGAATGGCAGAAATCGCGCGGCGTACGCGAGGAGGCCGTGGTGATCGGCAAGGGCGCACATAGCCCGCTGGTCTACCCCGACGTCATTTCCAAGCAGCTGACCCAGTCGCTCGACCGCCTGCAGACCGACTATGTCGATGTCTATTTCATGCACCGCGACAACCTCGACGTGCCGGTCGGCGAGTTCGTCGACGCCATGGATGCCGAGGTGAAGAAGGGCCGCATCCGCGGGCCGTTCGGCGGCTCGAACTGGACCCGCGAGCGCTTCGACGAGGCCATCGCCTATGCCGACAAGCACGGCAAACAGCGGCCGGGGGCGCTCTCCAACAACTTCGCCCTTGCCGAAATGCTCGATCCGATCTGGGCCGGCTGCGTCACCGCCTCGACACCGGAGTGGAAGCAGTGGCTGAAGGATCGGCAGATCCCGAACTTCTCGTGGTCGAGCCAGGCCCGTGGCTTCTTCACCGATCTTGCCGGCCGCGACAAGCGCGACAACGAGGAGATGGTCCGCGTCTGGTACAACGAGCAGAATTTCGTGCGCCGCGACCGGGCGATCGAACTGGCCAACCAGCTCGGCAAGAGCCCGATCCACGTGGCGCTCGCCTATGTGCTGGCCCAGGACTTCCCGTCCATCCCGCTGATCGGCCCGCGCAAGCTCGCCGAACTCGACGACAGCATGAACGCCTTCGACATCAAGCTGACGACCGAACAGGTGGCCTGGCTGGAGGGGTAGGTCCTTCGTGGTGGCATACTGAAGCAGACGGCCCCCTCCCATCCTCCCCCATAAAGGGGGAGGTGCCCCGCCGGTGCTTTGGCATCATCGACCCACAGCCCAGACTCTTCACCTCCCCCTTTATGGGGGAGGCCGGGAGGGGGCCGTCTCTCTCAGTTAGCTCACTTCTTCAGTTAGCCCGCCTTCACGAACCGCTCCCCCCACCACGCCGTCCAGCGCTGCTCCAGCGCCGCGAACGCCGCGTCCGACAGCCCGAACGTCGTCAGCAGGGCGGTGCCGCCGCCATTGGGGCCGGCATTTGGCGCCGGCTGGTCGGTGATCACCATCAGCCCGTCGCCCCAGCCATCGACGCTCATCGCCACCTGTCGTTCGCTCTGATGCCAGACGGTGCCGTTGACCGTCTCCCCTACCGGCAATGCGAACGAAGCCGTGCTGCCGGCTGCGCCTGTCCACAGCACCTCGAGTCCCAGCGCCGCCACCGGCAATGCGCCGGGCGTCTCCAGCTTGCCCGACAGGAACAGCGTCCGTCGCTGCGCCCCAGGATGCCGCTCGAGCAGGAACCGCATCTGCTGAAAGAAGGTAATCCAGCCTTCCCAGATATCCTCGTAGAAGGCGCTCCAGTCACCCGCTATTGGGCCGCTTCGCACCACGCGCAGCACCGTACCCTCGGGCGCCGTCCGCAGTTCCACCCGGTCGGCGACGCCCTCGTGCTCACCGAAGGAAATGACCTTGGCGGCCTCGTCCGCCTCGGCGTGGTCGATGAAGATGTACTTGATCTCGTCGCGCAGCGTATCGGCATCCCAGCCAAACCAGTTGAGCATCTGCTCGGGGTCGCGCATCGCCGTCCACACCGTCTCGATTGGCGTCGCAATCGTCATCTCGACGATGACGCGATCCTGTTTCTCGGCCATTTCGTACTCCTCAGTTGATCTTGCCGGGCGCCTTGCCCTTGATCGCCGGATGCCCGCCGATCAGCAGCCGGTAGCGCCGCCCCTCGCTCTTCGGCGAGAATTCCTCAGCGAGTCCCGCCACCATCTCTGTGAGCCGTTCGGCAAAGGCTTCGACATCCTGCGGCGCGGCAAAGCCGATATCCGCCTCGATGGTGAAGGTGAGCAGCCGTGTCCCTTCCTCCGCGGCCGCTGCCTGCATCCGCGTCACCTCGCGCACTGTCTCGGCTGAACACGCCACCAGGTGCTCGGCTGCGAACCGATCCTGCTTCTCCAATGCCGGCGGTGCGCCGAAGATCGAGGGATCGACAACGAACGAGCCGGCGCGGGCGATGAACAGCCGCTCGGTGAAACCACGCCGCTGCCGCGTGCCGGCCGGTGTCACCAGCCCTGCCTTCTCCAGCGCATGCAGGTGATAGCCGATTTTCTGCCGCGGCAGCTCCAGCGCCGCCGCCAGCGTTGCCGCCGAACCCGGCTCGCGCAGCAGCGCCAAGAGCTTCAGCCGCAGCGGCGTCATCGCCTGCCGCGCCTTGTCCGCGTCCTCCAGCAATACCGGGGTGGTGTTGTCCATGCCCCTTGTTATAATAGACAACTTTTGTTGTCAAATGTACCAGTTCACAACAAACCGTCTGCATAGCGGTTGACGCGACCCGCCGACACATGTTGCCTTGCGGTCTGGACTTCGCCAGCAGAGCGGGCCGGACAGGAACGAGGGCCGGGGGAACAGCCGCCTATGGCGCTGGCTTTGCGCTTCACGCGCATCATCGAACAACGGAACGGCTGCGTCGGCTTTGCCGCTGCCCGGAGGCGCGTCACTCTCCGCCTCGCCGTTTCGCTGCAGCGCGGCCCGTGCAGGCGCGCCGCGAGGGCGGCGGCATATTGGCGGCAGCAAGTTGTCGGCCTTCTAGCGCAGACCGGGACTTTCTCAGCATCTGCGCACAGACTGATTTGAACAGGAGGTAGGAGATGGAACTGCTCGCGGGCTATGTTCGGGCAGTGAGCACGCTCAATCGGTGGGTCGGACTGGTGTTCAGTTGGCTCGCACTGGCGGTGGTTGTCGTTTGCTTCGCCGTGGTCGTGCAACGCTATTTCTTCCACACCACGCAACTGTGGATGCAGGACCTGTATGTCTGGCTGAGCGGCGCCATGTTTACCGCCGTCGCGGGATTCGCCCTGTTGCGCGACAATCACGTGCGCGTGGACATCTTTTACCGACCCTGGTCGATCCGCCGGAAGGCTATTGCCGACCTCATCGGTGTCGCAGTCTTTCTCATTCCCTACGTCGTGGTCGTGGCACTCTATGCCTGGCCTTTCGTGATGCGCTCCTGGCGCATCTACGAGGGCTCGGCCAACGTCGGCGGAATGCCGGGACTGTTTGTCCTCAAGACCTTCATTCTTGTATTCTGCGCGCTGATCGGACTGCAGGGTCTCGCCTGGGCATTCCGCTCGATACTGGTGCTTGCCGATCGCGAAGAACTGCTGCCCGAGAGGTTGCGCTACCAGCCGGAGTCCGGTGAATGACGCAACAACTGATCGGCGAGATTCTCGCCGGGACGATGTTCCTTGGCGTTATCGGCACGCTGCTGCTTGGTTTTCCGGTGGCGTTTTCGCTCGCCGGCACCGCTCTCATCTTCGGCCTCGCCGGCATGGCTCTTGGGGTGTTCGACCCCTCGAATTTCGGCTCGCTCGCTAACCGCTATATCGGCACCATGACCAACGAGGTGCTGGTCGCCGTGCCGCTCTTCATCTTCATGGGCGTGATGCTGGAGCGTACCGGTATCGCCGAAGCGCTGCTTACGACCATGGGCAAGCTGTTCGGAAACCTGCGCGGCGGGCTCGGCATCTCGGTGATCCTGGTCGGCGCCCTGCTCGCCGCCTCCACCGGCGTTGTCGGGGCCACTGTCGTGACGATGGGCCTCATCTCCCTGCCTGCCATGCTGCGGGCCGGCTATGATCCCAAACTCGCCTCCGGTGTCATCTGCGCCTCGGGCACGCTGGGACAGATCATCCCGCCATCGACCGTCTTGATCTTCATGGGCGATATGCTCTCGGGCATCAACGCCCAGGTGCAGATGGAGAAGGGCAACTTCGCCCCCGAGCCAGTGTCCGTCGGCGCACTGTTCGCGGGAGCATTCCTCCCCGGTCTTCTACTCGTCGCGCTCTATATCGGCTTCATGATCTTCAAGGCCGTGACGGACCCCAAGTCCTGCCCCGCGACTCCGGTTCCGGTCGACCAGAAGCAACACCTGGTGCGAGAGGTGCTGGTGGCCCTGCTCCCCGCGCTCGGGCTGATCATTGCCGTGCTGGGCTCCATCCTTGGCGGCATTGCGACCCCCACTGAGGCAGCATCCGTCGGTTCCGTTGGCGCCATGCTGCTGGCACTGGCAAAGCGCCGGTTCAGCCTAAAGGTACTGCAGGAGACGGTGGTATCGACGGCTACGATCAGCTCGATGGTGTTCATCATCCTCTTCGGAGCCGCGGTGTTCTCCATCGTGTTTCGGCTGATGGGCGGTGACAACCTGGTGCACGAGTTCCTGTCCAATATGCCAGGCGGCGCGATCGGCGCGACAATCATCGTCATGCTGATCATGTTCGTACTTGGCTTTATTCTTGATACGTTCGAGATCATCTTCATCGTCATCCCGATCACCGCGCCGGTACTGCTGGCCTTGGGCGTCGATCCGATCTGGCTGGGCGTCGCGGTCGGCGTGAACCTGCAGACAAGCTTCCTCACGCCACCGTTCGGCTTTTCGCTGTTCTACCTGCGTGGCGTCGCGCCCTCGCGTGTCAGCACTGGCATGATCTACCGCGGCGCCGTGCCCTTCGTGATTCTGCAGACGATCGCCATAGCGATCCTGTTCCTGTGGCCAGGCCTCGCCACCTGGCTGCCGCGGCTGCTGTATCACTGACGCACAAAGGGACCCGGGTCTCCCCGGGTCCCTGCTTGTCTTCGAGCGAAGGTTCAGAGCGTGAAGTACTTCGCCCGCGCCATTGCGAAGCGGCCATCCGTACCGTCGGTCCGGGTGCGGAGCAGGTTGAAAGCCGAAACATAGCTCTCGGCGACCTTTTTGGTCAGCGCGTCACCATTGGTCCGGATATCGGTGAGCACTTCCTGCGCCGCCTTGGCACCGGCCTCAAGTATCTCCTCCGGGAATTGCCGAACCTGCACGCCGTGCTCGTTCACTAGGGTCTGCAGCGCCCGGGGATCGTTGGCGTACATATCGGAGGCTACGTCGTCATAAGCCGCCTGCGAACAAGCCTTGACTATCTCCTGCAGGTCCGCCGGCAGCGCCTGGAACTTCGCCTTGTTGACGACCAGTTCCGTGGCCAGCCCCGGCTCAACGAAGCTGGGGAAGTAGTAGTTCTTGCAGATCTGGTAGAAACCCAATGCCAGATCATTGTACGGGCCGACGAACTCGGCCGCGTCCAGCGTACCCGACTGCAGCGCCGCGAAGATTTCGCCGGCAGCAAGGTTTGTCACTGCTGCGCCGAGCTTTGCCCACACCTGGCCGCCCAGGCCCGGGGTGCGGAAGCGCAGTCCCTGGATATCGGCGACACCTGTCAGTTCGTTCTTGAACCAGCCGCCGGCCTGCGTGCCGGTATCCCCGCTGAGGAACCCCTGCACGCCAAACTGATCGTAGATCTCGTCCCAGATTTCCTGGCCACCGAGAAACCGCACCCAGGCTGTAAGCTCGCGACTGGTCATTCCATACGGCACGCCGGTGTAGAAGCTCAGGCCCTGGCTCTTGTTCTGCCAGTAGTAGGCCGCGCCGTGGCTCATCTCGGCCGAGCCGTCGATGACCGCATCCAGCGATTGCAGCGGCGGGACCATTTCACCAGCCGCGAAAACCTGCACCGTGAGCCGACCGCCGGATGCGGCAGTGATCCGATCCGCCAGCCTCTGTGCGCCAACGCCAAGGCCCGGAAAGTTCTTGGGCCAGGTCGTCACCATCCGCCAGGTGATGTTACCCTGCGCAATAGCCGGCGCGGCAAGCGTCGTGGCGGCGGCCACGCTTGCGGTCATTGCAGTGGCCGACTTGAAGAATTCACGCCTCTTCATACGGATAGTCCTCCTCTTGGCTTGTTGCCCGGCCGTCTCTCTTCCGGCCTTACCGGCTAGATGAACAGGCAGCAACGAAACTGTCCACCGGGCGCTCCGATCAAATCCGAAGAAATTATCGCACGCCGGGAATAAAGCCCTCGCTGCGGTGTTGGAACCGATGAGGCGCGGCCCAACGCCCGCGCCCGACATGCCCAACGGAGGGAATCATGAAACTTGCAGTCACGCTCGGCGCTGCCGCGCTCGTCCTGTTCACCACCGCCAGCTTTGCCGCGGATTTCGTCGGCGGGGCAATCAAGACCATGGAGATCGGCGGCAAGCAGGTGCTGGTCGGCGCCAACGACATGACGCTCTATACCTTCGACAAGGACGCCGTCGGCGTCACCAACTGCTACGACAAGTGCGCCGAGAACTGGCCGCCGCTGATCGCCGATGCCGGCGCCGCTGCGGACGGCGATTTCACTCTGGTCGACCGCACCGACGGCTCCAAGATGTGGGCCTACAAGGGCTGGCCGCTCTACTTCTGGGTGAAGGACGAGAAGCCGGGCGACACCACCGGCGACATGGTCGGCGAGGTCTGGCACACTGCCGTGATGCAGTAAGCCGGGGCCGACGTGGACTTCCTGGATGAGATCGAGGCGACGGTGCCGGCCTTGCGCCGCTACGCGCGTGCGTTGACGCGCAACGCCGACCGCGCCGACGATCTCGTCCAGGATTGTCTCGAGCGAGCGATCCGTAAGCGGAGCCTGTTTGCCCCGACCGGACCGCTGCAGGCTTGGCTGTTCCGCATCCTCATCAACCTCTGGCGCAACGACCTTCGCTTCGAGCGCCGCCGTGGAGACCACGTTCCCATCGACAGCCTTGTTTCCGAACCCGCGGTGGCGCCGGCCCAGCCGGGCCGTATCGCCCTCGCCGAAATGTCCCGTGCCATCGACCGCCTGCCCGACGACCAGCGCGAGGCGCTCCTGCTCGTGGTGCTCGAAGGCCTGAGCTACCAGGCCGCCGCCGATGTCCTCGGCATCCCCGCCGGCACGTTGATGTCGCGTCTGGGCCGCGCCCGTGCGGCACTCCGCTCGTTGACCGGCAGCGGCGATGAACCCAGATTGAGGTCGGTCAAATGACGAACCTCGCACCCGTCTCCGAAACCGACCTCCACGCCTTTGTCGACGGCCAGTTGCCGCCGGAGCGCGCCGCCGAGGTCGAAGCCTGGCTCGCCGCCCATCCCGACAAGGCAACCGAGCTCGCCAACTGGCGACACCAGAACGAGGCGCTGACCGCTTTGTTCGGCAGCACCGCCGACGAGACCGTACCATCGCGGCTCGACCCGCACCTGATTGCCCGCTCACCCGCCGCCAATCGGAGCTTCGGCTGGTCGCAGGCCGCCGCCGCGGCCGTGGTGACGCTGGCGCTGGGCGGCGCACTCGGCTGGGCCGGCCGCGATTATTTCAGCCCGCCGCCGCGCCAGGAGCTGATCGCCTCGGCGGTCTCGGCGCACGCCCTCTACGTCAAGGAGAACCGCCACGCCGTCGAGGTCGCCGCCGCCGACAAGGATCACCTGGTGTCGTGGCTGTCGAACCGCGTCGAGCGTCCGATCAACCCGCCCGATCTTGCCGCCGATGGTTTCACCCTGGTCGGCGGCCGGCTGCTGCCCGGCTATGGCGCGGAGCCGTCCGGCCCTGCCGCGCAGCTGATGTATGAGAACGCCGCACAGGAGCGAGTCACCGTCTACATCACCGCCGCCCTGCCCGATCGCCGCACCGAGAAGGAATTCACGGCGCGCAACAATCTCGATGCCTTCTACTGGGCCAACGACAAGATCACCTGCACCGTGGTGGGCGACCTGCCCGAAGCACAGATGCAGGCCGTGGCGAAAAAGGTCTACCAGCAGCTCACCTGGCGACCGGATGGCGCGCCGGGCGGCACCTGGGGCACCTGATGGCAGTGCTTGCGCCATGGCGCGCCCTCGCATAGGGTCCCGGCCCATGTTCCAGACCGCGAACATTGCTGCATCCACCGTTCCGGCCGCGCTCCGTGGCGCCGGTCGTCGAGGTATGGGCGTCTTCGGCTAGACGCGGGGGTTCGGCAACTGCTGTCTCCGCCCGCCGGAGACGTAAAGCCCGAACCACATCCCCATACCCTGAGAACGAGGAAGCAACATGCTTTCCCTTTATGACGCCAACGGGCTCGTCCACTGGACCGAGCGCGAAATCCGCCTGCGCGACAGCGCCATTTCCTACATCTCGGCCGAGGTCTCACTCCTTCTCCGCGCGATCAACCCGGCCTGGGACATCCGCCGTGTCGAGGCGCCGATCCTGACGCCGCGCGAGCTGATCTCGTCGGCCTACGGCCCGGACGAGATCTATGTGCAGCAACGGGTCTCCGATACCGACCGCGAGCTGGTGCTGAGGCCCGAGACCACCCCCTCGACCTATGTCTACATGACGCATCAGCTCAACAGCCACGCCAAAACCCGGCTGCCGTTCTGCGTCTGGCAGGCCGGCAAATCCTTCCGCCGCGAGCAGGACCAATCGACCCGCCACGCTCGGCTCAAGGAGTTCTGGCAGATGGAGTTCCAGTGCGCCTATGCCGACGACACCGCTAACGACTACCACGCGGCTGTGCTCGAACCGGTGCGCCGGATGATCGCCGCGGTGACCCGCCTGCCGACCCGCATCGTGCCGTCCGACCGGTTGCCGGCCTATGCCGAGGTCACCATGGATATCGAAGTCGACAATGGCGACAAATGGATGGAGGTCGCCTCGATCTCCCGCCGAACCGATTTTCCGCAGAAGGCGGTGATCAGCGGCAAGAGCGGCACGCGCGAGATCGACGTGCTGGTGGTCGAAATCGCCATCGGGCTCGATCGCTGCATCTACAACTGGGCCATCGCCGACGAACGCGAGGCGGCTGCGGTCAACGCCTGAGACGGGCGGGGATAGAGCCTTGCACCGGCCTCTCAGTGATCCTCCCCCGCGTGGCGGGGGAGGATCACTGCGCGGCCGGTGCCCTCACCGCCGCCCCTCAATACCCCTGCCGCTTCAGCAGGTCGTTCGAATAGATGTTGTGGAGCCCGATATTCTTGACGTCACGCTCGCCCATCAGGGCCATGGTGACGTCCATCTCCTTGTTGATGATCTGCAGCGCCCGGGTGACGCCCGCCTCGCCTCCGGCGCCCAGCCCGAAAGCCATGGCGCGGCCGACAAAGGTACCCTTGGCGCCGAGCGCCAGCGCCTTCAGCACGTCCTGGCCCGAGCGTATCCCACTATCCATCAGCACTTCGGTGCGGTTGCCTACCGCATCGACGATCTCGGGCAGCACCCGGATGGTCGAGGGCGCGCTGTCGAGCTGCCGGCCGCCATGGTTGGAAACGATGATGCCGTCGGCGCCGTTCTCCACCGCCAGCCGCGCGTCCTCGGCATCGAGGATGCCCTTGACGATCACCGGACCGCCGAAGCGCTTCTTGATCCAGGCGATATCCTTCCAGTTCAGCGTCAGGTCGAACTGCGTCGCCGTCCACTGGCTGAGCGAAGCGAGGTCCACCGCTTCGGTGACATGGCCCGCGATGTTGCGGAAAGTACGGCGCTTGGTGCCCAGCATGCCGAAGGCCCAGGCCGGCTTGGTGGCGATCTCGAACAGGAATTTCGGGGTGATCGGCGGCGGCGCCTTCAGCCCGTTGCGAATGTCCTTGTGGCGCTGCCCGAGGATCTGCAGGTCCATCGTCAGCACCAGCACCGGGCATTTGGCCGCCTTGGCGCGGTCGATCAGCCGCTCGATGAACGGCTTGTCGCGCATCACGTAGAGCTGGAACCAGAACGGCTTCGACGTGTTTTCGGCCACGTCCTCGATCGAACAGATCGCCATGGTCGAGAGCGTGAACGGAATGCCGAACTTTTCCGCCGCGCGGGCCGCCTTGATCTCGCCGTCCGCCGACTGCATGCCGGTGGAACCAACCGGTGCGATGGCGACCGGCATCGAGACGGGTTGCCCCATCATCGTGGTCGCCAGGTTGCGGTTCTCGAGATTGACCGCCACGCGCTGGCGCAACTTGATCTTTTCGAAATCGGTGGTGTTGTCGCGATAGGTGCTCTCGCTCCACGAACCGGAGTCCGCATAATCGAAGAACATTTTTGGCACGCGGCGCTTCGCGGCCTTCATCAGGTCTTCGATGGTGAGATACTTGTCGAGATTGGCCATGTGCGCCCCGGAGAAACGTTGGCGCTTTCTAGTTCTCTGACATGTCAGTGGTCAATGCGACGTTGGGTGTTCATGCGGAACTCGAGGCTGAACCGACGCAAATCCGGCGCAAGCTGACCCCCTCCCCTGTCCCCTCCCCCTAAGAAAGGGGAGGGAGACCAAAACACTATCGCCTGAGTATGCGTCTCCCTCCCCTTGTTTAGGGGGAGGGGACAGGGGTGGGGGTCCCCAGCCACCAGCTTCGCCGCCGTTCATCGCCGCTTCATCCCCGGCCGCGCACCTTCGCCGCCTTCAACGGAGACTCACATGCGCATCGCCACCCTTGCCGCATTCGCCACCCTTGCCTTCGTCGTTCCGGCCCAGGCCGATTGCCTCAGCGACATCAAGGATATCCTCAATCGTTCGATGGCCTCGGGACCCTATGCCATGAGCGTCGACTCGCCGGAAATGAAGATGACGTCGAGCGTGGTGCCGCCCGGCGGCTTCCACTCGACCATCGAGGCCGGCGGTCTCAAGCAGGAAATGATCGTGCTCGACGGCAAAGCCTGGAGCAACATGGCCGGCCAGGGCTGGACCGCGATGCCCGAAGCCGTCGCCGCCCAGGTCACCGCGACCGTGCTCAATGTCGCCGCCATGAACGAGCAGATCAAAGCCCCCGAATGCCTGGGCAACCAGAACGTCGACGGCCGCGACCTCCAGGCGTTCAAGTACGATCTGTCGATGATGGGGGTCGACAGCACCAACCAGTTGTTCGTCGACCCGGCGACGGGCCTGCCCGCCATCGTTGAGACCAAGGCGACCGTCGGCGGCCAGACCAGCGAGACCAAGGCCGTCTATCGCTACGACGCCTCGATCACCATCAACCCGCCGGCGATGTGATCGGTGCACGGCCGTGGGGGCCAGTGTGAGCGCCCCACCCCTGTCCCCTCCCCCTTGCTAAGAATGGGGAGGGAGACCCGAACACTGATTTCGAGGCTATCGTCTCCCTCCCCTTGTTTAGGGGGAGGGATCAAGGGTGGGGGTCAGGCCGCACCGGCTCATCGTCGTGATCACAGCTTCACCGAGTTCAGCCGCAGCGCATTGGCGATGACGCTCACCGAGCTCAGCGCCATAGCCGCTGCGGCGAGCATCGGCGAGAGCAGCCAGCCGGTCAGCGGGTAGAGCACGCCTGCCGCGACCGGAATGCCGAGCGCGTTGTAGCCGAAGGCGAACAACAGGTTCAGCTTGATATTGCCGAGCGTCGCCTTCGACAACTTGCGCGCCTTGACGATGCCGCTGAGCTCGCCCTTCAAGAGCGTGATACCAGCGCTTTCGATCGCCACATCCGCGCCGGTACCCATTGCCACGCCGACATCGGCGGCCGCCAGGGCCGGCGCGTCGTTGACGCCGTCGCCGGCAAACGCCACCGACTTGCCCTGCTGCTTCAGCGCCTCGATCAGCGTGTGTTTGTCCTCGGGCGCCATGCCCGCCTGCACTTCGCTGAGCCCGAGCTCTCGACCAACCGCCTCGGCCGTGCCCTTGGCGTCGCCGGTCGCCATCACCACAGACACCCCATCGGCCCGCAACGCCGCGATCGCTTGCTTGGCGCCTGCCTTGATCGGATCCGACACCGTGACCACACCGATCGCCACCCCGTCATAGGCAACGAGGATCGCCGTCCTGCCCGAGCCGGCTTGCTGCTCGAGCAGCCCGCCGAGCTTGTCCTCGACGACTATGCCCTGCTCCCCAAACAGCTTCAGGTTGCCGAGCAGCGCCGGCTTGCCGCCGACCATTCCCTTGATGCCGCGCCCAGTGAGCGAGGTGAAACCCTCGGCCTCGTAGACCCGCGCGCCGCGCACCTCGGCACCCTTGACCACGGCGGTGCCGATCGGGTGCTCGGAGTGTTTTTCGAGCGCTGCGGCAACTGCCAGCACGAAGCCTTCGTCGACGCCCTTGATCGGGATCACCTGGTCGAGCGTCGGCTTGCCCTCGGTAAGCGTGCCGGTCTTGTCGACGATCAGCGTGTCGACCCGGGCAAAGCCCTCGAGCGCCTTGGCATCCTTCACCAGCACGCCGGCATGGGCGCCGCGCCCGGTCGCCACCATGATCGAGATCGGCGTGGCCAGCCCGAGCGCACAGGGACAGGCGATGATCAGCACCGAGATCGCCGCGACAATCGCTTCGGCAAGGCCGGGCCCCCAGATCATCCAGGCGGCGAAGGCCACAATGGCGATCACCACCACCAGCGGCACGAACCAGTTCGCCACCTTGTCGGCCAGCGCCTGAATCGGGGCGCGGCTGCGCTGCGCCTTGCCGACCAGCTCGACGATCTGGCTGAGCCGGGTCTCGCTGCCGACCCGCATTGCCTGCATGACGAAGCTGCCTTCGCCGTTGAGGGTGCCGCCGGTCACCGGCTCACCCTTAAGCTTCTCCACCGGCACCGGTTCGCCGGTCAGCATCGACTCATCGACGAACGATTGCCCTTCGAGCACCTCGCCATCGACCGGCACCGCCTCGCCCGGCCGCACCCGCAGCCAGTCGCCGGCCCGAACCTCCTCGATCGGCACCTCGATATCCTTGCCCTGCCACACCTTGCGCGCCGTTTTCGGTGCGAGGTTGAGCAGTGCCCGGATCGCCTTGCCGGTGGCGTCGCGGGCCCTCAATTCCAGCACCTGGCCAACGAAGACCAGCGCCACGATCACTGCCGCGGCTTCGAAATAGACCGGCGGCACGCCGTTCATATGTGTCATGCTCATCGGGAAGAGCTGCGGGAACAGCACAGCCACCACCGAGAACAGGTAGGCGGCGCCGACCCCCAGCCCGATCAGCGTCCACATGTTGGGCGAAAGGTTACGGAGCGAGTTCCAGAAGCGCCTGAAGAACGGCCAGGCCGCCCACAGCACCACCGGGGTCGCCAGCGCCATCTCGATCCAGGTGGCCAGCGGCTCGCCGATCCACTCGCGCACCGGCAGGCCGACCATGCCGCCCATCGAGATGACGAGGATCGGGATCGACAGCCCGGCGCTCACCCACAGCCGGCGGGTGAAATCGACGAGCTCGGGGTTCGGCCCATCATCGAGCGAGGCCACCATCGGTTCGAGCGCCATGCCGCAGATCGGGCAATCGCCCGGCCCATCCGTGACGATCTCCGGATGCATCGGACAGGTCCATTTGGTCCCCGCCGCGACGGTCGAAGGGTCGACAGGCGGCGCGCCATGCGAATGGCCGTGATGGCTGTGGCCGTGGCCCGAGTGCCCGCCCTTCGCCGGCGCGGCATGATCATGCCCGTCACCGCACGCGTCGTCCTTCGGCTTGTTGAGATACTTCTGCGGCTCGGCTTCGAACTTGCCGAGACAGCCGGCGCTGCAGAAATAGTAGCGCGTGCCCTCATGCTTCAGCATGTGCTTGGCCGTCGCGCGATCGACCTGCATGGCGCAGACCGGATCCGTGGCGGTGAGATACTTTGCCGGCTCCGCCTCGAACTTCGCCTTACATCCACCGCTACAGAAGCCGATCTCGCGGCCTTCATGCATGGTGCGATGCGGCGTTTTGGACATGTCGACGGTCATGCCGCAAACCGGGTCGCGGTTCACCGCGCCTCCGGCTCCGGCGTGCGAATGGTTGTGTTCAGCGTGCGAGTTCATACCCCGACTCCTATCGTCATAGGGTCTGTTCTGCACCTTCCCATCATGGTAAGGTCAAGCACATTGTTCAGATAGGTGTCCCCATGCAGATCGGCGAGGCCTCCCGGCTGACCGGCGTATCCGCCAAGATGATCCGTCACTACGAATCCATCGGCCTCATTCCCAATGCCGACCGGCGCGACAGCAATTATCGCGATTACGGCCATCATGACATCCACCGCCTCGGCTTCATCCGCCGCGCCCGCGACCTCGGCTTCTCAATGGATGAGATTCGCGACCTGCTCCGCCTGTGGGGCGACACGCAGCGCAGTAGCGCCGACGTCAAGGCGCTGACCCAGAGCCATATCGCTGAGCTCGACCAGAAGATCCGCCTGCTGGGCGAGATGCGCCACACCCTCGCCACCCTTGCCGAGGCCTGCGACGGCGACCACCGGCCTGATTGCCCGATTATCGAGGGATTGGCAGGAGAAACACCGCATGCCGGGCACTGACACTGAAATTGTCTACCGGCTCGACGCGTTTCCCAGTGAGGAAGAACTCGAACCTATGTGGAGCGCCGCCTGGGGCGATGCGTGGGACGGCGATCTCGCTTTCATCCTCGCCCGCAGCCTCACGCACGCCTGCGCCTATGCCGGCGGCCGCATGGTCGGCTACGTCAACGTCGCCTGGGACGGCGGCGTGCATGCCTTCCTGCTCGACACCACGGTCGACCCCGCGTTCCAGCGCCGCGGCATTGCCACAGAACTGGTGCGGCGGGTAGCCGACGCGGCCCGCGAGCGCGGCGCGCAGTGGCTGCATGTCGATTACGAGCCGAAACTCGATGGGTTCTACAAGGCGTGCGGGTTCAAGCCGACGCTGGCGGGATTGATCCGACTTGGCCAATAGCCGCGTCCGGTCGAACGATCGGGCGCGGCAGGCGCCGGTACGCTAGTTCCGCGACTTGAGACTGTTGGTGTAAATGCGCTGCACTTTGGCTTTGAGCTTGTTCAGCTCCGCCGGCTTGTGCAGGTGTGGCTGGCCATGCCCCTGGCAACCTTCGAGGATGAAGTCGTAGCAGCCCCAGAAGTCTGCGTCGTCGAGGCAATCGTAGGTCTTCTCCAGTACGCAGTCGTCCACGTCATGCGCCTGGGCGACCGACACGGACAGCGAGAACAAGGCAGCACAAACAGCCCATACCGTCAGTTTGGTGATCGACATTGTCTCCTCCTTCTTCAGCTTGAGACTGACAAGGAGCGTGCGCCGACTAATCTGAAGACTGGCTGAGACCTTCGTTCATCACACGCTGAGGCACAGATACTTGATATCGAGATAGTCCTCGATCCCGTACTTCGACCCTTCGCGGCCATGCCCCGACTGCTTCACCCCGCCGAACGGCGCCACCTCGGTGGAGATCAGGCCGGTATTGATCCCGACCATACCGTAGTCGAGCGCCTCGGCCACCTCGAACACCCGGCTCAGGTCGCGCGCATAGAAATATGAGGCAAGCCCGAACTCGGTGGCGTTGGCGAGCCGGATCACCTCCTCCACCGACTCGAAGCGGAACAGCGGCGCCAGCGGCCCGAAGGTTTCCTCGCGCGCCAGCACCATATCGGCGGTCGCGTCCACCACGATGGTCGGTTCAAAGAACAGCCCGGTCTTGCGCTTGCCGCCGGTGAGCACCCGGCCGCCCTTGCGCAGCGCGTCGGTGAGGTGCCGCTCGACCTTTTCGACTGCTTTCTCGTCGATCAGCGGTCCGGTGGTCACCCCTTCGCCAAAACCGTCGCCCACCCTCAGCTTCTTCACTGCCGCGGTGAGCTTTTCGGCGAATTCGTCGTAAACGCCGGCCTGCACGTAGATGCGGTTGGCGCAGACGCAGGTCTGCCCATTATTGCGATATTTCGAGATCATCGCCCCTTCGACCGCCGCGTCGAGATCGGCATCATCGAACACGATGAACGGCGCATTGCCACCGAGTTCGAGGCTCAGCCGCTTGATCTGATCTGCTCCCTGCCGCATCAGGACGCGACCGACCTCGGTGGAGCCGGTGAAGCTCAGCTTCTTCACCACCTCGTTCGAACAGAATTCCTTGCCGAGATCCGACGAGTGGGTTGACGGCAGCAGGTTGAACAGCCCCGCCGGCAATCCGGCGCGTTCGGCCAAGACGGCCATGGCGATGGCCGACAGCGGCGTCTCGGCCGCCGGCTTGGAGACCACCGCACACCCCGCTGCCAACGCCGGCGCCACCTTGCGCGCCAGCATGGCAGTGGGGAAGTTCCACGGCGTGATCGTCGCCACCACGCCTACCGGCTGCTTGATCACGATGATGCGCTTGTCTTCCTGGTGCCCGGGAATGGTGTCGCCATAGACGCGTTTCGCCTCCTCGCCGAACCACTCGACATAGGCAGCGCCATAGAGCACCTCGCCTTTTGCCTCGGGCACGGGCTTCCCCTGCTCCGCAGTCATGATCGCAGCGAGGTCGTCGGCATGCTCGACCATCAGTTCATGCAGCTTCCGCAGCACGGCGGCGCGCGCCTTGCCGGTCTTTTTCGCCCAGCCGCGCTGCGCCGTCTCGGCGGCAGCGACGGCGAGCTTGGCTTCCGCCACGCCGCAGTTGGGCAGCACGGCCAGCACCGCGCCGGTCGATGGGTTGGTCACTTCGAAGGTCGTGCCATTCTCGGCCGTTTGCAGCCACCGACCGCCGATGAAGGCCGCGGCGTTGAGCAGCGACTTATCCTTGAGGTGGGCGTTCAGCGCGTCGGTGATCGGCATCGGAATTCTCCTTGAGGCGGAAAGCTCTGCGCCTCACCTGCAATGAACGCAAGTAGCCTTGCCGGGCTCCAAAACTTCCGATTGGATGCCGCAAAACACCACCAAGGGGGATCAAATGGTCGGCGTCTATCAGCATCACGAGAAAGAGTTCGGGCACCTGATCCAGGGCAGCGCCAAGCTCGAAACGCACTATTCCGATTGCCGATGGGCCGAGGGGCCCTGCTGGTTCGGCGATGCCAACCAACTGGTCTGGTCGGACATTCCGAATAACCGGATGATGCGCTGGACCCCCGATGGCGGCGCCTCGGTCTACCGGCACAACTCCAACTACATCAACGGCAATACCAGGGATCGCGAAGGCCGGCTGGTCTCGTGCTCGCATGGTGGCCGCAACGTGGTGCGCACCGAATTCGACGGCAGCATTACCGTCCTCGCCGACAGCTATCGTGGCAAAAAACTCAATGCCCCCAACGATCTCGTGGTGAAGTCCGACGGCACCATCTGGTTCACTGACCCGGGCTACGGCATCCTCTCGGACTACGAGGGCTATAAGGGCGAGTTCGAGCAGGATGGCTGTTACGTCTTTTGCCTCGATCCGGCCACCGGCGAGCTCAAGGTGGCGATCGACGATTTCGTCCGCCCCAACGGCATCGCCTTCTCGCCCGACGAAAAGCGCCTCTATGTTGCAGACAGCGCCTATAGCCACGGCGCCGACCTGCCGCGCCATATCCGGGTGTTCGACGTCAATGACGGCAACACCGTCAGCAATGGCCGCGTCTTCTGCGTCACCGATAGAGGTCTGCCCGACGGCTTCCGCCTCGATGATCGCGGCAATGTCTGGACCTCTGCCGGCGACGGCGTCCATTGCTTCAACTCATCGGGCGTGCTGCTCGGCAAGCTCCTGACCCCCGATACCGTCGCCAATGTCGAGTTCGGCGGCCCCCGCCGCAACCGCCTGTTCATCTGCGCCACGCAGAGCCTGCATAGCATTTACCTGGCGGTGAACGGGGCGACGCGGCCTTAAACTGGACGCAACGGGCATTAGCGGATATTATCTATTGGTATCGGAGATACCGAGATGTCCAAATCAACATCGATCGTCCTGGGTGACGAGTTGTCGAACTTCATAGATGCCCAGGTTGCTAAGGGCCGCTACGGCTCAAGCAGTGAGGTCGTTCGAGCCGGGCTGCGTCTGCTTGAAGAACACGATGCAAAGCTGGAGGCCCTGCGGGCGGCGTTGATCGAAGGCGAGCGCAGCGGCACTCCGCAGCCGTTCGACTTTGACGCATTCATCGCGCGCCAGAGAGCATCGTGATCGCTTACCGCCTCAGCCCAGCTGCCGATGCGGACCTCGTCGAAATTTGGAAGTACACCGCCCAGCAGTGGGACAAGGATCAGGCCGCGCGCTACGTCTTGGCCGTTAGGGATCGCCTCGACGGCATTGTTGCGGGGCGCATCCCATGGCGGTCGGCTGCCGATGCAAGGCCGGGCTACTTCAAGTGTGCGGCCGGCTCACACATGATCTATTTCACCCGTGCGGACGATCAAACTATCGATGTGATCCGCATCCTGCATCAAAGCATGGATGTTGCGGGCTTGTTCCGAGATGGCCGTTAGCGCCGCCGCGGCTTCAGCCTGGTGACGTTGCCGCCGAGCCGCTGCCGCACCACGGTGCGGGGCGGCACGCTGCTGGTGCGGACCGGTTCGGCGAACCAGTCGTCCTCAACGAAGGCGATGGTGTTGGAGCCGAGATCATAGCGGATCGCCAGCGCCTGCCCGGTGGTCGAGCGCATGCCGGTGAGCGCGGCGGAGTGGTGGGCACGTTGCTGGGCCATTCGAGCCTCCGAAGTGCTGGCGACCAGCTCGGTCGCAACACTTCATTAACGAAGAGCGATGCCCGCTCGATGACGGTTGGACCGCACAATTGTGACAGTCCAACCATCTGGTTTTGCTGATGATCCGGCTGCCGACGAGGAGGCCGGGGCGACCCGTCGGCCCGCGAATCACGCCTGCGGCGCGACCGCCAGCACTGTCAGCACGTGCTTGTGGCCGTCACGCGCCTCCCAGGTGATCGACTGCCCCACGTCGAGCCCGATCAGGGCGGTGCCGACCGGCGTCAGCACAGAGATCTTGCCCTGGGCGATATCGGCATCGACCGGGTAAACCAGCTGCACGGTGCGCTCCGCCCCATTGTCGGGGCGGTAGGTCACGATCGAACCCATGCGCACGATGCTCGAGCCCAGCTTGGGGGTCGGCACGACGCGGGCGCGTTCGATTTCATAGAGCAGGTCATCGGCGGCATCGGAACTGTGTCCGCTGCCGGCCAGCGCCAGGGCGATGAGTTTGCGATGATCGTCCTCGCCGAGGACGATACGCGGGTTGAGGTCATAGCGACGCATGGATTGCATCTTTGGAAATTCCTTTCGATGCGCGAACGTCTGCGGGTCTTGGCCGCGACGGTTCACGCCGGTGTTTTGGGATGTGGCGCCTTGCTGGTGAACCCGAGCGAAAGCTTCCGCTTGGGTTCGGGATGCCCCAGACCCGGCGGCGCCTAAGCGCGGATCATGGGGCTATATGCCTGCGACCGGGGTTTCCCGGCGCGGTGCCATAACGGTGATGGTCGCGAAGCAAGACATAACATGAATGTAGGGGGTCGCGCGGCAAAGTCAAATGGGCGGGTCCCGGCGGCTGCAACCCCTCACCCGTCTCGGCCTTCGGCCGATCCACCCTCTCCCCGACGGGGAGAGGAACAAGTGGTGACCTCGGCGCTCTCCGAATTCTTCTCCCCGTCGGGGAGAAGGTGGCCCGGAAGGGCCGGATGAGGGGAAAGCCAAGATGGCGCAGCATGGCGACCCACCAGCCTCACGCCGTCGGCAGCGAGCTGAACCCGGTGGGGATCGGCCCCTCGTAGGGTCCGGTCCGCACGTCGGTTACCGCCGCGGCGGGCGGGCCGGCATTGAGCTCCATCAGGATGTGCTGGATCTCGCTTTCATCTCCGGCGAACACCGCCTCGACCGTGCCGTCCCGGCGGTTGCGCACCCAGCCGTCGAGCCGCAACGCCTCAGCCTCGCGCTCGACGAAAGCGCGAAAGCCCACTCCCTGCACCCGTCCAGTGATCACCACGTGGACGGCGCGCCGCATCAGAAGGTTGCACCGATCTGCCAGGGCACGAACTCGTTGTCGCCGTAGCCCAGGAGTTCCGACTTGCTCTTTTCGCCCGAAGCAACGGCAAGGATCTTGTCGAAGATCTCCTGGCCCTTTTCTTCCAGCGAGCCGCCCTCGACCACTTCGCCGCCATTGATGTCCATGTCGTCGATCATCTTGCGGTAGATGTCCGAGTTGGTGGCGATCTTTATCGATGGCGTCGGCTTGCAGCCATAGGCCGAGCCGCGACCCGTGGTGAAGCATAGTATATTTGCACCACCAGCGACCTGCCCCGTCGCCGATACCGGATCGTATCCCGGTGTATCCATGAACACGAACCCCTTTTCGGTCACTGGATCGGCATAATGATACACTGCATTGAGTGGAGTCGTCCCACCTTTTGCAGTCGCACCCAAAGATTTCTCTAGGATAGTGGTAAGTCCGCCAAGTTTGTTGCCTGGCGACGGATTGTTGTTCATCTCCATATTGTTGCGCTCGGCATAATCTTCCCACCAGTGGATGATATCGATGAGCTTTTCGCCGACCTCGCGATTTTTGGCGCGCCGGGTGAGCAGATGCTCGGCGCCGTAGACCTCAGGCGTCTCGGAGAGAATCGCCGTGCCGCCATGCCGCACCAGGATGTCCGCCGCGACGCCCAGCGCCGGGTTGGCGGTGATACCGGAATAGCCGTCCGAGCCGCCGCACTGCAGCGCCAGCATCAGCTCCGATGCCGGCACCGTCTCGCGCTTCGCCTTGTTGACGATCGGCAGCATGGCTTTCACCGCCTCGACGCCGGCTTCGACGGTTTTGCGCGTGCCCCCGACTTCCTGGATCGTCATGGTGCGGAACGTCTCGTTCTCGGTGACCCCATAGGCCTCCTTCAGCCGCGGGATCTGGAAGCCTTCGCAGCCCAGCCCCACCATGATCACCCCGCCCATGTTCGGGTTGGTGGCATAGCCCCAGGTGGTCTTCTTCAAAATGTCGAAGATCACCCCGCGATAGTCGATGACGCAGCCATTGGCCTGCTTCAGCGCCACGATGCCGTCGACATTGGGATATTGCTCGAGAATGCCGGAGCGTTCGACCTCGCGCGCGATGAAGCCGGCCACCGTGGTCGAACAGTTCACCGAGGTAAGGATGCCGATATAGTTGCGCGTCCCTACCTGCCCGTTGGAACGGCGAAAACCCTGGAACGTCGCCCGCTCTGCGTCGGCCACGAACTCCACCGGGACGACGCCTTCGCCGAAGGCATAGTCGCGCTTGAACGCGCCATGCTCTTCGCCGATCGTCACATTGTGCTCATGCACCCATTCGCCCGGCGGGATCGCGTCCTTGGCGAAGCCGATGATCTGCCCGAACTTGACGATCGGCTCGCCGGCCGCGACCTGCCGCACGGTGAACTTATGGCCCTTGGGCACCCGCTTGGCGGTCGTGACGCCCTGTGGCGTTGCGGTGCCGACATCGAGATTGCTCAGCGCCACCGCGACATTGTCTTGGGCGTTGAGCAACAGCGTTTTGGCGGCGGCGGGGCGGGACATGACATCGGACATCGGGACGGCTCTTTTGACAGGGATTCGGGGCGACAATTGCCGAAACCACAAAAACGCCTGTACGCCCGAGGCGGCCCGCTTGCGGCGGAAAACCTCTCGGGTGACAAGCAGGCGCGATTGAAAAGCTCCGGCAGTCCAACTAACATGTTAGCATGAAGACCGAGGCAAGTCCCTACTCATTTCTGTCTACGCCGGCGACCCCGACGCGCGGCAACGTCACCGTGTTCGTCACCGACACGCTGCGCCAGGCCATCGTCTCGCTCGATCTGCAGCCCGGCGAAGTGATCGACAAGGGCGCCATCTGCGAACGGCTCGGCGTCTCCCGCTTCCCGGTCTCCGAGGCCCTGGCCCGCCTGCAGGCCGAGGGCCTGGTCGATATCCTGCCGCAGCGCGGCTCCACGGTGTCGCTGGTCCGCATCGCCGACGTGCTCGAGTACATGCTGATCCGCAAGGCGCTGGAAGCCGAAGCCGTCCGCGTCGTCACCGGCAACCACAGTCCGGAGCTGATCGATACGCTGCAGCGCAACATGAGCTACCAGCGCGCAGCCGTGGAGATCGATGACCAGAATGGCTTTCACGAGCGCGATCTGGAATTCCACGACATCATCTTTGGCGACATGCGCTTCACCAAGGTGAAGGGGGTCATCGAAAACACCCGCGCCAATCTCGACCGAGCTCGCCGGCTGATCCTCACCCCGCGCCGCCTGAGCGTTACCCTCGCCGAACACCAGAAGATCCTCGACGGCATCACCGCCGGCGACGCTGCGGTCGCCTCGGCCGCGATGCGGGCGCATATCGACTCGGTGATGGCCGAACTCATCGCCTTCGCCGTCGAGCACGCCGAACTCTTCGCCGACGGCGGGTTACTGCGGGACGATCCGGCGTATTCGGCGTTTCCGTTTGGCTAAGTGAATGGTGAATGGTGAATGGTGAATGGTGAATGGTCGCTGCCATCAGCCGCCGCCACATAGTCCAAACTTTCACAATCCACTGCTCGCCATTCACCATTCACCATTCACCATTCACTCCCGCTAAAGGCAGACCCCCAGCATGCTCAAAAACGTCCCCCCGCTTCTCGGCCCTGACCTGCTCTACATCCTGCGCGCCATGGGTCATGGCGACGAAATCGCCATCGTCGATGCCAACTACCCGGGCGACAGCGCCGGCCCGCAACTGGTCCGCCTCGATGGCATCAGCGCCACCGACGTGCTCGACGCGATCCTCACGGTGATGCCGCTCGATACCTTCGTCGACGAGCAGGCCTTCGGCATGGAAGTGGTCGGCGATGCCAAAAAGCGCGAACAGACCCACAAGGATTTCGACAAGCTGATCAAGAAACACGAGCCGGGGATGAAGCTCAGCCTGCTCGAGCGCTTCGCTTTTTATGAGCGCGTGCACGGCGCCTATGCGGTGATCCAGACCGGCGAGCGTCGCCTCTATGGCAACGTACTGCTGAAGAAGGGCATCGTCCGACCGGAGTGATCCATGCCGCGACCGTTCATCGAGACCCGGGAGCTCGCCGTGATCGGCGAGTTCCGGAGCGGCGATGCCGCGGTCGCCACCGACCTCAGCGGCATCGCCAGCGCCGCCCCGCTGAACCGCCGGCGGCGCAAATGCCTCGTCATCGACAACGAAGGGTTGTTCGCCCAGTTTGCGATGCTCGACCTCGCTGCGGCAACCCTGACGGCTGGTTCGGTGGTGCCGCTGCTGCCTGCCGATCGCGACGCGCTCCATGCCGTCGGCACCGCCCCCGATGGCGGCGATCCCGGGTCCGACCGCTACATCCTCGATGGTGAAGGCGTTGCCTGGCTCGGCCCGCATTATTACGTCACCGGCTCGCACAGCATCCATGACTGGGTCACCCCGGAGGGCAGCAAACGCGCCGACTACCGCCGCTCTGCCCACCTGGTCGCCCGCGTCAGACGCGATGGCCGCCGGCCCGAGCTGAGCTTCCGCCTCAACGAGCTGCTGGCAGAGCGCAAGAGCTTTGCGCCATATTTCCTCAAATCGCCCAACAAGCGCGACGGCCTCAACATCGAAGGCCTGGCCGCCTGGCGGCGGCGACTGTATTTCGGCTTCCGCAGCCCAGTCATCGACGGCGAGGCGCTGCTGCTCAGCGTTCGCGCCGCCGCGCTCTTCACCCCCGGTGCCGATCTCGCTGCCAAAACCCTGCGTGTACCGCTCGGCCGCGGCGTCGGTATTCGCGACCTCGCCATGCTGCCCGATGGCCGCTTGCTGATCCTGTCGGGCCCGACCTCCGACGCGACAGCGGGTTTTGCCATCCACCTGTTCGACCGCAAGCGCGAGACGGTCCACCGCCTCGGCCGGCTCGCCCCGATCGCGGGCGACAAGGTGGAGGGGCTGCTGCTCGCCGCCCATATGCCGGCCGCCGATGGCAGCGCCAGAGCCGAGCTGCTGGTCCTCGCCGATCATCCCGCCAACGGCCGCCCCCGGCTATTTACCCTCGACATCCCGCCGGCCTGAATGCACCGAACGGATTCGACCATCGTTGGCCTCGACTCTGCTTGGGTCTGGCCCTATCCCTTCCCGCCAAATCTGAGGAGCATTCCATGAAACTTCTGCGCGTTGGCCCCAAGGGCGCCGAAAAGCCCGCCATCCTGCACACCGACGGGACCTACCGCGACCTGTCGTCCGTGGTTTCCGACATCAACGGCGCCTCGATCGGCGCCGCCGGTCTCGCCAAGATCAAGGCCGCCGACCATTCCAGCCTGCCGGTGCTGGACAAGGGTTCGCGTATCGGCCCCTGCGTCGGCAATGTCGGCAAGTTCATGTGCATCGGCCTCAACTATGCCGACCACGCCGCCGAGACCGGCGCCGCCATTCCGGCTGAGCCGATCCTGTTCATGAAGGCCACCAGCGCCATCATCGGCCCGAACGACGACGTCATCCTGCCCAAGAACACCCTGAAGCCCGACTGGGAAGTCGAGCTCGGCGTGATCATCGGCAAGGAAGCCAAATACATCGAGGAGAAGGACGCCCTCGACTACGTCGCCGGCTACTGCGTGGTGAACGATCTTTCCGAGCGCCACTTCCAGACCGAGCGCGGCGGCCAGTGGACCAAGGGCAAGTCGGCCGACACCTTCGGCCCGATCGGCCCGTGGCTGGTCACCAAGGACGAAATCGCCGACGTGCAGAACCTCGGCATGTGGCTCGACGTCGACGGCCACCGCTACCAGGATGGCTCGACCAAAACCATGATCTTCGGCGTTGCCCACCTCGTGGCGTACCTGAGCCAGTTCATGAGCCTGCAGCCGGGTGACGTGATCACCACCGGCACCCCGCCGGGCGTCGGCATGGGCCAGAAGCCCACCCCGATCTGGCTGAAGCCGGGCCAGACCATGAAGCTGGGCATCGAAGGCCTGGGCGAGCAGCAGCAGACGACCAAGGCCTACGCCGCCTGAAGCTTTTGCACCTGAGTTTCGAAGGGCGTCGGTCGCAAGACCGGCGCCCTTTGTGTTTAGCGCGATGGCCAGAGGCCGGGCCAGGCAGCGATGCCACCCACACCGCCCCCCGCGAAAGCGGGGGCCTCTGTTTCGGTGCCTGCCGCGAACTCCGCGAACGGAGGTTCGCGCTTTCGCGGGAATGACCCGGTGGTGGGATGGGTCAAGAATGGAGCTCACGCCCCGTCTCCGCCTCCGATAGCAGAGTATTGCTCTCCATCACCGATGGACAGGCGCTACGAAATCGCGTCTCTATTGGAACACTGCTAGTGCCTCAGAATACTGCTGCTGTTCGGGGACCAAGCCGTCATGATGTTGCTGATCTTCGCCGTCCTGGTGCTTGCCTTTGCCTTGGGCTGGTGGCAACGCGACCTCCTGGCGCGCCTCGCCATCGCTGCCTGTCTGCTGCTCGCGATCGGGCTCTTCCTGTGGGAGATCTACAGCCCCGAATACGGCTTCGCCATGCCGTGGCTGCAGGGGTGACGCAGATGAGCATCGTCCGGGTCGACGCCCCCGAAACGCAGCGCCTCCTCGCCTGGGGCAACTATGCTTACCTCCTCGCCATGATGGTGGTGATCGCGGCCATCCTCACCGCCGCGATGGTGATGCAATACGCCTTCGGCGAACTGCCCTGCCCGCTCTGCCTGTTGCAGCGCGTCGCCATGTTCGGTGTCTGCTTCGGCATCTTCATGCAGTTTCGCGGCGGCTTCTCCTACAGCAATACCGGCATCGCCATGCTGTTCGCGCTGCTGCTGCTGGTCGTCGCCGAACGGCAGAGCCTGCTCGATATCTACCCACGCCCGGGCCACGCCTATATCGGCAGCGCTGTGTTCGGCCTCCATATGCCGGTCTGGTCGGTGATCATCGGTTTCGTCCTGCTTGTTGCCTTCACTGTGAAGCTCGCCATCCTCGGTGGCGACCGTCACCTCGAAGCCGTCCCGGTACGGAGCTTTCCGCGCCTTGCCATGGCCGGCACGGCGGTCGGCCTCTATGTCATCGCGCTGGCGGTGATCAACCTCGGTTCGGTCGCCATGCAGTGCGGCATCGGCGAATGCCACACCATGGGTTACGCGCTGCTCGGCTACACCGCGCCGGCGAGCTGACGATCCGAACCAGCAGCATGTCATCGACGCACGGCTTCCTGCGCATCGGCAGCAGCGCGACTCCGCTTCCCGATGGTGTCGTGGCACTGGTTTACGCGCCCGCCTGAAGGCCACCGCCTCCCCCCGTCGGCGCAGATGGGTAGCGCCGACATCACTTTTCCCGTTTCGTCGCACAAATCGCAGCTCGTTTTCGCCGCGGGACGGGTGTCGCCAATCATCAAATCGACAGTTGCCGGCCGCTACCGGTAACATGTTAGCATACAACAGCTTTTTCGACTTCCCGCCAACAATCGGCAACAGATGTAATCGATCTCACAATCGTATTTGTCATACCAGATCGACGCGATTTCTGCGCGTTGAGCTGTTGTTTGCACTATTGACAGCCAAAAACCCCGAAACTAACGTCCCGTGGTCCTACAAATGTAGGGCCGAGGGGACTTTCAACATTCACGTCGAGGCGATCCGGTCATGACGGCCAGGAGCAATGTCGTTCGGCTGAAGCAACGCGGCACGCGCAAGAAACACGGCGCCGTGCACCTCTACGATTCCGCCGTCGAGATCCTTGTCGGACAGATCAAGGCGTTGATCGACAAGCGCAATCTCGGGGTCGGCGACCCACTGCCGTCGGAGCGCGAACTCGGTGATATGTTCACCTCTTCCCGCACCACGGTGCGCGAAGCGATGCGCATCCTCAAGGCTTACGGCGTGGTCGACGTGCGCCCCAAGGTCGGCGCGGTGATCATCGACCGGCGCATGGACGCGGTGTTCGAGCTTTATTCGTTCAACACGCTGGAACTGAGCCGGCAGACCTTCCTCGACACCCAGGGGTTTCGCCAGTTGATCGAGGTCGGCGCGGTGGACCAGCTGTTCGAGCGCGCCACCTCCGAAGACATCGTCAGGCTGCGGGAAGCCAACGACGCCATGCGCGAGGAAGAGCAGCTCCACCTCGCTGCCCAGCACGACTTTCGCTTCCATTCGACGCTGGTCGGCATCCTCGGCAACAAGCAGGTCAACGAGATCTATCGGATCATGAAGCCGGTGATGCTCAAGATCATGGAGTCTGGGGTCAACCGCATGAAGACGCATGGCGTCAGCTTCGACGAGCATGGCGGCATCGCCGATGCGCTCGAGAGCCGCAACCGTTTTGCCTTTCAGTATCGCATGAGCCAGCACCTCGAAGCCGGCCTGGCCTTGTTCAAGGAGTAGCACCGCGCCGCGAGCGGCGCGCATCAGGATTGGCGACGTCGAATGGCGCGCCGCACGGGCCGGCAACGGCCCTGACGACGGTGGCAGGCAGAGGACTGCCGGACACCGACTGACCAGCGACTGCCTAGTTGTTTCAGATCGTTCTCTGGGAGGAGAAACCTATGAACGCACTACGCATTGCCTCGGCCGCCCTTGTCGGCCTCCTCGTTTCGACCAGCCTCAGCCACGCCGGACCCAAGGTGGTATCGGGCCCAGGCGCCGATCCCACCTGCTTTGCCCCGTGGAACGCCGAGACCAAGTATTTCCAGTGGGAGGCCCAGCCCGGGCCATACCGCATCGCCGTGGTCAACGGCTATGTCGGCAACACCTGGCGCATCCAGATGATCAAGACCGCCAAGGCCTTCGCCGAAGACCCGGCGATCAAGGACAAGATCAAGGAGTTCAAGGTCGTCTCGACCGGCACCGACGCGCCGGCCCAGCTCGGCGCCATCGAGGACTTCATCAACCAGGGCTTCGACGCCATCGTCACCATCGCGGTATCGCCGGAAGGCTTTGATCGCGTCATCCGTCTCGCCGACCGCGAGAACGTCGTCATCGTGCCGTTCGACAACATTCTCGATACCGATGCCGTCATGATGGTCAACGAGGACCAGCTGCAGATGGGCCGCGACTGGGCCAACTTCGTGCTCAAGGAACTGGCCGCCAAAGGCAAGACCTCGGGCAAGATCCTCGAAGTCCGCGGCCTTGCCGGCAACTCGGTCGACCGTGACCGCTCGATCGGCATTCACGAGGTGTTCGACGCGACGCCCGGACCCTGGGAAATCGTCCAGGTGGTCGGCAACTGGGATGATGGCACCGCGCAGAAGGTGACCGCCGACGCGCTTGCCGTGCATGGCACCTTCGATGGCGTCATCACCCAGGGCGGCTCGACCGGCACCGTGCAGGCGCTGCTCGACGCCGGCCACCCGATGGTGCCGGTGGGCGGCGAAGCCGAGAACGGCTTCCGCAAGTTGGTCGCCAAGCACTCCGGCGAGGGCCTTGTCGGTCTCTCCATCGGCCAGTCGCCCGGGCTTGTCGCGATCTCGATGAAGGCGGCCATCTCGGCACTCGAGGGCAATGTCATGCCGCAACTGATCTCGGTGCCGCTGCCATCGGTCGACTACACCGCGCTCAAGGACGGCGAGAACTTCTGGACCGACCTGCCGGACAACTTCTTCACCGTCAATGAATTCCCGCCCTGCGGCGTGAATATCTCGGGCCCGGCCATCATGGCCCAGACCGAGGAGAACGTGCAGTAGACCTCCCGCGCGTCAGCGGTGCCGGCTCCCATCGCCCGGCACCGCCTCTCCTATTCATTGGACGGCCGAGGACAAACCATGCTGGACGGTAAGGCCGCGCGGCCATTCGCCGAATTGAGCGGTGTATCGAAATATTTCTCCGGAGCCCGGGCGCTCGAGGGGGTCGATTTTTCGTGCCACCAAGGCTCCATCCACGCCATCCTGGGCGAGAACGGCGCCGGCAAATCCACCCTGATCAAGATCATGGCCGGCGTGGTTCAGGCGGATACCGGTACGCTCACCGTCGAAGGCACGCAGCACCGCTTCTCGCGTCCCTCCGAGGCAGCAAAAGCCGGCATCGTCTGCGTGTTTCAGGAACTGTCGCTGCTGCCTGACCTTTCGGTCGCCGACAACATCTCGATCTCCGATCCGCCGCGCCGCTTCGGCCTCATCGATCGCCGCGCCCAGCGTGAGCGCGCCGAGGCGCTCTTGGCCCGCATCCATTGCGAGGATGTCGATCCGCGCGCCCTGATCCGCGATCTCTCGCTGTCGCGCCGGCAAATGGTCGAGATCGCCAAGGCGCTCGGCAAGAACCCGAAACTCCTCATCCTCGATGAGGCAACCTCGGCGCTCACCAGCCGTGACGTCGAAACTGTCTACAACGTGCTGGCCGAGCTGAAGGCCGAGGGCACCGGCATGCTGTTCATTTCGCACCGCATGCACGAGGTCGAGGCGCTGTGCGACACCCTCTCGGTGTTCCGCAATGGCCGCCATATCGAAACCTTCGACAAGGGTGCCCGCAGCCAGGACGAGATCGTCAAGCTGATGATCGGCCGCGACATCGTTCACCAGTTTCCGCCCAAGCCGCCATCTATGGCCCGCAAGCCGCACCTCGCCGTCACCGACCTCAAATGGGAGAGCCGCCTCAACGGCGTCTCGCTCGCAGTCGGCAAGGGTGAGATCGTCGGGCTGGGCGGCCTCGACGGCCAGGGCCAGAAAGAGCTGCTGCTCGCCCTGTTCGGCGTGCTGCGCGGCGTCGAGGGCAATGTCACCGTGGGTGGCGAGGGCGGCATCCCCACCTCGCCCGCCGACGCCAAGGGCGGCCGCAGCCGCATCGCGCTGGTGCCTGAGGACCGGAAGACCGAGGGGCTGATGTTGCCCATGTCGATCGCCGACAACCTCCTGGTCGCCAGTTTCGACAAGGTCCGCCAGGGACCCTTCATCGACCAGGCCCGGTCACGCCAGGCCGTTGCCGACGCCATCGCCCAATTGCAGATCAAGCTCAACAAGCCCGACGATCCGGTCGCCAGCCTCTCCGGCGGCAACCAGCAGAAAGTGGTGATCGCCAAGTGGCTGCTGACCCAGCCCGAAGTGATGCTGCTGAACGATCCGACCCGCGGCATCGATGTCGGCACCAAGCAGGAACTCTACCGGCTGATGCGCGAACTGGCCGACAAGGACACCGCGATCCTGTTCTACTCCACCGATTATGCCGAGCTGATCGGCTGCTGCGACCGCGTCGCCGTGATGTATGACGGTCGCATCGTTACCGAGTTTTCGGGCGAGGCGATCACGGAAGAGGCCCTCGTCGCCGCGGCGCTCAACATCACGAGGCCAGCCGACGCGCCGGCTCGAGAGGCGGTGCCCGCATGAGCGCCGTCACCGCCACACCCCCGCCGCGCGCTTCGGCGCTCGCCATGTCGATCCGCCAGAATCGCGGCTTTTATGGCGCCATCCTGCTGCTCGCCGCGCTCTACCTCGTCTACAACTTCATCCACCCGCGCGGCTTTTCCACCAACGTCTTCATCGCCAACACCAATGAGTCGGTGGCGCTCGCCTTCGTCGCCATGGCGCAGGCGATGACGGTGATCGTCGGCGGCCTCGACCTGTCGGTCGGCGCGGTGATGACCCTCACCAGCTGCATCGCCAGCGAACTGGTGCGGGGCGAACCCTGGCAGATCGTCCTCGGCTGCGTCGTTTCGGTCGCCGCCGGCGCCGGCTTCGGCCTCGTCAACGGCCTCGTCATCGTCTATGGCCGCCTGCAGCCGATCATCGCCACGCTCGCCACCGGCGCCGTCGCCATCGGCCTAGCCCTGTTGATCCGCCCGCAGCCGGGTGGCGAAGTCGATCTCGACCTCAACTGGGCCGTCACCAACTCGATCAAGGATCTGGCCGAGACCTACCACCTGTTCGAGGACGGCGAAGCCGCCTGGCTGCAGCCCATCGCCTGGCTGCCGGTGCCGCTGCTGATCCTCGTCATCATCACCGCGGCGGTGTGGATTCCGTTCCGCCGCACCGTCACCGGCCGCACTCTCTATGCCATCGGCTCGTCGGAAGGCGCCGCCTACATGTCCGGCCTGCCGATCAACCGCGCCAAGCTCTGGGCCTTCACCCTAGCCGGCTTCTTTGCCGGCTGCGCCGGGCTTTACCTCGCCATCCAGACCGGCTCGGGCAACGCCGATCTCCCGCAGGCCGGCGCCTATACGCTCAACTCGATCGCCGCCGTGGTGCTGGGCGGCATCTCGCTGCTTGGCGGCGTCGGCACGGTAATCGGCGCCTTGATCGGTGCGCTGATCCTTCGCGCCATCTCATTCTACTTCCGCATCCTGTCGATCGATCCGCTGCTGCAACCGCTGGTCGAAGGCGTGGTGCTGCTTGCCGCCGTCAGTCTCGGCGCCATCCGCACCTTGCGGGTGAAGAACCGTCTCGAACTCTTCAGGTAGGACCGGACCAATGGCCAACGACCTTACCCTGCCCCGCCTGAAATCCGACGATCTGCCGATCGTCATCTCCGCCGGCTTCGTGCTGGTGATCCTGGCGCTTGGCTCGATCTATACCGTGGCAACGCTCGGCACGATGCCGCTGCTCAGCCCCAATTACCTGCTCACCCAACTGCAGACCGGCGCCTTTCTCGGCATCGTCGCCGCCGGAATGATGATGGTGATCCTGCTCGGCCACATCGATCTCAGCGTCCCCTGGACCATGACCGCCGCCGCCATGATGGCGACTACGGTGGGCGGCCCGGCCGCCATCCCCACCGGTCTTGCCATCGGTCTCCTGGTCGGGCTGTTCAACGGTTTTGGCGTCGCCTATCTCCGCATCCCCTCGATGATCTTCACCCTCGGCGTCGACTCGGTGATGCGCGGGCTGATGATCGCCCATACCGGCGGCTTCGCGCCGCAGGATTCGGCGACCCCGCTGATGCGCTATCTCGCCGCCGACAAGTTGCTCGGCATCCCGGTCGCCATCTTCGTCTGGGCCGCCGTCTCCATCGTCATCGCCGCCATCCTCAGCCGCACCGCCTTCGGCAAGGCCATCTACGCCACCGGCAACCGCGAGGCGGCGTCATACCTGAGCGGTATCCGCACGCGCTGGGTCATCGTCGGCGCCTTCGTCATCTCCGGACTTTGCGCTGCGCTCGCCGGGGTGCTGCTCGCCGGCTATTCGGCCAAGGCCTACCAGGGCATGGGCAACGCCTACTTGCTGCCGGCCATTGCGGCGGTGGTGATCGGCGGCACGCACATCCTCGGCGGCCGCGGCCGCTTCATCGGCACCGTGGTCGGGGTCATCCTGATCGTCCTACTCAACTCGGTGCTGTCGATCATGCAGATGCCCGAGGCCGGCCGACAGATCATCTACGGCCTCGTGATCATCGTCATGCTGCTGGTCTACGGCCGGACAGCGAAGGTGACGAGCTAGAGGGGCAGCACCGCCTGCAGCTGCTCCGGCAAGTGTTCACGCTGCCAATCCAGCTCAGCGGCAGAGCCTGCCGCGTCGCGCGCGTAACGCGCGGCATGTGTTGCGTGCGTTGCAACATGCGCCGACGCCGCGGCGTGTCCGGCTGCCCGGGCGGCCGCAACCGCCGCGGCATCGCCTGCGGTTCGGGCCGCCGCATGCGCCGCGAAGGCTGCCGCGCGGGCCTCGACCATAGGCAACTTGCCCCGCACCCAGGCGCGTGCTGCGGCGATTGCCTCGCGCGGTCGCAGGTCGTCGGAGCAATCCCGCTCGAACCGCTCCAGCACATGCTCGGCGCAATCGGCCGCCCATAGTGCCAGCAGCCGGTGATCGGCGTCGCTGTACCGCATTAAGGCCGCCTTGCGATCAGGTCGATCTCCACCAATGCCCCAACCGCCAAGGCGGTGACACCGACCGTTGTGCGCGCCGGCAGTTTTCCAGCCGCAAAGAAGCTCGGCCACATCGCGTTGAGCGCCGCATAGTCGCGCTGGAACTCGGTGAGGTAGATGCGCGCCATCGTCACGTGCTCGAGCCCCAGCCCGACACCACCTAGAACCAGCTTCAGGTTGTCGATCACCCGGCGCGTCTGCGCTTCGATTCCCGCCGGCAGCGGCGCGTCGGGCGCCGCCGGGTCGGTCGGCATCTGCCCGGTGATGAACACGAAACCATCGGCTTCGACCGCATGGCTGAACGGCGCCACCGGCTGCGGCCCGCTGGAGATCATGTGATGGATGGGCAGCGACATCGCTTATTCCTGCTGTCTTGGCTGCCCGGTCGCCCCCACGGCCCCGAGGTCAGCAGAGACGGCTTACCACGTTCACGCCGAGTTCATGCACCCCTCTTCAAATAGACGCAAAGCGGGCGCCCATGGCCGCTGGTGGTCTCAGGCCATCCATGACACGCTGCTGCGCGGGGCTTGGGGCTCCGTGCCTTATCCCAGGGGAGCTTCCAGGAGCCTATGTTCGAATTTCTTCACTCCATCTCGAGCTGGCTCGAGCTGTTCCTGCAGGGCATTTCCGACAATTTCTGGCTTTCGCTGCTGTTCATCTTCCTCGTCTGTATCGGCGAAGCGGTGTTCATCCTTGGTCTGCTGGTACCGTCGCTGCCCATCCTGCTGCTGACCGGCGGCCTGATTGCGCAGGGGAGCCTGCCGTTCTGGCCGATCTTCTTTGCCGCGGTGCTCGGCGCCATTATCGGCGACGCGATTTCCTACACCGTCGGGTACCTGCTCAAGGACAAGATCCGAACGGTCTGGCCGTTCAAGAATCACCTGCAGCTGATCGAGCAGGGCGAAGTGTTCTTCGCCCGGCACGGCGGCAAGGCGATTTTCATCGGCCGCTTCATCACTGGCGTGAAAGCCGTGATCCCCGGCGTCGCCGGCATGATGAGCATGCCGTACCGGCACTTCTCGGTGATCAACGTCGTCTCCGCCTTCGTCTGGGCGGCCGTGCACATCCTGCCCGGCGTGCTGCTGACCGGCTGGCTCAAATCTATCGGGCTGAGCCTCGAGCTGGTGATCATCGTCGGCGCCATTGTGTTGACCGTCGCCTTCCTCGTCATCCATTTCTGGAAGCGCATCCTCCTCGTCTTCGCCCCCTTCATGGGCGAGTTCGGCCGCTCGCTGCAGGCCCGCTGGCAGAAGCCCGAGGCCGGGCACTAGAGCGGGGCGAAAGAGCTGTGCTTTCTCGCCTGCTCCCTCCCCCTTGAGCCGTGATCCCCGGCGTCGCCGGCATGATGAGCATGCCGTACCGGCACTTCTCGGTGATCAACGTCGTCTCCGCCTTCGTCTGGGCGGCCGTGCACATCCTGCCCGGCGTGCTGCTGACCGGCTGGCTCAAATCTATCGGGCTGAGCCTCGAGCTGGTGATCATCGTCGGCGCCATTGTGTTGACCGTCGCCTTCCTCGTCATCCATTTCTGGAAGCGCATCCTCCTCGTCTTCGCCCCCTTCATGGGCGAGTTCGGCCGCTCGCTGCAGGCCCGCTGGCAGAAGCCCGAGGCCGGGCACTAGAGCGGGGCGAAAGAGCTGTGCTTTCTCGCCTGCTCCCTCCCCCTTGAGGGGAGGGAAGCGATCGCGTCGTCTCCTCGGAGTAGCCCGACCGTTGTCATCTGGCTCTCACGTCGGTCCGCTATTGAGGGCCGATGCTTGAGATTTTCACTGCGCTCACCGGCTGGCTGGAGATGGTGCTCGAAACCATCTCGGGCAATTTCTGGCTCAGCCTGTGGTTCATCTTCCTGATCGCCGCCACCGAGGCGGTGTTCATCCTCGGGCTGTTCATTCCCTCGACCCCGGTGCTGCTGCTGGCCGGCGGCCTGATCGCCCAGGGCAGCCTGCCGTTCTGGGAGATTTACCTCGCCGCAGTGGTCGGCGCCGTGGTCGGCGATGCGATCTCCTACACGCTCGGCTTCTGGCTGAAGGACCGGATCAAGACGCTCTGGCCGTTCCGCAACCACCTGCCGCTGATCGCCCGCGGCGAAGCCTTTTTCGCCCGGCATGGCGGCAAGTCGGTGTTCATCGGTCGCTTCATCCCGGGGGTAAAGGCGGTCGTTCCGGGCATTGCCGGCATGTTCGGCCTGAACTACCGGCACTTTTCCATCATCAACATCACCTCGGCCTTTGTCTGGGCGGCAGCGCACATCCTGCCCGGCATACTGCTGTCGGCCTGGCTGAAATCCATGGGGCTGAGCCTCGAGCTGGTGATAATCATCGGCGCGCTGGTGCTGGTGGCGGTGTTTGTCTTCATCCACTACTGGCGGTCGATCCTTCCGCTGGCCATGAGGCGAACGCCTCCCTCCCCCCGCGGCGCTACCGCGTCCGCTAGGAGGGGAGGGATTGAGGGAGGGGGTGGTGAGGGAAACCTCGGTGCTGACTTCACCACCCCCACCCCCCACCCCTCCCCTCAAGGGGGAGGGGAGCTAAGAGATCGCTGACTCCTCTTGCGCCGCGCCGCCTCGAGGTCGAATATCTCCCCATGCAGCGCATCCGACGTTGGCTTCCTTCGATCCTGACCCGCCTCTTGCTGGGGCTCATGCTGTTGTTCGCGGCTGGCTCGGCTTTCGCCGACGACGCCGCCGACCGCGCCGCCATCGATAAGCTGTTCGCGCAGTTGCGCGTCGCTCCGGATGCCCAGACTGCGCAGGCGATCGACTCGCAGATCTGGACCTATTGGACCACCCCTTCCGACCCGATCCTCGCCGGCCGGATGCGCGAGGCGCTGACGGCCCGCAGCATAGGCGACGCGGCCGGTGCGCTGCGCCTGCTCGACAAGCTGATCGCCGACTATCCCGATTATGCCGAGGGCTGGAACCAGCGGGCCACCATCTACTACACGCTCGGCGATTTCGACGCCTCGATCGCCGATTGCGAGAAGGTGCTGGCGATCGAGCCCCGCCACTTCGGCGCCCTTTCCGGCCGCGCCCTGATGTACCTGCAACTGGGCAAGCGCGCCCTGGCGCTCAAGGACATGGCCGCCGCCCTGGCTGTCCACCCGTTCCTCAGCGAACGGCGACTGTTCCCCGAACTCGGTGAACCGATGACGCAGATCTGACCCGCGCCGATCGCCCTTCCGCCTGCCCGCCGCCACTCCCATATGACACCGACAACGGGCGCTCGCCCGTCGCCGAACTGAAAGGCCAGTCATGTCTGACGAACTCCCCGTCGAGCACGAAGAAGCCAATGGCCGCGGCCGCTACGTGGTCTATCTCCCCGACGGCTCCGAAGCCGAAATGACCTACCAGCGCCGCGATGCCAACACCATCATCGCCGACCATACCGGCGTGCCACCGCAACACCGCAATCTCGGCCTGGCGCTGAAGCTGGTCGAAACCGCCATCGCCGATGCCCGCGCCACCGGCAGCAAGATCGTGCCGGTCTGCTCCTATGTGGTGGCGCAGTTCCGCCGGCACCCCGAGTGGGCTGACCTGCGGGCCTGAAGCCACGTCCCGTTGGCATTTTAGTCAAATGCTAACCATCTCGACGTTTCGCCAGGAGTGCTGAAGCAACCTGAAGCCGCTTGCGCAGGTTTCTATCCGTAAAGGAACCGGAAACCATGCGCCTCGCGCTCACCAGCTTCGCCATTGCCCTCGTCGCCCTCTCTGCCCACGCGCAGGAGGCGGCCACCGTGCCGACCCCACCGCTCACCGCCGAGGCCGTGAACGCCGCCGATATCTCCACTATTCCGGCGGTCTACACGCCGCCTGCCGAACCCGCCGATCCTTCGCTCGCCGTAGAGCGGCACCCCGATCCCGCCATTGTCCGACTGCAGGTGCTGCTCGATCGGGCTGGCGCCTCGCCCGGCGTCATCGATGGCTTCGATGGCGACAATGTCCGCAAAGCCGTGCTCGCCTTCGAGCTGATGCGCGGATTGCCGCCCGATGGCGCGCTCGACCCCGAGGTGCTGGCGGCGCTCGAAACCGGCGGTCCGGTGATCGGCGACTACGCCGTCATCGCCGATGATCTCAACGCCATCGGCGAGCCGGTCCCCAGGGATTATGCCGAACAGGCCAAGCGCAAGTTCCTCGGCTACGCCTCGATCGAGGAATCGCTGGCCGAGCGCTTCCACATGGATATCGACCTCTTGAAAGCCCTCAATCCCGGCGCCCGCTACACGGTCGGCGAACCGATCTACGTCGCCGCCTACGGCCCCGACCTCAAAGGCGAGGTCGCGCACATCGAGGCCGACAAGTCGCTGCGCCAGGTTCGCGCCTATGGCGCCGACGGCCGGCTGCTCGCCGCCTATCCCGCCACTATCGGCTCGGAAGAAAACCCCTCGCCATCGGGCACTCACCTCGTCGAGGGCGTCGCCCCGATGCCCGACTATACCTACAACCCCAGCCTCAACTTTCAGCAGGGCGACAACACCGAGGTGCTCACCCTTCCGCCTGGCCCCAATGGTCCGGTCGGCTCGATGTGGATCGACCTCAGCGAGCCCACCTTCGGCATCCACGGCACGCCTGAACCTTCGCTTATCGACAAGACCGGCTCGCACGGCTGCGTCCGCCTGACCAACTGGGACGCCAACGAGCTGGCGAAGATGGTGAAGCCCGGCGTGCCGGTCGACTTCGTCGGTTGAGGCAACCGATCCGCCACCGAGGCATTGGGTCACTGGAAGGAGAAGACCAATGCTCAAGCACAACAGCGACGTGACGAGCTTCTTCGAGGCCTATGCCAAGCACAGTAACGACGCGCTGCAGGATCCGCCGGTGGAAGACGTCGACGGTACGGTGGCGAGCTTTGCTCCCTACCTGGTGGAGTCGAGCCCCGGCGGCGTGATGGGCGGCGCCAACGATGCCGAGTTCAGAAAGCTGATCGGCCAGGGCTTTGCCAAGTATCGCGAGGTCGGTGGCAGGGCGATGCGCGTAACCGGTGTCAAGGTCACCGAACTCGACGATGCCAACGCCATGGCGACGGTCGACTGGGAGTTCGACTACAAGCGGAATAAGGACGGCAAGACCGGCACGGTCGGCTTCACCAACCGCTACTTCCTCAACCTCTCCGGCGATGGCCCGAAGATCTTCGCCTACATCACCCCCGATGAGCAGCAGGCGCTGAAGGATCATGGCCTGATCTGAGGCAGGCGGCACATCGCATCAGGTGGTGAAGAGCAGCAAGACCGTGGCCCACCCCTCATCCGGCGCTACGCGCCACCTTCTCCCCGACGGGGAGAAGAATTCCGCGGCATCAGTGGTCACCCCTTTTCCTCTCCCCGTCGGGGAGAGGGTGGATCGGCCGGAGGCCGAGACGGGTGAGGGGTTGGGGCACGGAACCATTTGTTCCCTCGGCGGATTTGGCGTCCTCAGCCAAGGAAATCCCGCACCGCCAGCAACTCCTCGCGGCGGATCTCGTGTCCGCCCTCGTGCCAGAAAAGCGACACCTCGGCGCCCTGCTCCTTGAAGTAGGCGGAGAGCAGTTCCGCCGAATGCACCGGCGCGATCGGGTCGCGGCGGCCAGCGGTGATGATGATCCGTTTCCCCTTCAGCCCCTGCTGCGGCTTGGGGGTGAACGGGATCAGCGGGTGCATCAGCACCGCCATGTCGAACTGTTCGGGCGCCTCGAACAAAACCGAGGCGAGGATGTTCGCCCCGTTCGAGTAGCCGAGCCCGAGCACCTCTTTGGCGTTCCCCTTGGTGGCGCCGACGAAGCCCGCGAGTTTTTTGGTGGCTCGCGCCAGGTCCGCCATGTCGTAGCGTCCCTCGCCGACGCGCTTGAAGTAGCGCAGCGCACCGCCTTCGGACACGTCGCCGCGCACCCCGATGCGGCGCGCTCCGGGCTTCAGCTCGGCCGCGAGATCGGTGAACTGGTGCTCGTCGCCGCCGGTGCCGTGCAGCAGATAGAAGGCCGGCGCATCCGCGGATGCGCCGGGGATATCCACGTTGATGTAGCTGTCGATCGTCTCGGTCATTACACCAGTTCCTTGTCCTCGAGCGGCTGCAGCGTCTGCTCCAGCGTGCTCCTCAGGTGCTCATGCTGCCTGGGCAGCTTCAGCGTTTCGCCCAGATGCGCGGTGTCTTCGTCGCGGTCGAAACCGGGTTCGTTCGTCGCGATCTCGAACAGCACGCCACCTGGCGTCCGGAAGTAGATCGCCCAGAAATAGTCGCGGTCGATCACCGGTGTCACCTGGTAACCTGTGTCGAGCAGGGCCTTGCGCACCTCGAGCTGCGCCGCGCGGTTCTCGACCGCGAAAGCGATGTGGTGCACCGAACCGGCGCCGAGATCGGCCCGATTGGCATCGGGCAGCACCTCGATATCGATGGTGTTGGCCGGGTTGCCATCCGGCCGGATCAGACGATGGATGTTCCCCGAGTTCTCGGCATTCTCGTAACCCATGAACTTCAACAGCTCCTCGGTGGCGCCGCCATCACGCAGCCGCAGCGAGGCCGAATGGAAGCCGCGGATCGCCTGCTCCGCATCGACGCCATTGCCGGTCCACGGCAGCCTGACATCGCCGGCGTTCTCGACCAGCGCCAGCGCGTCGCCTTCCGGCGCCCTGAAGCTCAGCCGCTTCTCGCCAAAGCTTTCGGACAGGGCCAGGTCGCCGACCCGATCCGCCGCCAGCCGCTCCTGCCAATAACCGAGCGAACCCTCCGGCACCGAGAACACCGTGGTGCCGACCTCGCCGACTCCGGGCCGGCCACGGGCAATGTGCGGAAACGGGAAGTGCGTCATCACCGTGCCGGGCGTGCCGACCTCGTCACCATAATAGAGGTGATAGACGTCGGGCGCGTCGAAATTGACGGTCTGCTTGACCCGGCGCAGGCCGAGCGTCTTCGAAAAGAAGTGGTTGTTCTCGGCCGCATCGCGCGCCATCGAGGTGACGTGGTGCAGGCCCTTGATCTGAGTGATCATCGCTAACTCCTTGCGTCGGCCCTTGCCGATCGCTCCTTGCGTCGGCACTTGCCGATCGCGCTTCCTGTGCCGGCCCTCGCCGGTCGCTTCGGCACTAGAAATAGGGCACCGGTATTCACTCGAATAGCGCACCATCGGCGCAAGGGATTGTTTGTCTTGATCGAACAATCCGATCTTACGGCGTGTTCACTTGACCGATCGGACCGGCCTCGGTTAAATCTTGACTATGGAAGTCATAAATAGATCGCTCGAGCGCATTCGGCTCGAAACCCGCATCCGCATCCTCGACGTCGCCTCGGTGGTCGACCTCACTCCGCATATGCGCCGCATTCGACTCACCGGCGCCGAACTCGAAGGTTTTCAGTCCCCGGGTCACGCCGACCACATCAAGGTCTTCCTGCCCTCCGACGGCAAGCCGCTGCCCCGCCCCGAGCGCCATCCCGATGGCCTCGTCTGGCCCGACGACACGGCAAAGCCGTTCGTGCGCGAGTACACGCCCCGCTACTTCGACGCCGAAGCGCTGACCCTCGACCTTGATTTCGTGCTGCATGGCGACGGCCCGGCCTCGGGCTGGGCGGCGGCCGCGAGGCCCGGTGACCAGCTGATGATCGGCGGTCCGCGCGGCACCATCCGCGTCCCCGAGGCGTTCGACTGGTACTTCATCGCCGGTGACGAAACGGCGCTCCCGGCGATCGGCCGCCGCATTGAGGAACTGCCGGCCGACAAACCGGCCATCGCCATCATCGAAGTGCCCGAGGCCGCCGATGAGCAGCGCTTCGAGACCAGCTCACCGGTGGAGATTCACTGGATCCATCGCAACGGCCGCGAGCCCGGCGCCGAAAACCTGATCCTCCCCGCGGTCGCCGGGATCGGCTTTCCCGCCGGCGAAGGTTTCGCCTTCGTTGCCGGCGAGGCGCAGATGGCCAAGGGTCTGCGACACCACCTCGTCGCCCGCGGCTTCAACAACGACTACATCCGCGCCGCCGGGTACTGGCTGCGGGGCGAGGCGGCGGACTGACGTCCTCTCACGGTACTCGCGCGCTGGTGCGGGCGGCCCTCTGCGGCTTGGCTGGCTAGCCAACCAGCTCCCGGAACTTTAGCGTCTCCACGGTCGGCCCGCTCGGCTTGTATTCGAGCCCGATCAGCCCGTCATAGCCCTGCGCCTCGAGCCACTCGAGCCGCTCGGAATAATCCATGCGGCCGCTGCCCGGCTCGCCACGACCGGGCGTATCCGCAAGATGCACATGCACCACGCGATCGAGCCGGCCGGCCAGCACCTCGATTTCCTCACCCATCACCGCCGCGTGGTAGATGTCGTAGAGCAGCTTGATCTCCGGCCGCGCCACTTCGTCGACAATATCGAGCCCCTCCTCGGTCGAGGTCAGGTAATACCCCGGATGATCGACCCGGTCGTTGAGCGGCTCCAGCGCCAGCACCACGCCCGAGCCTTCGAGCAGCTTCGCTGCTTCCTTCAGCACTTTGACGATCGCCGCGTGCTGCGCGGCGCGCGCCACGCCAGGCTGGTGGTCGCCGGCCTGCGCGATGATGACCTTCGCGCCCAGTTGCAGCGCCGCCGCCAGCGAGGTGCGCACCCCTTCGAGGAACCACTGGTGCGATTCCGGGTTGGTTAGCGGCGCGATCGGTTCGCACAGAATCCCCGCCAGCGTCAGCCCGGTCTCGTCGAGCGCCAGCTTGATGGCGTCGCCATCCTTGTTGGAGAAGCGCCAGAACTCGACCGCGTCGAGCCCCGCGGCCTTGGCCGCGCGGACCCGGTTGGCAACGTCGGGTTCTTCGGTGGCGAACAGCCACTCGATGCAGGCGGAATAACGCATGAGACCTCGGAGAATAATACTGTCTGCTAGACGGTAACCTTGTGGGAGACCCGGCCCTTGTCGCCGAAGATCCTGATGTAGCGGCGGATCTCCGCCGCGTCGCCGGTGGCCTTTTCCGGATTGTCCGACAGCTTCACCGCCGGACGACCGTCGGCCTCGCTCACTTTGCACACCAGCGAGATCGGCTCAAGTTGCGGGTTGGGCCATGGCGAGCAACCGGAGAAATCATTGGTGAGGTTGGTGCCCCAGCCGAACGCCATGCGCACCCGGCCGTGGAAGTGGTGATAGGCCTCTTCGATCATGTCGACGTCGAGCCCATCGGAAAAGATCAGCAGTTTGTCGCGCGGATCGCGACCGCGCTCCTGCCACCACTTGATGATCTTCTCGCCCCCTTCGACCGCCGGCGCGCTGTCGGGCCGGAAGCCGGTCCAGTCCGCTACCCAGTCGGGTGCGTGCCTGAGGAATGCATCGGTGCCGAAGGCATCGGGCAGGACGATCTTGAGATTGCCGCCGTAATAGCTCTCCCAATCCTGCAGCACCTGGTAGGGCGCCTGTTTCAGCGCCTCTTCGTTCGGCGCGATCGCCGCCAGCACCATCGGCAGCTCATGCGCGTTGGTGCCGAGCGCCTCGAGGTCATTGTCCATAGCCAGCAGCACGTTCGAGGTGCCGGTGAACACCTCGAGCCCCAGCCCTTCCTTCAGCGCCTCCACGCACCAGCGCTGCCACAGGAATGAGTGCCGGCGACGGGTGCCGAAATCCGAGATGCGGAGCTCCGGGAGCAATTTCAGCCGCTCCACCTTCTCCCACATCTTGGCCTTGGCGCGGGCGTAGACGACATCGAGCGCGAACGGCCCGTAGGTCTTCAGCGCCGCGCGGCTGCGCAGCTCATTGATGATGGCGAGCGCCGGGATCTCCCACATCGTGGTCTCGACCCACTTGCCATGGAAGGTCAGCTCATACTGCCCGTCGCGCTTCTCGAGGTGGTAATCCGGCAGCCGGAAGCCCGTAAGCCAGCGCAGGAACTCGGGCGAGAAGATCTGCTTCGAACCGTAAAAGCTGTTACCAGCCAGCCAGATCATCTCCTTCTTGCCGAAGCGAAGGGTGCGCGCATGGTCGAGCTGGGCGCGCAGTTCGCCCTCATCGATATCGTCGGCGAGGCGGACCGAGGTCTTGCGGTTGATCAGCGAGAACCTGGCGTCGACCTTAGGGTAGAGCCCCCAGATCATCTGCAGCATCAACAGCTTGTAGAAATCCGTATCGAGCAGGCTCCTGACGATCGGATCGAGCTTCCAGGTATGGTTGTAAACTCGCCGGGCAATATCGGTCTTCGGCATCACGCTTCCCTTCACTTGCCCGACACGTCTGGAGCGCTTCCAAGAAAAGTCCTGAGACTTCCACTCGAAAGCGCCACCAGGCCAAGAACCTGGAGCATTTCGTCGTCTCAGCGAAACGATAGAAATGCTCTAGGCGGATCGAAGCGAAAAGAAAAGAGCGCTTCATCGTCAAGTGACGATGAAGGCGATGCGTCGGCGCGACAGCGAGGGGCCGCAACAAGCGGCGCGCCGGGCCCTGCCGTCGGTCAGCCGCCGGAACCGGTGAGGAACTCGCTCTTGATGGTCATCCAGATGACCTTGAGGTCGAGACCCAGGGACTGGTTCTGGATGTAGGCCAGATCATGATCGATCCGGCTGCGCGAAGACTGCGCGTCGGTCGTCGGACCGCGCAGGCCGTTGGCCTGGGCCCAACCCGACAGGCCGGGCCGCACCGCGTGGCGCAGCTCGTAATAGGGCACCAGTTCCTCATACGGCACCCCCGCCGCCTTCATGCCGATGGCATGCGGGCGCGGTCCGACCAGCGACATGTCACCTCTAAGCACGTTAAACAGCTGCGGCAGCTCGTCGAGGCTGCGCGAACGCATGAAGCGGCCCAGCGGCGTGACCCCGGGATCTCCGGCTGTCACCTGCCGCACCCCGGTGGGATCGCAGGCATCTGTGCGCATGGTGCGGAACTTGTAGATGCGAAACGGCACGCCGTTGCGGCCATGTCGCCACTGCCGGAACAGAACTGGCCCGCGACTGGAAAGCTTGATGGCGAGCGCCAGCATCAGCAGTGTCGGCGACAAGGCGATCAGCGCCCCCGCCGAAAGCAGGATGTCGATAGTGCGCTTGAGGACATCGTGCCCGGTCGCCCAACGCGGCCTTGCCGCCATCACCGGTACACCGTCCCTCAATGCCAGCGGCAAACCGTGTTGCGGTACTCGCCTGGTCAGCGCGCGATCGATCGGGACCACATCCCCGATCTCGGACGAAAGAAAAACACGCAAGTTATGCTCCGTCGCCTTGCCCAAAGCACTCGGCTGCATCTACCAAGCGACTACATCCTCTCCCGCCCTCGGGAACGCGGCGCTCAGCCGGTAGCTCGGCCGAACCTCAATCGACGGCACACCACCGCAATGGCACTTGCCGCTCCTAAGCACCGTCAGCGTGTGGCCCGCTGTCCGGCACTACCCAAAACCTACCCTCTGCCCCACCCTTCGGTGGGGCCGTATCCTGCCGTCGGGTAAGGCAGAAGGCCGGCGCCTCAGTTGGCGCTGGCCGGCTCCGGCACGGGGATCGCCGCGGTAACGAGTACCTGGCAATCCTTGATCGTTGCACTGATTTCGATGATCTGGGCCTGCTGAACCCCATCCGTCGAAAGCTGTGCAGCGGTTTCAATAGCGATCGGCAGCTCGGTCTCCTCGATCAGGCACTGCTTTTCGTCCTGATAGAGTTCGACCAAGGCAGCAACCAGTTCGGCGATGGTTTCATTGCTGGCCGCCGATGGCGCGCCGATGCCCTTCAGGAACCCGTCGACCGCAGCAATGCACTGGCCCCAGCGATCCCTGTCGCCCTCATACTCTTCACCCACGACAGGCGCACAGATCGCCATGACGCCGGGAATATCCGACGGAGCGCTTTGGGCCATGACGGCCGGGCTCCACAAGGCAGCCAAGAAAGACACCGCTGCCAGGCTTCCACACGCAAGTCCAAGACGAGGCATCAGACCCTCCTCCTCTTTGTAACACTTTTTTAACAATAAACGTTTGCAAGGCAGAAAGTCAACGCGCGCCAACGACTTCCGTCATCACGTTGTAGGCAGAACCGCGCGAATGGTTACCGGCGGAAGTTCTTTGTTACCTCCATCAAACAACACGCAGCGCGGAAGGAGGCCGCCGCCCGGGGGAGAGCGGATGCGCCGACCGGCAGGGTGGCGGCCTCGTGCTAATCCCTGTTTCCATCTTTCGCCGATGTTGCAGCGATGCTGAAATGCCCGGCAACAACAGGGAGGACTTCATGCAACGTGTACTGGTCACCGGCGCGGCCAAGGGCATCGGACGCGCCGTCGCCGAGGCCTTTGCAGCCGAGGGCGCGAAGCTCGTGCTGCTGGATGTCGATGCCAGGGGACTCGAGGAAGCGGCCGCCGCGCTGCGCGGCAAGGCCGCCGCGATCGAGATCTGCGTTGGCTCGGTCGCCAGTCTCGCCGACTGCACCCGCGCCGCCGACCTGGCGCAGCAGAGCTTCGGCGGTCTCGATGTCCTGAGCCACAATGCCGGTATCCAGACCTACGGCACCGTGGAAACCACCGACGAGGCGCTCTGGGACCGCACTCTCGGCGTCAACCTCAAGGGCGCCTTCCTCATCTCCAAGGTCTCGATGGCCATGCTGCGTGCCTCGAAAGGCAGCGTCGTCCACATCTCCTCGGTGCAGGGGGTCGCTTCGCAAGCCGGCGTCACCGCCTACTCCGTCTCCAAGCATGGATTGATCGGCCTCGTCCGTTCCATGGCCGTCGACTATGCACCCTACGGCGTGCGGGTGAACGGCATCGCTCCCGGCTCGGTCGACACCCCGCTGCTCCGCAATGCTGTCGACGCCGCGCCCGATCCGGCCGCCGTCTATGCCGAAATCGACGCCATGCATCCGCTCGGGCGCATGGCCCAGCCGTCCGAAGTGGCCAGCGCCGTGCTGTTCCTCGCCTCGGACAACGCTTCATTCATCACCGGCGAGGTATTGAGGGTCGATGGCGGCATGCGCGCCAGACTGGGCGGATCACCAAAGAAGCAATGAGTACAACCGGGGCCGTGGAGCTTGATCAGCCGGTGCGCCCGCGCCCGGCGGCGACAGCCTCGCCTGCGCTCGATACGCCGGCCGTCGTTCCGTCGCTGCTGATCGGCATCATTGCCTTCATCATCGTGCGGGGTTTTGCCCCGCTCGATCCCACCAACATCCTGTGGCTCGATGCGCACGACCGCGCCATGCACACGCTGGGCTGGTGGTGGTTCGCCATGGCGCCCTGGGGCTGGCCGCCCGGCGCCAGTCCGCTCAACGGGCTCGAACTCGCCAACAGCGTCGCCCTTTCGGACTCGCTGCCGCTGTTTGCTTTCCCGTTCAAGCTGATCGCCGGCTGGTTGCCCGAGCGCTTCCAGTACTGGGGCTACTGGGAGCTGCTCTGCTTCATCCTGCAGTCGCTGTTCGCGGTGCTGATCGCCCACCAGTTGAAACTCAGCCGGCCGATGGCACTGGTTGCCGCCATCTTCTGTGTGTTCCAGCCCACGTTCCTGATGCGGCTCGACGTTCACATGGCGCTGGCCGGGCACTGGACCATCCTCGCTGCCGTCTGGCTCTACCTGCGCCGTCCCACCCCGCTCTGGGTCTGGCCGTTGTTGCTGGCGACCGTTTCCGCCATCCACGGCTACCTGCTGGTAATGGTGTTCGCGTTGTGGGGCGCATCGTTCCTCTCCCGCCTCTGGCAGGGCGAGTTGCGCCCGCTCCGCACCTTTGCCGAGCTGGGGCTCGGCATACTCTGTATCGCCGTGGTGCTGTGGTCGGTCGGCGTCTTCATGGTCGGCTCCATGCAGAGCTACGGCTTCGGGCTGTTCCGCATGAACCTGATGGGGCCGATCAATCCGGCTTTCTTCCAGTTCATCGTCCCGGGCGTGCCGGTCAACGCCTTCGAGTGGGAGGGGGTGAACTATGTCGGGCTAGGCATCTTCGCCCTCGCCGCCGTCGTGCTCTTCACGCTGCGCCCGGCCAACCTGACGCCGCTGCTTCGGCCACGCCTGCTCCCCCTGGTACTGGTTGCCGTGGGCCTTGCTGTGTTCTCGCTGAGCCACCGTGTGGCGCTCGGGAGCATCGAGCTGTTCGAGCTGCCCCTGCCCCAATGGCTGGTGAACACCCTTACCATCTTCCGCTCATCCGGCCGGATGTTCTGGCCGCTGGGCTACCTGATCGTCTTCGCCCTCCTCACCTTGCTGTCGCGGCAGTTGCGCAGCACGCCGGCGCTGCTCGTCGCCTGCCTGGCGCTGGCGCTGCAGTTGGGTGACCTGCAGCGCGGCATCCGCGCCCTCAATATCGGCCCCGACCGCACTGGCACCACCTGGCGCACCATGCTCACCTCGCCGGCCTGGGAAGCGCTGGCGCCGCACTATCAGCGCGTCCGCTCCCTGCCGGTCGAAAACGAGAACTGGAACTGGCGTGAACTGAGCTGGTTCGCCGTCACCCACAAGCTGCCGACCGATGCAGTCTATCTCGGCCGCATGGACCCCAGCACCCTTCGCGTCGCGCGGGGCGTCGGCGAGACCGCCATGCGCGACGGCAGCTTCGATCGCGGTGCGATCTATCGCGTGGACAGCGCATCGGCTCGCCGCATCCTGCCTTTGCTCGGCCCCGACGACGTTCTGGCGCCGATCGACGGGCTGATCCTGTTCGCACCCGGTGGCAAGCCGATCCTCGATGCCGCCGGAATCACGCTTTCGCCCTTCGTCGCGGTTCGGCCGTAACCGCCGCGCCGGGCTGCCGTTTCATTCGCTCGTCCAATTGACTCCGCCCCGCCAATCAGCGTCCCCTCTCGACCAATCGAGCGGGGAAAACCCCCGTCGCTGAGGAGCCATTGAAGTGAAGATTACTGCCATCAAGCCCTATGCCGTCTGGGTGGGCATCCGTAACCAGCTGGTCGTCAAGATCGAGACCGACGAGGGCATTTTCGGCTGGGGCGAGAGCGGCCTGTCGGGCCGCGAGAAGGCGGTGGTCGGCGCCATCGAGCACTACGCCGAGATCCTCATCGGCATGGACCCGTTCAAGATCGGCCATATCTGGCAGCTGCTCTATCGCAGCCAGTATTTCGAGGGCGGCCGCGTGCTGCAGGCCGCAATCTCGGCCATCGACATCGCGCTCTACGACATCAAGGGCAAGGCACTGGGAGTACCCGTTTACGAACTGCTCGGCGGCAAGCAGCGCGACAGGATCCCGACCTTCGCCACCACCTCTGGCGAGCCCGGCCCGGAGATGATCGAGCAGGCCAGGATGCTGATCGCCCACGGCTGGAACGCCATGCGGCTGTCGCCGTCGGGCCATGGCGAGACGATCTACGAGCCGCGCGAGCATATCGGCAAGACGGCCAAGTGGATGGTCAAGGCGCGCGAGGAGCTTGGCGAGGACGTCATCCTCGGCATCGACTTTCACCACCGCCTGTCGGTGGCCGAGGCTGCGAGCTTTTGCCAGAAGATGCCGTCGGGCACGCTCGACTTTCTCGAGGAACCGATCCGCGACGAGACGCCGGAGGCGTATGAATCGCTCCGCACCCTCACCGACGTGCCTTTCGCCATCGGCGAGGAGTTCGCGTCCAAGTGGCAGTTCCTGCCCTACATCGAACGCGGCATCCATCAGTTCAACCGCATCGATGTGTGCAATGTCGGCGGCCTCACCGAGTCGATGAAAGTCGCCGGCTGGAGCGAAGCGCACTACGTGGACATGATGCCGCACAATCCGCTCGGCCCGATCTGCACGGCCGCCACCGTGCATTTCTCGGCGGCGGTGCCGAACTTCTCCTGGCTCGAGACCCGCTCCAGCCCGGCCGAGAGCCTCGGCTTCGACAATACCGAGTTTTTCCCCGTACAGCCTCGTCTTGAAGGCTCGCACTACCCGGTCAGTGATGCGCCAGGTCTCGGCATCGAGGTCAATGAAGAGCTGATCACGAAGCAAAGCTTCAAATTCTGGCAGGCTCCCATGTTGCACCGTCGCGATGGCTCTGTGACCAATTGGTAGTGCTTTGACGGGTTGACGCCCCGCCACTCCACCCCACTTAGTACTTGCGGACGCAGGAATCGAAGCTCAGCCCGTACTTCGGGCCGGGCGTCGTTGCTTCCGCGTCAATTTGGGTTGCGGCGAGGGCTTAGAATTGGCTGACTTTTTTGAACCCGCGGGACGCGGCGTGCAACATGCCAGCCTGCGCGCCGCCAATCGCCGCGCCGTGCTCACCACCATCACCTTCAGCCCCGGCATCTCCAACGCCGAGGTGTCGCGCCGCACTGGCCTTGCGCCGCAGACTGCATCGGCCATCGTTACCGAACTCGAGGATGACGGCCTCGTCACCCGCGGCGACGTGCTGCGCGGTCGCCGCGGCCAGCCGGCGACACCGCTCTATCTCGATTACGGCGGCGCCTATGGAATCGGCTGCGAGGTCTCCTGGCGCCACATCGACATCACCCTGATCAACCTGGGCAGTGAGGACCTCGGCCGCTACCGCCGCGATTTCGCTTATCCCGATGCCACCAGCATCATCGCCGAGGCGGCCGAGGCCATCGCCGGACTCATCGCCAGGCTCACGCCGGCGCAGCAGCAGCGCGTCGCCGGCATCGGCCTCGCGACGCCCAGCAATCTCGGCAACCTGATCGGCAATGTCGACGCGCCGGCCCCCCAGTTGCAGGCGTGGCGCGAGCTCGATCTGCGCAGCGAGCTGGAAGCGGCGACCGGCCTCGCCACCACCTGGTTCAATGATGGCAACTGCGCCTGCTTCGCCGAAATGGTGATGTCGCCACCACCGCGGCCCGCCAACCTGGTGCACCTGTTCGTCTCGACCTATCTCGGGGCCGGCATCACCGCCGAGCACACGCTTTGGGAGGGCCCGACCGGCAATTCCGCCAACCTCGGCTCCATGCTGGTCAACGGCCATGACGGCCGTCGCAGCTTCGGACATGACATTGCCTCGACCACCGCGCTCGGCCGCCGCCTCGCCGGGGCGGACATTGCGCTGCCAGCCGGCAACCCTTCGGACTGGCCGTGGGGGGATTGGGAAGCACATGTCGCCCCCTGGATCGACGCGTCGGGCAGTGCCCTGGCCGAGATCATCGTCAATACCGGTGCCGTGCTGGAGATCGATCATGCCATCATCGACAGCATCGCACCCCAGCCGATCATCGAACGGCTGGTCGCGGCGACCGAGACGGCACTGACCGAGCTGGTGGGCATCGGCGCCAGGCGTCCCCGCCTCGTCGCAGGCACGCTCGGCGCCCGCGCCACCCCGCTCGGCGCTGCCCAGCTGACCATGTTCCGCAAACATTTTTCCCGCGACTTGAGCGATATGCTGGCGGCAGGTGCTGTCGACTAACGTTTGGCCATTGTGCGGGCTTCAGTGCGAGCATCGTCTAAGTCCGCGCCAACTCCCGCAGCATCGCAGTCGCCCGTTCGAACCGCTGCTGTTGTCGCACGATCCGCTCCGCCCGATCGCTTCGGGGCAAGTACACCTTGCCCCGCGCCGCCGCGCCGACCGTTAACCCCAGGGCCTTCGCCGCGGCACGATAGGCGCCGAGGCTGGCCGCCAGCACCGGATGCTCGGGCACCGTGACTTCGCGCCCCAGCACATCGGCCATGACCTGCGGCCAGACGGCGCTCTGCGCTCCGCCGCCCACCAGATAGACCGGCCCCACCGCCCCCATTGCCCGCACGTTGGCGGCAATGGCGAAGCCAACGCCTTCGAGCGCCGCGTAATACAGCGCGCCTGCGTTATCGGTCGCCGCCACATTGGCGAACCCGGCCCGCAACTCGAGATCGACGAACGGGGTTCGCTCGCCGTTGAGGTACGGCAGGAACAGTGCCCCGCCAGGCGCAGCATCGGCCTCACCCGCCAGCCGCTCCGCTTCCGGCAGGGTGAGCCCCAGTGTCTCGCGCGCCCACTGCGCCGCCGCCCCGGCCGAAAAGATCGGCGCCACTTCGATCAGCCCTCCATGCAGCGGATGCGCCAGTCGGTAATATGGCCGCGGCACGCGTTCGGTTACCGCGGTGACGCCCGCCACCCAGCCGCTGGTGCCCAGATAGATGCTCACCGCATCGGGCTGCTCCGCCCCGCTACCGATGGTGGTCGCCGCGGCATCGCCACACCCGTTGATCACCGGCAGGCCGGCACGAAGGCCCAGCGCCTCAGCGGCCCCGGCCGTCAGCGCGCCCAGCGCCGTCTCGGCCGCAAGGATCGGCGGCAGCAATCCGCGATCGATATCGAGCAGCTCGATCAGCTCCTCCGACCAGTCGCGCGCGCCGATATCCATCAGCCCGGTGGTGCTGGCGCAGCTCGGATCGGTTGCCGCCACACCGGTAAGCCGCAGCGCCAGATAATCCTTCGAGCCCGGCAGCACCCACTCGGCGCCTTTCGGCCCGAGCGCCAAGAGCTTGAACGCCGTCATCAGCGGTCGCGGCGCATTGCCGAGGATCGCCGTCGCACCGGCCGCCTCGAGCCGCGCCGCTACCGCCTCGAAGGCTTCCGTCCCGACCGGATCGGAATAGAGCGCGGCGTCCCGCAAGGGCTGGCCCACCGCATCGACAGCGATCAAATTCTCCATCATCCCGGTCAGCGCGATCGCCGTAACGCCGTCGAGCGGCAGCCTGCTCACCGCCTCGACCGCGGCGCGCCACCAGTCCTCCGGCGCCCGCCGATGCGGCGCGCTCTGCTCGGGGTAGCCGGCATCGGTGGTGGCGACCACCGCGCCATCGTCGGCGAACACAGTCGCCTTCAGCGCGGAGCTGCCGCAATCGAGCACCAGCACACTCACTTGGCCCGCCCCACCCGGCGCAGCAGCACTGCGACGAGAATGATCACCCCGGTCATGATCTTCTGCACAAACGGCTCGACCCCGACGATGGTCATGCCGTTGACCATCACCCCGGTGATCGCGACGCCCAACAGCGTCCCCGCCACGGTCGGCGCGCCGGTCGGAGATGCCGTGGTGCCGATGAACACCGCTGCATAGGCCGGCAGCAGCAGCGGCTCGCCCATGGTGTGCTGCACGCTGCCCAGGCGCGAGGCCAGGAGCAGACCGGCCAACGCCGAGAGCCCGCCGGCAATCGCGAAGGTGACGATGACATCGCGCACGTTCGGCAACCCGGCGAGCCGCGCCGCCTGGGCGTTACCGCCGATCGCCCTGAGTCGCCGGCCGAACTCGGTCTGGGTGAGAACGAACGCCGCCACCCCCAGCACCGCCACGATCCAGAAGCCGAGCACCGGAATGCCAAGCACGTCGCCGCGCGCCAAACTCTTGAAGCCTTCAGGGACTGACTGGAACAGGCTCTGCCCACCACTGAGCCCGAAGGCGAAACCGGAGAGAATGGTGCCGAGCGCCAGCGTCGCGACGAATGAGGGAATGCCGAACCGCGCCACCAGCACGCCATTGGCCGCCCCGCCGACAATGCCGACCAATAGCGCCGCCGGCACCGCCAGCCACACCTCGTAGCCCTGCCCAAACAGCACGAAGCAGATCACCGCCGCGAGCGAGGCCGAGAACCCCACCGACAGGTCGAACTCCGAAATGGTCATCACCAGTGTCGCTGCCGTCGCGACGATGGCGAGGGTCGCCATCTGCTGGATCAGGTTGAACACATTGGCCGGCGAAGCGAACGCCGTCGGCGCCGCGATCGAAAAGCCGATGCAGAGCAGCACGAAGGCGATCAGCGTGCCGAAGCGATTGAAATTGGTGCGGGTCACGCCGCCTCCCGAGACTGCGCGGCCGCCGACAGCGCTTCAGCGCTCGCTTCTGCGCGGGTGAAAACTTTGACGATACCGCCCTGCCGGAACACCGCGATGCGGTCGCCCAGTTCCAGCGCCTCGTCACGGTCGGACGTCGACACCAGCACCGCGTTACCGTCGGCGGCGATGGCTCGAATGATGTCCTTGATGGTTGCCTTGGCCATCACGTCGACCCCCTCGGTCGGTTCGTCCAGCAGCATCACCCTGGAGTGCCGGTTGGCCCAGCGTGAAAAGATCAGCTTCTGCTGGTTGCCGCCCGACAGCGTCCGCGCCAGCTGCTTCGGATCGCCATAGCTGAGCGACACGCGTTCGGCCGCGACCCGGAACTCCACCTGCTCCGCCTTCACATTCGGCACCGGCAGCCCGCGCAGGCGGCGAAATGTCGACAGCAGCGGCAAGGTCTTGTTGAAGATCAGGTCTTCATTGACGAACAGCCCGCTGCGGTGCCGGTCAGCCGGCACGCACGACACCCCTTGCGCGATCGCCTGCCGTGGCGAGCGGGGAGCGTAGTTGGCGCCCGCGAGCCGCATTCGCCCAGCCCATGGGATGGCACCCCAGATCGCGTTGAGCAGGCTCGAGCGTCCGGACCCGGCGAGGCCATAAAGCGCGATCACCTCGCCGGCATGCACGGCGAGATCTGCCGGACGCGTGAGGTCGCCCGCGGTCACGCCATCGATCTCGATGATCTTGGGGGCACTGGTATCGGTCTCGCGGGTCGAACGCACGGAGGCGCTGCCGCCCATGGCCGCGATCATCGCCTCGGGCTTCAGCTCGTCCTTGGCGAAATGCGCGACGATCCGCCCGTCGCGGATCACCACCGCTCGGCTGCAGAAATCGGCGATCTCGTCGAGCCGGTGGCTGACGAGGATGATCGAGGTGCCCCGCTCGCGCGTGCGGCGCAGCACTTCGTAGAAGCGCTCGGCATCTTCCGCTGGCAAGGCGGCGGTCGGCTCATCGAGGATCAGCAGCCTGCCCTTGTCGGCCACCGCCCGCAGCAGCCGCACGAACTGCCGCTCGGCCGGCGGCAGGAACATCACCGGGATGTCGAGATCGAGCCCCGGCGCTATGTCGGCCGCGACTTCCGCAATCGCCGCGCGCATCGCCTTGCGATCGATCCGTCCGAAGCGTCGCGGATAGGCGCGACCGACATAGCAGTTTTCGACCGTATCGAACTCCGGCACCAGCGGCGCATCCTGGTGGATCACCCGGATGCCGGCAGCATAGGCAGCATGCGCCGAATGGAATTGCACCGGCGCGCCATCGATGCGGATCTCGCCGGCATCGGGTCGATCGGCACCGGCGATGATCTTGATCAGCGTCGATTTCCCGGCGCCGTTCGGCCCGACAAGCCCGAGCACCTCGCCCTCGGAAAGGGCGAGGCTCACATCGGCGAGCGCATGCGTCGCGCCGAAGCGCCGGCTGATCCCGGCAAGCTCGAGCAACGTCAGGGACAGGTGACGCCGAGGCTCTCGCGGGTGATCAGTTCCACCGGTGCGTAGAGTTCGTCGGCCTTGGCGCTGCCGCCGGCAAGGATGGTGTTGAGTTCGCCCGCGGCGATATTGGCCATCTCGCCAAAGCCCTGACGCACCGTGCCCACATAGGCGCCACAGGCCTTGATCAGCTCGATCGCCTGCGGGTTGCCGTCGATGCCGGCGATGACGATGCCCTTGCGGGCCGCCGCCTCGATGGCGAGGTTGGCGCCGATCCCCGGCTCATCCCACGCCGCCCACACCCCGTTGATCGCACCATCGCCCGGATTGGCCAGCAGCAGCGCATCCATGGCGGCGCGGCTGTCGTCGATCTGGCCCGGCACCTGCACATAGTGCTCGCCGACCTGCTTGATCTCGGTATTGGCCTTCAGCGCGTCATCGAGCGCGATCTCGCGCTGGTGCACGCCCGGATGGGCCGAGTGGAAGAAGCGCACGATGTTGCCCTTGCCGCCGAGCTGGTCGAATAGGAACTTGCTCATCGTTTCGCCGAGCACGTAGTTGTCCGACGTGACGTTGAGCGCCGTGGCGGTGTTCTTGGCGCCGTCGATGGTCACCACCGGAATGTTCGCCGCCTTGGCCTTGTCGACCTGATCCTGGATCTGTGCCGGATCGACCGACACCAGCACGATGGCTTTGACGCCGCTGGTGGTCGCGTCCTCGACACGGCTGGCGAATGCCCCCATGTCGCCGGCGGTGTCCACCACGTCCACGGTCCACTGATACTCGGCCGCTTTCGCCTTGAACGCCTCGATCATCTCGCCCGTCGCCGTCGCCGCGAGGAACGGAGTGATCACCGAAACCTTCTCGCCGGCGGCGAGCGCTGCCGAGGCGACGCCGAGCGCCAGGATAGACGCGAACCCGAGGGCTGCGATTGATTTATGCATGGGATTGTCCTCCGAGAATTCCGCGCGAACATATCGGCGCCGCCTGAGGCCGCAAAGCCCTTCCAACGGAGAATCCGTCAGCTGAGCCCGTAGCTGTCGAACTGCCGCCAGGTCTCGGTGAGCTCGATCACCTGCCGGCTGGCCCGCGCCTCGTCGATCTTGATCGCCGTCATCCCCGCCACCAGCCCATCGATGATCGACACCGGCAGGGCGACGCCATCGGTCAGGTGGGCAAAGATATCGGCCACCATCTGCTCGTCGGCGCCGTAATGCACCGAGGTGCCCTTGGTCTCGTAGCGCCTGTCGACCAGCCGCTCGCCGGTCCGCGCATCGTGCATGCGATAGAAGTTGCGGACGAAATCGCCCTCGGCCATGCCATGTGTGCCGATCACGGTGAAATGCCGGTACTCGTCGGGCACGTTCAGGTTGGTGTGGAAGCAGAGGTTCTCGCCGCCCGAATATTCTACCAGCGCCGTCTGGTAGTCGATGATGTCGCCATCGCCGTCCCACACCCGGTTGTCGCTTTCCCAGCCGCCGGGCTTCCGAAAATACACGTCGAGATCGTTGATCCCGGCCTTGGTCGGCATGTTCTCGGGCACGAAGGTCTTCCGTCCGCCGAAGCTCGCCACCCGCACCGGCCGGTTGCCGACCAGCCCCTGGTAGAGGTCGATGTCGTGGCAGCATTTTTCGAGGATGAAGCCGCCCGAATAGTCGCTGCGCCGCCGCCAGTCGCGCATGAAAAACGCCCCGTGATAGGGCGCAATGTGCTCGCTGGCTTCGATCGAAGTGATCTTGCCCAGCGCGCCCGAGCGGTAGCTCGAAACGAGGTCGCGATAGAGCGGCGCATAGCGCAGCACCAGCCCGATCATCACGCTGTCGGCGCCGCCACTCTGCTTCAGCAGTTCGAGCAGCGCGTAGGTATCTGCCTCGGTGGTCACCACCGGCTTCTCGGTGAACACCTTCAGGCCGGCTTCGAGTCCGATGCGGATGTGGCCCAGATGCATGTGGTTGGGCGAGCCGACCATCAGCAGGTCGAGTTTCTCGGCCTTGAGCAGCGCCTCGGGCGTCTCATAGGCCGGCCCGGCATCAATCCCGGCGCCGGTCAGTTCCGGCATTCCGTAGGGCGTCGGATCGACATACCCGACGAGCCTTGCGCCCGGCACCTGCTGCACCGCGATCCGCGCCAGGTACCCTACCCGGGCGCCAAGCCCAACAATTCCGATCTTCACGTCAACGTCTCCTCGAAGCGGCGGCAACCTAGGCAATCGCTGCAAGGTTGAGAAGTCACCTAGAAGCTCACCGTGCGACTGAACGCGCAGTCGGGATTCCCTCTCCCGCTTGCGGGGGAGGGGGGACCAGCCGAAAGGCTGGTGGGAGGGGGGCGCCGCAGACACTGGCCCTGCCCCAGCCGCGCACGGTGGGTGAGTGGGGCATGACCGATAGTCTGTGCGCGGTCGGCCCACGGTCAGGGCGTGTGGCTCCCCCCTCCCACCACGCTTTCGCGTGGTCCCCCCTCCCCCGCAAGCGGGAGAGGGCGCGCCGACTGTACGTTCCGAGTAGACCGATGGCGGCAAAATCATGCTCCGCCCCAAGCAACGTTCCATATAGCGGAACGCCAATCGACTACCGAACGCAAACTTGCTGCGCGTTTTGGCGCAGAAACGGGAAGCTACTTGCCATGCGCCCATATCCTATGCAGACTATCGGCATGCAAAAAGAGTTTGCATTCCACATTATGGAATACGTCGACAGCACGGGCGCGGTGCACTGCCGACTGCACAGGGGGCCGCATGTGGAGGCGCCGCGCGACGCAAGCGATTTCAGGGACAATCGGAAGGGACGATTCAACATGCAGTCTAAGGGAAAGTTCGGCCAGCGCCTCGGCGCTATTGCCGCGGCTGCGATCATGCTGGCAGCCTTCGGTGGCGCAGAGGCCATGGCCGCCTCGCCGCGCGCCGCAGAAAACAAGGTGGTGCTGATCGCCCGCCAGGATCCGGGCACGCTCGACTACGTCACCAGCGGCCTTACGGCGCTCCGCCTGTGGATTCCGGCCAACGTCGTCGAGCCGCTGATCTATTTCAACAAGGATGGCTCGGTTGAGCCCGGCGTCGCCGAGTCCTGGACCATCAGCGACGACAAGCTGACCTACGAGTTCAAGATCCGGAAGACCAACTTCTCCGACGGCACCCCGGTGACCGTCGAGGATGTGATCTACTCGCTCAACACCATGAAGGCTTCGCCGGTCGTCAACAACTCGTCGGCCTACAACGCCGTCAGCGCAATCGAGAAGGTCGACGATCAGACCGTCAAGGTGACGCTGTCGCAGCCGAGCCAGAACTTCTGGCGTGGCATGGGCTCGATCGCCGGGTTGATCCAGCCCGAGCACGCGGCCGGCAGCATCGCCACCAACCCGATCGGCACCGGCCCCTACGTGCTGAAGTCCTACACCACCAACTCGACCTTCGAGTTCGAAGCCAACCCGAACTACTGGGGCACCAAGCCCACCATCACCGCCGCCACCGTACGCATCGTCACCGACGGCACCGCCGGCCTCAACGCGCTCGAAGCCGGTGAAGTCGACGCCGTTCCGGTGATCACCATCGACCTGTGGGAACAGCTGACCAAGCGTGAACTCGACAAGAAGTTCACCCTCGTCACCTACCCGCAGATCGGCGAGCCGACCTACGCGGTGTTCAACCAGAAGCTCGACCCGGCGCTGCGCCAGGCGCTCGCTGCGACGCTCGACCGCCAGTCCTACAACGACGCCTTCGGCGCTGCCTGGGGTGCCGAGAACACCTGTACCTTCGCGCTGCCGAACCAGCCCTGGTACTCGCCGGAAAGCGCCGACAGCTGCCCGTACCCGTTCGACTACGAGGGTGCGATGGCCAAGGCTCCGGAGTTCGCCTCGACCCCGCTCGAATACGCTTCGCTGAGCGACGTGCCTGACCTGTCGCTGCCGGCCGACATCATGATCCCGGCCATGCAGGGCGCCGGCTTCAACGTCACCCGCAACGCCATCGACCTCGCCCGTTACAGCCAGCTGATCTTCCAGGGCCGTCCGCCGCAGTTCGACATCACCGTGATGTCGGGCGACGCCGAGCCGACCCAGTGGGCCTGCCCCACCCCGGACAAGGCAGGCTGGAGCACCTATTGCAGCGCCGAGTACACCCAGGCGCTGAGCGATGCCGACAAGGCGACCTCCGACGAGGAATACCTCGCCAAGATGAAGGAGGCGGCGGATATCCTGCGCAAGGACGCCGTCATCGTGCCGCTGATCGCCAAGAAGGGCGTCGGCCTGTTCGATGCGGAGCTCAAGGGCTTCCTCGAGCCGCGCGTCCTCGTCGCGATCGAGATCGGCAAGCTGCACTGGTAAGCAGCACTTGAACTCGCGGGCCGCTGGCGTAACGCTGGCGGCCTGCACGACGTGACCACACACGGAGTCATTCCCGCGAAAGCGGGAATCTCAGTTTTCGGGACGCGCAGCAAACGGAGATCCTTGCTCTCGCGGGGATGACCCGGTGGGTGGGCCCAGTCCGATACCGACGACTCCAGACAAGGAAGTAGGCTGAATGGCAATCTACGCGCTGCGCAAACTTGCGTTTTTTCTTGGCGCCGTCTTCGTTGCCTCGCTTGCCATCTTCATTCTCATTCGCGCCGCCGGCGGCAATGTCGCCGCCATCGTCCTCGGCAAGGACGCCACTGCCGAGGCGATCAACGCCCTCGCGCATGCCTACGGGCTCGATCAGCCGCTGCCGGTCCAGTATTTCAACTGGGTCACCAACATGCTGCAGGGCGATCTCGGCCAATCCTTCCGCACCAAGGAGAGCGTCGCCGACCTCGTCACCGCGCGCCTCTCCGTCTCCGTGCCGCTCGCCCTCTCGGGCCTGCTGCTCGGCCTCATCATCGCCATTCCGGTCGGCACCTACGCGGCCCGCAATGTCGGCAAACCCTCGGGCGCCGTGCTGGCGCTGATCAGCCAGATCGGCATCGCCGTGCCGGTATTCTGGGCTGGCATCCTGCTCTCGGTGCTGTTCGGCGTGAAGCTCGGCTGGTTGCCCACCGGCGGCTGGACCGATTGGCGCGAGAGCCCGATTGGCGCCATCCGCTCGCTCGTGCTGCCGGTCCTCTCGCTCGGCCTGATCATGGCCGCGGTACTGATCCGCTATGTCCGCTCCGCCGTGCTCGACGTGATGAACCAGGATTACGTCCGCACCGCGCGTGCCGTCGGCAAGACCCGCACCCAGGCGCTGCTCAGCGTCGGCCTCCGCAATGCGGCGCTGCCCATCGTCACCATTGTTGGCCTGCAGATCGCCGAGCTGATCGGCGGCACGGTGATCATCGAAATGGTGTTCTCGCTGCCGGGGTTGAGCCGCATGATCCTCGCCAACGTCGCGGCCCGCGAGGTGATCGTGGTGCAGTCGACCGTCATGCTGATCATCATCTTCGTCATCTTCGTCAATTTCGTCGTCGACCTGCTCTATGGCGTGCTCGATCCGCGCGTCCGGAACGCGGCGTGAGACGGGAGGCAGCACCTTGACCACCGCCACCGCCCCTACCGTCACCCCGCGCCGCCGTCGCCGCCTCGAGCTCAACGCTTCGCTGGTCGTCGGCATCGTCCTGACCATCGGTTTCCTGATCATCGCCATCGTTTCATTCTTCTGGCTGCCCTCGAACCCGAACATCCCCAACATCAAGAACCGCATGCTGCCGCCCGGTACCGTCGACCATTGGCTGGGTACCGACGGGCTCGGCCGCGATATCATCGCGCAATTGATGGTCGGAGCGCGCACCTCGATCCTCGTCGGCGCCGGCGGCGCCACCATCAGCCTGATCCTCGGCACCGTCGCCGGGCTGGTCGCCGCCGCCTATGGCAAGATCGCCGACGAAACCATTTCGCGCGGCGCCGACATCATGCTGTCGATCCCCGGCATGGTGACCGCCCTGGTTCTCGCCGCGACGATGGGCTCGGGCGCGCTAACCACCATCTTCGCGCTTACCGCTTTCTTCACCCCCTCCTTCACCCGCGTCATCCGCGCCGCCGCGATGAGCGTGCTGCAAGAGGATTTCATCACCTCCGCCAGGCTCTACGGCCGCGGCAAGCTGTTCATCCTGGCCCGCCACGTCATCCCCAATATCGCCGGTGTCATGATCGTCCAGTTCACCCTGTATTTCGCCGCCGGCATTCTCACCGAGGCGGGCCTTTCCTATCTCGGCGTCGGCGTCACCCGGCCGTCGATCTCGTGGGGCATGATGCTCAACGAAGCGCAGCAGACCGTCGGCATCTCCTCGCCGCTCGCCATGTGGCCCGGCCTCGCCATCGTGATCGTGGTGCTCGGGCTGAACCTGCTCGGTGACGGCCTCCGCGACGTGCTCGATCCCAAGCTGAAGCGGAGGAGCTGATGTCCACTTCCGCCAAACCACACGCCATCGAGGTCAAAGACCTTGTCGTCACCAACGGCGACGTCACCGCGGTGCGGGGCGTCTCCTTCACCATCCCGCAGGGCGGCCGCATGGGACTGGTCGGGGAATCGGGCTCCGGCAAGTCGATGACTGCGCTGGCGCTGATGGGCCTGTTGCCGATGGGCTGGAGCAGCCATGGCAGCATCCTCCATGATGGCGTCGACCTTGTCACCCAGTCCGACAAGGCGCTGTCGAGCCGCCGTGGCCGCACCCTCTCCATGGTGTTCCAGGATCCGCTCAGCTCGCTCAATCCGGTGCGCCGCGTCGGCGACCAGATCAGCTCGGTGATCCGCCGTCATACCGGCGTCGACAGGAAGATCGCCGAAGCGCAGACCATCGAGCTGATCAAGCAGATGAACCTGCCGCGCCCCGAGCAACTGGTTCGCGCCTACCCGCATGAGATCTCCGGCGGCCAGCGCCAACGCATCATGATCGCCATGGCGCTCGCCTGTTACCCGCAGCTGATCATCGCGGATGAACCGACCACGGCGCTCGATGTCACCGTGCAGAAGCAGGTGCTGCGCCTGCTCAACGGCGCCGTGCGCGATCGCGGCTCGGCGCTGTTGATGATCACCCACGATCTGCCGATCATCGCCGCGATGTGCGACACCGTCGCCGTGATGTATGCCGGCCGCATCGTCGAGATCGGCCCGGTGCAGGAGGTGTTCCGCAACCCCAGGCACCACTACACCCGCGGCCTGCTCGACAGCCAGCCGACCATGGACAATATCACGCTCGACGGCTCGTCCCGCCTCGTTTCGATCCCCGGCATGGTGCCGCCGCTGCATAACCTGCCCACCGGCTGCGCCTTCAACCCGCGCTGCCCGGCCGCCACCGACAGGTGCCGCGAGACCATGCCGGAACTCGGCACCGACGGCATCAGTGCTGCCTGCTGGCACCCGATCCGCCTCGCAGGCGAGGTGGCCGCGCAATGAGTGCCGTGACCCCTTTCCCCACCGACGCGCGCCCGCTGCTCGAAGTGCGGCAACTGAGCCAGGTCTATAGCCTCAACCGCCAGAAACTCTTCGCGCCGCGCCCCAAGCTCAAGGTGCTCGACAGCATCGATTTCTCCGTCCGCCCCGGCGAAGCGGTCGGCCTCGTCGGCGAATCCGGGTCGGGCAAGACCACCCTCACCCGCATGCTCACCGGCGTCGAACGTCCGGACGAAGGCCAGGTGCTCTATGACGGCGTCGACGTCTGGACCGGCGGCGAAGCGCACCGAAAACTGTTCCGCCGCTCGGTGCAGGTGGTGCTGCAGAACCCGCGCTCCTCGCTCGATCCGCGCATGCGCGTCGGCACGTCGCTGCTCGAGCCGCTGCGCAGCCTGAAGATCGAAGGCGACCACGCTAAACGGGTGCTCGAAGTGCTCGACCAGGTCGGGCTCGACAGGAATGCCCTCGAGCGCTTCCCGCACGAGTTCTCCGGCGGCCAGCTGCAGCGCATTGCCATTGCCCGGGCGCTGATGCCCGGTCCCAAAGTGCTGATCGCCGATGAGCCGGTCTCAGCGCTCGACGTCTCGATTCAGGCGCAGGTGTTGAACCTGTTGAAGGATCTGGTCCGCGACCTCGGGCTCGGCCTCGTCTTCATCGCGCACGACCTGTCGGTCGTCGCCTACACAACCAGCAAGGTCTATGTGATGTCGTCTGGCAAGATCGTCGAAGTGGGCAAGCCGCTCGACCTGTTCCGCAACCCACAGGCCGAGGCGACACAGGCGCTCGTCGGCGCCGTGCTCAGCGTCGAAGCGGGGCTCGCCGGGAACGCACTCGCATGAGCCAGTGCGTCGCCATAACAGGTTCTACCACCGGCATCGGCTATGCCATCGCCGAGGCCTTTGCCCATGCCGGCGCGCAGCTGGTGATCAACTCGCACCTCGCTGACGATAGCGGGGCGGCGGCGCGGCTCGGCAAGCTGACCGAGTGCCACTTCGTCCAGGCAGATCTCTCGACAGTGGCTGGTGCGCAGGACTTCGTCGCGGCGGCGCGCGCGAAACTCGGTCGGCTCGATACGCTGGTCAACAATGCCGGCACCTACCTCGACACCAATTTCGACGACCTCACCGAGGCGGCGTTCGACCGCACCTTCAACCTCAACGTGAAGGGCTACCTGTTCGCCGCACAGGCCTTCGTCAAAGGTCTGGCGCCGGGGCAGGAGAACCCGAGCATCATCTGCACCGGCTCGACCAACTCACTGGCAGCCGAAAAAAACAGTGTCATCTACGACACCAGCAAGGGCGCGGTGCTGATGCTGGTCCGCAACCTTGCGGTCACGCTCGCCGAGCGCGGCATCCGCGTCAACGGCATCGGGCCGGGGATCATCGAGACGCCCCTGTCCGCGAAAGGGCTGGCCGCGCCGGGCGTCCGCCCTGCCCTCGAGCGGCAGATTCCGCTTGGTCGTGTCGGCATGCCCGACGATATCGGCGGCGCCGCCGTCTTCCTCGCCTCTCCCGCCGCCCGCTACATCACCGGACAGATGCTCTATGTCGATGGCGGCATCCTCGCCAACCAGATGTCCTGGGAGCCTCAAACATGAGTGACAAGCTCCGCTACGCCGAAACCGGGGAAGTACACCTCGATTTCCACGGTGCGACCGACACCACGATCGATTTCATCATCGGCAAGTTCGGCCTTGCTGCTATGGACGACATCTTCCGCAAGGTCGGCAAAGACGTCTATCGTTCGATCCATGAGGATCTGGTGGCTGGAGACACCGGACAACTGGTGCGCCACTGGCGGCACTTCTTCGATCGCGAGAACTGCGACTACGACATCGCGGTCGGCGACGACGAGATCGTCCTCACCGTTCGCCGCTGCACCGCCTGGCACCACGTCGCCAAGCTCGTCGGCACCCCATCACCGCATTTCTGCGACCAGACCGCTCGCACCAATGAAGGCATGGCCGAGGGCTCGCCCTTCGCCATCGACACCGAGATCACCGGCCCTGGCGCCTGCCGGCAAGTCATCAGGAGGCGCGCATGATCCCGTCCGATCACTACACCCGCTTCTACAACGAGGTGTTCAAGTTCCTCGAAGCGCAGGGCGAGGAGGTGCTCGAGGCCTATTTCCTCGCCATCTCGAAGAACCAGGAAAAGCACATCCTAGAGCTGATTCAGACCAAGGGTCTTGCGGGCATGGAGGAGTACTGGACCCACATCAAGATCGAAGAAAACTGCGACATGGACATCGACCGCAACGAGGATCGTCTCGAATTGCGGATGAATGTCTGCCCCAGCCTGTCCAAGGTCATGGACAACGACGCCGAGCCGATGGGCCGCTATTGCGATCACTGCGCTGGCTGGATCGGCCCGATTTTCGACAAGACCGGCTACCACCTGGTCTACGACGTGATCGACCGGCAGAAGCCGCAATGCGTCATGCGGGTGTTCAAGGACGCCGCCAAGGCGAAGGAAGCGGAAAAGGACGTCAAGCTGCTGATGGGCTGGCCGGGGCACAAGGTGTGAGCGTGCTGGACGGCTAGACCGGCGCGGGCTGACCCCCACCCCTGTCCCCTCCCCCTAAGAATGGGGAGGGAGACCCTCACACTAATATCGAGGTCATCGTCTCCCTCCCCCTGTTTGAGGGGGAGGGGACAGGGGTGGGGGGCAGCCCGCGCCAGCGCTAGTGACGTCAGACGGCCCCAAACCCCTTGAGCCCCACCTCGCGCGCCGATGCGTCGAGTTGCTCCAGCGTGGCTGCGTCGACCGGCACACCTTCGGCCATCCGTTTCGCCCTGGTCTCGAGCTCCGGCATGCCCGGCAGTTTCACGCTGCCGCCGCCCTCGTTCTCCGACAGCACCCAGCCCAGCACCGCTTCCATTTCGGCGGCGAACGGCCCTGAAGTCCCCAGCCGCTCGGGCGAGACGATCACCGAGAACATCGAGTTGATCACCGCGCCATTGCCGGCCTTTTCGTGCTGCGTCGGCGCCCCGACCAGCGCAGCGCCCAGCAGTTCGCAGGCCAGCATCAGGCCCCAGCCCTTGTGCTCGCCGAACGTCGTCAGCGATCCCGGCGGGGTTTCGAACAGCGCGCTCGGGTTGATGGTCGGCTTGCCCTGGTTGTCGAGCAGCGCGCCGGGCGGCAGCTCCACCCCTTTGTTATGCGCCACCCGCACCTTGCCGGCGGCGAGCCTGGAGGTGGCGAAATCCACAACCACCGGCGGCGCGCCATCGCGCGGGAAGGCTGCAGCAAACGGGTTGGTGCCCAATCGCGACTGCGTGCCGCCAAACGGCGCGACGATGGCGCCGGCGACCACGTTGACGAAATGGATCGACACCATGCCGGCCGCCGCACACTGCTCGGCCCAATGGCCAATGCGGCCGATGTGATGGCTATTGCGCAGGCTGACGATGGCGCTGCCCTCGGTGTTGGCGCGAGCGATGCCCAGCGCCATGGCATCATGCGCCATCACCTGGCCGGCGCCCTGCCCCGCGTCGCAGATCAGCATGGCGCCGGTATCGATCGCCACCGTTAGGCTCTGGTTCATCACCATGCCGCCGGACTTCACGCCGTTGATGTACATCGGCACCACGCCGACGCCGTGCGAATCGTGGCCACGCAGGTTCGCTTCCACCAGATGCTCGGCGATCAACTGGGCTTCCCGCGGCTCCGATCCGGCAGCACGGAAAACGCTTAGGGTACTCGCCTGCAGCCGGTCCCACGGGACGAGGTGCATCTTGGTGTCGGACATTCGTGCTATTCCCTGGAGAGTTCAGATCGCGGCGGTGAGTCCGCCATCGACGGTAATGACGCTGCCGGTGGTGTAGCCCGAGGCACGCGAGGCGAGATAGAGGGCAGCCGCACCAAGTTCCGTCGGATCACCCCAGCGCGCCATCGGCGTGCGGTCGGCGATTTTCTGCTGGAACTCCGGCACCGCGCCACGCAGCGGCGCGTTGCCATCGGTGAGGAAATAGCCCGGCGCCAGCGCATTGACGGTGATCCCGTTCGGCGCCAGTTCCACCGCGAGGCCGCGCACCAGCCCGTGCAGCGCGGTCTTGGCCGTCACGTAAGCGCTGATCCCCGGCCGGGCGACCGTGGCGTTGATCGACGAGACGAAGACAATCCGCCCATACCCGGCCTTGATCATCAGCGGTGCGGCGTGCCGCGCCAGCCGCCACCCGGCGGTGAGGCTGCCATCGAGCACCGACTGCCACTCCGTCTCGTCGAGTTCGACGAACGGCTTCCGCACCCCGGCGGCGGTGTTCGAATAGAGGATATCGAGCCGCCCATGCCGCGTCGCGATGTCGTTGAGCGCCTCGACTGCCGCATCGCCATCGGCCGCATCGAAGGCCGCAATCTCGGCGCTGAGACCCCAGCCGAGCATCTGCTCCAGCCGCTCTTCGAGCAGTTCGGCGCTCCGCCCGGTCAGGACCACGCGGGCTCCTGCCGCGGCCAGCGTCTGTGCCACCGCCCAGCCAAGTCCCCTGGAGGCGCCTGTGACCAGCGCCACCTGGCCCGAGAGGTCGAAAAGCTGCGCCGGGTTGCGCGGTGCGAGGTCTGTCATCAGCTGTATTCGATCCGCGGGTCGATATAGGCGTAGAGCACGTCCACAGCCATGTTGATGCCGATATAGAGCACCAGGATCACCACGATGCAGCCCTGGATCAGCGGGTAGTCGCGCGTGCTGATCGCCTGGATCAGCAGCCGCCCGAGCCCCGGATAGGTGAACACCGCCTCGGTCACCACCGCCCCGCCGATAAAGTTGGCCATCATCAGCCCGACAATGGTGACAAACGGTAGCAGCGCATTGCGCATGATATGGGTGCCGACCACCTGCCGCTCCGGCAGGCCCTTGGAACGCGCGGTGCGGACGTAGTCGGCGCGCAGTTCGCCGACCAGCGAAGCCCTGAGGAACCGCGCCAGGATGCCCGATACGTAGACCCCGAGCGTCAGCGCCGGCAGCGCCAGGTTGCGCAGCGCCGTCAGGGGATCCTCCCAGATCGGCACGTAGCCCGAGGCCGACGGCAGCCAGTGCAGTTCCACTGCGAACAGCAGGATCAGCAGGATCCCGAGCCAGAAGGTCGGCACGCCCAGCGCCAGAGCGCTCCAGGCGCTCAGCACCCGGTCGATCCACGAGCCGGGCTTCAGCGCGCTGAGGATGGCGACGGGAATACCGATCAGCAGCGACACGATGGTCGCCGCCACTGCGAGGTGCAGTGTCGCCGGCAGCCGCTGCCCGATCAGATGCAGCACCGGCTCGCGGCCATGGATCGACATGCCGAAATTGCCCTGCAGCGCATTCCAAAGCCAGTCGAGATATTGCACCACTGCCGGCCGATCGAGGCCGAACTGCTTCTCCGCCGCGGCGATCGCCTCGGGCGTGGCGTTCTCGCCCACCAGCATGCCGATCGGCCCGCCCGGCACCGCGAAGATCATCGCCCAGATGCCGATCGAAGCCAGCAGCAGTACCGGCAGCAACTGCCCGAAACGCCGCAACACGAAGCCGATCATGGCGCGCCTCCGGCCTTGGCATAGTTAGTGCGCACCGGCCTCTCCGTGATCCTCCCCCGTGGAACGGGGGAGGGGGACCGCCGAAGGCGGTGGAGGGGGCGGCGGCAAGCGCCGATGTGTGAGACCGCCCCCTCCACCAGCTTCGCCGGTCCCCCCGCGGTGAGGGCCTTAGCCCTCATCCGGCCCCCGCTGCGCGGTGGAGGACCACTGCAAGTCCAGCGCAAACTCATGGTGTGCCCCCGACCTTGGCGGGCGTGACGACCTCGCTGCGGTTTTCGAGAATGCCGGCCAGCGCCCGGCCGATGGTGTCGAAGCTGAGGATGGTCAGGGTCAGCACGATCCCCGGCAGCACCGCATAATACGGCGCCTCATGCAGGTAGGATTTACCGGTCCTGAGCATCTCGCCCCAGCTTGGGGTCGGTGGCGCGACACCAACGCCGAGGAACGACAAGGCTGCCTCGAGCAGGATCGCCACCGAACAGAGCACGACGATCTGGATGAAGATCGGGCTCCATGAGTTGGGCAGGATCGTGCGGAACATGTTGTAAGCCGAGCTGCCGCCGAACGCCTCGACGGCGGTGACGAAATCGCGCCGCCTGAGCGACAGCACCTGCGCCCGGGTGATGCGCGCAAAGCTCGGAATGCCGGTGATCCCCACCGCGATCAGCGCCGCCACCTGGCTGCGCCCCAAAACGGCGATCATCGCCATGGCAAAGAGGATGGCCGGCAGCGCCAAGAGCACATCGACCAAGCGCATCAGCGTCGCGTCGCGCCAGCCACCGAAGAACCCGGCGACGAGCCCGATCGGCACCCCGATCGCGGCCGCGATCGCCACCGCGCCGGCGGCGGTGAGCAGCGAGGTCCGCGCCCCGAACACCACGCGCGCCATGATATCGCGACCCACCTCATCGGTGCCGAACCAGTTGGCCGATGAAGGCCCGTTGAGCGCGTTGACCAGCTTCTGTGCATAAGGGTTGAGCGGCAGAAAATCGGCGAAGATCGCTGCCAGCGTGATGCCGAGGAGGAACAGCAGCGCCAGCGCCGAACCCGGCCGGCGCAGCAGCCGCTGCAAGACGGATCTGGTTGAAAGGAGGAACTTCATCGCGCCGCCTCCAGTTGCGGTTCGGCCCCCACCGACAACGGCCCGGGGTGATGGCACGAGGTGCGAGTTTCGAGCCCCGGATAGGCCGCGAATACCGGCGCCTCGCTGCGGCAGCGCTCGGTGGCGCGGAAACAGCGCGGATGGAAGGTGCAGCCGCTGGGCGGTTTGGCCGGATTGGGAATCTCGCCTTCCAGCACGATACGTCGCCGGCTGTCGCGCACTGCCGGATCGGGCACCGGCGCCGCGGAGAGGAGGCTCTGCGTATAGGGGTGCACCGGCTGGTCGTAGAGCGCGTCACGCCCGCTCTCTTCGACGATGCGGCCCAGATACATCACCGCCACGCGGTCGGAGATATGCCTGACCACGCTGAGATTATGGGCGATGAACAGGTAGCCGAGCCCCAGCTCGCGCTGCAGATCCTGCAAGAGGTTGATCACCTGCGCCTGGATCGACACGTCGAGCGCCGCCACCGGCTCGTCGAGGATCAAGAGCCGCGGCTGCAGCGCCAGCGCCCGGGCAATGCCGATGCGCTGCTTCTGCCCGCCCGAGAACTCGCTCGGGTAGCGCCCCAGCATCGAGCGCGACAGCCCCACCATGTCGAAAAGTTCGGCGATGCGCGGCGCCCCGCCCATTTCGTCATAGATGCCGTGGATGCGCAGCGGCTCGGCGACGATGTCCTCGACCGTCAGCACCGGGTTGAGCGAGGCATAAGGATCCTGGAAGATATATTGCATCTGCCGGCGGGCCTTGCGCATGTCGCCGCGGTCCAGCCCGACGATCGACTGCCCGTCGAAACGGATGTCGCCGCCGGTCGCCCCGATCAGCCCCATGATGGCGCGCCCGGTCGTGGTCTTGCCGCAACCGGATTCGCCGACGAGGCTTACGGTCTCGCCCGGCCGCACCGTAAGGCTCACCCCGTCGACCGCCCGCACCCAGCCCACGGTGCGGCGGAGAATCGAGGATCGAACCGGGAAATGCACCTTGAGGTCGTCGACCACCAGCAGCGGATTGGCCGGCGGGGTGGCTCCGCCGGCCGCCTCGCGCGGCGTGGCAACGACGCTCGCAACGGGGATCTCGTCTGCATAATGACAAGCCGCCTGCTGCAGCTCGTTGACCACACGTAGGGATGGTTCCTCACCGCTGCAACGGGCCCGACCCACTGCCAGGGTGCAGCGCGGGTGGAAGCTGCAGCCGGTCGGCAGCGCACTGGGGGTTGGCGGCTGACCAGGTATCGGGTCCAGCCGCGTATCGGTGGTGTCGATGCGCGGGATCGAGCGCAGCAGCGCTCGCGTGTAAGGGTGTCGGGGCGAGCGGAACAGCTCGGCCACCGGACCGGTCTCGACGATACGGCCGCCATACATCACCGCCACCCGGTCGGCGACTTCCGCCACGACGCCCAGGTCGTGCGTGATGAGGATTACCGCCGCGCCGGTCTCGGCCTGTCGCCGCGCCAGCACCGCCAGCACCTGCGCCTGGACCGTGACGTCGAGCGCCGTGGTCGGCTCGTCCGCGATGATGAGGTTCGGCTGCCCGGCCATCGCCATGGCGATCACCGCCCGCTGCCGCATGCCGCCGGAAAACTGATGCGGATACTGGGTGGCTCGCCCTTCGGGATCGGCAACATCGACCTCGCGCAGCAGTTCTGCGGCGCGCTTCGGCGCCTCGCCCTTGGCGAGCAACCCATGGGAAACCTGCCCCTCGGTAATCTGCCGGCCGACCTGCAGCACCGGGTTGAGCGTCGTCGTCGGGTCCTGGAAAATGAAACCGACATCGCGCCCCCGCATCTGGCGCAGAGTTTCCGGCTCGGCCCCGATCACCTCGAGCGTGCCGAGCCGGATCGAGCCGGAGACCCGCGCGGTCTCGGGCAACAGCCCAGTGACCGCGAGGGAAGTAACGCTCTTGCCCGATCCGCTTTCGCCGACGATGCAGAGCACTTCATTGGCATAGACGTCGAAATCGACGCCCCGCACCACAGGCACCGCACGACCGGAACCGGTGAACTCCACCTTGAGATTCCTGACCGACAGGACCGGAACAGCGTTCGGATCCATGTCGGGTCGCACGGCGCCTGCGTCAGCCATTACTTGAAGCCGATGGTGCGGGCGACGAGCAGGTTGTCGATATCAAGCGTGAAGCCGCCGAGTTTGTCGGAAGCCACGATCAGCCCGGTATCGACCGTGTTGGTGGGCACGGCGAACGCACTCGTCACCAGCACGCGGTTGAGCTCGGCATAGGCCGCCTTCACCGCATCCTCCGGACCCGAGGTGGCGTTCACCTTGTCGATCGCCGCGACATAGTCCGGGAACGGGTGCGGGTCCTTCAGCACCGGGTTCTTGGCCGTGCGGTAGATCGAGTTGGTGGCCATGCGCGACGGGAATTTCTGCGCGTTGCCCACCGCGCCGAAGGTGGCCCAGAAGTCGCCGCCCAGCAGCGCATCGGTGTATTCGGCACCCTGGCGGACATCGAGTTCTATGTTGATGCCGGCTTCGGCCAGTGCGCTTTGCACGATCTGGCTGATCACCACGCCCGGCTCGTCATTGCCGTACACCAGCATCTTCCAGGCGCTCATTTCGGCCGCCGACAGGCCGGAGGCCGCGAACAGCTCCTTGGCCTTGTCCATGTTGTAGGCGAACTCGGCGGTATAGGCCGCGTCGAACGCCGGCGAGGCCGGAGCCCAGGGCAGCGCCACGACCGTGCCGAGGCCGGCATAGGCCACCTTCACCATGCCCTCGCGATCCATGATGTAGTTGAAGGCCTGGCGGAACTTCTCGTTGGTGAACGGCGCGCGCGTCGCATTGATGCGGAACACCTGCACCAGCGAGCCCGGCCCGCGGACCACCTGATAGCCGGCGTCCTGCAGCCGCACGGCGTTGCGGGCAGTGCTGCCATAGACCATGTCGATCGAACCCGACTCGAGCGCCGCGCTGGCCGCCGCGTCATCGGCGAAGATGGTGAAGACGATTTCGTCGAGGATCGGCTCGTTCTCGCGCCAGTAGTTGGGGTTCTTCTTCATCGTCAGGCTCTGCCCGACGGCACGATCGGCGAGCAGATACGCGCCCGTGCCGGCCGGCACGGTTTCGACCGTCGCGATCCCCGCCGCTTCGATCGGGATGATGAACTGTAAGAGGTCGGTGATCTGCTTGGTCGGCACCGGGGCCTTGAAGTTGATGGTGATGGTCGTGGCATCAGGCGCTGCCCAATCCTCAACGATCGCCATGGTGCCGAAAACGTTCTTGCCGAGGTCGGGGTTGGCCGCCTTTTCAAGCGTCGCCACCACGTCGGCCGAGCTGAACTTGCCACCCGAGGCGAAGGTGACGTCGTCGCGCAGCTTCAGCGTGACCGAGGTGTTGTCGGCGTTGATCGTCCACTCGGTGGCAAGGCTCGGTATCGCCTCGCCTTCCGGGGTGTACTCGATCAGGCTGTCATAGAGGTTCTTGATCAGGTGAAAATTCACCGTCGAGAACTGCTGCGGATCATAATTGGTCATGTCGGCGAGCAGGCCGACGCGCAGTGTACCACCTTTCAGCTCCTGGGCCTGGGCGGTAGCTGGTGCAACGAGGGCGGTGCTGATCGGGGCCACAGCGGCGAACAGCGCCAGCCCCAACAATCTCAAAGGCTTAAGAAATCCGGACTTCATGCAAGCGACTCCCCTGTGAGTTCAAAGACGTGACGGCAACAGGCAGAAACGAAATCAGGCCGGCCGGCGTGGACCCGGCTGCGACGACACGGCGCGCCAGTCCGGGACCCGATCGAGCGGGTACATCGGCCGCGGCACGCGCTTCCACGGCAGAGTGAACACATCCGACTGGCCGGGGCCGCGCGTATCGGCACGGATCACCCGCGAGGTCAGCGGCGCGAAATACTGGAAGTTCGACGCGGTCTTCAGCACCGCGATCTTGTAGTCGCGCGGGCCCACCCCCATCGCCTCGTAGAGCTGCGGCAGGTTGCCGGCGAGCCCGCGCAACTCGGTGATCATCATGGTGATCGGCCCGACATCGAAGATCACCGCCTGGCCGAGATCGACCTCGTTCTGGTGGCTGTCGGTGATATGGATCATGCCGCCGCCGACGGTCCGCACCGTTCCCGTCACTTCGATCGGGCTGAAGAACTCGGGCGCCGCATCGCCGCCGAGCAGCAGCGTCACCTGGGCCCCCTCGCCGGCTTGGCTGAGCGTCTTCGCCGCACCCGGCGAAATCAGCGGCACCAGCGCCTTGCTCTTGAGCTTCAGCCGGATCATCGCCTCGAGGATCAGGTTGCTGTCGCCGGCCGAGCCGCCGAACACCGTGTCGCCGGTGTCGGACAGCACCACGATACCCTTGGGTTCGGCATCCGCCATCCGCACCGCATCGTCGATCGACACCACCTCGCGCACCTGGAAATCATCGCGTAGCGACCAGCAAAGGTCGGCTAGTTCGTCGGCCAGCTGTTCGGCCAGCGCCTGGTCGTTGTCGGTGACGACGACGGTCGACCAGCCTCCTTCGGCCACGTCCAGCCAGGGTTGCATCGGGTAGTTCGAGGCCTGCAGCACCCGTGGGTCGGCTTCCATCGCACGCGCCCGGTCGAACCAGGCCTTCATCGGCCCCTTCGAGGTGAGGAACTGCTCCTGGTGCGAGACGAGCGGGATCTTTCGCCACGCCGTCGTCGGTTTCAGCTTGTTGGTGATGATCTTGAGCAGCAGTTCAGTACCGATCACCCCGGTGTCGAACGTGTCATGCGGCTGCGTCCGGTGCCCGACGATGGCGTCGACGCTGTCGACCATCTTCTGCGTCACGTTGGCGTGGTGATCGAGCCCCAGCACGATCGGTACGTTGGGCCCCAGGATGGCGCGGCACAAGGCCGCCTGTGCGCCCTCGACGTCATCGATGCCTTCGGCGGCGCAGGCCCCATGCAGCTGCAACGCCAGCCCGTCGATCGGCCCCTCGGCAAGCGCTGCCTCGAGCCCTTCGCGGATCTTCCCGTCAAAATAGTCGTAGGAGGCCCGGTCGATCCGCCCGCCGGCCACGGCCCAGGCGCGGATGACCGGCACGATCTCGATGTCGAGACCGGACTCTTCGATTACCTCCAAGAAGCCGCCGACCTGCCCGAGCCCGCGCAACTTCTCGACGATCTCGCGCCCCTCATAGATGCCGAACGCCTCGTAGTCGGCCATCGTGGTGAGGACCGGATTGAAGTCGTTGGTTTCCTGGGCGACGTGAATAACGGCAATACGCAAGGCAATCTCCGGGCAAGATCATCCCGTCTCGCCAAATGCAGGATTGGCGAGGTGAACAGTCGTATCGGTTCTCCGAAGGCGGAGAACTTCAGAAGAAGTCTCGGAAACGGGACGCTAAGCCGTTGCGATCAAAGGGCGCACCCGTAGATCATCACGCTAGTAACGGCCCAAAATGGTGTCAATGACGTGGAGTTTCGTCAGGGGGAACAACAGGGGGCGGGGAGTATCGACCTTCGGAGCTGCCCGTCGGTTGGTTGGCGCGGCCATAGTCATCGTGGCTTACCCCTCATCCGGCGCTACGCGCCACCTTCTCCCCGACGGGGAGAAGAATCCGGAGAGCGCGGTGGCCACCCTGTTCCTCTCCCCGTCGGGGAGAGGGTGGATCGCGCGAAGCGCGAGACGGGTGAGGGGTTGGCGAGCGTGGAGCCACCCCACCGCCATGTCACCAGGCTACGTCAGTGCTGTGAACCCAGATGTGTGGAAATCCGCTTGGCGGCGCCCTTCAGTGCATCCGCTGCCACCATGGTGAGTTCGGGCTTCATCCGCTGCTCCGGCGCCGAGAGACTCATCGCCGCGACTGGATAGCCGGTACGATCGAGGATCGGCACGCCGATGCACATCAGCCCATCCTCGTTCTCGCCCACTTCGATGGCGTAGCCGCGCCGCCGCACGTCATCTACCTGGCGACGCAACTTGTCGGCGTCGGTCAAAGTATTGATGGTCCGCTGCGGCAGTTCGCTGCTGAGCGCCAGCGCATCGGCATCGGGCAGGAATGCCATCATCGCCTTGCCCAGCGAGGTCGAATGCGCCGGGTGCCGGTGCCCGATCCGCGCATTGGCGCGCAGCGGCCGGCCGGGCTCCAGCATATCGATGTAGACCACTTCGTTCTCCGACAGCACGGCAAGGTTCACCGTCTCGTGGAAGGTCTCCATCAGCGTCCGCATTTCGGGCTGGGCGATATCGCGCAGGCCCTGCAACTCCTGGTCGACCCGCGCCAGCGAGCGGAACTTGCTGCCGACGCCATAGCGGTCGCGCTTCACGTCGTGCTCGAGGAACTGCGCTGCCGACAGGGTCTGCAGGTAGCGGAACACCGTGGTCTTGGGGAGCCTCAGTTCCTGCACCGTCTCGGTCAGCGTCACTTCGTGCCCCTGCCGCGCCACATAATCCAGCACCTGCAGGGCCTTCATCACAGGAAGAACGATATAGTCGCCGCCAGACTTGCTCATCGCTAACCCCTTGGTTGATCGGTCAGAAGAACGTCTTGAGGGCGCCGGTCACGCCATAATCCTCGTCGACCAGCACCAGCATCTGCCACTTGTCGAAGGTCGTGCACGGGTGCCCGATGCCGAACGCCACCATGTCGCCGGCTTCGAGCGGGCTGCCGTGGGGCGTGGTCATGTGGCAGTGCTGGTCGTTGAGCGCCACCACCGTATGCCCGGCCGGCATCGCCTCGGGTTTGCTCATCGCCACCGGCCGGAACCAGCGCAGCGGCACCGGCATGCCGGCATCGAAGCTGATGTCGCGCTTGCCCATGGTCAGCACGGTGCGCCCGTCCTCGGGGCGCGACTGTACATAGGCCCACACTTCCAGCGCCGCCTCGAGCCGCCCCTCCGGCAGCTTCAGCGAGGTGTCGTTGATGATCCGCTCGAAGGCCGCGGCATAGGAAATCGAGTCATGCGTCAGGTAGCAGCCCGAGCGCAGCACCTTCACCACCGGCCGCGCGAACGACACCTGGTTGAAACGGGTGCCGACCCGGTCGAAGAACGCCGAGCCGCCGGCGCTCACCACCACCGGCTGGCCGTCGCGGAACAGCCCTTCGCCTAGGGCGCTGACCGCCAACGCCGCCACATCGTCGATCAACCCGTCGGCCGCTTCCGGAGTCGGCAGCAAGCCTTCGAAGCACTCGAACCCGCCCAGCACCAGCCCCGGCGTCGAGGCGACGACACGCGCCACCTCCATCGCTTCAACGCGGGTGCGGGCGCCGGTGCGGCCACCCAGAAAACCGATCTCGACCAGGACGCGCAGCGGATTGCCGCTGGGCGGGGGGGTGCGCTTGGCGCCGTCCGCCAGCAGTTGCAGCCCCGGCAGCCCATCGGCGAGGCAGTAGAGTTCGAACCCATCGTCCTGCAACGCCCGGAAGCACGCATCGATCGCCTGCGCGCCCACCGGCTGGTTGGCGATCAGCACGCGCTTCACCCCAAACCGCACGCAGACTCTGAGCTGCTGTACGGTGGCGACGGTAATCGCCCAGGCGCCATCGGCCACCTGCAGATCGAACAGAGCCGGCGACATCGTGGTCTTGCCATGCGGCGCGATCACCAGGTCGTTCTCTCCAGTGAAGGCGCTCATCCATTGGCTGTTGGCGCGCACCACCTCCTGCCGGATCACCGCCAGCGGCAGCGGCATATCGCCCTTCAGCACGTTCCAGCCCTGCTGGCCGACCTCACCCACGGTCAGCTCAGGCGCGTCGAACGGCAACCCCTTCGTCAGCGGGTCGAGCGGCTGGCGATCGAGGGCGGCGAGGTCGAGACGGGGGATCAGAGCCATGGGTGGGGGTCCAGCGGATAGATGGGACGGCGCAGCTTGGTGTACGGGATCATCCTGGGATCGCTCGGGAACGGCCCGCCGGTATCGAGATAATGGATCTTCGCCGCGATCTTGGAGAATGCGGCATAGAAGTGGTTCGACGACTTCACCACCACGACCTTCTTGGCGCTGAGGTCGATCCCGAGCTGGGTGAAAGCGGGTGGGCTGAAGGTCTGCGATCGCCCGGTGGCGAGGACGATATCGACATTGCCGATGCTGATCGCCGCGGCCGGCCCCAGCGACACCCAGCTCTGCTCGAACGGGATCAGCAGGTTGTCCGACACGGCTTTGACCACCACGTCGGCATCGACCGGATGGCCGGAGGTTTCCGACACCTTGCCGCAGAAGCGCAGCCGGATCGCCGCGCCGACCCCAGCCGCGCGGCAGAACTGCACCGCGATCGGATCCCACAGCGCGCCGATCGCCGACGGAATTTCCGGATGCGCCAGCAGCGCATCGATCATGACAGAGGAATCTCCCGCAACGCCGCCGCCCGGGCTGTCCCAGCGATCGGCAAAGACGATCGGCTGCCCCACTTCGACCAGCGCCTGCTGCATCGCCTCCTCGGGCTTATAGTGATAGGGGCCCGCGGCACCCGGCGGCCAGCCGAGGATCTCGCGCCCCAGTTGCTCCGCCAGCAGCCTGGCCTTGCTGCGGTTGGCCTCGCCATCGGCCACCACGAACACCTTGCAACCGACATCGGCGACATCGGCCGGCGTGAAGCCGTGCGTCACCGAAATCGACAGGATGCCGTCCTTGCCTTCGAGCTGCATGAGCTTGTCGACGAAGCTTCGGCCCGGCTCCCGGCTGGTCATGAAGGCGGCGGTGAGCGAGCAGAGATCGAACACCTCGGTCACCGGATTGATCTCGCCGCGCGCCGTGCGGAGACAGAGCTCCACCAGGTCCTCGGCGCGCGCCAGGAAATCGGTGTGCGGGAACTCCTTGAACGCCACCAGCACGTCGGCATTGTCGATCCGCTGCTGCGTCAGGTGGTGGTGCATGTCGAGTTCGGCGCCGATTACCACGTCGGGCCCGACGAGCTGCCGGGTCCGCGCCAGGAGATCCCCCTCGCAATCGTCATAGCCGCGCGCCACCATGGCGCCATGCAGGCCATAGAGCACGATATCGACCGGCATCGCCGCCCTGAGCTGGTCGAGGATTTCGTCACGCAGGCTCTCATAGGCGCCCCGCGAGATCAGCCCCGCCGGCTCGCCCCAGGTCGCGGTACCCTCGATCAGCGTGAAACCGTCGGTCTTGGCGCGCTGTCGCGCCGCCACGATCGGCGCTGAGCAGAGCGTCGGCGTCTCCGGATGCTTGCCGGGCGGGCAGTAGAATGCCTCCTCGAAGGCGCTGCGATCGACGAACAGCGGCGAGAAGGTATTCGTTTCGGTGGCCAGCGACGCTACAAAGACCCGCAACACATCCGCTCCCCGGCAATGTCATCCATCCTACATGATGGAACGAACTTCGGCTTGCCGGACTAGATGTAATGATAATGCCGGCCCAGCTGTCAACTCTGCCGAGGTCGCATCTCGGCAAAAGCTGGTGTAACTGCTTGCACCGCGCCAGCGCTCGTGTCTTATTGCGCCGGTAGCAGCCATCCGGCACTTGTTCTACATTGTGGAACCAGCCTCGAGAGACCGTGCCAATGCCCAGAACCAGCGCCCTCGACGACGCGCAGACCAGCCCCCCAACGGCCGAAGCCCGCATTCAGTCGGTCGCCCGCGCCAAGGCGCTGCTCGACGCCATGGCCGGCGGCGATTGGGTCTCGTTGCGCGACCTGGCCGCACGAACCGGACTCGCCAAGACCACCGCCTTTAACCTCGTCAGCGCGCTTGTCGATGTCGGCCTGACCGAGCGGGACGCCAAGGCGGGCGCCTATCGGCTCAGCCTGCAGCACCTGGTCTATGGCAAGGCGGTCGAGCGCCGGCTCGATATCGCCGCCATTGCCCGCCCGCATCTGATCCGGCTCTGCGCCACGACGCGCGAGACGGTGAACTTGGCGCTGCCCGGCCCCACCGACGCGGTGATCGTCGAGAGCCTCGAGGGCAGCCAGTCGCTGCGCGTCTCCTCCTATTCCGGCACCCGCGCCGCCTACCACTCCACCGCCTGTGGCCGGGCGCTCCTCGCCCACCAGCCGCTGAACTTCCGCAAGATCATCTATTCGGTCGGCGACCTGCCGGCCGCGACCTCGCGCACCATCACCGACCCCGAGGCGCTCGAAGCAGTGCTCGAGCGCTGCCGGACCCTGGGCTGGGCCACCGAGTTCGAAGAGAACGAGATGGGCAGCGCCTGCGTCGCGGCGCCGATCTTCGGGCCCGGTGGCGATGCCATCGCCGCCGTCAGCATTGCCGGCCCCTCGGCCCGTTACGAACCAGAGAACATCGAACGCCTGGGCAAGCTTCTCGTCGCCAGCCTCGCCGAGATCACTGCCGAAATGACCCATCACGCGCCGCATCCGAGTTCCAAATGACCAAGCCTCGCATCCTCCTCGCCGGCCTGTTCCACGAGACCCACACCTTCGTCGACGAGATCACCGGGCTCGACGAATTCACCATCAACCGTGGTGCGGCAGTGACGGCGCGGCGCGGTGACGGCTCGACCATCGATGGCTTCCTCGAGGTCGCCGAAGCCGAAGGTTGGGAGGTGGTGCCGGTCGCCGATTTCTCGGCGCTGCCCTCCGGCACTGCCGACCATGCGGTGTTCGAACTGTTCTGGCGCGAACTGAAGGCCGGTCTCGAAACGGCGCTCGCCGATGGCGGCCTCGACGGTATCTGGCTGGCGCTGCACGGCGCCATGGTCACCACCGAAAGCGTCGACCCCGAAGGCGAGCTGCTGGCCCGCATCCGAAAAGTCCCGGGTGCCGAGACCCTGCCGCTGTTCGGCGTCTTCGATCTCCACGCCACCTTCACCGCCGCGATGGCGAAGAACGCCAACGGCCTCGTCGCCTATCGCGAGAACCCGCACACCGACGCCAACGAGTCCGCCGTACGCTCGGCGCAGTTGCTCGCCCGTTCGCTGCGCGACGGCGTGCTGCCGCACATGATTGCCCGCAACGCCCCGATCATCTGGGCCCCGACCGGCGTCGGCACTGCCGACCGCCCGATGCGCGACCTCGAAGCTCTGGCCCGCCAGATCGAAGCCGAAAACCCCGAGATCTGGACGGTCAACGTCGTCGCCGGCTATTCCTTCTCCGACATCCCCGACGCTGGCGTCGCCTTCTCCGTCAACACCACCGGCAGCGATGCCGACGCCAGGGCTGCGCTCGACCGGCTGGAGAACCTCGCCATCGAACTCCGCGATCTCGGCATCCCCACCGAATGGGATCTCGACGCCGCACTCACCGAGGTGAAGAGCCTCTCCGGCGGGCCCTACGTCATCGTCGAGCCCTCCGACAATATCGGTGGCGGCGCGCCCGGCGATTGCACCCCGGTGCTGCGCGGCTTCCTCCGGCACGGCATTACCAATGCCGCTGTCGCCATCGCCGACCCGGCCGCGGTGCGCGCCCTCGAGGGCGCCAAACCCGGCGACAGGCGCACCCTGTCGATCGGCGGCAAGGGCAGCCGGCTCGACCCCGGCCCGGTGGAACTCGAAGTCAGCTTCATCAGCCGCTCCGACGGCGCCTTCACCCTCGAGGATCGCCACAGCCATCTCGCTGCCATGCAGGGCATCCACTACAATATGGGGCCCTCGGCCGTGGTCGAGGCCAACGGCATCAAGATCCTGCTGTCGAGCCGCAAGACCCCACCCTTCGACCTCGGCCAGCTGCGTTCGCAGGGCATCATCCCCGAACAGCTGTCGGTGATCGGCGTCAAGGCCGCCGTGGCGCACCGCCGTGCCTACGACAAGATCGCCAAGGGCAGCTACACCGTTACCACCCCCGGTCCCTGCACCAGCGCCCTCAAAACTTTGCCCTACCAGCGGTTGAGGAAGCCCGTTTTCCCGATCAGCTGAGATTTCCTGGAGCCCATGATGATCGAATATCCAAGCGCGCCGGATACCCCGCGTTCGCACCTGCCGTTCAGCCCCGCCACCAAGGTCGGCGAGCTGATCTTCGTTTCCGGCCAGGCCTCGGTGGATGCCACCGGCAAGATCGTCTCGGACAGTTTCGAGGGCGAGATGCGCCGCTCGATCGAGAACCTGCGCAAGGTGCTCGAGGACGCCGGCAGCGACCTCGCCCACGTGGTCCAGACCCGCAACTATGTGCGCGATGACGCCGACCTCGCGCTCTACAACCGCATCTACCCCGAGTATTTTCAGGCGCCGTTCCCGGCCCGCACGACCATCACCAATTGTCTCGGCGCCGCACTCCGCTACGAGATCGACTGCATCGCGGTTGCCAAGAACAGCAAAGCCTAGGAGCGTTCTCAGGAAAAAGCCTGTCCCCGCCAAGGCGGGGATTGCAGACTTTTCCTCCCTCGAAAGCGCGACGATCCAAAGCACTACCTGCCGGCTTTATCGGCTTTCCGCCCATTTTTTCGCCTCGTGAAACCGGCGGCCATTTACAACTTTCGGGCCTTGAGGCCACTTGGACTTAGAAGATTGAGGAGTCCCGCGTTGACCGTTACATCCCCCGCCGCGCCTGCGGCCGCCTCGCCGTCGCGCCTGCTCAGCTTCGATAAATCCGTCGAGGCGATCCGCACCAACTCGCAGTGGATCTCCGGCGGCGTGAACAGCAATTTCCGTCTCAACATCTCGCCCACCCCATTGGTTTTCGAGCGCGGCGAAGGCGCCTATCTCTACGACGTCGATGGCAACCGGCTGATCGACTATTACCTCGGCATGGGCCCGATGATCCTCGGCCACAAGCCGCAGGCGCTGGTCGATGCGGTGAAGTCGCAGATCGACAGCGGTATCCTGTTCGCCGGCCAGACCGCCATCGAAGCGGAAGCTGCCCGTCTCGTCTGCGAACTGGTACCGTCGGCCGAGCGCATGCGCTTCGGCTCCTCCGGCTCCGAGGTTGACCAGGCCGCCATGCGGCTCGCCCGCGCCGCCACCGGCCGCACCAAAATCCTGAAGTTCGAAGGCCACTATCACGGCTGGTTCGACAACGTGCTGTGGTCCACCGCACCGGCCCTCGACGCGGCTGGTCCTGCCGATGCGCCGACCCCGGTGATCGGCTCGAAGGGCCAGCTCAAGGACACTGCCGACACTCTCGTCGTCCTGCCCTGGAACAACCTCGAACTGCTCGAAGCGCGCCTCGCCAAAGGCGATATCGCCGCCGTCATCATGGAAGCGGCGATGTGCAACCAGGGTGCAGTGCACCCGCTCGCCGGCTATCTCGAAGGGGTGCGCGAAGCCTGCACAAAAACCGGCACCATTCTGATCTTCGACGAAGTCATCACCGGCTTCCGCCTCGCCCCGGGCGGCGCGCAGGAGCTGTTCGGCGTCACCCCTGACCTCTCGACCTTCGGCAAGGCCATCGCCAACGGCTTCCCGGTGGCGGCGATTGCCGGCCGCGCCGACCTGATGGACATGTTCACCTCGGGTGGCGTCGTCCATGGCGGCACCTATAACGCCCAGCCGATCGCCATGGCGGCGACCGCTGCGACCCTGAAGTCGCTGACCCCGGCGCTCTATAAGAAGATCGGCGTCTCCGGCACCGCGTTGCAGGAAGGCTTCAAGGAGATCTTCGCCTCGGCCGGCGTCACTGCCTCGGTGGTCGGCTTCCCGCAGGTCTTCCACGTCGCGCTCGGCCTCGACAAACCGGCCCGCGATTTCCGCGACCTCGCCAAAATGAACCGCCCCGCTTACATCGCGCTGACCACCGCCCTGATGTATCGCGGCGTCCGCGCCCTCGAACGCGGCGCCTGGTTCCTCTCCAGCGAGCACGATGCCGGCGTGATCAGCGACACGCTGGCCGCGATGCGCGATGCCGTGCGCGAGCTGAAGGCCAAGGGGACTTTTTAGGCCAATCACCGCTGCCGGTGCGGGCGCCAGACTATCGGCTCCACCCGCCCACCTCCAATCCTCAGCATTGGCCATCCGACTGCCGTCTCGCGCTAAGGCCGTTCCTGCATTAGGAATAGCGCCATGACCGACAACGAAGATCGGACCATCCCCGCGGATCTCAGTGCCCTGTTGCAGAGCGGGCGCCCGCGCAGTGCATTGCGCGCCCGCCGTCCCGAGATCACCCTGCATCAGCTGCGCATTTTCTGGGCGGTGGCGCATTCCGAAACCCTGACCCGTGCAGCCAAGCAACTGGGCCTCGCCCAGCCCTCGCTGTCGCAGCAGCTGTCGAAACTCGAGGCCACCGTCGGCACCAGGCTGTTCCGCCGTCACTCCAACGAGATGACGCTGACCGAGGCCGGCACCTACCTGTTGCCCCGGGCCGAGCAGATCCTCCGCAACATGCAGGATCTCGAGGATGGGCTCGGCCAGTTCAGCGGCGGCCACCGCGTCACGGTCCGCCTCGCCGGCGTCAACTCGGTGCTGCGCGTCGTGCTGCCACCTGCGCTGACCAGCACGCAGTTGAAGTTCCCCGACATCGATTTCGACATCCAGGAAAGCGCCCCGGCCGACATTCTCGAAATGCTCTACGGCCGCCGCGTCAATATCGGCCTCCTGGCCGCCAATTCGGTAGCGGAGGCCAGCCTCGGCTTCCTGCAGGTCCCAATCATCGAAGACCCCTATGTGCTCGTTGTCCCCGAGCAGCTGGACCTCGAAGACATCACCGACCCGCGCCAGCTGGCGCCGGCGGATTGGGCCATGCTCAATCGCTCGATCCAGTTCATCTTCGGCACCCAGCACGCCAAGCGCGTCGCCGATTGGTACGACCAGATGCTGCCCGAACATCGCGTCGTCGCCCAGTGCCGCAGCTTCGAGGTGGCGATCGGACTGGTGCGCGCCGGCTCCGGCATCTGCCTTGCCCCGGCACTCTCCACCGTCAGCGGTACCGCTTCGCTCGACGGTGTGCGGCTCTACCGCATCAATGCCGACATCCGCCGCATCGTGGCGCTGGTCGCCACGCAGTATCGCGGGCAGGAGCCTTACGCCAGCCTGATCGATGCACTGCAGGCCGCGGGAGAAACCCTGGCGCTGCCCGGCATCCACCCTACCCCGCCCTTCCTTGATTGCGCCTCTCGCTCCGAGCTCTGACCGGAGTCTAAAGCCCGAACTTCTCCATCACAGCCTCGACGTCATCGCGCACTTCCTGCGCGTCGCGCCCGGACCGCCACAGGTCATCGATCTGCTTTTTCACCGCCGGATCGAGCGCACCCCAGTTGCGCTCCCATTCGGCCAGCTTGTCGGTCCAGTAGCCGGTGATCGAGTAGCGCGTCGCCGGCCACTTCAACTCGTGCCGCAGGTATTTGCGGATCGGCCGCACGGTCTTGGCCTCCGACGCCACCCACACATAAACCGAGCGATCCGTCGGAAAGCTCATCGACCTCACCGCATCCTCGAGCTGGCTTGCCGCGACGCCGTTGCCGGCGCCATAAAGCCAGACGACCTTGACCTGGGCCTTCGTCTCGAACTGCTGCTCGTGGCTCCTGTCCGGTACCTCGACGATCACCCGTGCCTCGACGTGCTCGCCGAGACCCTCGAGCAGCCGTCCCAGTGCCGGCAATCCGGTAGCGTCGCAGACGAACAGCTGCCAATCCGCGTCGGCGGGCGCCTCATAGATACCGTAGGGCTCGCGCAGCACGATCTCATCGCCGGGCTTCGTGGCCTGCGCCCATTCGCTGGCACGGCCATGCTCATGCACCACGAAATCGAGGTCGATCTCGCCGTCGCGGAAATGGCGGATGGTATAACACTCGCAATGCGCCGGCTTCTTGCCCTCGGGGTATTTCCAGAACCCCTGCGCATCGACCTCGGGCAGCACCAGTTCGCCGGTGACCGGATCGGGGAAGAACAGCCGCACATATTCGTCGCCGACGCCGGTCGATTTGAGCGCCGCGATATCGGGACCACCCAGCGTCACCCGCACCATGCCCGGCGTCACCATGCTGCTGCCAACAACCGTACCTTTGATCAGCTTCAGCGGCGCCATCGTCAAACCCATCGCTCAAAACAATGAGTATGCGCTACTAATTCTGATGTTTGCAGTCAACTTAAAGGTCGTGTGTCAACGTTAGCCCCACAGCGCCTCCCTCCCCCTTGAGGACCCTTGAGGGGAGCTACACCTTCAGCTCGATCCACACCGGCGCGTGGTCGCTCGCCCCATCCTCGCCGCGGACCTCGCGGTCGATCCCCGCCGCCCCGAGCTTCCGCACCAGTTGCCTGCTCAGCAGCATATGGTCGAGCCTGAGCCCGGCATTCCGCGGCCAGCGGTTCCGCATATAGTCCCAGAACGTATAGAGCGTCTCGTTGGGGAATTTCTTCCGCAACGCGTCGGTCCAGCCCTGCTCGAGCAGCCGCTGGAACTGGGCGCGGCTCTCCGGCTGCACCAGCGCGTTGTCGCGGTACGACGTGGTGACGTAGATGTCGCGCGGCTCCGGCACGATGTTGTAGTCGCCCGCCAGCACCACCGGTACGCCGCTGTCGAACAGCTCGGCGGCATGCGCGATCAGCCGCTCGCCCCAGCTGAGCTTGTAGTCGAATTTCGGCCCCGGCTGCGGGTTGCCGTTGGGCGCATAGAGCGAGGCGATCACCACGCCGTTGACAGCCGCTTCGATGTAGCGCGCCTGCGTATCCTCAAGGTCGCCCGGCAGCTCGGTCTGGGTCAGCACCGGCTCGACCCCTTTGGCGAGAATGGCGACGCCATTCCAGCTCGCCTCGCCCCGCCACACCGCCCCATAGCCGGCATTGGCCAGCGCCGTCGCCGGAAACTGATGATCCCGCGCCTTCAGCTCCTGCAGGCAGACGACATCCGGCTCCGCCTCATCCAGCCAGGCCAGCAGGTTGTCGAGCCGCCGGTTGACGTTGTTGATGTTGAACGTTGCGACCTTCAAGGCGAAGCCCCGGAGCGTTTTCAGGAAAAGTTGCAGACTTTTCCGGTTCGAAAGCGCGACAAACCAAAAACCCTGAGCACTTCACGTTGCGAAGAAACGTGCAGTGCTCAGGGCGCGATGCGCCCGACCCATGCCGTGACGCTGTCGGCCACCGTCTTCAGGTGATCGGCGGTCGAGAACCCCGAAATCGCCTTGCGCGGCTTCAGGTCGTGGTCACCATCTTCGAGCCACTTCACCTCGATCGTCGGCGACAGCCCATAGGTTGCGACCTCGTCCGGCACGCCGAACTCGTCGCGCGTCCCCTGGCAGATCAGCGCCGGGGTCTTCAACCCGATCAGGTGCTTGGTCCTGAGCTGCGTCGGCCGTCCGGGCGGATGAAAGGGATAGCCGAGGCAAACGAGCCCGGCGATCCGGCCGGCTTCGAACTCGGCATCAGCGATCATGCTGGCGACCCGCCCGCCCATCGATTTGCCGCCGATCAGCAGCGGCCCGGTGGTTGGCCCGAGGTCGTCGATCGCCGCCACATATTCCGGCATCACCGTCTCGGCTTTCGGCGGCGGCTTCTTGCCCGCCTCGGTGCGCCGGCCGGCCATGTAACCGAACTCGAAGCGCGCCACCCGAAAGCCGGCCGCCGCCAGCGCCTTGGTGGTGGCGTTCATCGAGGCCGAGTCCATCGGCGCGCCGGCGCCATGCGCCAACAGGATTGTGACCCGCGCATCTTCCGGGCCGTCGAAGAGAAAACTGGTCGTCATCAGCCAGCCGATTTCCTGGTGTGAAGGTCCGCATAGGCGATGCCGCGCGAGGCGGTCTTCGCCCACTCCGAGTCCTGGTCGAGTTCGAGGTAGCGCACCCACCAGCGCCGCGCTTCGCCGAGGTTGCCCGCGTCATACTCGAGCGTCGCGAGGTTGTAGATCGCGTCGGCATAGTCGGGGTCGATCTCTATGGCCGTCACGAGGTGCTGGCGCGCGATCGCGATCTTGCCCTCTTCGCGCAGCAGCCCCGCATAGTTGAACCAGGCCTCGACGAAATCCGGATCGCGCCGGATCGCCTGCATGTAGGACGCGGCCGCTTCCGAATTGTCGTTGGCGGCCTTGAGGCAATTGCCGCGGTTATAGGCCGCCACCGAGTCATTGGGGTCGATCGACAGGCAGTGCCCGTAGAGCACGGCCGCCTCGGCATAGAGCCCTGCCGCCTCGGCCGCCTCGGCCAACTCGAAATACTGCTCGGACTCGTCCTCTACCGGCTCCAGCGGCAACAGGCGCTGGCCATCGAGCTCGGCCGGCTGGTCGCCGATCAGCGCCCGGATGCGCTTCGGCCCGCCCGGGTGCAGCGACATTGCCGTCAGCGACTGCACCGGACCGGAGCGATGCACCGAACGCGCAATCGCCCCCCAGGTGGCGCCACTGGCCAGGAGCCCGGCATATTTGCGCGACAGGATCAGGTCGCGAAACGAGAACGGTTCGGCGTGATGCTCGAACGCATCGAACAGCACCAGCAAATCGAAGGCGCGGGCATCGAGCTTGCTCTGATCGAGCAGCGACTGCCGGCTGAGGTTGGATTGCTCTGGCGCGCTCAGTAGCCCCAGCCAACGCAGAAAGCCGTTCTCGCTGATCAGCGACGCATCGGTTTCGCGCAACGCTGCGACCTTGGCCTCGATCTCGGCGTCCGACAGTTTATCGAGCAGCGTCCGCCCCAGCACCAGCGTGCCGGTGTGGCGGGTCAGGCCCCGCCGCAGCCGCGTGCCCTTGGTTCCCATCGCGCGCGCCGCCAGCCGTCGCGGAAACGCACTGAGCGCTCCCACGATACCGATGGTGCTGTCCGATTTCCGCATCAGGTGATTCTACAGCCTTGTACGGGTGATCCGCCAGTCCGGTTCGCTTGGCGCCCCTCACCCTGGCCCTCTCCCCCCGAGGGTGCACTTGCACCCCCTTGAAGGGGCGAGGGGGCGATAGGTGAACCGGCAGTGCTACAAGCGTCCCCTCGCCCCTCTGGGGAGAGGGCCAGGGTGAGGGGCGCCAAGCACACCAGCCTTACGCCTTCTTCTTCGCCGCCGGCTTTGCCGCCGCCGCCTTCGAGGCCGCCACCGCTTCCTTCAGCGTCGGCTTCTTGGCCGCCGGCTTCTCGGCTGGTTCGGCCTTGGCCTTGCTCGGCGCGGCGGGCTTGGCCTGCCCCAGGCTCGCCTTCAGCGCGTCCATCAGGTTAATGACATTGCCGCGCTCCGGCGCCGCCGCGATGATCGGCTTGTGACCCTTGAGCTTCTCGCGGATCATCTGCATCAGCGCCACTTCGTAGCGGTCTTCGTAATCCTTCGGGTTGAAGGCCTTGACCTTCTGCTCGATCAGCTTTTCGGCGAGATCGAGCATTTCCTGGTCCGGCTTCACCTCGGGGATGTTGCCAAAGTATTCGGCCGTACCGCGGACTTCGCTGGGGTTGCGCAGCACGGTGACGAACATGCCGTTCTCGCGCGCTCCGATGGTGATCACCCGCTCGCGGTTGGTCAGCACCAGCCGTGCGATGGCAAGCTTGCCCGATTGCCGCATCGCTTCACGCAGCACGGCGAAGGTCTCCTCCGCCATCGCCCCGTCCGGCGCCAGATAATAGGGCGCATCCTGGTAGATGACGTCGACTTCGTCCTCGTCGACGAAGGCCTCGATATTCATGGTGTGGTTGGATTCGATCCGCACCGCTTCGAGATCGCTCTCGTCGATGATGATGTACTGCTTGTCCTCGTACTCGTAGCCTTTGACGAGGTCGCTGCGCTCCACCAAGCCCAATTCAGGGTCCACCGGCTTCATGTTGATCCGGTTATGGGTGTCCTTGTGCAGCTGGTTGAAGGTGATGCGTTCCGAGGCGCTGGTCGCCGGATACATCTTCACCGGACAGCTGACCAAACTCAGCTTGATATAGCCTTTCCAGCTTGCCCTGGGTGCCACCGTCGCCTCCTACGCGCGCGTACTACGTCCAGCCTTCGATGATGCAGGCAGAGGCCGAGCTGACTCGTTAATCTCGGCCCACGGATCGCCGGACGTAGTTAATAAATTGGGAAGCGTAGAGTAATTCAAATCCACTGGAGCGTCGATGCTTTCGAGGTCGCGCCAGTCGAGCGGCGTCGAGGCCGGCATGTTTGTACGCGCCCTGAGCGAATAGGGCGATACCGCCGTGGCGCTGCGCGCATTGCGATGGATGTCGATCAGGATCCGGCGCTTGCGGTTCTGAGCGCCGATGGTGGTAACGAACGTATCGGGCGCCGTCTTTGCCATCGTCGCGGCCATCTCGCCGGTCACCGCATGCACCTGCTTCCAGGTCTGTTTGGGCTCGATCGGCACCACCAGGTGCAGCCCCTTGCCGCCCGAGGTCTTGACGAACGGCACCAGCCCGAAGGCTTCAAGCTCGCCGCGCAGGTGCACCGCCGCTTCCACCACCTCGCGGAACTCGATGCCCTCGCCCGGGTCGAGGTCGAAGGTCACCCGGTCGGGCTTTTCGAGATGCGTCAGGTGGCTGCCCCAGGCATGGAACTCCACCACCCCGAACTGCGCCAGCGCCAGGTAGCTCTTGGCATCCTCGATGGTGAGGTAGGTCTTGTCCTCCTCGTCGGAGTTCTGCGTCTCGAACACGTTGATCGAGGCCGGCATGCCCTTGAAGGCATGGCGCTGGAAGAAGCAATCCTTCGGCAACCCGGTCGGGCAGCGGAACAGCGACACCGGCCGGTTGAACAGATGCGGCAGCATGAAATCGCCCACCGCTGCATAGTACACCGCGATATCGAGCTTGGTCGGCCCGCTCTTGCCGAACAGCCGCCGCGTCGGATTGGTGATCGAGATCGAAGCGAGGTCGGCATCGGTGATCAGCCGCTGCCGCGGAGCCGCCGACGCCGTCAGCTCGGTCTCGATTAGCCCCTTGAACACCGAGTGTCGCAGCAGGTTATCCGAGGTGCGGTTGGCATAGTGCACCTTGCAGCGCAGCACCGGCTGCACCCAGATGATGTCCTTGGGCGCACCCTCGAGCTTCAGCGCCGGGTCCTGCAATGGCTCCAGCCGGCGTGCCAGTTGCGCCAGCATCGCCGCATCGAATCCGGTGCCGCACTTGCCGCGATACTCGAGTTCGCCGTCGACGAACTCGGCCAGCGCCAGCGAGGCCAGCCCCTCGGCGGCCGCCGACACGGTATAACCTGCTATGACGAAGTCGCCGACCGGCTTGGCCTTGACCTTTACCCAGGTGGTGGTCCGCCCCGACTGGTAGGTGGCATTGGTCCGCTTCGAGACGATGCCTTCGAGCCCCAGCTCCGAGGCGCGCTCGTAGAGCGCATCGCCGTCGCCCTCGACATGGTCGCTCAGTTGGATCGCCGAGCGTCCGCTGATATGCCCGCCCAGCATCTGCGCCAGCAGCAGCTTGCGATCAGTGAGCCTGGCGCCCCTGAGGTCGTAGCCATCGAGGTAGAGCAGGTCGAAGGCGTAGAAATGCAGCTTGCTGCCGGCGCCTTCCGACAGCGCATCCTGCAGCGCCGCAAAGCGCGAGATGCCCCGCTCGTCCAGCACCACGATCTCGCCGTCGATGATCGCCTGTTTCACCGGCAGCTTGGCGAACTCCTTGGGCAGGTCGCCATAGCGCTTGGTCCAGTCGATACCGCTGCGGGTGATCAGCTTCACCTTGCCGTCGATCACGTGCGCGATGGTGCGGTAGCCGTCGAACTTGATCTCGTGCAGCCACTGCGAGGCCTTCGTCTCCTGCGGCGGCTCGGTCGCCGAGGCGGCGAGCTGTGGCTCCACCTGCTCGGGCGGCGGCGCCTTCACTGCCCCATCGACGCTGGCGGCCTTGATCGCCTTGACCGGCTTCGGCTTCGCCGCCTCCAGCAGCTCTTCGGTGGTCAGCCCCGATTTCACGCTCTCGGGGCGCTCGGCCAGGATGTCGGTCTCGGTATCGACGGCCGGATCGTGCTCCTTGAACAGCAGCCAGTTTTCCTTGTCGTTGTCGCCCGGGCGGCCCTTCAGCTTGGTCAGCATCCAGCCGCCCTTCAGCTTTTCGCCCCATAACCGGAACTTGAAACCGCCTTTCCTGAGCCCAGCGTCGACATCCTCCATCGGCGCCCAGTCGCCGGTATCCCAAACGATCATCGGCCCGCCGCCATACTCGCCTTCAGGGATCACCCCCTCGAAGTCGATATATTCGATCGGGTGATCCTCGGTGTGCACCGCCAGCCGCTTGTCGGCCGGGTTGAGCGAGGGCCCGCGCGGCACCGCCCAGCTCAGCAGCACGCCATCATGCTCGAGCCGGAGATCATAGTGGTCGGCGGTGGCCGAATGCTTGTGCACCACGAAGCGCGTGCTGCCGGACGCCACCGCGCCTCCGGCGGGCTCCGAGGTTTTGGAGAAGTCGCGTTTCCCGCGGTACTTGTTGAGCTTGGTCTCGGCCATGGCGCGAAGCTAGAGCATTTCACGATGGAGTTGCAGTGCTTTGGTCCCCCAAAAGGCCCCCTCACCCGGCCTTCGGCCGACCTCTCCCCCCAGGGAGAGGTGACGATGTGGCACGATCATGCCTCTGCACCACCTCTCCCTGGGGGGAGAGGTCGCCGCGAAGCGGCGGGTGAGGGGGCCTTAAGCGGCGCCAGCCACCCGCCGCGCCGATTGCCGGAAGATCAGTTCGGGCTTCAGCTGCGTGCTCCGCGGTAGTGGTACGCCGCGATCGAGGTGGTTGATCGCCGCTTCCGCCGCCTGCGCGCCGAGATCGGCGATCGGCTGCCGCACCGTGGTCAGCGGCGGAAAGAAATGCGCCGCCGACTCGATATCGTCATAGCCGACCACCGAGATTTCGCCGGGGATCTCTACCCCGGCGTCATGCAGCCCATGCAGGAGGCCGATCGCCATGATGTCGCTGAGGGCAAAGATCGCCTCGGGCCGCGGCCCGGGACGCCCGAGGATTTGGCGCGCCGCGGCGAGCCCGCCATCCATGGTGAGGTCGGTGCGCACCAGCCAGTCTCCCGCAAGCGTTATGCCATGCGCCGCGAGCCCCGCCATCAGCCCGGCGATGCGATCTGCCATGCGCGGATGGCTCTCCGGCCCGGAGACGCAGACGATGCGTCTGAAACCGGCAGCCGCCAGATAGGCGCCGACCAGCCGCCCGCCCTCGATCGAGTCGTCGGAGAACACCGAGGCCACCGTGTCCGCCGGCGCGTCGATCGCCACGACCGGCACCCGCTTGATCTGCCCCAGCCGGCGGAAGAACTCCGGGCTGGCATTGGTGGTCATCACCACCATGGCGTCGACCCGTTTGGTGAACAACGTCCGCATGTAGGCGACGAGGTTGGTCGCCACGTCGTCGGTGTTGCAGATCATCAGGGTATAGCCATGCCTGAAGCAGGCGCGCTCAACCCCACGGATCACCTCGCCGAAGAACGGGTTCGACGTGGTGGTGACGATCATCCCGATGGTCCGCGTCCGGCTCGATTGCAGGGCGCGGGCGACGTCGGAGGGGAAGTAGCCGAGATCGGCAATCGCGGCGTTGACCCGGCGGGCCGCGTCCTCGCTCACCGGGCGGGTGTTGTTGATCACATGGGAGACGGTCGTGAACGAGACGTTCGCGCGTTTGGCAACGTCCTTGATGGTGACCATTGCTGCTCCCGGGAACCCTTCCTAGCTGCGCGACCTCGACTTCAGCCAGCGGTCGAAAGCCACGGCGACGATCAGGATCAGGCCGATGACGATGGACTGCGTGTAGGACGAGACATTGTTGAACTGCAAGCCGTTCTGCAGCACGCCGATCAGCGCAGCGCCGACCACGGTGCCGCCGACGCTGCCGATGCCGCCGAACAGCGACGTGCCGCCGATCACCACCGCCGAGATCACCGTCAACTCATAGCCGATGCCGGCCACCGCCTCGGACGAGTTGAGCCGCGCCGAGAGCACGAACGCCGCGAGCCCGGCAAAGAACCCGACAATGACATAGACCGAGATCAGGATGCGATCGACGCGCAGGCCCGAGAGCCGCGCTGCCTCGGCATTGCCGCCCACCGCATAGACCGCGCGGCCATAGCGGGTGTAGCGCAGCACCAGATGGCAGAGCAGCGCCGCCACGGCAAAGATGATCACCGGCACCGGCACCGGCCCGACGAGGCCCGTGCCGAACCAGCGCATCGAGGCGTCGAACCCCGAGATCGGCCCGCCATTCGAGAGGGTCAGGGTCAACCCGCGAAAAATGGTGAGCCCGCCCAGCGTCACGACGAACGGCGGCACCTTCAATCGGGTGATCGCCAGCCCCTGCACCCCGCCAGCCAGCGAGCCGACGACGACCGCGGCGAGCAACGCCGCGAACCAGCCAAAGCCCTGTCCGCCGCCTGATGACAGCGACATCGAATTGGCCGTGCCGCCCTTCGCCACCACTGCCGCGACCATACCGCAAAAGGCGAGCAGTGAGCCGACGCTGAGATCGATGCCGGCAGTGAGGATAACGAAGGTCATCCCTAGCGCGATCAGCCCGGTGATCGAAATCTGCCGCAGGATGTTGAAGACGTTGATCGGGTCGATGAAGCTCGGCTTCAGCGCGGTGAACACCACCACCAGCGCCAACAGGAACAGCAGCGGCCCGAAGCGCTTGAGGATGCCGAAGGTGTTGGGGCCTTTCTTCTCGGCGGGTTCGGTTGTCGTGGTCATGCTGTCTCCCCCTGCCGCTGGTCGAGCGCCATCAGCGCCATCAGTTTTTCTTCAGTTGCTTCGACGGCCGGCATCTCGCCGGTGATCCGCCCCTGCCGCATGGTGACGATCCGGTCGCTAACCGCCAGCACTTCGGGCAGCTCGGACGAGATCACCATCACCGCAATGCCGCGCGCCGCCAGTTGCACCAGGATCTGGTGCACTTCCGCCTTGGCGCCGACATCGACGCCGCGCGTCGGCTCGTCGACGATCAGCACCTTCGGGTCGCGCGCCAGCCAGCGGGCGAGGATCACCTTCTGCTGGTTGCCGCCCGACAGCCCGTCGATGGTCTGCTCGGGCGACGCCATGCGGATGGAAAGCGCCTTCTTGTATTCGGCCAGCGCCGCCCGCTCCTTGCCCTCGGCCATCAGCCCCAGCCCGTTGGAATAGGCCCTGAGCGCCGCCACCGAGAAATTCTGCAGGATGCCCAGCATGGCAAAGATCGCCTGGTGTTTGCGATCCTCCGGCACCAGCCCGATGCCCAGTTCGATCGCATCGGCGGGCGAGGCGGGCGCGATCGCATGCCCGTCGAGCGTCACCGTTCCCGCCGCAATCCGGTCTGCCCCGAAGATCGCCCGCGCCAGCTCGGTCCGCCCCGAGCCGACCAACCCGGCGACGCCGAGGATCTCACCGGCCTTGAGGTCGATATCGACGCCCTCGAGCACGATGGCATGTGGTGCTTCCGGGTCGCGCACCGTGCGCAAGCCCCTGACGCTGAGCCGCACCGCGCCGGCGGCGTTGCGCTGCGTCGGCCGGGCATAAAGCTCGGACGCCGCCCGGCCCACCATCTTCTCGATGATCTGGGGGATCGGGATCGGTTTGTCGGTGCGGTTGAGATGCCCGGCGAGCCGCCCGTCGCGCAGCACAGTCATGCGGTCGCAGATGGCGGAGGCTTCTTCCAGCCGGTGCGTCACGAACATGATGGCGACGCCCTCGGCGCGCAGCTGTGTCATGATCCGCAGCAACTGGCTGACTTCGGTCTCGGTCAGCGCCGAGGTCGGCTCATCCATGATGATCAGCCGGCTCTCGAGCGACAGCGCCCGGGCGATCTCCACCAGCTGCTGCTCGGCCACCGACAGCGCCGATACCGGCGTGTCAGGGTCGATGCCGAGTCCAACCCGGGCGATGATGCCGGTGGTCTCGCGCCGCATCCGCCGCCAGTCGATAATGCCGAAGGCGCCGAGCGGCGCGCGGCCGATGAAGATGTTCTCGGCCACCGACAGCGTCGGGATCAGGCTCAGCTCCTGGTAGATGGTGACGATACCGGCGCGCTTCGCCGCGTCCGGGCTTTGCGGCCGATAGTCGGCGCCATCGAAGACGATGCGCCCGCTGCTCGGCGGCTGCGCCCCGGAGAGAATTTTCAGGAGTGTCGACTTGCCCGCGCCGTTCTCGCCAAGCAGCCCGAGGATTTCCCCCCGCCGCACCTCGAGCGACACGTCGTTGAGCGCCACAACGCCGGCAAAATGCTTGGAGACGCCGACCACTTCGAGAAGCGGCGGCGCGAGTTGTTCCGCGGCGGCAACTGCAGCCATCGGTCCCCTCCCGATAGTTGAATGCCACTGGCACACCAGCAGTGGCGATGCTTGCACATCGGACCACTGGCGCGCCAGTTGGCGGGAGGAAGTTTACCCGGCTTCGCCGATGCGCTCGGCCTTGTCGAGATTGTCCTTGCCGATGACCACCGGGGTCAGCAGCACCAGCTTTTCGGCCGGCTCGGTCTTGTCCTTGGCATAGGCCACGGCGATCCGCACCGCGGTGCGCGACTGCTCGCCCGGGAACTGCTCGACAGTGCCGGCGAGCGTCCCGTCACGCACCGCGACCAGCGCTTCGGGCAGCGCGTCGAAGCCATAGATCTTCACGTCGGTAAAGCCACGGGCCGCGCAGGCTTCGATGGCGCCGAGCGCCATATCGTCATTGGCGCAGATGATCGCGTCGGGTTTGCCGTTGGCGGCAAGGCCCGCCTCGGTGACCGACAGCGCTTCGGCGCGGGCGAAGTTGGCGGTCTGCTCGAAGATGATCTGGTACTTGTCCTTGATCGGATCGATGACGTTGTGCACGCCCTTGTTCCGATCGATCGCCGGGCCGGCGCCGGGCTGGCCCTGCAGGTGGAAGATCTTGGCGCCGTTGGGGAAGGCATCGACCAGCGCCTGCGCTTCCGCCTCGCCACCCTTGACGTTGTCGGCGCCGACATGGGCGAGGATGCCCTCGACCCCATCGACACGACGATCGATGGTCACCACCGGCACGCCGGCCTGTACCGCCTGCTCGATCGCCGGCGCCAGGGCGTTGACGTCGAGCGGCGAGATGACGATGGCGTTGACCTTCTGGACGATCGCCGCCTCGATATCGGCCGTCTGCTTGGGCGCCGAATTCTGGCCGTCGCTTTCGATGATGTTGACGCCCTGCGCCTCGGCCTCAACTTTGATCTGGTTCAGCATATGCACGAAGAACGGGAAGCCGAGACTGGGCACCGAGCCCAGGATGGTCAGCTTGTCCTGCGCGAAGGCAGCAGGAGCAGCAACGGCGAGCGCGCTGAGCGCCACCGAAGACAACAGGAAACTGCGTCTATCCATGAATCTATCCTCCTCTGAGCGCCCGACGTGGGTTGTTTGACCTCATCCGCGGGCAAACCAAGGCTACTTGGTCGCAAACGTTTGCGCAAGCACTGACATGTTAGTGTTTGCTTCGACTTTGGTGGAGTTGTTGCTCCCCTCCCCCTTGAGGGGAGGGGCTGGGGGTGGGGGTGGTGAGGGACGCTCGGTGCTGACTGCACCACCCCCTCCCTCAATCCCTCCCCTCAAGGGGGAGGGAGGCGACGACTGAAAGTCCCGTGCCGGCAGGAACCGCCTAATAATCGCTCTCGTAAAACACGCCGAAGCTCGAATCCCCGTCCGTGCCGGTCGAAACCTTGGCGCGGATATCCTTGGTGATGTCGAGGTTGACCGTCACCCGCGAGTTGCCGTCCGCCCCGGCCTGCACACCGAGATAGATATTGTCCTGTAGGTAGGCGCCCGCCTGCACCGCGAGGCTGCCGTCCTCGTTGGTGACGACGTCGAGATCGTCAAGGCCGGCCTTGGCGCGGAGCGAGTCGACCAGCGAGCCACCGCCGCCGCCGGCAAGCTCTGCGGCCGCGCCGGCGAGCTTGGCCAACTGGATCGGCGTCAACTCGCCCATCGAGCGCCTGAACAGCAGCCGCGACAGCACTTCATCTTCAGGCAGAACCGGATTGGAACTGAACCCGATATCGAGTTCAGAAACCCGGCCGGTGACATTGACGAACACCGTGATGCCGTCGCCTTCGGTGCGGGCGGTGAAATCGAGGAACGGGTCGAGATCGCCGACCAGCGTCACCGCCCCCTCTTCGAAGGTGACGCGCTGGCCGAGAATGGCGAGCCGCCCGCGATTGAGCTGGAAGCCGCCGACCGGCCGGATGTCGTTGACCGAGCCGGTGAGCCGCACCGAACCGCCCACCTCGGCATCCAGCCCGCGGCCGCGCACAAAGATCTGGTTGGGCGCGCTGACATTGACGTCGAGCTGCACCACCGAGGGCCGCCGCTGTGGCAGCGGCGCGCCGGATGCCGTGACGGCGGCCCGCTTCAGCGTCACCAAAACCGGCTTCGGCGCGTAAATGTGCTTGGCGTCGATGATCGTCCCGGCGGCGCCGAGCGAGTCCGGAATGGTGATGTCGGCCTTCTCGATCATCACGTTGCCCGACAGCATCGGACTGGCGTCGAGCCGGCCCCGGAGCGCCAGGTCGCCCGAGACGGTGGCGACGAACATATTGCCATCGGCATAGCGCGCCGAGTTGAGCCGCACCGCGATATCGGCCGGGTTGCCGGCGCCGAGCCCGACTGAGCCGCCGACCGACAGCGACCCGCCGGTGGCGAGTCCGGCCGTCAGGCTGTCGATATTGATCCGATTGCCGGCGAGGCTGGCGCGGCCGGTGATATCGACCAGCCGCAGGTTGAGTACCGGGTCGATATAGCCCGAGCCGCTGGTCGAAACGGTGCCGGCGAACTGCGGCGAGCTGAGGCTGCCGGTGACCCGCGCGTTGAGGTTGGCGGTGCCGCTGAGCTGACCGCCGCGATCGGCGACGAAACGGTTGCCGAGCGCCAGCGGCGCCGAGCCCTGCACCTCGATGGCAAGCCCGCGTCCGTTGAGCGGCACCCGGCCACTGGCCGTCAGCCGCAACCCACCGGCCCCCTGCGCCGAGGCGGTTTCCAGCATTAGTGTCTGTTTGGCAAAGCTGCCGCGCCCGGAGAACTGCATCGGCGTAATGCCGAACTGGCTGATCGCCGCGGCGGAAACGCCCGAACCGGCAATGCTGAAGCTGGCCGCCGGATCGGCAGCCGAGCCGGTGATCCGGCCGCTGCCGTTGAGCGTGCCGGCAAGGCCGAGGTCCGGCGCGATGGCATTGGCGATCGACAGCGGCAGCGCCTTGACGTCGAGCGCGATATCGAGCTCGGCGCCGGCGCTGCCGGTAGCCGAGATCCGCCCACCGCCGACATCGAGCTGTACCGCATCGAGCCGGACCGTGTCGCTGGCAATCGCCAGCGCCGTCGGCTGTGCCAGCCGTGCGCGGAGCTGACCTTGGGTCAGCTCGGCCCGATCGAGCGCCAGACGATAACCCTTGTCGAGCGGCGCGAGGTTGCCGGCCAGTGCCACATTGGTGCGATTGGCCAGCGCTGCCGTCAGGTCGAACGCCGTGGCATCACCGCTGCGCGAAGCCCGCGCCGCTAGTGTATCGACAGTGATGCCGCCCGCCGCGATCGCCCGGCCAGTGACCGCGCCATCGATCGCCGGCACGCCGAACAGGTCAGCCACCGAAGCGCGGATCTCGGCGGCACCGATCGACACATCGTTGGCGGCGAGCTTGGCGACCGAACCGGAAATCTCGGCGCTCTGCTTGCCGCCATTGGGCACCAGCGCGACCGTCGCATCGACACTGCCGGTAGCATCGAACAGCAACAATGCCGCAGCCGTCGTGATGTTGGGCGAGGCCAGCTTCAGCGTGCCGGTCAGCAACCCATCCGCATCCTGCAGCACGTCGCCGCTGATCAGCGTCGGCCCGGCCTCAAAGCGCAGCCCGCTCAGCCGCTTGGTCTTGGCGTCCACCGCCACATCGCCGCCAAGCGCCACGCGGAACCGCTCGAGGAAAGCACCGCCCTTGAGCTGCCCGGTGAGCGTGCCGTCCTCGGCCAGCTGCCCGGTGAAGCCGAAGGCCGCATCCGACAGCGTCTTGCCGGCCAATGCCCCGCTCGGCACCTTGGCGGCGACATCGAGCGCGATGACGCCCTTGCCCTTGGCCGTGCCGGTGAGCGTCAGCGCGCCCTTCGCCTGGTCCGAAACCAGCGCCAGATCGGCCAGCGCCGCGCTGAAGGTGAAATCCGCGGCGCCCGTGGCAAAGGTGCCGTCGGCACCGATCTGTACGTTGTCATTGGCGACGCGGAAGGCTTGGGCCTCGAGCCCTTCAGCAGTGCGCGCCACCCGGCCGCTGAGCTTCACCGTCCCCTCGAGGACCTGGTCGAGCGCCGGCTCGGAAAGCGCCAGGTTTTCGGCCGTGCCGTCGAGTGTGAGATTGAAACCACCGATCAGCGGGCTGACCGTCCCGGTGGCCGTCAGCTTCATCGCCCCATCGAGATCACGCCCGGCGACGCCGGAGAACGGCGCGATCGAGCTGGTGGCGATCGCCAGCTGGCCGTCGAACACGTTGTCGTCGAACGTGCCCGCCGCGCCCAGCGTAAGCGCCTTGCCGACCAGCCGGAACTGGGCCAGCTGCAGCGGCTCGCCGGCATTCCACAGGCCCGCCAGCCCGAGCCCGGCGCTGTCGCCCAAAGCCGCCTGCACGTCGGCGTCGGCGGAGACGATCCCCGAGACCATGCCATCGGCATTGAAGGTCAACCGGCGGCTTTCCGGATCCTCGAGGTTGCTGGCGATGCCGTTGCCGCGGAGCGTGACCTCCTCCGCCTGCAATCCGCCATTGGCGAAACCCTTGGCGACAAGGTCGGCCGACCAGTCGTCGCTGCCGGCGCCACCGAAATCCACCTTCAGCGTGGCGCTGTCGATGCTGGTCGCAGCACCCGGCGCCGGCAGGATCACCCGATCGCCGGCCGGGTCGGCGATGCTTGCCGCGAGGTTCAGCCGGCTGAGGAAGCCGTCAGCCGTGGTGGCGCCCGAGGCTTCGAGCCCCAGTTGCCCACCGCTGAGCTTCAGCCCCGAAATCTCGACGCCGCCGGCGGAGCGCAGCAGCGCCGAAGCCTTGAGCGCGGTCTCGGCCCCGAAGAACGCCTGATAGGCCGGCGCCACCAGCACGCCGATCGGCCCGCCGAGATCGGCGTCGATGGCCATACCCTCGGGTTTCTGCACGATCGTCGCCAGACCTTCGAGCGCCCGCGTGCCGCCGGCGTCGAGCGTCATCGTGGTCCTCAAATCAGCGACCGGGCCGGAGCCGTTGACCGCCAGCGCCATCTCTGGCTTGCCCTCGATGTTGAGCAGGTTGGCGAGAATGCCGTTGGGCGGCTCGGTCAGCGTCACCCCGACATCAATGGTATTATCGGCCCGCTTGTAGGCGACGGCGAGATCGAGCCTGCCGCCCGGCCCGTCAAGCCGGACGATGTTGAGCGCCGTGTCGAGCGAACCACTCTCGAGGCGGAGATTGCCGTCGACCGAGATCTCCGAGCCGAGCCCGAACACGTTCTCGCCAAACGTCACCTTGGGCACGCTCAGCTTGTCGAGCTGGATCGCCACCGGAAAATCCGGGATTGCCAGCGGCGCCGCTTCCGGCGCCGGCAGGTTCGGGTCGCCGCTCGGAATGGCGTTGCGCAGATACTCGATGCTGTCGGCAGTGAGCGCCCGCACCAGCAGGCGCCCGGTGAACAGCGCCCCCTGGTCCCAGTCGATCGCCGCGTTGTTGACCCTGAGCCACACCCCCTCCTTGTCGGAGATGGTGACCTCGCGGATCGAGGCGGTCGAAGACAGCGCGCCATCGATATTGGAGATGCGGATCTGCCGCTCCGGCGTCGAGAGCTGGCCTTCGACGAAGCCGACGAACCAGTCCTTCTGCTGCTCGGCATTCATCTGGCCCTGGTCCTGCGCAACCAGCGGCATCGCGGCCAGAAGGCCGAAGCCAAGCATCATGCCGGTGGCGAGGACCCGTTTCAAAACGCCTGTCCTATGCCGACATAGAGCGCATAGTCCGGGTCGCCCGGCCGCTTGTTGAGCGGCACCGCCACGTCGAGCCGCAGCGGCCCGAGCCCGGTATAGTAGCGGACGCCCGCCCCGACACCGAGGCGCAGCTGTTCGAAGCCCGGAAACTCCTCGGCTGCGACATAGCCGCCATCGACGAAGGCGACGATGCCGATATCGTTGGTGACTTTGTACCGCGCCTCGAGTGAGCCCTCGATCAGGTACTTGCCGCCGGTGACCGTATCCCCCGGCCCATCGACGCCGATGCTCTTGAAGCCATAGCCGCGTACCGAGCCGCCACCGCCGGCAAAGAACAGCCGATCCGGCGGGATCTCGTCGATGGTCGGGCCAACCAGCGCCCCGACCTTGGCGCGACCCGCCAGCACCAGTTGCTTGTCGCCCATGACGCTGAGGTAGCCGCGCACTTCCGCCGTCGTGCGGAACGCCGGGTTGCCATAGTAGAACTCGTAGAACGGCTCCGCCGTCACATTGACGTAGAACCCCTCGGTCGCGTCCTGCGGGTTATCGCGCGCATCCCAGATCAGCCCACCGGTGAGGCCGGCGAGCGAGAAGTTGCGGGTGCCGAAATCGTCTTCGAACAGCGAGCGCTCGTAGAAGGCCGAACCATCCAGCGTCAGCTGGTCGAACAGGTACTGCGTCAACCCCACTCGCGCCGAAGCCGAGGTCTCGGTGTAAGCCGGCAGGACGCTGCGCTCGGCCGACACTGCCGCCACCAGATCGTTATCCGGGTTGAGAAAGCCCGGCTTGGTGAAAGTGCCGCCGAAGGCGTAGTCGAACTCTTCGGTGGCGATCGGCCAGTTGATGCCGGCGACCTTGGCGTCGAGCCTGAGCCGCTCCGCCCGCCCGAACAGGTTGCGCCACAGGTGGAAGCCTTCGATGCCCAGCCCGTCGATGGTCGAGTAGGTGGCGCCGACGCCGAAGCGCCGCTCCGCCTGCTCCTCGACGATGACGTTGAACGGCAGCACCCCGTCACTGCCGATGGCGCCCGCCGCCTCGATCCGCATGGCGCGAAACACGTCGAGCCGCGCCAGCCGCCTTTCGGCCCGCGCGATATCGTCGGGGTCATAGTCGGCGCCGACGATCAGCCCGGTCTGCTGCGCGACGAACTCGGGATCCATACGCGCAGTCCCGCTGACCGCCACCGGCCCGACCGTCGCATGCCGTCCCGGCGCCACCGTGATGGTGACATCGACCGTGTCGCTCTGATGATCGGCGACCACTTGCCGATCGACCACCGCCGCCTCGGCATAACCCTGCTGCCGCCAGGCATCGACCGCCAGTTGCTCGGCCCGCCCGACCACCGTAGCCCTCGCCACGAGGCCGGCGCCGAACCCGGCGACCTCCGGCTGCTCGACCTCGTCGCCCGCCTCGCTGGCAATCGGCGCCCGGTTGCTGATCTTGACATTGCCGAAGCGGAACAGCGGGCCGGCATCGACCTTCAGCACCACCGCCACCGGATCGGGCAGGTCGGTATCCGGAGGCAGGTTCGCCGCCTCCTTGCCGCCGACCAGGATGCTGATCGCCCCGCCATAATAGCCCTGGTTGTAGAGCGCTGCGAGAATGCGCCGATAATCGCTGCGCGCCCTGGCGAGCAGCCCCGCGGCACCGGAAGCCGGCGTCGCCTGATCCGCAAGCAGCGCCGAGGCGCCGCGGATAGCGTTCGCGACGTCGCCGGTCGCCGTGGTTTCGAGTGTTGCCGTATAGGTCTGCGGATCGCCGATCACCGCATCGGCGTCGATCTCGCTCTGATCCTCGAACAGCTTGATGCCGAAGACTTCAAAGGCTGATGCACCCGGCACCAGCAATGGCGCCAGGGCCAGCACGGCCAGACCGATTCTTACCCGCCGCTGTAACAGTCCCGACTACCCCTGCCCTCGGCGGCGGACGAGTTCACCTCCGTCCATGGCCGGACGGCTGCTGTGGTGAGCTCCGGCCGACCCGCCGTGCCCTATGGGACACTTCCCATCCCGATGGGATCCATAGGATCCCCTTGAGGCGTTGCACCCAATGACGCACCGCCAAGCAACCGTCAAAGCGCGGCGACTATGAGGCGATAATGCGGCATCCACGATCACGACATGCGCCTAACTGGCTGTCGACGAACGCGTTATAGCCGCTTCTGCGGCCTCCCATTATCGTCGGAGAAAAGTAAATGGGAGGCAAAAGCATGCGTATCGTCGATACCCACCTGCACCTGGTGCACATGGACCGCTTCACCTACCCCTGGCTCGCTGGCGCCGGCGCGCTGAACCGCGCCTGGCCGGCCGAAGCCTTTGTGGCTGAAGCACAAAAGCTCGGCATCGAAGCCGCCTTGCACATGGAGGTGGATGTGGCCGAGGCCGACATGGAGGCCGAAACCCGCTACGCCCTCGAGGTGAATCCGCTGGTCGTCGGCGCCATCGCCGCGTGCCGCCCCGAGAGCCCGGATTTCCCTCGATATCTCGACCGCCTCGCCGCGCTCAAGGGCGTCAAAGGTTTTCGCCGCATCCTTCACACCTCGCCCGATGCGCTGAGCCAAAGCCAGCTGTTCCGCTCGAACCTTCGCCGCCTTGCCGACAAGCACCTGCCGTTCGATCTCTGCGTGCTCAGCAAGCAATTGCCGATCGGCCGCGAACTGGTCGCGAACTGCCCTGAGGTGCAATTCGTACTCGATCACTGCGGCGTCCCCGATGTCGCCGCCCAGGCGCTCGACCCGTGGCGGCGCGACATCAAGGCGTTGGCGGCGCTGCCCAATGTGGTGGCCAAGATCTCCGGCATCGTCGCCTATGCCGGGCCGGACTGGACCACGGCCACGCTCCGCCCCTTCGTCGAACACATCATCGAGTGCTTCGGCTGGGATCGCGTGGTCTGGGGTTCCGACTATCCGGTGCTGACGCTCACCGCCGACCTCGGCCGCTGGGTCGGCGCAACCCGGGAGATCGTCGCCGGCGCCAGCCCGGACGAGCAGGCAAAACTCTTCCATCTCAACGCCGAGAGAATCTACCGCATCTGATATATCAGCGTTGCCCTGACAGCCCATATGTGAAATACCCATTCACATAAGAATGGTCGAGGTGAGGAGCAGGTGAGCATCGACGTCGGAGTCCTCAGGCAAAGCTGGCCCCGGCCGGGTAACCCCAGACCGATCGTCATCATCGGCGTCGGCGGCATCGTCACCGACGCGCATCTGCCGGCTTATCGGCTCGCCAACCTGCCGGTCGCTGGGGTGTTCGACCTCGATGCCGGCCGCGCCAGGTTTGTCGCCGAGGCGTGGGGCACCCGCGCCTTCGCCTCGCTCGACGAGGCGATCGCCACGGCCGATGCAGTCTATGATCTCGCCCTGCCTCCGGCCGCTCACCTCGACGTGCTGCCGAAGCTGCCCGATGGGGCCGCCGTGCTGCTGCAGAAGCCGATGGGCCGCGACCTCGCCGAAGCCACCGCCATCCTCAAGCTCTGCCGGGCGAAATCACTGAAGGCCGCGGTCAACTTCCAGCTCCGCTTCTCGCCCATGCTGCTGGCCGTCGCCGATGCACTGGAGCGCGGCTGGCTCGGCCGGCTGATCGATGTCGAGGTCCACCTCAACCTCGTCACCCCCTGGCACCTGTTCCCGTTCCTCGCCGGCATGCCGCGGGTCGAGATCGCGGTACACTCGATCCACTATCTCGATACGTTGCGGGCGCTGCTGGGCAACCCCACCGGCGTCCATGCCCGCACGCTCGGCCACCCCTCGACGACCCTGGCCCAGACCCGCACCTCGGCGCTGTTCGACTTCGCGCCCGACCAGCGCGTCACCTTCTCGATCAACCACAACCACGATTTCGGCCGCCGCTTCCAGGATGCGAGCTTCCGTATCGAGGGCACCGAAGGCGCCGCCATGGTGAAGCTCGGCCTGTTGCTCAACTACCCAGAGGGCGAACCGGATGAACTGTGGGTCACCCGTCGCGGTGAGGATTGGATCCAGGTGCCGCTCGCGGGAAAATGGTTCCCGCACGCCTTCATCGGCACCATGAGCAACCTGCAGCGCTACGCCGCCGGCGAGGACGATCGGCTCGTCACCGGCGTCGAAGACGCCTGGCACACCATGGCGCTGGCCGAAGCCGCCTTCGAGTCCGCCGCCCTGCCCGCCACCCCTGTGAGGTCCGCGCCATGAGCAGCCCAACCGTCGGCGTCCACTCGACCAACCCGACCACAATGCCCGCCGAGCACGCTCGTCTGCCGGTGTGGAACGCCGAGAACTGGTTTTACGAGGACTTCGAGGTCGGCCACAGAATCCGCTCGCTCCGGCGCACCATCTCGGAGGGCGAGAGCATGCAGTTCAATGCGCTGGTCACCGACATGCACCCTTACGTCGCCGACGAGATCTTCGCCACGTCAGAGGGTCAGTTCGGCCGCCGCCTCGTCGCCGGCGCCTTCGTCTTTTCGGCCGGGCTCGGGCTCGTCGCCACCAACTGCATCAACGCCTTCAGCTATGGCTACGACAAGCTGCGGTTCATCAAGCCGACCTTTATCGGCGACACCATCTACGCCATCCGCACCAACATGGAGAAACGGCCCAAATACAAGGAGCTCGGCCTGATCCGCGCCAGCTACGAGGTGTTCAAGGGCGAGGGCGAGTTGGTGCTCTACTGCGAGCATCTGCAGACCGTGAAATACCGCAACCCAGCCGACTTCGAAGGGCAGGCTCGCGACAGCGGCCAAACAGCAAAGACCGCCGAGAAATGACCAGCCTCCCCCTCGACGGCGTGCTCGTCGTCGATCTCTGCCAGTTCCTCTCGGGCCCTTATGCCTCACTGCGCCTGCAGGACCTGGGCGCGCGCGTCATCAAGATCGAACGTCCCGATGGCGGCGACCTCAGCCGTCGGCTCTATCTCTCGGATACCGAGATTGGCGGCGACTCGACGATCTTTCACGCCATCAACCGGTCCAAGGAAAGCCTGGCGCTCGACTTGAAGAACCCCGATGACATCGCGGCGCTCCGGAAGTTGCTCGGCCGGGCCGATGTCATGCTGCAGAATTTCCGCCCCGGGGTCATCGAGCGCCTCGGCCTCGATTATCAGAGCGTCAAGGCCATCAACCCGGGCATCGTCTACGCCTCCATAACAGGTTATGGCGAGGCGGGGCCGTGGGTGCAGCGTCCCGGCCAGGACCTGCTGGCGCAGGCCCGCTCCGGTGTCATGTGGCTCAATGGCGACCACGACCAGGGCCCCGTGCCGTTCGGCCTCGCCATTGCCGATATGCTTGCCGGCGCCGCCGTGGCGCAGGGCATTCTCGCCTCGTTGGTGAAGCAAGGCCGCAGCGGCGAAGGCGCGCATGTCGAAACCAGCCTCCTCGAAGCTTTGGTCGATTTCCAGTTCGAGGTGCTGACCACCCATCTCAATGACGGGCGGCGGAAGCCGAAGCGCTCGGAGTTCCGCTCGGCGCACGCCTATCTCTCCGCCCCTTACGGCGTCTATCCCACTGCCGATGGCTGGCTGGCCCTCGCCATGACCCCGCTCGGCAAGATTCGCGACCTGCTCGAACTTGCTGAGCTCGACGCCTTCACCAGTGATCCGAAGAGCTGGTTCAGCGCCCGCGACGAGATCAAGCGCCTTATCGCCCAGCGGCTGGGGACCCGCACCACTGCCGAATGGCTCTCTGTGCTCGAGCCGGCCGATATCTGGTGCGCCAAGGTGCTCGAATGGCCCGAGCTCATGGAGAGCGAAGGGTTCAAGGCGCTCGATATGCTGCAGACCGTGACGCGCGATGACGGCGTCTCGATTCTCACCACCCGCTCGCCGCTCCGCATCGACGGCCAGCGCCCCCGGACGCATCGCGCCGCGCCGCTGATCGGCGAGCAGAGCGCAGCGATACGCAAGGAGTTCGGACTGTGACCACCTTAACGGGTATGACCTGGAGCCACCCACGTGGCTATGACCCGATGGTGGCGACGGCAAAGGCCTGGGCCGAGAAGACCGGCGTCACCATCGAATGGGACAAGCGGAGCCTGCAGGACTTCGAGTCCTTTCCGGTCGAGGATCTGGCGCGCCAATACGACATGATCGTCATCGACCATCCACATGTCGGCCAGGTCGTGGCCGAGAACTGTCTCGCCCCGCTCGACGTCCCCGGCCGCGAGGCCGAACGCGCGGCACTGGCCGAAGGCTCGGTCGGCGCGTCCTACCCGAGCTACACCTATGCCGGGCATCAATGGGCGTTCCCCATCGATGCCGCGACGCAGGTCATGGCCTACCGGGCCGACCTGATCGAGGCGCCGAAAAGCTGGGATGACGTTGTCGCCCTGGCCAAGGCCGGCCGCGTCTCCTTCCCGCTGCTTCCGCCGCACTCGATGATGAGCTTCTTCACCCTCACCGCCAATCTTGGCCAGCCCTGCGCGGTCGAGAACGGAGCCCTTGTCGACACGGCTGCCGGTCTCCGCGCCATCGAGATGCTGGCCGAAGTCGCACAACACCTCGACCCCGCCGATTTCGCCATGGACCCGATCGCCGCCTCCGAGGCGATGGCGCGCCCGGATGCCAAGGTAGCGCTGATGCCGCTCGGCTACGGCTATGTCAGCTACGCCATCCCGGGCTTTCGCCCGCACCAGTTGAGCTTTGCCGATATCCCACTGCCCGACGCCAAGGGCTCCGCCCTCGGCGGCACCGGCATCGCCGTCTCCGCCTTCTCGCCGAACAAGGCGGCCGCCATCGACTACGCATATTGGGTCGCCTCTGCGGAGGTGCAGCGCGGCCTTTATGCCAGCTCCGGCGGCCAGCCCGGCCATGCCACCGCCTGGGAAGACGACGCGGTCAACGCCGCCGCCGGTAACTTCTATCGCGGCACCCGCAAGACGCTGGAGGGCGCCTATGTCCGCCCGCGCCACAATGGCTACATGGCGTTCCAGGACGCCGCCTCGCAGCGGCTCACGGCCGGTCTGCAGGCGCGCGACGGTGCTGCCGCTATCCTCGCCGATCTCGATCGGCTGTTTCGGGAGAGCTTCTGATGGAGCGGCCGCGCCACTTCGAGGATTACGTGATCGGCGAGATCAGAAAGACCACCGGCCGCACCATCACCGAGACCGACTTCGTCGTTCATGCCGGCCATACCGGCGATTTCTTCCCGCACCACATGGACGCCGAGTTCATGAAGGGCTCGGAATTCGGCCAGCGCATCGCCCACGGCACCATGACCTTCGCCATCGGCATCGGGCTGACCGCCACCGAGATCAACCCGCTGGCTTTCACCTACGGCTATGAGCGGCTGCGGTTTCCGAAGCCGGTGTTCATCGGCGATACCATCCACACCGAGCTGACGATTGCGGCGCTGGATGACGATCCGAAGCGTGCCCAGTACGGGCGGGTGACCGAGGAAGTGCGGGTGCTCAACCAGCGCGGCGAGACGGTACTGGCGTGCGACCACATCTATCTGGCGCAGCGGCGGGGCTAGCACCGATCTCTCCGTGATCCTCCCCCGCGGGGCGGGGGAGGGGGACCAGAGGGGGCCACAGGCACAGTGCCTCCGCACACCCCCTCCGAGCTACGCTAGGTCGCTCTCGCTCCCAAGCTTCGCTTGCCTCCCCCGTCAAGGGGGAGGTGGGCATCGAGTTTGTGGCTGGTTGTTGCCACGAGCACAGGCCGGCACCCTCCCCTTAACGGGGAGGGATGGGGAGGGGTGTGCAGCGCGCTCGATACTGAGGTCAGTCCTCCCGCCCCAACAACGGCGCCGGCCCATCCGCCGCGCGCACCCAAGGCGTGTCATAGCTCGGCGCATTGGCGAACCGTCGCATCCCAACCGTCAGCCGCGCCGTCGCTCCAGCCGCCAGCGTCACCGAAAGCCACCGTCCACCAACCGCCACCGGCGCCGCATCGCCGAGCGCCACCGACGTAAAGTCGTGCTCCCCGAACACCCCGCCCTGGATCACCACTTCAGCGGCATGCACCGCGTCGGTGTTAACCAGCGTCAGCGTCGCGCCATCATCACTCAACCCATCGACCAAAGCCGCCACGCCTTGCGGCAATCCCGGCCGTTTGCCCGCCGCGTCGAAATAGCGGAACCGCGCCACCTGCAAGCCGCCGTGATAGACGTGCATCGGTCCGCCCAGCGTCAGCTGGGTCAGCGCCTCCACCACCATCGGCGTCAGCTGCTGCCACATGTGGATGGTCATCGACTCCCGATAATGATCCATCGTCTCCGGATCGTTCTCCGGCTTGCGATAATTGGCGATCTGCTCGGCGATGGTCTTGAGGTCGGCCTTCAGCACCTCTTCCGGGTAAGCCGGGTAGTTGCCGCGCATGTACCTGAACCACTGCGCGGTGTTGCCGTTGAAGCCCATATGGCCGCCATTGGTCTTGCCATAGCCGTGATAGGCAGGGTTCACTTCGTCGAACAGGTCGCCGGCCCAGCCGCGCTCGGCCCGCTCGGCATCCTCCTCGGCCATCGAGACGTTCCACAGGTACACCCCGTACATCGGGTGGCAGCGGCGATAGTCGCGCCAGCCTTCGTCATAGTGCCGGTTGGGCACCACCTGCTGGCCGCCCTCCTCGCGCCTTAGCCCCCACAGCATGTCGAGCTGCGAACGAGCGAGCTTAAGGTGCCGCATGTCGCCCGTGAGCACCGCCGCATTGACGCCCGAGACGCAAAGCGGTTCGAGCAGCGAGAACGAGCCGTGCGGCCAGCGCCAGCCGTAATAGCCGCCCCACCACTTGCCGTCGTTGTACTCGCCGATCTCGCCGCTCAACCCGATATTGTCGGGCGTGATCCCGCCATTGCGCGCTGTGCGCTCCTCCCAGGCCGCGAGATAATCGAGCACCCAGGTGCGGTACTTCTCCTCGCCGGTATAGGCGAAGGCATGTGTCAGCAGCGAAGTGGCGCCGAGGTTCAGCGGCACGTCGCCACGCGATTGCCGCTGGTTGATGCGGGTGAGGATTTCGGCATAGGTCGCATCGTCCGACCACGGCGTCTTCATGCCGTATCGATCGATCCCCGGCAGGTCCTCGAATGGCGGCAGGTAGTCGTCAAGGATCTCGCGATGAGTCGACCAATCCTCTGCCGTCTGGGTGAACCGCGGGCCCCGGCTGCCGGTGATCGGTGACCGGATCAGCCGCTTTTCGGCATCCCAGTTCAGCGCTTCCGCATCCTCGCCATTGTAGAAGCCGGCGAAGCGCCGCGTGCGCTGCCGATCCTTGGGCACCGACGGGTCGGCTAGACCGAAGAAATAGAAGAACAGGTTGCTCTCGCCGTGGTGCATCCAGTCGTAATAGGCGTCGTATTCACGGTGGATCTGGCCATACTCGGTCCACTGCCAGGTGATGCCGTCCCAGATGGTGCGCGAACGCCGGTACACCTCCTCCGAACCGCCCAGCGCGTAGAACAGCGGCATGTTCATGAACCCCTCATAGGGATCGTCCGAGCCATCCATCCCCGGCCAGCGATCGCGCCAGATCAGTGTCCCGTCGGGCCGGGTGTAGCGATCGGCAAACTCGATCGCTGCTTCGTTCAGCACGGCAAAGATCTGCCGCTGCAGCAGCGCCCATTCGGGCACGGGGAGGATGTCGGCCGCCGCGATGGCGGGCAGCTTCGAAATATCGGTCATGCTGACTACTCGTAGACCGTCTTGCCGGTCGAGTGCTTGTTGACGAAGTCCCAGTTGAGCGTGGCGCCGAGCCCGGGGGCTTGCGGCACCGGCACGCAGCCATCCTGATCCACCGCGTCGAGATCGTCGGAATAGTCGTCGGCATGGATCTGGTGCTGGCTCTTCCAGCCGGCAACCTTGGGGTTCACCAGGCCGAGTTCGTAATAGTTGGTGTTGCGGATCGCCGCCATGCAGTGCCGCGGCGCGTGGCCCGGCGCGTGGATTTCGACGTCCAGACCAAAGCCTTCCGCCACATGCGCCAGCTTCATCACCCCGGTAATGCCGCCATCATAATCGACATCGGCGCGGACGAAATCGGTGCCCTCAGCGATCAGGTTGTCGACCCGCGGCTCGATCCCGCGAATGTGCTCGCCCATCAGGATCGGCGTATTGATGAACTGCCGCAGCCGCTTGTGGGCGTAGGCCGAGATGCCGCCATCCTTGTAGGGATCCTCGTACCAGAAGTAGTTCGCCTCATCGCAGGCCTTGCCCACCTTCAGCGCATCCCCCCAGTTTTCGTATTCGCAGCCGGGATCGATCATCAGATCCATGCCGTCTCCGACCGCCTGGCGCGTCGCCAGCACCGCCGCCGCCTCGCGCGCGATCGGCCCATGTCCCCAGCCGTGGATCTTGAACGCCGGGTAGCCCATTTCCTTGCACTGCAAGGCGAATTCGCCGAACGCCTCGGGGCTGTCGAGCCCGCCATTTTCGTCGCCGTGGAAAGTCGAGGCATAAGCCGGCAGCTTGTTCTTCCAGCCGCCCAGCAGTTGATAGACCGGCTGGCCGGCGGCCTTGCCGGCAATGTCCCACAAGGCGCAGTCGATCGGCCCCATGCCGAACTTGTCGTGCTTGCGCAGTGCCCGCTTCAGGTCGTTCCAGATCAACTCGCGCTCGAGCGCGTTCTTGCCGATCAGGTATTGCGCCGCCATCGCCACCTGGGCGTATGACACCCCTACGCCACCCGCATACTCACCGGTAATGCCGCCCTCGGTCTCGATGGTCAGCACATAGTCGGTGAACTCGACCTTGCCGCCCTTGAGATAGACGTGGTTGAAGCCGTTATAGTCGCCTGTCAGGTCGCGCCGCGTCCATTTGTACTGGTCAACGGTCAGGCGCTTGATGCGCAGGTCCTTCATGGTCTGGCCCTTTGAATTGCGAGATCAGATACGCTCGCCTGTGTCGGGATCGAACAGGTTGATCGCGGCCGTATCGACGGCGAGCGTCATGCTGTCGCCAAGCTTCGGCCTGTCGCGTGAGCCGAGCCGCGCGGTCAGCAGTTGCCCACCGATACTGAGGATCACCATGGTGTCGGGTCCGGTCGGCTCCACCACATCGACTGTGCCGGTAAGCGTTCCCTGTCCCTCGCCCGGCTGGAAGGTCTCGGGCCGGATGCCCGCCACGACGCTCTTGCCGACATAGCAACCGACATCCTGCTGCAGCCCGGGGAGCGCCAGCAGCGCCTCGCCGTGCCGCAGCCCAATGGTCCCGTCGGATCGCTCGAGCGTCCCCGACAGGAAGTTCATCGTCGGCGAGCCAATGAAGCCGGCAACGAACATGTTGGCCGGCTTCTCGTAGATCGTCTGCGGATCGGCGATCTGCTGAATCACCCCGCCCTTCATCACCGCCACCTTGGTGCCCAGCGTCATCGCCTCGATCTGGTCGTGCGTGACATAGACGATCGAGGTGCCGAGCCGGTCATGCAGCCGCTTGATCTCGGTGCGCATCTCGACGCGCAGCTTGGCATCGAGGTTGCTGAGCGGCTCGTCGAACAGGAACAGGTCGGGATCGCGCACGATGGCGCGGCCCATCGCAACACGCTGCCGCTGCCCGCCGGACAGCTGGCCCGGCTTCCGATCGAGCAGGTGCTCGATCTGCAAGAGCTCTGCCGCCCGCTGCACCGCCGCATCCCGCTCGGCGGCAGGCACCTTCCGCATCTCGAGGCCGAAGCCGATATTCCGTCGCACCGGCATGGTCGGGTAGAGTGCGTAGGACTGGAACACCATGGCGATGTTGCGATCCTTGGGATGCACATCGTTGACGTTGCGCTCGCCGATGACGACATCGCCACCCGAACTGGGCTCGAGCCCGGCAATGATCGACAGCAGTGTCGACTTGCCGCAACCCGATGGTCCAAGCAGCACCAGAAAACCGCCATCCTCCAGCTCGATGTCGATGTTCTTCAGCACCTCGACCGCGCCAAAACTCTTGCGGACGCCCTTGATCGATAACGTGGCCATTGCCGCTAACCCTTGACTGCGCCGGCGGTGATGCCGGCGACCATGACGCGTTGCACCAGCGCGAACAGAACGATCACCGGCAGGATGGAAATGATGCCGCCGGCGGCCAGCATGCCCCAGGGCAGTTGGAACTCGCCGACCATCAGTTGCAGGCCGACCGGCCAGGTGCGCGAGCCCGTGCTCGAGGTCAGCATCAGCGCGAACAGGTATTCGTTCCACGCCGCGATGGCGACGAACACGCAGGTGGCGACCAGCCCGTTGCGCGCGATCGGGATGACGATGCGGAACATCGCCCCGATGCGAGTCGACCCGTCGATGCGCGCCGCAGATTCCAGCTCCTTGGGGGCAGCGTCGAAGAAGCCCTTCAGCATCCACACGAACAGCGGCAACAGGAAGCTGGTATACGCCACGGCGAGGCCGAGGCTGGTGTCGAACAGCCCCAGGTTCCGCATCACGATGAACAGCGGGATGATCATCAGCACCGCCGGGAACATGCGCACCACCAGGTAGCCGAGCATCAGCGGGGTGCGACCGGGGAAGTTGAAGCGTGAGAACGCGTATGACGCGATGGTGCCGGTGAACAGACAGATCACCACCGTCAGCGTTGTGGTGACTAGGCTGTTGATCACCAGCACCGGATAGCCCGACTGGTTCCACAGCTTGATGTAATTCTCGAGCGTGAAGCGGGTGGGGAAATACACCATGGTGCGCGTGACGATGTCGTCGTCGACCTTGAACGAGGTCAGCAGCATCCACAGCAGCGGGCCGATGCTGAGCAGCGCCAGGACGATCAGCACGACGTAGCTGAGAATGTTCCAGATGAGGTTGGAGCCGGTGCGGGTCTGGGCCATGGCGCTAGTCCTGGTTGACCTTGCTGAGCCGGATATAGGCCCAGGCGAACAGCATTAAGAGGACGAACATCACCACCGACAGCGCCCCCGCGTAGCCGAAGTTGAAATCCGAGTAAGCGTTCTGGAACGCATAGAGCGACAGCACCTGCGTCGACCGTCCGGGCCCACCCTGGGTCAGGATCAGCAGCAGGTCCGGAGAGTTGACGAGGCCGATGACGCGCAGGATCACTGCCGCGGCGATGATGGTGCGAAGCATCGGCAGCGTGATCAGCCGCAGTTGCGCGAATGCCCCTGCTCCGTCGATATCGGCGGCCTTGTAGAGATCGGCTGGAATGCCCTTGAGGCCCGCCATGATCAGCAGCGTGAAGAACGGGAAGCTGTGCCAGGCCTCGACGAAGATCGCCGTCGCCATCGCGGTGTTGGGATCGGCGAACCACGCCTTGTAGCTGTCGAGCAGGCCGATATTGACGAGGATGTCGTTGACGACGCCGACACGGCTGTCGAGCATCAGCGCCCACATATTGCCCGCCACCACGTTGGGCAGGAAGTAGGGCACGAGGATCAGCACGGCCAGGATCTTGCCGCCCCAGAGGTTACGGTTCAGCGCCAGCGCGGCGACGAGGCCGACGACAAATTCGATGACGATCGAGAAGGTCACCCACACCGCGGTATTGCGCAGCGACAGCCAGAAGATCGGATCGGCCAGCATGCGCTGGTAGTGCTTGAGCCCGACGAACGCGCCGTTACCGGCGGGCCGGTTGAGCCGCATCTCGGTGAAGCTCAGCTGGAAGCCGTAAACGGTCGGGAACAAGACGATCGCGGTGATCAGCAGCGCGCTCGGCAGCAGCAGCAGATACATCCAGTAGCGCGTCTCGCTCAGTTCACCAAGCAGCCGCAGCGGATTGATCGCGTCCCAGGTGGAGCGCGGTGGCGGCAGGGCAGCCATGGCACGGCCTCGGCTCATCGGGGCTCCTCAGCGCGATCGGGTCAGGGGAGAAGGCGGCCGGCCTGGGCCGGCCGCCGAGCATCAGGCGATGGCCGCGGCCAGCCCCTCGATGATCTGGTCGGCAGCCTGGTCGGGCGTCGCCTGGCCGATCAGGATCTGCTGCAACGCCGGCAGCACGGTGTTCTGCGCCCAGCCGGCCGCACCCGGGAAGCTCGGCTGCGGGATGCCGAAGCCCAGTGTATCCGCCGCGGCCTTGTACATCGGGTTGCCGACGATCCGCTCGTCCTGCGCCGCCACGGTCGAAGCCGGCATGTAGCCGGTCTTTTCGAGGAAGGCGACGGCAGCGTCCGGCTCGCCCCAGAACTTGATCCATTCCCAGGCGGCGTCGGCGTTTTCGTCGTTGGTGATGCAATTGTAGGCGTAGGCGAGACGCGCGACGCGGGTCGCTGGGCCGGCCGGCATGGCGAAGGTGCCGAATTCCACGCCCGGTTTCAGCTTGGACGCAATGTCCTGGTACGAGCCGGTGTGGTGCCAGATCATCGCGGTCTGCCCGGTCTGGAAGCCGCTGATCACCTGCTGGAAACCGTCATTGGCGGCACTCGGCGGCACCGCCTTGTCCTTGACCAGCAGCCCCGCATACCAGTCGAGCGCCTTGACCACGATATCGCGGTCGAGCCCGATGGTCCCGTCTTCCTTCTTCACCGGCGAGCCGAACGCCTCGATGACGTTGACCACGAAATTCTGGCCCCCGGGGCCGCCGCGCAAGCCAAAGCCGAAACGGCCTTTCGACGCGTCGGTCAGCTTGATCGCCGCATTGCGGAACTCGTCATAGGTGGTCGGCGCGGCGAGGCCCGCTTCGTCGAACCAGTCCTTTCGATAATAGCCCCAGTCGACAAAGGTGAAGCCTGGCACGCCGTAGGTCTTGCCGTCTTTGGTGATCGAGGCGAAGCGCTTGTCGTCGAAGTCGGCCCGCCGCTCCCAGCCGGCAATCCGGTCAGTCATGTCGCTGAGCGCGCCCATGGCGAGCAGGTCCTCAAAGCGCTCGGATGCCACCATCGTGACATTCGGCCGGCTGCCGCCGACCACGGCCGCGGTAATCTTGGCCATGAACTCGGGGTTGGGGATGTTCTCGGGCGTCACCGCCACGTCGGGGTGCGCGGCCTTGAACAGATCGAGCACCGCCTGCAGGCCGGCGGCTTCCGACTGGCTGGTGAAGGTGTGCCAGTAGTTGATTGCCGTCTGCTGGGCGAATGCCTGGTGCGGCAGCAGCGCCGAAGCGGCCAGCATACCGCCGCCCAGCTTCAGGACTGATCGTCTATCGAACTTGGCCGTCATGAGTTTCTCCTCCCTGATGATAGCTCAGTTACGTAGTCTGATATATCAGTGCCATGGTACCTCGGCCCCGCGTGGCGTCAACCGCTCCGTGACTGAGACCTTAGTAAGGGCCGTCTCATCCAGTTGCTTGAAGTCGAACTCGTAACCGATGCCCGGCTCGTCGCTGACTGTCAGATTGCCGTCGACGATCGAGAGCGGTCCGAGCTTGTCGAGGCCCCTGATCTGCTCCTCGTTCATCACCAGCTGCTCGTAGTAGTCGTTGTTCGAGATGGCGGCGCAGATCTGCGCGTTCTCGAGCCCCATGCCGTGCACCTGGGCCCGCATGCCGTGGCTTTCGCTAAGGTGCGCCACCTTCATCGAGCCGGTGAACCCACCCTTGTAGAAGGTCGAGACGCGCGTCATGTCGAGCGCCTTGTTCTCGATCCAGGTCGCCATGTTGCCATGCACGCCATCCGATGTTTCGGCGGCGAGGATCGGGATATCGAGCTTCTCGCAGAGCTTGGTATAGGCGCCCAGGTGGAACTCGCGCATCGGCTCCTCGTACCAGAGGAAGCCGAGGTCCTGGATCGCCTTGCCGAACTCCAGCGCGTTGACATAGTCCCAGCCGGCCGAGCCGTCGAACATCAGGTCCGCATCCGGCCCGACCCATTGCCTCAGGTTCTTGCATAGCTCGATGTCGCGCTTCACCGGGCCGCCCCAGGCATGCAGCTTGAACGCCTTGAAGCCGACATCGCGGCTCATCTTGATGTAGCGCTCGTACTCGTCCATCGTCGGCCAGGTGACCGTCGAGGCATAGGCCGGCACCACCCGATCGTCGCCGCCCAGCATCTGGTAGATCGGCATCCTGGCGTGCTGCGATTTCACGTCCCAGCACAGCATGTCGAGCATGCCGAGGTGGCGCATGTGGAACTCCTCGATGCGATCGAGTTCCCAGATCAGCCGCCACATCCGCTCGGTGAGCAGCGGGTTCTCGCCGATGAACTCGTGATAGCGCCGCCGCACCAGGTCGATCACCGCCTCGCCGCGGCCCATTTCGATGACCCCGTTGATCCCGGCATCGGTCTCCATCCGGATCACTGCCTTGTGCGGCTTGGAACCCCGCGGAATATCACCGTGCGATCCGGGAATACCGTCGCGCCAGATGAATTTCGGTCCCGGCTCGTGCTCGACCAGCCATGCCGTGAACCCGGTGATCTTCATGCAATCCTCCCAAGTAAATCCTTGCAGCGGGTATCCGCCGCTAACCCTTCTCCGCGCCCGACAGCGTGCCGGAGCGCACGAACCGCTGCGCGGCCATGAAAATCAGCAGCACCGGCAGCACCACGAGGATGGCGGCCAGCACCACCTCGGGCTTCTTGATCGGCACATCGTTAGACGGCAGGTTGCTGAGCGCGCCCGAACCCGAAACCAGCGCCGTCAGCCCCACCGGCAGGTTGTAGAGCTTGTCGTCGCTGAGCAGCACGAAGGCGAGGAAGTAGTTCGACCAGATGCCGAGGAAGCTGAAGAACGCCACCAGCGCGATGATCGGCCGGGCCAGCGGCAGCGCAATGCGGCTGAACAGCTGGAAGCGGTTGGCCCCATCGACCCGGGCGGAATCCATCACGCCCTTGGGCAGCGAGGTCGAGAAGTAGACATAGGTGAGATAGACGCCGAACGGGAAGAAGCCCGAGGCGAGGATCAGCCCGGCATAGGTGTTGCTGAGCCCCAGCATGTTGAGCTCGAGAAAGATCGGCAGCACCACCGCCGTGCTCGGCGTAATCATCGCGATCAGCGTCAGTGTCAGGATCAGCTTGCGGCCGGGGAATTCCGACTGGGCCAGCGCATAGCCCGCCGGAATGCAGGCGATGAGCGACAGCAGCACGCCGCCCACCACGTAGATCAGCGAGTTCACCGTCCAGGTCAGGATCTGGAAGTTGTTGTAGGTGGTGAGGTTACCCCAGGTCAGGACGAACGAGTCCCAATCCCCCAACGCAAACGGCGACTGCGTCAGCAGCGAGGATTCCGAGCGTGTGCCGGCAATGAACAGCCAGAGCAGCGGGATGCCGTAGAAGCACACCGCAAAGGCCAGCGTAGCGAACACGACGAAGCGGCCGAGGTTGAGGCGGATGGGTGCGGTTCTGCTGCTCATCTCGCCCTCAATCGATCTTGTAGAACTTGGTGGCGAAGACGATCACCAGTGCGATGACGATCGACGAGCCGACCAGCAGCGTACTGAGCGCCGCCGAGGCACCGAAATCGCCCATGCGGAAAGCGTACTGGAACGCCATCTGGTTCAGCGACCAGTCGTTCTGCGCAAATTGCGGCCCGGCCAGCCCCATCAGTTGCGGCTCGACGAACAGCTGCAGGCCGCCGGCAAAGCTGAGAATCCCCATCAGCACGAGGGAACGCCAGATCATCGGCAGCTTGATCCGCGTGGCGAGCTGGAACCGGTTGGCGCCGTCGATGCGCGCCGCCTCCATCACTTCGGTGGGAAGGCTGGCGAGCGCTCCGCCGAACACCACGATCCAGCCGCCGGAAGCCGAGAAATATGCCATGATGGCGAACACCCCGGCGAGCCCGATGCCCGACACCACATCGGCGCGGGTGCCCCAACCCAAAGTGTGCAGCACCGGCTGGAACGGGCTGACCGAGGGGTCGAGCACGAACAGCCACAGCACCACGATGGCTGACGAGGTGACGGCGCCGGGCAGGAAATAGATGGTCCTCAGCGTATTGGCGGTCTTGCGATTGATGCTGTCGAGCATCAGCGACAGCACTGCCACGCCGACCATGGTCAGCGTCACCCAGATGGCGACGAAGACGAGGACATTGACGACGCTGGCCGGCACGCGGAAATCGTCGAACACGAACTGGTAGTTGGTGAAGCCCCAGAACACCATTTCGATGGTGTCGAAGAAGCTGAGCCCGAAGGCATAGGCAATCGGGAACAGCCCGAACATCAGCAGGAGCAACAGGTAAGGCGCCAGCAGCAGGTACGACATGCGCGTATCGCGCCGTGCTTTCTGCCTGGCCTTGCGGGCGCGATCGCTCGCCACCGCCCTCACGTCTGTTGCCATTGCCGTCGCGCTCATGGATTGCCCCGAACTGGTCGGCCGGACGCGCGAGGCGTCCGGCCGGTCTGTCGCTTACTCGACCTGGTAGCCGTTGAGCTTGGCCAGGTTGACGAGTTCGGTCTGCAACGCCGGCAGAGCGCCTTCCACCGTGCCGCCGCTGGCGAGCGGCTGCACCACCACCTTGGCGATCGCGTCGCTCACCGAGAAGCGAAGGCTGACATAGCCTGGGTGGCTGAATGCCGCCGCATCGGCTTCGACCTGGAAGACGTTCGGGTCGGCATAATAGGCATCGCTGGCGAGGCGGGCGCCCCAGGCTTCGGCCGACGGCCGGTGTCCCGGCAGCGTCACCGCGGCGGTCTGGTTGGCGATATCGGTTGCCATCCAGGTCACGAGGTCAACCGCCTCAGCCGGATGCGCCGTATCCTTCCAGGCGCCATAGGTGCCGCCGCCCCAGCTCCAGGTCAGCGGCTGGCTCTGGTCGTCCCACTTCAGCGGCAGTGCCGCGGCGAGCTTGCCGGCCGGCCACTCATAAGTCGGCTTGATCACATATTCGCCGAACCAGGTCGGCCCGATCATCAGCGGGATCTTGCCGCCCTTGGCGAGCGCCACGAAATCCGGCTCGAACGGCCCGACCTTGGTCAGGCTGCCATTCGCCAGCATGGCGTCCACCATGCGCGCCGGCTTCAGGCACTTGTCGGTGGTGAGGTCGATCTTGACCGTATCTTCCTTGCCTTCGACCGGCATCACCATGTCGCAGCCGTCGGAAACCAGCATGGCATAGAGCGGGAAAGCTTCGACGCCGGTGCCGAGGCTGAGGCCCTGCGGCGCCAGCTCCTCACCCAGCTTCTGGAACTCCTCCCAGGTGGTGGGCACGGCCTTGCCGAGCGCTTCCATCGCCGGCTTGTCGTACCAGACGATCATGTGCGCCAGGTCGTTGCGCATGCAGAGCAGCTTGCCGTTCACATGGCAGGGCGAGTTGCCATTCGGGTAGAACTCGTCCTGCAGCGCCTGCGGCACCTTGTCGGTGAGGTCGAGCAGGTAGTTCGAGCGGCGCGTCGAGAGCTGCGCGGTGTAGCCGATATCCGACATGAAGATCACGTCGGGGATCTCGCTCTTGGCCTGGAGCGCCAGCTGGATCTTGGCGATCAGGTCGGCCGGCGCGACGGTGGTGACGTTGAGCGTCACGTTGTCGTGCGTCTTGTCGTAGAGATCGAACATGGTGAGGCGCGGCGTGTCCGACCAGACATTCAGCGTCACCGCATCCTGGGCCATCGCAGCGCTGGCCATCAGACCCAGCGTGATGCCGCCGGCAAGCGCGGCGGTCCGTGTACGAAGCATAGTCTCTCCTCCTCTGGTTCCGGCTGTCGCGCCGGATTTATCTGCCGACTGCCGACGCCATGACGGCGCCCGCTGCGTCGAACACGTGCACCTGGTCGGGCCGCAGCCCGACCTGGACCTCTTGCCCCGGCTCGAGGTCGGAATGGCCCATCACCTGCACGGTGATCACCTCCGGCGTTCCCCCATCGAGATAGGCGTAAGTGATGTTGCCGAGCCGCTCGACTGACTCGACCCGCGCCGGCAGTGCCGTGAGCCCGGCCGGCACCGCGGCACCGTGGGCGACGACCTCCAGCGTCTCCGGCCGCACCCCAAGGGTCACCGCATCGCCGACGCCGGCCCGCGGGGTCGCGAGTTCGAGCTTGGTAGCGCCCGCCGTTTCGAGCCCCAGCGTCGCGCGGCCGTCCGCACTGCTCAGCACTTTGGCCGGCAACAGGTTCATCTTGGGCGAACCGATGAAGCCGGCGACGAACAGGTTGTTGGGCCGCGCGTAGAGATCGAGCGGCGGCCCGACCTGCTGGATGCGGCCATTGTCGAGCGCCACGATCCGGTCGGCGAGCGTCATCGCCTCGACCTGGTCATGCGTCACATAGATCATCGTGGTGCCGAGCTCGCGGTGCAGCCGCTCGATCTCGAGCCGCATCTGCACCCGCAACGCCGCATCGAGGTTCGACAGCGGCTCGTCGAACAGGAACACTTTCGGGTTGCGCACGATGGCCCGGCCGATGGCGACGCGCTGCCGCTGCCCGCCCGAAAGCTGTGCCGGCGAACGGCTGAGCAGCTCGTTGAGCCGGAGGATGCGTGCGGCTTCCTTCACCCGCTTGTCGATCTCCTCCCTGCCCAAACGCGCCAGCTTCAGGTTGAAGGCGATGTTGTCGTAGACGTTCATGTGCGGGTAGAGCGCGTAGGACTGGAACACCATGGCGATGCCCCGTTCGGACGGCTCGGCGAAGGTGACGTCCGTGCCATCGATCAGGATGTCGCCATCGCTCACCGTCTCGAGCCCGGCGATCATTCTGAGCAGCGTCGATTTGCCGGAACCCGAGGCGCCGACGAACACCACGAACTCGCCCTTGTCGATGCTGAGATCGACGCCCTTGATTACGTCGACCGTGCCGAACGACTTGCGCACATTCCTGAGCTCGACCGCAGCCACTAGCGGCCCCTCTTCGCCGAGCGCGACACCATCACCAGCTTCATGCGACCCCTCCGTTGAGATATTATTGAGCGTCAATGATATCTCAAGTCAAGGCATCGACTCCGCCTTGAGGCGTACGAATCCACGCATTGGAGGCGATTTGATAGCTTGCAGGTTCCACAGAAACCTGTGTTCTCTGGCGTTTTGCTGAGATTTCCAAAACGCTTGTTGATATACTAAAGTGCGAACACGCCTCTCGACCAATTCACCGGTGAACATGTCTGACGTCCGCAACGACAACGAAGGGTACCGCCGCTTCCGCAAGGCGATGAATGACGGCACGCTGGAGGCCGGCATGGTGGTGACCCAATCCGAACTGTGCGAGCTGCTTGGGCTGTCGCTGTCGCCGCTGCGCGAAACCCTGGTGCTGCTGGAAGAATTCGGGCTGGTCGAGATCAAGCCGCGCGCCGGCATCAAGATCGTCTACCCGGAGGTGGCGTTCATCCGTGAGAACTACCAGTTCCGCATCATGATCGAGATCTTCGCGCTCAAAAGCTTCGGCGACACCGTGTCGGACGCCTGGCTCGCCGACATGCGTTCGAACCACGAGAAGTGCCGCATCAGCCTGACTGACGGCAGCCCGTTCGAGGCGGCGCATATCCCGTTCCTCGAGCTCGACGGCCGCATGCATCGCGAGATCGTCGCCTCGCTCGGCAACCGCGCCATCCTCGATACGCATGAGCGCCTGCAGGAAAACATCCGCATGGCGCAACGCGTCCACCGCCGCCCGGGCTTCCGCGGTTACCTCGTCGATACCGTCGACGAGCACATGCGCGTCATCGCGGCGCTGGAACAGCGCGACGTCGCCGGGGCGATTGCGGCCATGGAAGCGCATTTCCAGGGTTCGACGCACCGGACGTTTGCGGCCTGATTCCCAACTGATAGAGACGGCCCCCTCCCGGCCTCCCCCATAAAGGGGGAGGTGAAGAGTCGAGGCTCTGTCTTCGATCGTGCCAAATGCACAGGCGGGCACCTCCCCCTTCATGGGGGAGGATGGGAGGGGGCCGTCTGCTGCAGTCAGCCCCCCTAAACGAACATCCCCAGATGCCGCTGCAGCGCGGCGTTGAAATGCGCCACCAGCGCCGCCTCGGCGCGATCGGGGTCACGCGCTTCGCACGCCTCGATGATCTCGAGGTGCTCGCGGATCGAGCGCTGCGCCAAGGGCGCCGTGAGCTTGCGGTCGAGCCGCACCAGCCTGAGATAGGTGTGCATGCGCCGGTAGCTGGTCTCGATCAGCGCGTTCCTGAGGATAGCGATGATCGAGTTGTGCAGCAGCCTTTCCAGCGCCTCGAGTTCCTCCATCGTCTCGGGCGTCAGCCCCGAAGTCTCGATATGGCGGGCCGCAGCCCGGTGCCGGTCGCCCAGTTCGCGGATCAGTTCCTCATCCCCCAACTCGGCGAAGGCTCGCACCGCCGCCCGCTCGATGATGGTGCGGAACTGATAGGTCGATTTGGTGAGTTCGAGCCCCGGCTTGACGAACTGGATGCCGGAGCGCGGGTGGATGGTGAGGATGCCCTCGACCTCGAGCGTCCTGAGCGCATCGCGCAGCGGCGCCACCGGGATGCCGAGCAGCTTTACCAGGTCGTTCTGCGATACGAAGGCGCCGGCCGGCAGCCGCCGGTCGAACAGGTTCTCGAGAATCCGCGCGTAGGCCAGATCGCTCAGCCGGCCGGCCGGCTGCCCCTCGCCGAGGCCGATATCCCCATTCATAGCCACTTGTGCGCCCGCTTCCCTTGGTCTATTAGCGTCACCGTCTGATATATCAGATGTTCATGTTAGTCGATCAGAGATCGCCAGCCTATGCGCATTTCGGAATTCCGCATCACCCGTTTCCAGTTTGCCCGCGATCGCGTCATCGGCGACAGCCAGGTCCGCGCCGACGATGTGAACATAGCGGCGCTCGAACTGATTGCCGATACCGGCGCGGTCGGGCTGGGGTTTATCCAGACTTTGTTTTTTCCGCTGCCCGATCAGGCCGAGATCGAGCGGGTGTTCCGCTCGGAAGCCTGGCCCGGGCTCGAGGGCCAGCCGCCGTCGGGTTTGGTGCACCGCGTCGGCCGGCCGCGCGGCGGCAACCAGCGCGCCTACACCCTGCCCTTTCATGAGGCACTGCAGGTCGCGCTGTGGGATCTGGCCGCCAAACAGGTGAACCTGCCATTGCACCAGTTGCTCGGCAGCCGGCGCGACAAGGTCGAGGCCTATGCCTCGGGCCTCGACTACCATCTCAGCGACGACGAATTCGCCCGTTTCTTCGCCCATGCCGACGCGATCGGCTACCGCGCCTTCAAGATCAAGGTCGGCAACCCCGACTTCGACTGGGACCTCAACCGCCTGAACATCCTGAAGCGGGTCATCCGCAAGGATGCCCTGGTGATGATAGATGCCAACGAGGCCTGGGGCGCCAAGGAAGCTTTGGTGAAGCTCACCGCCATCCGCGATGCCGGCCATGAGCTGCTCTGGGTCGAGGATCCGATCCTGCGCAACGACTATGCCGGGTTGAAGATGCTCAAGGACGCGGCCAACTGGACGCTGATCAACTCGGGCGAGTATCTCGATGCTCATGGCAAGCGCCTGCTGATGGAACAGGGCGCCACCGACATTCTCAACGTCCATGGCCAGGTCACCGACGTGATGCGGATCGGCTGGCTCGCCGCCGATCGCGGCGTGCCCGTAAGCCTCGGCAACACCTTCCTCGAGGTCGGCATCCACGCCGCCTGCGCCCTGCCCGAAGTGCAGTGGCTCGAATACTCGTTCCAGAATTTCGATCATCTGGTCGATCAGCCGGTCGAGATCAAGGACGGTTGGGCTTACGCCCCGGATCGCCCGGGCCACGGCCTGGTGCTGAACGAGACCGCCCGCCGCGAGTGGGCCCGCCCCAACCTTTTGCCGCGTTCCGAGCTCGGCGAAGCCCCGTTCAATCCGCGCGTCGCCAAGGCGCTGCGCGCGGCCTGACAGCAACGATCTACAGTCATCCAGGGAGGAGACATCCTTATGAATCTTCTGCGCACCACCGTGGCGCTCTCGGCGATCCTCGTCGCCGGCGCCGCCCTCGCACAGGACGGTGCCATCACCGTCTGGGCCGACGCCACCCGCCAGCCGGCGGTCGAGGCGTTCATCGCCGCCCATCCGGAAGTGCCGGTCAACCTCGTGCTCGATGATGGCTCCTCAGGGGCTTCGGGCACTTTCCAGACCAAGATCAGCCTTGCCGACCAGGCCAATGAAGGCTGGCCGGACGTGGTGTTCTCGACCCAGAACAACGACGCCGCCTGGGCCGCGCGCGAGAACAATGGCGCCCAGGCCTTCGCCCAGGTGCTGAACGAGGGCTTCCTCGACCAGGCCTTCCTCGATGGCTTCACCCCCGGCGCCCTCGATCCGGTGACCGTCGACGGCAAGGTCTACGGCCTCCGCAACGACCTCGCGCCGGTGCTGTTCTGGTACAACAAGACACTGCTGGATCAGTTCGGCTATGCCGCCCCGACCACCTGGGAAGAGTATCAGGCGCTGGGCGACAAGCTCGCCGCCGAACACCCGGGCTACTTCCTCGGCGCCATCGGCGACGCCTTCCCCGGCCCCTATGTCTACTACTGGAGCGGCGAAGCGCCGATCTTCCAGCTCGAAGGCGAGACCTTCAAGTCCGACACCACGGCGCCGAACTCGGTGAAAGTGTCGAACCTCATCGACCACATGGTGGCCAACAAGACCCTGACGCTCGACAGCCTGTTCGGCGCCAACTTCGTCGCCACCGCCGATAAGCTCGTCGCCATCCCGGGCGCTGCCTGGTATGCCGGCGCGCTGTTCCAGAACCCCGGCGGCGTCAACGCCAAGGCCGGCGACTGGGTCGCGGCGCCGCCGCTGAAATGGGCCGATGGCGCTGCGGTCACCGGCAATGTCGGCGGCGGGGTCTGGTATGCCTCGAGCCACACCCAGAACCCCGAAGCGGTGAAGACCTTCCTCAAGTTCGTCACGTCCGACCCGAAGGTTGCCGGCACCGGCGGTCTCCCCGCCTACCAGGCCGCGGCCGATGCCTGGCTCGACGCACAGGCGGCGAGCGGCTTCTACGCCGGCGACTTCAAGGCCGCCATCCAGGCCGCCGCCTCGAGCGTCTGGAGCGGCTGGGGCTACCCGAACTTCTCGCCCGAAACCGCCTGGGCCAAGGTCGTCACCCCCGGCCTCGCCGCCGGCAAGACCATGACCGAACTGTCGGCTGACTGGCAGCAGGAAATGAAGAACGAAGCCCAGGTCGTCGGCTACACGGTGGAGTAACACAGCATCTGAGCTTGCCGAGGGCGCGGTGCGCCCTCGGCTCACGGTGGTCGTGAGAGCAACCAAGCGATCATCACTCGATGTCATCCCAGCGAAAGCTGGGACCCAACTCGCCGCCAGCGCCAGAGGTGACATGGGTCCCAGCTTTCGCCGGGATGACATCCGGTGAGGTGGGAAGCCAATTGCCCCACCCCATCATTTGAAACTGTCCAGGGCCTGGAGCCGCCACGTGAGCACGATCGAAACCAGCGCTGCCACTGCTGCCGTCGCCCTCGAACGCCCGAAAAAGGGCATGAGCGTCGAGCGCGCCCAGGGCCGCATCGGCGTGCTGTTCGCCACCCCCTACACGCTGTTCCTCATCGCCTTCGGCATCCTGCCGGCGCTCTACGCCATCTACCTGGCCTTCACCAAAAAGGGCGCCTTTGTCGGCTTCGACAACTTCCTGAAAGTGTTCAAGGATTACCGCTTCTGGCCGGCGGTCGAGCATGTCGGCATCTTCATCGTCGTCTGGCTGGTGCTGCTGGTGGTGCTGGTGGTGACCCTCGCCATCCTCGTCCACTCGATTGGCTTGCGCTGGTTCTCCGGCGCCATGCGCTTCGTCTACTACATCCCCGGCGCGCTGGCCGGCGCCTCGAGCGTCATGCTGTGGCTGTTCGTGCTCGACCCCACCGTCAGCCCGGTTTCGTGGCTGCTGCAGGCGCTGGGCATTGAGAGCTTCGTCGGCGCCGTCGACGCCAGCCGCCTGCCCATCGTCCTCGCGGTGATCGCTTTCTGGACCGGCGCCGGCGGCTGGATCGTCATCATGTATGGCGCGCTCAACAACATTTCGAAGGACATCATCGAAGCCGCCCGCGTCGACGGAGCCGGCCCGGTGCGGATCGCCTGGTCGATCCAGATCCCGCTGATGCGCAAGTGGATCGCCTACATGGTGATCATGAGCTTTGCCGGCGGCACCCAGCTGTTCGTCGAGCCGCGCGTCCTGGCGCAGGCGAGCCGCGGCGTCGTCGGGCAGGACTATTCGCTGAACCAGTTGGCCTTCCTCTACGCCTTCAAACAGAACGACTTCAACGGTTCGGCGGCGATCTCGCTGGTGCTGCTGGCCGTGGCAGTCGCCCTCTCCATCTACTTCGTTTTCAAGGGTGGCCTGTTTGAGCGCGCCTAACTCGGAAATCGTCGGCACCCGCATGAAGGACCTGACGCCAGCCGCCTGGCTCGGCCGCGCCTTCGGCGTGCTGATCCTCGTCCTCTTCGCGCTGTTCTTCGTCGTACCGCTGCTCTGGCTGCTGATCGCGCCGACCAAGACCGATCGGCAACTGCTGCTCGAGGCCCCGTTCGCTTTGGGCGATCTCGGCACCTTGTTCAGCAACTGGCAAAGCCTCATGACCTTCCAGGGCGGCCTGATCTGGACCTGGATCGGCAACTCGGTGTTCTACTGCGTCGCCGCTTTGGTGATCACCCTCTGCATCTCGATCCCCGCCGGCTATGCCCTCGCGATGACCGAGTTCCGCGGCCGCAAGCTCCTCCTCGTGGTGACGCTGATCGTCATGCTGATCCCGTCGACGGCGCTGGTGCTGCCGATCTTTCTCGAACTGAGCGCCGTGCGGCTGATCGGCAACCCGCTCTCGGCCATCCTGCCCTTCTCGTTCTATCCGTTCGGCGTCTACCTCACCTACATCTACTTCTCGACTGCGGTGTCGCGCGACCTGCTCTCGGCAGCGCGCCTCGACGGCGCCAGCGAGTGGCAGGTATTCACCAGGATCGCCATGCCGCTGAGCACCCCGGTGATCGCGCTGGTCGGCTTCTTCAGCTTCACCGGCAATTGGAACAACTATTTCCTGCCCTATGTGACGCTGCCCGGCCGCAAGGCGCCGATCCAGGTCGGACTCGCCGAGCTCTTGTCGAACGTGCCGGCCTTCAACCCGACCAATGCAGCGTCGACCACCATCACGCTGTCGGCGCTGGCGCTGGCGACGCTGCTGGCTATCGCTCCGGTGTTGCTGGTCTTCCTGTTCGCCCAGCGTTTCCTCGTTTCCGGCATGACCGCCGGTGGCACCAAGGAGTAGCCGATGGTCCAGCGCATGGGCATGGTGATCGGGGTGAAGCCCGAGAAGCTCGCCGAGTACAAGGGCCTCCATGCCCAACCGTGGCCGGAAATGAACGCCGCGCTGAGCGCCGCTAACATCCGCAACTACTCGATCTACCTGCGCGAGCCCGAGATGCTGCTGTTCGGCTACTGGGAGTACACCGGCACCGACTACGCCGCCGACATGCAGGTGCTGGGCGAAAAGGCCATCACCAAACAGTGGCTCGCCCTCACCGATCCCTGCCAGGCTCCGCTGAAGACCGCCGCCCCAGGCGAATGGTGGAGCATGATTCCCGAAATCTACCATCTCGACTGAGGAGACCCCCCGATGGTTGCGCTCAACGGCCGGACCTATACCCGTCGCGAGATCGCCGAGCGGGCGGGGATGCTCAGCCAGTTCGCCGGCGTGCGGCTGATGGAGCTTTCGGACGGCGTCGAGCGCGGCATCCGCATGCTCGAGTTCCGCACCGGCTCCGGCCTTCGCTTCACGGCGCTCATCGATCGCGCCCTCGACATCGCCGACTGCGAGTTCAAGGGTCAGGCGATCGGCTGGAACTCGCCGTCTGGCTTCCGCCATCCGGGCCTGCATGAATATGAAGGCGAAGGCGGCCTCGCCTGGGCCCGCTCCTTCTCCGGTCTCTTGGTCACCTGCGGGCTCGACCACATCCTGTTCATGAACGAAGTGCCGGCCGACACTTACGTCTATTCTCCGAAAGCCACCGTCAGCCATTCGCTGCACGGCCGGGTCGGCACCATCCCGGCAAAACTCACCGGCTATGGCGAAGCGTGGCATGGTGACGAGTGCGTGCTGTGGGCCGAAGGCATCGTCCAGCAATCGGCGGTGTTCGGCGAGGATTTGCATCTGATCCGCCGCATCGAGGCCGATGTCGGCGGCAAGGAGATCCGGATTTCGGACCGCGTAGTCAATCACGGCTTCTACAAGACGCCGCACATGTACTGCTACCACATCAATGTCGGCCATCCGGTGCTCGACGCAGGTTCGCGCTACCTCGCGCCGATCGACGATGTGGTGTGGGCAGCCCATGCGGGTGACGATTACCGCAAACAGGACGTCGGCTACCGCACCCTCAGTGCCCCAAAGCTCGATTTCCACGAGCAGGTCTGGCAGCACGAACTCGGGGCCGATGCCGAAGGCAAGCAATTCGTTGCCCTGGTCAACGATCGCCTTGGCCTGGGCTTCGAAGTCGAAACCAGCAAGGCGCAGTTCCCCTGCCTGTACGAATGGCAGAACCTGCAGGCCGGGCAATATGCGCTCGGTATCGAACCCTCCACCAACCACGTGCTGGGCAACAACGCGGCGCGCGAGCGAGGCGAAATGATCTGGCTGCAGCACGGCGAGGAGCGGCGCTACGACAGCACCTTCCGCATCCTCGACGGCACGGCCGACATTCAGGCGAGCGAAACGCGTATCCGGGCTATCGGCGGCCAACCCGACGGCGAGTATCCACTGCCCTCCGGCAACCATCTGACGATCGAGGGGCGCTGATGGGCGCGGATCGCTTCGGCTCGCTGGAGAATAGGACCATCCTCTATACCGGGGCCGCCGGCGGGCTGGGGCTCGAGACCACACTCGAGATGTTGCGCTCGGGCGCCAAAGTCGTTGCCATCGACAACGACGCCAGCAAGGTCGCGGCACTGCTCCAGGCGGCGGCAGGTCTCAGGGGTCTTACCGTTGCCAAGCTCGATCTCGCCGATCTCACCGGGCTGCGCGCCGGGCTGCAGAAACTCTCGGCCGAGGTCGGCGGCTTCGACGTCGTCATCAACAACGCCGCGATCTACCCTTCAAAGCCGTTCGAAGAGTACAGCATCGAGGAGATGCAGCTGGTACAGCGCATCAATGTCGATGCTGGCATCGTCTGCGTGCAGGTGGCGCTGCCGCATATGAAAGAGACCCGCCGCGGCCGGATCATCAACATCACCTCGGTGACCATCTCGGGCGGCTGGTCGGACCTCACGCCCTATGTGCAATCGAAGATGGCGCTGGTCGGCCTGACCCGATCCTGGGCCCGCGAGTTCGGCAAGCACGGCATCACCGTCAACGCCGTGGCCCCCGGCGCCTTCCCCACCGACGCCGAAAAGATCCATCCGGACCTCGCCGCCTACGAGAAACGCATCTACGAAGCGCAGGCCCTGCAGCGCCGCGGCGCGCCTGATGATATCGCCAACATCCTGATGTTCCTCGCCTCGGATGCCGCCTCGTTCATTACCGGCCAGACCATCCATGTGGATGGCGGCTGGTACATGCATTGATGCGAATGAGCATGACGGTGCTGACTGGAAGCTTCGCGCGTGCGGCGCACCCCCTCCCAACCTCCCCCGTCGAGGGGGAGGTGCCGCTCCGTGCTTGGCGCTCGATCGTGCCGGTCACACCGGCCGGACACCTCCCCCTCGACGGGGGAGGCTGGGTGGGGGTGTGCCCCGCGCTCATACCCAACGACACGCACCAGCTGATTCAAGCATAAGGCACTAACCCCATGGGCATCCTCTCCGGCTACCGCGTCCTCGATTGTTCCATTGCCATGGCCGGCCCGTTCGCGGCGCAGCGGCTGGGTGACCTCGGCGCTGACGTAGTGAAGGTCGAGCCGGTGACTGGCGAGTGGCAGCGCCACACCGCCGCCGGCGGGGCGCGCGGCAACAAGGTCAATGTCTCGTTCCTGTCGCTCAACCGCAACAAGCGCTCGCTGGCGGTAGATCTGAAGGATCCCGACGGCAAGGCTGTGCTGCTCGAACTGGTGAAGACCGCCGACGTGTTCCTGCAGAACTATCGGCCGGGCGTGGCGAAGCGCCTCGGCGTCGACTACGAGACGCTGTCGAAGATCAATCCGCGGCTGGTCTACGTCTCGATCTCCGGTTACGGCGAGGACGGCCCTTACCTCAACCGCCCCGGCCAGGACCTGGTGCTGCAGGGTATGTCGGGCGCCATGCTGTCGGCCGGCCGCGACGGCGAGCCGCCCAACGCGGCCGGGCAGTATTTGGTCGATGGCATCACCGCCTACACCGCGTTCGAGGGCGCATTGGCGGCGCTGCTGCACCGCGAACGCACCGGCGAGGGGCAACTGGTGCAGGTCAACATGCTCGACGCCATCACCACCATCCAGATGCAGGAACTCTCGGTGTTCACCGTCGGCCATAAGCCGCAGGTGCGCTCGGCCGAGCCGCATGCCCATGTCTATATCCGCGCGCCCTATGGCGCCTTCGCCACCTCGGACGGTTTCATCATCGTCGCCTTCCCCAAGCTCGCCAATCTCGGCCAGACCATCGGCGAGCCGAGCTTCCTTACGATGGACGACGAGGTCGACACCTGGACCAAGCGCGACGAGATCTTTGCCAAAACCCGCGACCGGCTGAAGACCAGGACCACCGCCGAGTGGCTCGAGCTGCTGCGCGCCGCCGATATCTGGTGTGGCCCGGTCTACGGCTATGCCGACCTGGTGGAGGATGAGCAGATCAAGCACAACGGCACCTTCATCGAGTACGAGCACCCGACCGAAGGCCAGGTGAAGACCCCCGGCTTCCCGATCAAATTCTCGAAGACCCCCTCAACCGTCGAACGCGGCGCCCCGGTGGTCGGCCAGCACAGCCGCGACGTGCTGCACGAAGCCGGCTTCGACGACGCGGCGATCGCAGACCTGCTGGCCAAGGGCGCAGTAGCGGAGAACGGCATATGAGCGGCGACTCGCCCTTCCCTTCTCTCCTGAGGGGAGAAGGTGCCCGCAGGGCGGATGAGGGGTTCAGCCTCCCAGCCGACGCGCTGCTGCAGCTATCGTGACGGTTGCACCACCTAACCCCTCAACCGGCGCTGCGCGCCACCTTCTCCCCTCAGGGGCGAAGGGAACGGGAGCACCCGCCCATGTCTGAGAACATCCTCGTCGAACGCGACGGCTTCGTCGGCATCATCACCATCAACCGGCCGGAAAAGCTCAACGCCATGACGCCGGAAATGGCGGCGGCGCTGGTTGCCGCGGTCACCGAGTTCAATGGCGACGACGCCATCCGCTCCGTCGTCCTCACCGGCGCCGGCGAGAAAGCGTTCTCCGCCGGCTCCGACATCCGCACCCTCGATGACTACGACAGCGCCTGGAATTTCCGCAACCGGCCGGATTATTGCGACGCCATCCGCGCCCTGCTGAAGCCCTCGATCGCGGCAGTGAACGGCTACGCCTTCGGCGGCGGCCTCGAAACCGCCATGGCCTGTGACATCCGCATCGCCTCGGACAATGCCAGCTTCGCCGCCCCCGAGATCAAGCTCGGCTGGATCGGCGGCGGCGGCATGGCGGTGAACCTTGCCCACGCTGTCGGCCCCTCCAATGCGGCGCTGATGATCATGACCGGCGATTCCGTTGATGCCGCGACAGCCGAACGCTGGGGACTCGTCTCGCGTGTCGTGCCACGCGCCGAGCTGCTGGCTGAGGCGAAGCGCCTCGCCGCCACCATCGCCTCGCGCGCCCCGATTGCTGCCGAGACGGCCAAGCTGAACCTCCGCGCCGCCTGGGAATTGTCGATCGCCAACGCCATCAGCTACGAGCGCGACCTGCAGGCGATCTGCTTTGCGACGGAAGATGCGAGCGAGGGGCGCGCGGCGTTCAAGGAGAAGCGGGCACCGGTGTTCAAGCGGCGGTAAGCGCTCGGCTCCAACCACAGAAAAGCGCGGCTCCTGCGCCCCCTCTCCCTTGGGGGAGAGGGTTGGGGTGAGGGGGCCTTGCCGCACACACCGGGCGTGGGAAAGGCCCCCTCACCCGACGCTTCGCGTCGACCTCTCCCCCAAGGGAGAGGTGATCCGGGCGCCCGAACTCAAGCCGCCGCGAATGCCGCCAGTGCCGCGCCGATCAAACACGCCGTCGGCCCGAACTTTGCCGGCACGATCTCCACAGCTTTGCTCAGACCCAGCGCCTCCCGCCTCGCGGCAGCACGGGCGGGCGCCAGCAGCCGGTCGCCCAGCGCCAAGACGCCACCCGCCACCACGATGATCTCGGCATCGACCACATTGTTGGCGCTGCCCAGCACCGCGCCGAGTACCTCAGCTGCTTCGGCGATCACCGACTGCGCCTCGGCGTCATCGGCCTCGGCCAGCACCGCGATCTCCCTGAGGCTCCGCTGCTGCCCGGTCCGCCGCGCGTATTCGACCTCCATCGCCGTGCCGCTGGCATAGGCCTCGAGGTGGTCGGTGCCGCCGCAGGGACAGGCTCGCCCCTGCCGCAGCGGCGACAGGTGATGGCCGACGCTGCCGGCAATGCCATAGGCGCCGCGCTCCACCTGGCCGTTCCGCACCAGCGAACCGCCGACGCCGGTGCCGAGCGCCACGATCAGCGCCGAGCGCTTGCCGCGGGCGGCGCCGAGTACACCTTCGCAGAGCCCTGACGCCTGCACATCGTTGAGCACGATGACGGGCATGCCCAGTTCGGTAATCAGCCGCTGCTGCAACTGCGTGCCGGCCCAGCCGCTGAGGTGGTCGGTCGCCGAGGTGATCTCACCCCGCTCGCCGACGACGCCGGCTGTGCCGACGCCGCAACGGCTGACTGCCGACGGCGCCTCGGCCAGCACCTCTTTCGCCAATGTGGCGACAGCAGCAATGATTGCTTCCGCCCCCTCGCGCGCCGGCGTCGTCACCTGCCGGCTCGTAACGATGGTACCCTCGGTATCGACCAACCCGACGAGGATCTTGGTGCCGCCGATATCGACGGCGAGGACCACCTCGCTCACTTCAGCGCCCCGGTAGCGATGCCGCCGATGAAGTAGCGCTGGAACACCAAAAAGATCAGGATGGCCGGCAGGGTGAACAGCACGCACGACGCCATCAGCGGCCCCCATTGCACGCCGTGCTCGCCGAGGAACGAGTAGAGCCCGATCGACAGCGTGTAGCTCTCCTCCTCGTTGAGATAGATCAGCGGATAGAGGAAATCGGTCCAGGCCCAGACGAACTGGAACACTGCCGAGGTGATCAGCGCCGGCCGGGCGATCGGCAACACGATCGACCAGTAGATGCGGAACTCCGAGGCGCCATCGACCTTGGCCGCTTCGATCAGTTCGTCCGGTACGCTCAGGAGGAACTGCCGGATCAGGAAGATGAAGAACGGTGTGCCCAGAAAGGCCGGGATCACCAGCGGCAGGATGGTGCCGGTGGCGCCGACCTTGTTCCACATCATGTAGATCGGGATCAGCGTCACCTGCGGCGGCAGCATCATGGTGGCAAGCACCATGATGAAGAGGAGGTTCCTGCCCTTCCAGCGCAGCTTGCTCAACGAATAGGCGACGAGCGGCGACACCAGCACGGTGCCGAGGACGCTGAGGCCTGCGATCACCACGGTGTTGAGGAGGAACCGGAAGAACGGAATCTGCGTCAGCGCGCCGATGAAATGGTCGAGCGTCCAGCTGCGCGGCAACAGCTCCGGCGGCGCCATGAAGATCTCGTCCGAGACCTTGAACGCCGTGGTCAGCATGACGACGAACGGAAAGACGAACACCCCGGCGAGGAGCAGCACCAGCGTGTAGCGATAGATCGTCATCAGCCAGCCGAAGCGGCCACCGACCGGCACGCGCTCGCCCAGTGCGGCGCCCTGATACTCAGCGGTTGTCATAGAACACCCACTTCTTGGCCGACCACAGGATCAGCAGAGTGATGGCCAGCGTCACGAACAGCAGCACCCAGGCCATGGCCGAGGCGTAGCCCATCTTGAGGAAGGTAAAGCCGTTCTGGAACAGGTAGATCGAGTAGCTCAGCATCGAGTCGCCCGGTCCGGTCGCGGTCTGCGTGCCGAGCCCCGGATCCTTCGACAATACGAAGGGCTGGGTGAACACCTGCAGGAACGCGATGATCAACACGATCACCTGGAACAGCGTCACCGGCGAGATCATCGGCCAGGTGATGTGCCAGAACCGGCGCAGCGGCCCGGCGCCGTCGAGTTCGGCCGCTTCGTAGAGTTCCTGCGGCACGTTCTTCAGTGCCGCGAGGTAGATCAGCATGGTTCCGCCCACCGTCCACAGCATCAAGACGATTACCGAGATGCCGCCCCAGCTGGCATCGAGCAGCCAGTTCGGCTGCGGGATGCGGAACCAGCGCAGGATCTCGTTGACGAAGCCATATTGCGCGTTGAGCAGCCAGCGCCAGAGGAAACCCGCCGCTACGGCCGGCACGATCGAGGGCAGGTAGACCAAGGCCCGCCACAGTGGCTGGCCCTTCAGCTTCTGGTTGAGGATGTGGGCGCCGGCGATCGAGATCGCGATGTCCACCGGCACGCCGACAAAGGTGAAGAACAGCGTATTGTAGAGGCTCTTCCAGAACTTGGCGTCCGAGATCATCCGCTCGTAATTGGCGAGCCCCACCCATTTGGGCGCCTTGAACAGGCTGAAATCGGTGAGGCTGTAATAGCCCGAGGCGAGGATCGGCCACAGGTAGAGCACTAGGAAGCCGATGATGAATGGCGAGGCGAAGGCCAGGCCCTTGAGAAGGGCCCGGCCGGTCGGTTCGCCTTGTTTCGGACGCGCGCTCGACAACAGCTTACTGCGTGTACGAGCCGGTACGGTCGGCAACGGCCTGTAGCGCCGCTTCCGGGGTCTGTGCGCCCTGCAGCACGGAGTCGAATGCTGATGCGAGATCGGCATTGTACTCGGCCATGTAGAGGGCCGGCGGCAGGCCGTGCGTGTTGGGGTTTTTCAGGGCGTCGAGCCAGACCTTGAAGTTCGGCAGGTCGTCATAGGTGGCACTGTCGACCAGCGACAGGCGGCCCGGCAGGTTGGCCAGCACGTGGCTGAACTTTTCCATCGCCGGCGGGCTGATCAGGTACTTGAGGAACTCGCCCGCTGCTTCCTTGTTCTGGGTATTGGTCGGGATGAAGATGGTCGAGACGTCCGCCCAGGTCGAACCGTTGAGTTCGGGCGTCTTGCCCGGCACCTGCACCACGCCCCACTCCATACCTGCTTCGGTATTGAACTTGGCGCGCCACTCGCCTTCAAACACCATGGCAATCTTGCCCTGCTTGAACGAGTCCTGGTCCGACATATAAGGGCCGAAGCCAGCGACGAACTTGTTGTAGGCCGCGGGAGTCACCGGCGCCACCACGTTGTCGAAGTAGAACTTCACGCCTTCGACGAAGCCCGGATCGGTCGGCGTCGGCTTGCCGTCGCGGTTCCAGTCGCCGCCATGCGCGTAGCCCAGCGTCTTCAGGCCGGCCGAGATATCTGTGAGCCCGAGGCCCAGCTGAGTGACGTTGCCCTCGGCATCGACCTTGGTCAGCTTCTTGATGGCGTCGGCGAGCTCGGCCATCGAAGTCGGCGGGGTGACGCCGGCTTCATCGAGCAGCTTCTTGTTGTAGACCAGCTGGAAATTGTGCGTGGCGATCGGCACCGAGTAGAGCACGCCGTCGACCACCAGCTGCTTCATGATGCTCTCGGGGAAATCGGCGGTGTCGAGACCGAACTCATCGAGCGGCAACAGGATGCCCTGGTTCGCCCACGAAGCGATGTTGGAGGCGAAATTGTCCGAGATGTCGAAGGCGCCCTTGGCGCTCGACATCGAGGCCAGCTGCTTGGTCATGTCGGGGCTCGACACGCCCTTGACCACGATCTTGTCCTGGCTGGCGTTGTAATCGGCGATGATCTGCTCGAGCGCCGCGCCCTCGGCGCCACCCCACAGATACGAGAAGGTGATCTCGGTCTTGTCCTGCGCCGAGGCGCCGAGCGCCCCGCCCAGCAACATGACCGCGCCCAGCGCGGTCGACATCGCGGCATGTGCCGCACGAGCTTGAGCTTTCCGCTCCATCCTGAATTCTCCCTTGGCTACATGCCGTCAAATGGTGTAGCCCAATTTTTCGAAGCACGTCAACATGGCGTCACATTTCGTATGAACCAGGCGGATATCGGTGCAATTGGAGTATACCACTCACTTGCCCGGCAACGGCGAATTGTGCTTTGATGCATGTGCGAGTGGAGGGAATCCGATCATGGTTGAGACCGCCAGTAACGGTCGCACGGGCACCAAGGGCGCCCAGTTGCGGAGCTATCTGCTGGGCCTCATCGAGGGCGAGCTGAAGCCGCATGAAAAACTGCCCACCGAGCGCGACCTGGCCGAGACCTTCGGTGTCACCCGCCTGACGGTGCGCCGCGCCCTCGACCAGTTGGGCTATGAGGGCCGGGTCTACCGCACCCAGGGCGCCGGCACCTTCGTCTCCGAGCCGCGTATCGCCAAGTCGGTGGAGCTGACCTCGTTCACCCAGGACATGCGGGCGCGCGGCCTCGTGCCCGGCTCGCTCGATACGATGGTCGAGGAGATCCCCGCCGGCGCCGAGATCGGGGCGCGGCTGGCGCTCAGCCCTCGCGACCTCGTCGCCCATATCTCACGCGTCCGCACCGCCGACGGCGAACCGATGTGCATCGAGAACACCTACGTACCGGCGAAGCTCGCACCCGGCCTCGCGGCACGCGGCATCACCGGTTCGCTCTACCAGATGCTGACCGAGACCTATCACTTGAAGATCGAGAAGGCCGAACAGTCGATCCACGCCACCGTGCTCGATCCACCTCTGGCCAGGCTCCTTGGCGTCCCCGAGTTCTCGCCGGCCTTCAAGGTGCTGCGCGTCGCTTATGACATCAAGAACCAGCGCATCGAATATGCCGAGAGCGTCTACCGCGCCGACCGCTACTCCTACGATTTCGTCATTTTCCGCACGAGCCGAGACCATACGAATTGACGTCCCCACGTGCCCTTTCCCTCGCCTTCCTTCCCCTCGATGAGCGCCCGGTCAATATCGGCCTCGTCGCTGGTGTCGCCGCCATTGCCGGCGCCACCCTGGTGCTGCCGCCCGCCGAACTGCTGCCCAGGTTGCGGCAGCCCGGTGATGCCGACGGCCTCGGCCGCTGGCTCGAAAGCACGGCTCCCACGACCGATGCAGTGATCGCCTCGCTCGACATGCTCTGCTATGGCGGCCTGATCGCCGCCCGCACCACTGCCGACACCACCCTCGCTGCCCTCACCCGACTCGAGGTGCTGCGCCGCCTCCACGCCAGCCACCCGGATCTGCCGCTCTGCGCCGTGTCGCTGGTGATGCGCGCCTCCGACTCCTACAACCCGCAGGAAGAGCCGGAATACTGGGCCCAGCACGGCATGGAGCTTCACAAGCTCGGCGCGCTGCACCACCGCGACCTGCTCGAAACCCTCGGCGCCAGCCATGCCGGCAACGCCGAGGCGCTTGCGTCCCTTCGCACTGCCCTGCCCGGCGAGATCGTCGCCGATTTCGAGCGTCGGCGGCTGCGCAACCATCACGTCAATCTCGAAGCCATCGCGCTCGCTTCCGAAGGCGTCATCGACCCGCTGCTGATCACCGCCGACGATACCGCCGAGCACTCGGCCGGCTCGGCCGAGCAGGTCTGGCTGAAGCAGTGGAGCCACGTGCTGCCGATTTCAGGCGAGGTGCTGATGTATCCCGGCGCCGACGAGGTGGCCGCTGTGCTGGTGGCGCGCCAGCTCGGCGCCCGCTTCGGCATCACCCCGCGCTTCACCGTCGAATGCGCCGATCCCCCGGGCATGCAGCGCATCGCCAAGTACGAGAACAACCCGATGCACGAGGCGGTCGACCGACAGCTGCGCGCCAGCGGCTCGGTGACCGTCACCGACCCCGCGGCCATGGCCTTGGTGGTACACGCCCCCGATCCCAAGCGCCGCGACCATTGCGGCATGGTCATCCAGAAGTCCGGTACCGGGCAGGATGGCGCAGCGTCGATCTACGACGCCGACGATGTGGCCGAAGCGACCAAAACCGCCGACCTCATCGCCACCCTGCTCAGCGCCGGCCGCGAGGTGGCCCTCGCCGACCTGCGCTATTCCAACGGCGCCGATCCGCTGCTGATCGAACAACTGCATCGGCGGGGCATCCTGCTCGAGCTCGTTGCTTATGGCGGCTGGAACACTGCCGGCAACGCACTCGGCTCGGTAGTCGCCGCTGCCGCGGCGATCCAGATCGGCCGCGCCGCCGGGACACTCGATGCCCCCGCCGCCCGTCGCGTGATGCTGCACCGGCTGATCGAGGATTTTGCCTATATGACCGACGCCCGCCGGGCGCTGAACGCCGGGGTCTACACCTTCCCCGACAGCACTGAGGAGGCAGCGGCCGAGACCGCAATCGGCGCCGCCCTCGACGCTACCCTGAAGCGCCTCACCGGACGGAGCGACCTCGGCATCACTGCCGTCCGTTTTCCCTGGCACCGCAGCTTCGAAGTCGACTTCACCATCGCCGGGGATCTCTCGTGACTAGCCCAACCCTGCTCAAGCGCCTCGAACGCCAACTGATCGTTTCCTCGCAGGCGATGAACCCGCTCAGTCCACTGCGCCAGCGCCCCGACATCCTGGCGCTCCTGGCCGAAACGGCCGAACTCGGCGGCGCCGGCGGCTTCCGCCTCAACGGCGCTGACGTCGTCGCCCTGCTGCGGCCGCGCACCAGCCTGCCGATCATCGGCATCGTCAAGGATACTCGCGAAGGCTTTGACAACTACATCACCACCTCCAGCGCCGACGCCGAGGCGCTCTGCGCTGCGGGCGCCGACATCGTCGCCATCCAGGCAACTTCTGGCACCCGGCCGGGCGAGAGCTTTGCCGAAATCGCCGCCACCACGCACCGGCTCGGTAAGCTCGTGATGGCCGATATCGCGACGCTCGACGAAGCGCGTGAGGCCGCAGCCGAGGGCGCCGACCTGATCGCCACCACCATGGTCGGGCACACACGTGAGACCGAAGGCCAGCCCCGCCCGCCATTCGACCTGGTGTCCGCGATCGTCAGGGCGCTCGATGTTCCCGTAGTGGTCGAAGGCGGCATCTGGACCCCCGAACACGTCGCCGCCTCGTTCGACCACGGCGCCTTCGCCGTCGTCTGCGGCTCCGCCATCACGGCGCCGGATATCATCACCGAACGGCTGGTAGCGGCGATCCCGGCTGGATAGTCCAGCGCCCTAGTAATCCACCGCGTCGCGACTGATCGGACAGGTCATGCAGTGCCCGCCGCCGCGACCGCGGCCGAGCTCGGAACCCGAGATGGTGATCACCTCGATGCCTTCGTGGCGCAGCAGCGTGTTGGTGTAGGTGTTGCGGTCATAAGCGAAGACCACGCCGGGCGAGACGCAGACGAGGTTGGCGCCTGAGTCCCACTGCGTGCGCTCGCGCATATAGGCGTTGCCACCAGTCTCGACGACGCGCAGTTGCTTCAAGCCCAGCGCCTCGGCGACCGTCTCCACCAGCCCCTTGTCCTTGCTGAGCACGATGCCGCCCTTGCCGTCCGGCCGGTAGGAGAAGCATTCGATCTTGTTGACGATATCGGGGTAAAGCAGCACGCAGTCGCGATCGGCGAAGGTGAACACCGTGTCGAGATGCATCGCGGCCCGGAGTTTAGGCATCGCGGCGATGATGACGCGCTCTACCGCGCCCTCGGCGAACAGCGACTGCGCCAGTTGCGCTATGCCCTGGCGCGAGCTGCGCTCGCTCATCCCGATCAGCACATTCCCCTTGCCGATCGGCATCACGTCGCCGCCCTCGAGCGTTGCCATGCCCCAGTCCCTGGTCGGATCGCCCCACCAGACCTTCACTTTGCCGGCGAAGTCCGGGTGGAAGGTGTAGATCGAGGTGGTGAGGATGGTCTCCTCGTGGCGCGCCGGCCAGTACAGCGGGTTGAGCGTTACACCACCATAGATCCAGCAGGTGGTGTCGCGGGTGTAAAGCGTGTTGGGCAGCGGCGGCAGCAGGTACTCGTTGACCCCCGCCGCATCGCGGACCAGTTCCATCAGCCCGGCGCCATGGCTGTCGGGAAACTCTTCGGTGGAAAGCCCGCCGATCAGCGTCTCCGCCAGTTGCCGGTTGTCGAGGCCCTCGAGATAGGAGCGGACGTCGTCGACGAGGTCGGGGCCGACCTGGTTGGCGACCACCTGGTTGTCGAGAATCCACTTCCTGGCCTCGGGGATGGCCACTGTCTCGGCCAGCGCGCTGTGCATTTCCACCACGTCGACACCGCGATCCCTGAGCTTCTGCATGAAATCGAAGTGGTCGCGTTTTGCCACATCCACCCAAAGCACGTCATCGAACAGCAGGTCGTCGCAATTGGAGGGGGTCAGCCGCTGGTGCGCCCGCCCCGGCGCACACACCAATACCTTGCGCAACTGGCCGACTTCCGAATGCACACCGAAGGCGTTTGCCGAGCTCATGAGTATGGGTCTCCGAGGGTCATGGGACGATGGCGCCGCTGATGAGGCCCCAGGCGCCGGCGAGGCCGGCGATCAGCGCCACGGCGAGAACGATGAGCTCGGCCGGGCTGAACAGCTTGAGCTTCTGTTCGCGCCGGGCCCAGAAATAGAGGATGGTGCCGGGCACCAGCAGCACGGCGAGCAGCAGCACATATTGCAGCCCTGCCGCGACGAACATCACCAGCGTGTAGAGCACCGCGATGGCGGCGACGATCAGATCGCCGGTCCGCTCTTTTGGCGTCGTTTCGTAGCCCTCGCCGCGCTGCGCGATCAGCACCCCATAGCCCGCCACCAGCAGGTAGGGCAGCAGCGAGGTGACGCTGGTCATGTCGAGCATGAAGTTGAAGGCGTCGCGCGAGAAGTAGGTCGAGATGACGAACAGCGAGACCACGCTATTGGTGAGCCACAGCGCGTTTGCCGGCACGCCTTGTGCGTTCTCAGCGGCGAACAGCTTTGGCATGTCCTTGGATTTTGCCGCGGCGAACAGCACCTCGGCGCAGATCAGCGACCAGGCGAGGTAGGCGCCGAGCACCGAGATCAGCACACCGATCGAAATGAACACCGCGCCCCAGGGCCCGACGATCGCTTCGAGCACTCCGGCCAACGATGGCTGCTGCAGCCCGGCCATGGTCGCTCGCGGCATGGCGGCATAGGGCAAGAGCGTAATCGCCACCAACAGCCCGGTGACGCCAAGAAAGCCGAGGATCGTTGCCCTGCCGACATCGGCGCGGTTCTTGGCGAAGCGCGAATAGACGCTGGCGCCCTCGATGCCGAGAAACACGAATACCGTGATCAGCATGGTATCGCGTACCTGGTCGAGCAGGGGCTTCTCCGGCATGTCGACGCCGCCGAAGAAATTGTCGGCGAACTGCTGGTAGTTGAACACGAAGATCAGGATCAGCAGCGCCACCACCAGCGGCACCAGCTTGGCGATGGTGACGACGGTGTTGATGAACGCCGCTTGCTGCACACCGCGCAGGATCAGGAAATGGAAGGCCCAGATGCCGCAGAGCGAGACGATGATGGCGATGACCGAGCTACCGTCGCCGAAGATCTCCGGGAAGAACCGGCCGAGCGTCGAGCCGATCAGCACCCAATAGAACACGTTGCCGAGGCAACTGCCGAGCCAGTAACCGAAGGCCGAGAGGAACCCCATATAGTCGCCGAAACCGGCCTTGGCGTAGGCGAACACGCCGGAATCGATGTCCGGGCGCTTCGCCGCCAAGGTCTGGAACACCCGCGCCAGCATGAACATGCCGGTGCCCGCGATGGCCCAGGCGATAATTGCGCCGAACGGCCCGGTGGCAGTACCGAAGCGGCCGGGGAGATTGAAGATCCCGGCGCCCACCATCGATCCCACGACCATCGCGATCAGCGCGTTGAGTGAGAGCTTCCCGTCTTTCGCCGCCACGAAAGCCTCCAGATCTCAAGTATCAATGTACGATTTCGTACCGATACTGTTCATTTGAAAGCTTAGATGCCGCCTTGTGCGGCACTAATGAACATTTATTATTGCAGTTTATTACAATGGCGGGCTGATGTCATTACTGGGGAGGTATCGCAAGCGAAGCTGGTCTGACGCGATCTCTCCATGATCCTCCCCCGCGTGGCGGGGGAGGGGACCAGCGAAGCTGGTGGAGGGGGCGGCCGCAAGCACCGGGGCCCCGCACACCCCCTCCGAGCTCCGCTAGGTCGCTACGCTCCCAAGCTTCGCTTGCCTCCCCCGTCAAGGGGGAGGTGGGCATCGAGTCTTTGGTTGGACGTAGATGATCGACGGACGGTGCCCCCATCGTCCCCTCTCCCTCTGGGAGAGAGTCAGGGTGAGGGGGCCTTGCCGCAAACACCAAGCGTGTGGAAGGCCCCCTCACCCGGCGCTGCGCGCCGACCTCTCCCCCTCGGGGAGATACCTCTGCCCAAAGGGAGAGGTGAAGAGGCCTCGGCATCTCGATTACACCGAGAACAGCGTCGCCCCGATGAACCGGTCCGTGTCGGCGCCATAGTTGTAGTAATACGCCGTCAGCAGCTTCCCATCGGGCCTCAGTACGGTCCGCGGATAGCCGAGATCGGCCACCCCGCCATCCTCACGCAAGACGATGTCGTCGCTCCAGCTGACACCCTCGTCGCTGCTGACCCTGGCGCGCATGCCATAGGGCGCATCGCGATAGCCATAGACCAGCACCAGCCGCCCATCGGCGAGCCGGTTGATGGTCGGCGGGTTGCTGTTATGGCCGACCTGCGGCACCGGCACCCCGACATGCCGCCAGCTCTTTCCCTCATCGTTCGACCGGTAGAGGTCAATCCACGCCCGGCGCTCCGGTCCGCGTGGCGCCGCACTGCGGACGAACGTGAGGATGTCGCCCTCCGGCAAGCGCAGCGAGGCCGGCATGATGGCAAAGCCCTCCGGTTCCTCGCCGACAAAGCTCTCGAAGCTAAAGCTTTTGCCACCGTCGCGAGTGCGGGCGGCAAAAACCCGGCCCTCGTCGCCATTGGCCTTCACTGCCGTGAGCAGGAACAGCGCGTCATGCTGGCCGAGCGGCACGATGTCGGTGCGCGCCGAAACTCCCGGCAGGCCGAAGTCGCCGAGCCGATATGGCCCCTGCCAGCTTCTGGCGCGGTCGCGGCTCACATAGAACCAGCTGATCGAGCCGCGATCGAGCCCGGTGCGGGCGCACATCACGATGGTCTCGGGGTCCGTGAAATCGATCGGCTGGTCGAGCACCGGGATATCGCGTTCGACCACGATATTGGGTTGGCTCTGCAGCGCCTCGATCACGTGCTCGTCGCCCGACAGCGACGTGCCACCCGGGATCGTGCCGGTGAACGGCTCGTCAACCCAGGTCAGCCCGCCATCGACGCTGCGCGCCTGCCGGCCGATGAACGGCCGCGTCTTGTCGCGGGCATGCAGGCTCTCCTGTTCTCCCCGGACCCCCTGTGAGAACACCACCACCACTTCATCGCCCCAGATCCACATGCCGTAATTGGCCGGCCAGGCAACGAACTCACCCTCCTTGCGGTAGATCTCGAGGTGCTGCGTCATGGTCAAATCTCCGTCGGGCCCGCGAAGGCCGGTCGCAATAATCGAGGGGGGAGGCGTCAGCCCTTGACGCCGCTGGTCACCGCACCGTCGATGACGTAGCGCTGCGCAAACAGGAAGACGATGATCACCGGCAGGGTGATGAGCGTCGCCATCGCCATCACCACGTTCCAGCGAGCATCGGGGCCGCTCTGCAGCAATTGCAGGCCGATCTGCAGCGTCGCCATCTCGCGCTGCGAGGTGAGGATCAGCGGCCAGATGAAATCGTTCCAGGCGCTCTGGAAGCTCAGCACCCCCAGCACCGCCATGGCCGGCCGCGCCAGCGGCAACAGGATGCGCCAGAAGATGGTGAAGGTCTTGGCGCCATCGAGCCGCGCCGATTCCTCATATTCGACCGGGATGCGCGAGAAGAACTGCCGCATCATGAAGATGCCGAACGGCGTCGCCGCGGTGGGCAGGATCATCCCCCAATAGGTGTTGAGCAGCCCGGTGCCGCCATTGCCCAGCCAGTCATTGCCGCCGGCGAACGGGATGCGCTGCACGATCAGGAACACCGGCACGATCTGGCTCTGCGCCGGCACCATCAAGAGGCCGACCACCAGCGCAAAGATCAGGTTCTTGCCCTTGAACTGCATCCGCGCCAGGGCATAGCCGGCGAGCGCGCAGAACACCATGTTCGAGGCGGTCGAGCCGAGCGCGAACACCAGGCTGTTGATCAGCTGCCGCCCGGTATCGGGGCCGGCAATGGCGTCGATATAGTTCTGCCAGACGAGGCTGCTGGGGATGAAATTGGGCGGGAACTGGAAGGTCTCGGCATCGGTCTTGAACGAGGTCGACACCATCCACAGGAACGGCGTGATCGTCGCCAGCGCCGCAAAGATCAAGAGGCCATAGCCGATCGCCCGCTCGGCCAGCGGCCACCAGCGCTGCTGGAACGACACGGCGGGCACGGCCGGCGCCGCAGTTTGCGCGATGTCGCTCATGACTCACCCCGGCGCATGATCTTGGTGCCGATGATCGAGAACAGGAGGATGGCGAGGAACAGCACGGTCGACATTGCCGCCGCATAGCCGAACTCGGTATAGCCGAAGGCGGTCTGGTACATCTGGAACACGATGGTTTCGGTGGAGCCGAGCGGCCCGCCATTGGTCATCACATAGATCGCGCCGAACACCTGGAAGGTCTGCACGATCAGAATGATCATCAGGTAGAAGGTGACGTTGCTGAGCATCGGCACGGTGATACGAAAGAAGATATCCTTGGTCTTGGCCCCGTCGAGCCGCGCCGCCTCGTAGATATCCTTGGGGATGTCCTGCAAACCGGCGAGATAGATGATCATCGCGGTGCCGAAGTCGCGCCAGATCGCCATGACGATCAGCGAGGTCATCGCGAGGTTCGGGCTCTGCAGCCACGGCTGCGGCGGCAGCCCGAGTTGCGTCAGCGTACCGTTGATCGGGCCCGAATAGGGCTCATAGACATACATCCACACCACCGCCGCGGCGATCAGCGAGGTGAGCACCGGCAGGTAGAAAATGGTGCGAAAGACGATGCGGCCGCGCAGCTTGCCGTTGAGCGCCACCGCGGCGAGCAACCCCAGCGCCATGGTCGGCAGCGTCACCCCGACGGTATAGTAGGCGGTATTGCCCACCGCCTGGCGGAACCGGCTGTCCGACACCAGTTTGAGGTAGTTGTCGAACCAGACGAAGTTGGTCGGCCTCAGGAACGAGATATCGGTAAGGCTCATCACCACTGTCGCTGCCGCGGGAAGCAGCAGCGACAGGAACAGGATGATCAGGGCGGGCGTCAGGAAAGCGTAGGCGCTCCAGTTCTGCGTGAAGCTTTGTGGCCGTCGTGCCAGAGCTGTGCCGGATTGAAGCGCCATCGGTTTAACGCCCCAGCACCGCGATGACTTCGGCCTCGGCGGCCTTCAGCGCTTCCTCGGCGGTGACGCGCTTGAACAGCGTTTCCTGCACGGCGCGGGCGATGATCGTCACCATGCGCGAGAAGGCCGGGATGGCCGCCGCCTTGGGCGGTGCGAAGCTGGCGGTCTTGACGAATTTGGCGAGGAAGGGGTCGGCCTGTACCGCCGGATCCTGCTGCGCCGCCTTCAGCACCGGCACGTTCTTTGAAGCGAGCGCGAAGGCCACCTGCTGCTCGTGCGTCAGCGCGAACTCGACAAAGCTCAGCGCCGCCGGCTGGTTCGGCGAGGCCTTGGTGACGGCAAAGCTGAAGGGATCCACCAGCGAGGTGAAGCCACCATCCTTCATCGGGATCGGCAGCACGTCGAACTCGATGCCGGCCTTCAGCGCATTGTTGGTCGAGTAGTTGCCGGCAATGATCATCGCCGCGCGGCCCTGGTTCATCGGGCTCGCTGAACCGCCTGGCCCGAGGCCGAAGCCGAGATCGGTGACCTTGTCGGTGTGCAAGAGCTCGAACATGAAGTTGACTGCCGCGAGGCCCTCGGGGCCGCCGAAGGCCGGCGCCGTCAGGTCGTCGTTGAACAGCGTGCCGCCGGCGCCCTGCAGCAACAGGGTGAAGATTTCCCAGGTCTCGAGATCGTTGTGGAACATGCTGAGGCCGGCAACTTCGAGGAGGCCATTCTCCTGCCGCTTGGTCAGCGCCTTGGCCCACTCGCGCAACTCGGCCCAGTTCTGCGGCCCCTTGTCGGCATCGAGCCCGGCTTCCGTCACATATTTGCGGTTGACGCCGAGGCCGCGCGACGTGCCGTAGAGCGGCACCGACACCTGTTGGCCGCCGATATTGCCATAGGCGAGGAGCGAGCCGTCGAGATCGTCGAAGTTCACGTTGGCGAGGCCCGCCTTGAGGTCGGCCAGCTTGTCGCCGGTCGAATAGGTGAGCGTGTAGTCCCAGTGCTGGATGAACAAGTCCGGCGCGGTGTTGCCGTTGATGGCGGTGAGAATCTTCTCGTTCAGCTGGCTCGGCTCGGCGAACAGGCTGGAATTGAGCGCAATCTCGGGGTGCGCCGTTTTGAACGCGGCTTCCAGCGCTTCACCGGCCGCCTTCTTGCTGCCCGCGAGCTGCGACCAGAACACCAGCTGCTGGTCCTGCGCAAAGGCCCGGCCGATGCCGCCTGCAGCGGTGATGGCCAGCGTACTGGCGGCGGCGCCGAACAGGAACTGCCGGCGGTTGGATTTGAAGCTCATCTCGTTACTCCCTTGTGAGCGCGCCGCCGGAGGCATGGTCCTCCTCCCCCGGGGCGAGCGATGAAAAAACGCGTCAGTCACGGTGGCCGCGGGCCAGGCCCGCGGCATCGAACAGGTGGATCTGCCTGAGTGGCACGTGCACGCCGAGCGACGCCTCGGCAGCTATCGCCGGGTCGCCATTGAACAAGGCGGTCAGCGTCCGGCCGCCCTGCTCGCCATAAACGATGGTGTGGAGCCCCAGCCGCTCGACGGTGCGCGGTTTGATGTCGAGCGCCAGCGCCGGCTCGGCCGGCGCCGCCGTGGTGATCGCCTCGGGACGAATACCGATCGTCGCCTCACCACCGACTGTGAATCCTGAAGCGTCGCCCGGCAGCGTCACCTGCCCGACCTCGGGCACCTCGAGCCGCACGTTGCCGCCGTCGAGGCCGGCGACCCTGGCGGCAAGAAAGTTCATCGGCGGGCTGCCGATGAAGCCGGCGACGAACAGGTTGGCCGGCCGGTGATAGAGATCCATCGGCTTGCCGACCTGCTCGACCTTGCCGGCGTTCAGCACCACGATGCGATCGGCCATGGTCATGGCCTCGAGCTGGTCGTGCGTCACATAGACCATGGTGGAGCCGAGCCGCTTATGGAGTTGCGTCAGCTCGGAGCGCATCTCCATGCGCAAAGCCGCGTCGAGGTTCGACAGCGGCTCGTCCATCAGGAAGATTTCCGGCTTGCGCACGATGGCGCGGGCAATCGCCACGCGCTGCCGCTGCCCGCCCGAGAGTTTCGCCGGCTTGTCCTGCAGCCGCGTCGTCAGTTGCACGGTCGCCGCGGCCTTCGACACCTCGTCGCGGATCTCGGCCTTCGAGCGCCTCTCCATCTGCAGCGGAAAGGCGATGTTCTCGAACACGCTCATATGCGGGTAGAGCGCATAGGACTGGAACACCATGGCCACCGGCCGCTCGCCGGCCTGTCGCGCCGTCATGTCGTTGTCGCCGATGGCGACCGAACCAGCGCTGACCGGATCGAGCCCGGCAATCAGCCGCAACAGGGTCGACTTGCCGCAACCGGACGGGCCGACGAACACGGCGAACTCGCCATCCTCGATGGCCAGCGACACATCCTTTACCGCCTCGAACGTCCCGTAGGTCTTCGAGACATTCTGAAGTTGCAGTTCGGCCAACGGCGCCCTCCCAGCATGCACGTCCCACCGGCTCGCATGGTGGCGTTACGCCGCCGTCATCTCTCGCCGATGGATTGACCTTGCAACAGAATCCGGCTCGTGTAAACACATAGATTGAACAACTACTCCATCTGGTGATTGTATCAGTGACACAAGAACTCGTAGCCGCCGCTCAAGCCAGCAATTCCAGGGCTCTCGGCGGCATCGTCGCCGCCTCGTTGACCCCTGTCACTGACACCGGAGAAATCGACATTGCGCGACTTAAGTCGCATTTCGATTGGTTGTTCGCCGCCGGCTGCAGCTACATTTCGCCCTTCGGCTCGACCGGTGAGGGGGCCTCTTTTTCGGTGCGCGAGAAGCGGGCGGCGCTGGCCGCATTGCAGCAGGCCGGCGTGCCGATGGACCGGCTGATCCCGGCCTCGATGAGCGCTGCGCTCGATGATGCGGTGGCGACCATTGCCGCCGCCGCCGATCTCGGCTGCCGGGCCGTGCTGATCGCCCCGCCCTTCTACTACGGCGCTACCAGCCAGGATGGCATCGCCGCTTTCTTCGAGGCTGCGGCCAACCGCTTCGGCGGCACGTTCCCGCTCGATGTGGTGCTCTATCACATCCCGGCCATGACCAAGGTCGGCTACGGGGTCGAACTGGTGCAGCGGCTCATCGCCCGCCACGGCAAGCGCATCGTCGGCATCAAGGATTCGACCGGCGACCGCACCCATACCCTGATGCTGGCCAAGACCTTCCCCAACCTCCGGATCTTCACCGGCGACGACCGGGTGCTGCCTGATCTGCTCGCCGCCGGCGGTGCCGGCATGATCGGCGGCCTGCCCAACGTCAACGCCGTCGAGCTCTGCCAGTTCTTCGCCGACCCCAACGGCCCCGCGTCGGCCGGCCTCCGCGAGCGCGCCGCGCAGCGCATCGTCGCCGTCGATGACCATGGCGGCATCGTTGCATTGAAGGCCGTGAAGGCTCGGATCAGCGGCGACGCCGCCTGGATGCGGCCGCTCGAGCCGCTGCTGCCCCTGCCGGCGGCCGGCGTCGCCGCTCTCATTGGCGAATTCCGGCAGAGCCAATTCCAATTCCCAGGCGAAGCGGATTGAGTTAACGCTCAGGCTAGCGCGAAGGAGGGAAACGCGTATGTCGACCAAGGTCCTGACCGCCCCGGCGCGGCGCACAGTGCGTCGGCAACGGACCACGGCCGGCGCCGACAACACGCTCAATCGCCAGACCGCCTACCAGCGTTTCCAGCGCCTGCTGCTTGCCGGCCAGATCCAGCCCGGCCAGAACCTGTCGCAGCGCGATCTGGTGTCCAAGCTCGGCATCTCGCTGGGCGCCCTGCGCGAACTGCTGCCGCGGCTGGAGGCCGAGAGCCTCCTCGCGGTGCTGCCGCAGCGCGGCATCCAGATCACCACCGTCGATTTGAGGATGATCCGCGAATCCTACCAGATGCGCCTTGCCTATGAGCGCGAAGCGACCATCTACGCCATCGAGCATGTCAGTGACGAAGCGCTGCAGCAGCAGCGGGCGCTGCACGCATCGATCCTCGAGCGCGCCAGCAGCAGTGGCATCAGCGGCGCCCTGCTCGACGAAGCGCAGAAGATCGATTCCGACTTCCACGATTTCCTCATCGGCGCCACCGGCAACGAGATCCTGATCCAGGCCTACTCGATCAACGCCATCCGCGTTCGCATGATCCAGCTCGACCGCATCCGCCTGAACCCGGTGGTGCTGGCGCCGGCGCTGGCCGACCACCTCGACATCATCGACGCCCTGCTCGCCCGCGACCGCGCCAAGGCGGTCCTCGCCATGGAAACCCACATCCACAACGCCCGGCTGCGCGCCGTTACATTCTAGTTCTGAAGCTCACCTTGCTATCGGCGCAATTCATCCCTATATAGCCACCATACGTTACGGCCATCTTTGGCTTCTGATCTTCCGGCTTGCCGGTTGTTTGGTTCCCCTGAATTGCGAACGTCTAGACCGCCGCCGCGTGTTGCGCCGGAGGAACGAGTGCGTTCGCCACTGGGCGTCCCCTCACAATCGAAAGTACCCGTCATGATCAACGGTACCGTGAAATTCTATAACTCCACCAAGGGCTTCGGTTTCATTGCTCCGAGCGATGGCACCAAGGACGCGTTCGTCCACGCCACCGCGCTGGAAGCAGCCGGCATCTCCGGCCTCGCCGAAGGCCAGCAGGTTACCTATGACCTGCAGAGCGGCCGCGACGGCAAACTGTCGGCGACCAACCTGCAGCTCGCCTGATCGATCTGCCGGGCCCGTCGCATAGAGCGTTTCCTGGAAGAGTCGCAGACTTTTCCGGTTCGGAAGCGCCCAACAGTGACAGGCCCGGCATACGTCTCCCGCTTCGCGGTCGAGGCATTTCAACGAGAGGCCCCGCATCTTTCGATGACGGGCCCACAAGAGAACACATGACACCTCTGAACTACCAGGCTCGCGCCGAGCTTTATCTCGGTCGCGACTGGCAAAGTGCCACGGCCCATGGCCCTCGGGCTTTCCGGGTCGCGGCACATGCCTTGCGCTTCGCCTTCGAGGAAGTTGCGCCCGTCAGCCTGCGCGGCGCCCGCCTCCGGGTCGGTGACCGCGTCTATGCCGGCAGCGCCCTCGAACGCCTCTACCAGAGCGGCGATTACCCGCTGCAACGCAAACCCATTGGCCGCGCCCGCGGCCCCAGCGCCCGAAAGGACACAACGTGGAGACCTTCAACTACGCCGCCTCCGCCGAGCTCTATCCCAGCCGCCGCTACGCCAAGTCGGCCCGCGAGCAGTACCGCCGCTTCAAGACGGCCGCCGAGGCGATCCAGTACATCGTCGAGGACCGCCCCGCTGCCTGGCTGATCGGCACCTTCCTCGAGGCCGATGGACGCCGTTTCGATGGCGCCGCCATTCGCGCCCTCTACGAGTCCCACGGCTACCCACTGCAGCGCCAGCAGGCCGCCGCCTAAGACGAGAAGCCTCCTTCCCTTACTTCGTTCATGCAGACATCCTCTGGATTATGCTGCATGAATCGGTGCCGCTGCGATGCGGCGCCAGGGGAGAGAGGCCATGAAGAAACTCATCAACGACATTCCGTCGCTCGTCCGTCAGTCGCTCGAAGGCCTCGCCATGCTGCATCCCGGGCTGGCGCTGCTCGGCGGCGAGAACACCCTGGTCCGCTCCGACCTCGAGACCTTCCGCAACACCGGCAAGGTAGCCATCGTTACCGGCGGCGGCGCCGGCCATGAGCCGGCCCATGCCGGCTATGTCGGCGTGGGCATGCTGACCGCGGCCGTCAGTGGCGATGTGTTCGCCTCGCCCTCGACCGATGCGGTCTATGCGGCGCTCCGCGCTGTCGGCAGCCCCGCCGGCATCCTCGTCATCGTCAAGAACTACACCGGCGACCGATTGAATTTCGGCCTCGCCGCCGAGATGGCGCGCGCCGATGGCATCCCGGTCGAGCTGGTGATCATCGATGACGATGCCGCGCTCGGCAGGGCCGAGCGCACCGCCGGCCGCCGCGGCATCGCCGGCACGGTGTTCGTCCACAAGGTCGCCGGCGCTGCTGCCGAAGCCGGCCTGCCGCTGAGCGAGGTGAAAGCCCGGGCTCTTACCGCCATCGGCGCCGTCGCTTCGATGGGCGTCGCCCTCTCCCCCTGCACCGTTCCCGCTGCCGGCAAACCCAACTTCTCGCTCGGCGACGACGAGATGGAGCTGGGTCTTGGCATCCACGGCGAAGCCGGGGTGCAGCGCGTCGTCATGCAACCGGCCCGCCAGGTGGTCGAAACCCTCATCGATACCATCCTCGCCGATCGCAGCCTCAAGAGCGGCGACCACGTTGCTCTGCTGGTCAACAATCTGGGCGGCACGGCGCAGATGGAAATGAGCATCGTCGCCCGCGACGCGCTTGAGGTGCTGAAAGCGCGCGGCATCGTCGTCGATCGCGGCTTTGCCGGCACCTTCCTCACCGCCATCGAGATGACCGGCATTTCGCTGAGCCTGCTCCGCACCGACGCGACCATGCTCGCGGCGCTCGATGCGCCCACCACCGCCCCGGCCTGGCCCGGCGCACATGGCCGGCTGCCGCTCGAGCCGCTCACCACCGTGCCGGCGCCCGTCAACAGCGCCGACACCACCGCGGGCTCCGGCGCCGCCACTCCGGCCAAGTTCGTCGCGGTGCTCACCACCGCCTGTCGCGCCATCATTGAGGCCGAGGCCGAGCTGACCGAAATGGACCGCATCGTCGGCGATGGCGATATCGGCCATTCCCTCGCCAGCGGCGCCAACGCCTTGCTCGCGCTGTCGCCCGGGTGGACCGGCCGGCCGCTCGATGCGGTGCTGCGCGAGATCGGCCTTGCCCTGCGCAAGAGCATCGGCGGCACCTCGGGCCCGCTCTACGCCGCCTTCGCCATTGCCGCATCTCAGGCCGTCGCTGACGGCGGACACGACAGCGCTGCTCTCGCCCGCGCCTTCGCGACCGGAGCGGACGCCATCAAGCGGCTGGGCGGCGCCGACGCCGGCGATCGCACCATGCTCGACGCCCTCATTCCAGCCGCCGCTGCGATGATCGCCAGCACCGCCGAAGCGCAACTCACCGCCGCAGCCACAGCCGCCCGCTCCGGCGCCGAAAGCACCGCCGCGATGCAACCGCGCCGCGGCCGTTCCAGCTATATCGGCGAGCGCGCCCTCGGCCACCCCGACCCCGGCGCCGTCGCGGTCGCGCTGTGGCTCGAGGCCGCCGCAAAGGCGGCACGCTGAAGCCAGCCTCAATCCCCCCGCGACCGCAACCCGTGGTCGCGGGGGGCAACCATTCCCGCTGCTCCACGTTTCGTCGCCAGGCCCGGCACGCCTCAACGATAACAAAAGTGGAGAGAAATCATGATGATCCGCAACCTCGTTTCCGCCGCCGCCCTCACCGTTGCCATGCTGGCATCGGGCGCCATGGCGCAGACCTCGATCAACGGCGTCGAGATTGCTGCCGATGAACTGCCCCTGGTCCAGGCGCAGTGCGATGATCTGGCCGCAGAAGCCATGAAGGCAGAGGGCGCCTCCAACACTGATGAGACCAGTGCCGACGAGGCAGCTGACACCGACGGTGAGTCGAGCGACGAGCCCGATACTCCGGCCGAAACAGCCCAGGGCACAACCAAGATCGACCTGGAAACACTGACGCTCGACGCTTGCAAGACCGCCGGTTTCGTGAAGTAAGCGAAGCGACCACGGGCTGGAGAGACCCCCCGCCCTGCAACGGGCCCCGCCACCTGAAGGTTGCGCGGGGCTTCGTGCTTCGAGGGGGAACCACCGCAAAGCTAAACAGTTAGTTGTTCAGAGAGCGGCGGTCGACGAACATTCCCTCTTCAACCTTGGACACGTCGGTTGCCGCTCTCTTGCGATCCTGGCCGCGCAAAAATGGTCGGCCCAGAAACGAAAGACCCCCGCTTTCGCGGGGGTCTTCGTCAATCCAAGCTTTGGTTGCGGGGACAGGATTTGAACCTGTGACCTTCAGGTTATGAGCCTGACGAGCTACCGGGCTGCTCCACCCCGCGTCAGATATCAAAGCCTTGGCTTTTTTTGCGTCTTTGTGTGCGGCCATCGCCGCCGACGCAGGGGGTATATAGGGGGTGATCCCGACTACCTCAAGGCAAAAAGCGCGTTGCGTGACAGTTTTTTGACCCGCGGTCGCGAACCGCCTTACTGGGCAGGCGACGGAGCCCCGTCGGCCGGGGCTTCCGCCGCGGCGGGCGGCTTGGCGCGGCAGCCGATGCCGAGCTCGCGATAGAGCTTGTTGCCGGCATTGATCAGCTGGATCCGCGCCACCTCGAGGCCACGGCGGCTGGCGCGCGGGCCGAGCGCCTCCGGGCGCTTGGCCACGTCCTTCGACAGCTTTTCGAGATAGGGCACGAACAGCTGGATCGACTGGATCGCCGAGATCACCTCGGGGCACTTCTTGCCAATCCCCGCCGCCACGGCGAACGCCAGGTTGGTCTCTGCCGCCTGCCGCGCCTCGATCATCGCCTGGGTGTATTCGGCGGTGACGAGCTTGATCGGCTTGGCGTAACGCGGCATTTCCGCTTTGTCGGCCGGCATGGCGAAACTGGCGCATTGCCGGCTGAGCCACTCCTCGGCCCGAACCCGCGCCGCAAAGGTGATGACCCGCGACTGCAAGATGTGGTTCTGCAGCGCCGCGATGTCCCTTGCGGGCTTGCCCTCGAGCGCCCCCTGCGCCTCGGCGAGCAGCCGATAGCCGAGTGCGAACGCATTAGCGGCGCGGCTCAGCTCGACGCAATCGTTGCGCTGCGCCGCCGGCTGCAGCTTTACGGTATCCCGCCCCACCGACTGGGTCACGGCGCCGACCAGCGCCGTCAGTTCCTTGAGGTTCATCTGCCCGATCCGGCCCAGATCGGCTTCGTCCTGCGCCGCGGCCGGCCCGCCCGTCAGTGTGGTGACGGCGAGAGCTAAGGCGGCGAGCGGCAGCAGAAATTTGCGCAAGGCGATATCCTTGAAATGGCGCGCACAATCTCTCCGATCCCACGATCCGGCGCAACCTCGCCCCGACCTTCGGGGGATTGTCGTGGCCGGCCTCGCCCCATACGGTGCGCGCCGAACTTGAGGGGCATTTCCATGAAGATGAAGAAGCTTGGCCGCACCGATATCTCGGTGTCCGAGATCTGCCTGGGCACCATGACCTGGGGCAAGCAGAACACCGAGGCCGAAGGCCATCAGCAGATGGATTATGCCGTCGCCGAGGGTATCAATTTCTTCGATACCGCCGAGATGTATGCCGTGCCGCCCGACGCCTCGACCTATGGCAGAACCGAGGAAATCATCGGCAGCTGGTTCAAGCAGACGGGCCGTCGTAACGACATTGTGTTGGCCAGTAAGGTTGCCGGCGGCGGCCGGCCCTGGGTGCGCGGCGGTCGTGGCATCGATGGGCCGAGCGTGCGCGAAGCGGTAGAAGGCAGCCTGCGCCGGCTGCAGACCGACCGCATCGACCTCTACCAGATCCACTGGCCGCGCCGTGGCCATTACCACTTCGAGGGCTCGTGGGATTACAACCCCTACCTGCAGGATAAAGAGAGCGTGTTGCCCAACATGCTCGAGGTGCTGCAGGTGATGGGCGAGTTGGTGCGCGAGGGCAAGATCCTGCATTTCGGCCTCTCCAACGAGAGCGCCTGGGGCACCATGCAATACCTCAAGCTCTCCATGGAACTCGGCCTGCCGCGCGTTCAGACCATCCAGAACGAATACAATTTCCTCCGCCGCTACTACGATATGGACCTCGCCGAACTGGCCTTCCACGAGGATGTCGGGCTCTTGGCCTACTCGCCGCTGGCAGCCGGCGCCATCTCCGGCAAATATCTCGGCGGCGTGCTGCCGCCAGGGACGCGTGGCGCCGTGGCCGGTTCAGCCTATCGCAACAACCAGTATACCGAGCCGGCGATCCGGGCTTACATCGCGCTGGCCGACAAGCACGGGCTCGACGTCAACCAGATGGCCATCGCCTTCTGCCTCACCAAGCCGTTCATGACCTCGGTGATCATCGGCGCGACGACCATGGAGCAGTTGAGGACCAATATCGCTGCCGCCGATGTCGAGCTCTCGGAGGCTGTACTGGCCGAGATCCAGCAGATCTTCATGCGCTACGCGCGGACGTTGTAGGGCGCTACAGCCTCGCAGCGGGTATCCTGGAACGCTGTCACGCACCGGCGTCATTCCCGCGAAGGCGGGAACCTAGTGGGATGTTTCCACCGCCCGTGAGTCGGAAGGATCGCACTGGGTTCCCGCCTTCGCGGGAATGACGCCGGTGGAAGGTGCCCTTAGGTACCCGCCTGTCTCTATTTCCGCCACCTCCAGACCTCGCGCAAATCGCTTCCGCCTCGCGCTCCCGATTTGGCATCTCAATTCTCGACCAATCCGATAGGGTTTGTCATTGTCTTTGCATACGCCGGGTTCCCTCCTCCCTTCCCGGCGGCAATGCGGCCCCGCTGCTTCCCCCTGTAGGTGGCGGGGCCGACTAAACCGAGGAGTTTGCCGTGCTGCACTTTGTTGGAATCCTGACCCCGCGTGACGACCTGCCGCCGGACGACGACCGGCAGAAGCCATTCTTCGGGCCCGAATGGCGCCTGACCCGCAGCGAGCGCGATGCCGCGGTGCTCGACGGCAAGTGGCCCAGGCCAGCAGAGGAGCGGCACGACCCGGCCGAAGGCATGCGCTTCGTTTCCCTGCTGTCGCCGCCCTTCATCTGACGCTTCACAGAAAAGTCGCAGACTTTTCCGGTTCGCACGCTCGGCTACACCGACGCGACGCACATCGCCAAGCAGCGTCACGGCGCTATAAAGGAGCACCGATTCCCTGGGGCTCCGGGCGCCATGACGCTGTTCGCGACACTTTTTCCGCTGATCTGCTGGTTCGCCTATAACTATGGCGTGCCGCTGCTGGAGCGACATCGACCGTCGCTGTCGGTGATCATGTCGATGCAGCGCCGCCGCTGGGTGGCCAATGCGGTCAAGCGCGACACGCCGCTCGACGCCATCCTGGCCGGCAACCTGATGGGCTCGGTGAGCTTTCTCGCCTCGACCTCGGTGCTGCTCGTGCTCGCCGTGTTCACCGCCTTCGGCAACCTCACCGCACTCACCGATACCCTGACCACCGCCGGGTTGAAGGCGAGCTACACCACGCAGGATGTGCAGATCCACCTGTTCGCGACGCTCGCCATCTTCGTTCTGAGTTTCTTCTCGTTCACCCTGGCGCTGCGCCAGTTCAACCATTTCTGCATCCTGCTTGGCGCCATCGAGCATTCCGAGCATGTTGCCCGTGACGAGATCGACGGCATCGCCCAGCTCAACACGCTCGCGGCCAAGAACTTCAACAACGGCATCCGCGCCTATTACTTCGCTGTGCCGATGGTGGCCTGGTTCGCCAACGAGTGGGTAGCGGTGGTGGCAACCCTGGTGACGGTGGCGTTCATGGTGCACCGCGAATTCTTCTCCACCGCCCACCGCGTTGCGGCATCGATCGCCGTGCTGGCGAGCCGGCGCGAGCAGGAACACCCCTGACGCGCCGGCAGCCTCGGCTATTTGAGGTTCTGGAACACCCGCCACGGCTGGTAGAGCTTGGGCCCACCGCCACCGAGCATCATCCTCTCGCTATATTTGGCGAGGAGTTCGCCGTTCACCTCGGCGGTTTCCAGCAACGGCGCCATCAGGTGGCCGATATTGGCGAAGTGCTCGAGCGCCGCGTCGATATCGCGATAGCGTTCGTAGACGATCGCCTCGCTCTCATCGTCGTTGAAGAAGATCTCGTACTGCAGCGTGCCGGTATCCTTGGTCCGTACGATCTCCATCGCCTGCTCGCACAGCGCCTTATAGGCGTCGAGCTTGCCGGGCCGGATGACCGCACGAGCAATGCCTTTGATCTCGTCCATGGTGATTTCCTTTCAATATGGGGTTGGTTGCTGTCGGTTAGTGGCGATGATCGATCGCCCGGATGAGGTCCTCGCGGCTGATCCCGAGGTCACGCAGTCGATGCTCCGGGGCGAACAGCAGGTCCTGCAGCACCAATTTCTGCTGTCGCCTGGTGTAACGATCCGCCAGCCGGCGAGCGACGGCACGGTAGAGACGGACAATCGAGGGTCCCACGACATGGTCGCGGGGGATATCAACGAGGGCCATTTGGCTTCTCCACGGTTCGACTAGCGGACGACATGGAAGCTATGGCAGACTGGTCAGGCGCGTAATGACCAGTTGTGGCCAATAGACTTGTCCAGTCGGCATACCGAACTGCTGATCACCGTCGATCGCGAGGCGGCCGAACCGATGCGCACCCAGCTCGAGCGGCAACTGCGCGATGCCGTCCGCAGCGGCGCGCTGCGTCCGGGCGGCGAGTTGCCATCGACCCGCGACCTGGCCCGGCATCTCGGCATTTCGCGCCCCCTGGTGATGGAGGCCTACTCGCAACTCGAAGCCGAGGGCTACGTCGCGCTGCGACAGGGTGCGACACCGCGCGTAGCGGACGCCGCCCCGCGGCACCACCGCCCCGAGTTTCCGCCCGAAAGCTTCATCACCGCCTATTACCGCTATGATTTTCGCCCCGGCATTCCAGACCTCTCGACCTTTCCGTCGGCGCGCTGGCTGAAATCGGTGGAAGCCGGCCTCAAGGCCATGGGGCCCAATGATTTCGGTTATGGCCAGCGCTTCGGCGTCTGGCCCTTGCGCCGGGCGCTGGCCGACTATCTCGGCCGGGTTCGTGGCGTCAGTGCCGATCCGCGCCAGATCCTCATCACCGGCGGCTTCGAGCAGGCGCGGGCCTGCCTCGCGCTGGCGCTGCGCCGCCGTGGCGTCACTCACCTCGCGGTGGAGGAGCCGGGTTATGCCAACTACGACACCTGGGTGGCGGCCGGGCTGACCCTGGTGCCGATCCCGGTGGACGAAGACGGTATCGATGTAACGGCGCTGGCCGGGAGCCCCGCCCAGGCCGTGCTGGTGACGCCGGCGCATCAATCGCCGACCGGGGTGGTGCTGAGCGGCGCACGCCGGTTGGCGCTGGCAAGTTGGCTCCGCAATCGCAGCGCCATCGCCGTTGAAGACGATTATGACGGCGAATTCCGCTACGATCGTGCCCCGGTCGGCGCGCTCCAGGGTCTGGCGCCGGATGCCGTCGTCTATGCCGGCACCGCCAGCAAGACCCTCGCCCCGGCTTTGCGCATGGGCTGGATGGTGGTGCCACCCGACCTGCTTTCGGCGCTCGAGTACGAAGCGCTGCTGCTCGATTACGGCCGCAGCCGCATCGATCAATACGCCCTCGCTCACTTTATCGCGTCGGGAGAGTATGGCCGTCACCTGCGCAAGATGCGCTCCATCTACCGCGATCGCCGCGCGGCGCTGCTCGCCGCCATCCGCACCGACCTGCCCGAGGTCGAGGTCAGCGGCATTTCCGCCGGCCTCCACGCCACCGTGCGCTTCCAACGCCGCCTCGACGAGGTTGCCATCCGCGAGCGCGCCGGCCGGCGCGACATGGGCGTGACCTTCCTTCGCCGGCACTATCTCGGTACGGCACCGGAGGCGAGCACCCTGCTGTTGAGCTATGCCCAGATGCCGGAAGCGGCTTTGCGCAGCGCGCTGCGCACGCTGGTCGGTCTCATCGAAAGCTAGTCTCGCCGCACGCCGCGTCCGAGATCGTTCGGCGTCGGCGCGCCCGTCGGGTCATCCACCCCTCAGTTGTCGATCTTGCTCTTTGGGTAGGTCTTGACCGAGGGCGTCTCGGTCGGCGCCTGCAGCGCCGCTTCAAGCCTTTTGTGGTTGTCAGCGCCGGTCTGGTAACCAAGGGCGGCGGACTGCTGATAGAGCTCCAGCGCGCGGGCGGTATCCATCGTCACCGCGATGCCGTTCTCAAAGAGATGGCCGAGATTATTGAGGCCGATCGGGTTGCCCTGGTCAGCCGCCTGCTGGGTGAAGCTCAGCGCTTTGTCGAGATCGCGCACCCCGCCGGCGCCGTTGAGATACATCAGCCCCAGATTGACCGCCGCATCGGTGTTGCCGCTTTGCGATGCCTGCCGGTAGAGCTGGCGGGCCATCGCATAGTCCTGCGTCACCCCGAGCCCATCCTCATAGAGTAAAGCCAGGTTCCCTTGCGCCTGCGCAATCCCCTGGTCGGCAGCCTGCTGGTAAAGCGCCGCCGCGCCCTCGAGGTCGAGCGCCGTGCCGTAGCCATGCTGTTTGAAAAAGCCGAGCGCGTTCTGCGCCAGCCCGTAATTCTGGTCAGCCGCCGCCTGGTAGAGTTCGGCGGCACGGGCATAGTCCGGCTCGCCCAGCGCCGCGGTTTCGAACAGGCTGCCGAGGTTGTACTGCGCCCGGCTGTCGCCCTTGTCGGCCGCCCGCTGATACCAGGCGGCAGCCGCCACCAGGTCCCGGTCGAGCCCCAGCCCCTCTGCGTACATCGAGCCCAGATTAGCCATCGCCCGCGGCAGCCCCTGCTCCGCCGCCTTGCGATACCAGCGCGATGCTTCGAGATAATCCTGTCCGACGCCCTCACCGTAATCATAGGAAAGCCCGAGGCTGTCCTGCGCCGGGGCGAAGCCGGCATCGGCGGCGAGTTTCAACAGCTCGGCGCCACGTATCATATCCTGGGCGATGCCCTGTCCGACGATCAGCATGTCGCCAAAGCTGGTCTGTGCCAGCACATTGCCTGCTGTCGCTGCTGGATCGAGGTAGGTCGCCGCCTGCGCCGAGTCGCCGCTGACATCATAGGCGCGGCCGAGCCAGGCCTTAAGCGCCGCCGAATCGGGATCCTCGGCCAGCGCCGCGGTGCAGGCGTCGATCGCCGCCGCGGTATCCATGAGGGCGCCATCGAGGCCGACTTCGGCATAGCCCTGCTCCCACGGGCTCGCCGCCTTCGCGGCACAGGCATCGAACAACTCGCTGGCCAATGCCGGCGCGGCACCGAAGCCAAGGCTCAGCACGGCGCCTGCCGCCAGCGTCTGTCGCAACCTCATCGCCCTGCTCCCTCTTCGCGCCCCTCGATCATAGCGCCGCCGTCAGGTGGCGCCAGCCGCAATGTGTGCTTGAGGAACTCCGCCACCTCGCCCGCAAGGCTGGAACGGCGGGTGAGGAGGCTCCCCAACTCGAGCAGCGTCGAGGGATGGGTGAAGCGCGGAAAATGCCGCTCGGTGACGGCGACGCCCTGCTCGCGCAACCGCCGCGCCAGCGCCACCGTGTTCTGCGGGCCCACCACCGTGTCGCAGTCGGCACTGGCAAGGAACATCGGCGGCGCAGCGCTGCTGACGAGGTTCACCGGCTGCGTCGCCAGCGGGTCCGCCGCGCCGCTGAAGGTGCGGATGCTGATCGGCACGTCGAACGGATAGAAGTTGTAGGGCCCGGAGAGCCCCACCACCGCGTCGATGGCATCGGCGACGCCATAGGCCGGCTCCAGCGCCAGCATCACCGCGTTGTAGGCGCCGGCCGAATGACCAGCCAGCGCCAGTCGCGACGCGTCGCCGCCGAACCCGCTGGCATGCTGCAGCGTCCAGCGCACCGCCTCGGCGCAATCCTCGAGGAACACCGGATACTCGACCTCCGGCAGCACCCGGTAATCCGGCACCACGACGAGATAGCCGAGCCCGGCAAGCCAGCGCGCCACGAACGCGAAATCACGCCGATCACCCTCGTTCCAGGCGCCGCCGTAGATATAGATGACCACCGGCACCGGGCCGGCCGGATGTCGCGGACCATAGAGATCGAGTTTCTGCCTCGGCCGCTCGCCGTAGCTCAACCCGGAGGCCAGCCGTCGTGATCGGCGATCCCCGGGGCTGGCGAAGTTGAGCAGACCGACGAGGGAGAAAGACATGACAACAACCTGAGAAAGCGCCCGGATAGATACGGATGGGGCCGGCGATGGTTTCGTGATTCGGCATGCGGCATTATCTGACATTGACAATCAGGTTTGGTCGGCGCTCTATGCCGCCTGACCCTCACAGCCGACGCCGTTTTTCTGCCCATGCTTGTCTGCCAGTGCAATGTGATCACCGACAGGGAGATCAAGCAGGTTATTGTGGGGCTTTTGCGTGAGGATCCCTGGCAGATCATCGTGCCTGCGATGGTTTACCGGGAGCTGGCGAAGCGCTGCAAATGCGCCGGCTGCGTTCCGAATGTGGTGGACATTATCATCACGGTGACGGAAGAGTACCACCTCCAATTGGCCGAAAAACCCGCTGATGCACCCATGGTGCATGCGCGGCTTTCGGCCATGCGTCGTAAGCGCCAAGGAGGTCGTAATGAAAGGCGAAGCACAGGTCATCGAGCGGCTTAACGAGGCTTTGTTCCTCGAACTCGGGGCCGTGAACCAGTACTGGGTGCATTTTCGCATCCTTTCCGACTGGGGCTACACCAAGCTGGCGGCCAAGGAACGTGCCGAATCGATCGAAGAGATGCACCACGCCGACAAGCTGATCGAGCGCATCATCTTCCTCGAAGGTCACCCCAACCTGCAACGCGTCGCGCCGCTCCGCATCGGCCAGACCATCAAGGAAGTGCTCGAGTGCGATCTCGCCGGCGAGTATGACGCCCGCAAGGCTTACAAGGCCTCGCGCGAGCTCTGCGAGTCGCTGGGCGATTACGTTTCGAAGAACCTGTTCGAAGAACTGCTGGCCGACGAAGAAGGCCACATCGATTTCCTCGAGAGCCAGCTGCAACTGCTCAACTCGATCGGCGTTGAGAAGTACGGCCAGCTCAATTCCGACAGCGCCGACAAGGCCGAATAAGCCCGCTGTCACCCTCAGATTTCGAGCCGGTCGCCAGTGGCGGCCGGCTTTTTTTGTTTGCGAGGTAGGAAGGAAATTCCATGCAGTTTCATGCCGGACGCCTGATCGACCACGTCCACCTCAACGTCGCCGACCTCGACAAGGCCGCCGCCTTCTACGCCGCAGTGCTCGAAGCGCTGGAGCTGCCGCCGGCCAATCGCTCGGAGCACGCCTTCCAGGCCGATGAACTTTACATCAGCCGCCCCGGCCCCCGGCAGCACATCTCGAAAGTGCACCTCGCCTTCCAGGCGCGCGACGAACAGATGGTCCGGCGCTTTCATGAAGCGGCGCTCGAGGCCGGCGGCACCGACAATGGCGGGCCCGGCGAGCGCTCGTACCATCCGGGCTACTACGCCGCCTTCGTCTTTGACCCCGACGGCAACAACATCGAAGCCGTCACCCACGGCAAAGAAAAGCGCTCGGCCCCGTCGGTCATTCGCGAGCCAGTGTGAGGCACTGAGGGTACGGTAATCCTCCCCCGCGGGGCGGAGGAGGGGGACCAGCGAAGCTGGTGGAGGGGGCGGCCAAAGGCACCAGCCATAGCCAGCCGAAAATCAGCTCCGCGGCCCCGCCCGCATCGGCCCGCTCTTCGGCTCTACCGTTCCGCGATCGAGGTTCGACACGCGATCCGCCGCCTCGACCACACCATGCTGGGCCGCCAATCGATACCACTTGGCCGCCAACATCGGGTCGGCGGGCACGCCCCGGCCGTTCTGGTAGGCAACCCCCAGCCCGAACTCGGCCGGTGGGAACCCCGCTGCCGCGGCCGCCTGGTAGAGCGTCACGGCCCGCGCCGGGTTCTCATCGACCCCATGCCCCCAGAGCAGCAGGTCGGCCAGCAGCGCCTTGGCCGGGGTGAAACTGCCCGCCGCCGTCTCGAGCAGCGGCACGGCTTCGGCCTCGCGCCCGCCGGCGATCAGCGTGCGCGCGTACCAGGCCTTGTTCTCGAGCGACGCCGTATCGAGCGCCGCAGCCTTCTCGCAGACCGGTATTGCGGTATCGGCATGGATCCGCTCGAGCTCGACGCCCGACAGTTCGAAGCCGGTCTCGTAGCGGGTCGCGGCGATCAGCCCGCAGGCCTCTTCCGCCCGCACCTCGGCCGCCCGGCTGGCGGCATACTCGTTACCCTGCGCCGCAGCGAGATCGAACAGCTCGATGGCGCGGTTGAAATCCCGCACCACGCCCGTGCCGTCGGCATAGATCGCGCCCAGCGTCGATTGCCCGTAGCTCGCCCCGGCATCGGCCGCCTGTTCGGCATAGTTGCGCGCGATCTCGAGATCGACCGGTACGCCCTCGCCGTAGAGATAGGCCTGCGCCAGGCCGACCGTGCCGCCAACTTCGCCTTGATCATGCGCCGAGGAATAAAGCTCGAAGGCGCGGTCGAAATCCTGCTCGACCCCACGCCCGGTGCTGTAGAGCTGTCCGAGGTTGGCGCTCGCCAGCGCATAGCCCTGGTCGGCCGCCATCTGGTAGTAGCGCGCGGCTTCGACCACGTCTTCACTGACACCCTGACCGGTCTCGTAGAGATAGCCGAGGTCGTTCTGCGAATAGGAATCGCCCAGCTCGGCGCCACGCTGGAACTGCTCGGCCGCCTTGGCGAAGTCGACCTCGACGCCCTGCCCGAACTCGTAGAGCTGACCGACGCCATAGATGCCGACGACGTCGCCCTGGTCGGCGCCCTTCTGGTACCAGAACATCGCCTGCGCGTAGTCGAGCTCCACCCCAGTGCCACCATGGTAGAGATAGCCGAGGTTGCTGGCGGCGCGGGGCTCACCCTGCTGGGCGGCCCGCATGTACCAGGAGGCGGCGATCGCATCGTCCTCTTCGACGCCGCGGCCCGTGTCATAGGCAAAGCCGACGCTGAGTTGCGCCGGGGCAAACCCGGCCTCGGCCGCCGGCCGCAGCACCTCAAGCCCGCTATTGTAGTCGGTCAGCGAACCGTCGCCGAGATCGCCCATATAGATGTCGCCGAGCAGCTGCTGCGCCAACGCGCTCCCCGCCGCCGACGCCGTTTCCAGTAGCGGCAGCGCCGCCTCGGTCTGCCCGTCGGCGAGCAGCGCCCGCGCCAGCCACGCCTGGTTGGCCACCACCTCGGGGGCCGCCTGCACCGCCTCTTCGCAGGCCGGGATGGCAGTGGCCGTGTCGATCCGGCTGAGTTCGCGTCCGAACCCTTTGTAGCCGGGCTCGTATTGCGATGCCGCCGCCATGGCGCAGATCGACGCGGACGGCGCCTGCTGAGCGGTGGCACTCATCGGCAGCATCGCCGCCAGCACCGGCAGAACCCCAGAAGCGACCAAACCTGGCTTACCGCGCAACGCCATGACACCCCTGCCCTTTTGCCGTCGATCCTAGAGCGCTTCCAGGAAGAGTTGCAGACTTTTCCGGTTCGAAAGCGCGACCAATCAAAGACTTGGAACACGTCACCGATTCAACGAAGCGGTGAAGTGGTCTAGCGGAAGCTCTTGCCACCAGTCGAGTGATACGGCGCCTCGAGCCGCTGGATTTCGTCGGCGCTCAGCGCCACGTCGAGCGCACCCACTGCATCCTCGAGCTGTGACAGTTTGGTGATCCCGACGATCGGCGAACTCACCGGCTGCTTCTGCAGCACCCAGGCCAGCGCCACCTGCGCCATCTTCACCCCGCGAGCCCTGGCGATCTCGCCGACCACCGCGTTGATCGCCTGGTTCGCCGCTTCATCCCTGAGGTACAGCGTCTTGCCGTAAATATCGGTCTCCAGCCGCTCGGTACTCTCGCCCCACGGGCGAGCCAACCGGCCCCGCGCCAGCGGCGACCACGGGATCACCCCGATGCCCTGGTCGATGCAAAGCGGCAGCATCTCCCGCTCTTCCTCGCGTTCGATCAGGTTGAGCTGGTCCTGCATCGAGACGAACCGCGCCCAGCCGTGCTGGTCGGAGGTCATCAGCATCTTGAGGAACTGCCAGGCCGCCATCGATGAGGCGCCGATGTAACGGGCCTTGCCGGCCCGGACCACGTCGTTGAGCGCTTCCAGCGTTTCCTCGATCGGCGTTACAGGATCGAAGCGGTGGATCTGGTAGAGATCGACATAGTCCGTGCCGAGCCGACGCAGCGAATTGTCGATTTCGCTGAGGATCGCCTTGCGGCTCAATCCCGCGCCGTTCGGTCCCTTGCGCATCTCGCCATTGACCTTGGTGGCGATTACCAACTCGTCGCGCGGCGCCAACTCGAGCAGCACCTTGCCGACAATCTCCTCGCTCGAGCCGAGCGAATAGACATTGGCGGTATCGTAGAAGTTGATCCCTGCTTCCCACGCGGCGGTGAGGATCGGGCGGCTCGCTGCCTCGTTCAGTGTCCACTCGTGCGAACCCTGTTTCGGCTCGCCGAACGACATGCAGCCGAGGCAAATCCGGCTGACTTCGAGACCGGTATGGCCGAGGCGGGTATATTGCATGCTGGGCACTCCGTTGTTTGTGCTCGGAGTTTAGCAGCCCGGCAGGGGCGCAAGGCAAGTCCTGTGCGGAAATCCGGCAGCGCATTGGCGCGACACGCGCGGCTGCGTTAATCTCAGTCGACTGGGGGACGCGCAAAAATGCTGATCCGATCGCTCGCCGTGCTCGCGCTGTTGCTGACGCCAGTCGCTTCGCCGCTCACTGCCATCCGCCCTGCACTGGCGCAGAGCCAGCAGATTGCCGTCGCCGAACTGATGCGGGCGACGGCGCTCGACGAGGTGTTCACCCAGTTTGGCGCCACCATTGCCGCCTCGGCGCGGGCGGAGGACATCTCCAGCGACGAGATCTTCCTGAAGCATTGGGAAGCCACCGCGAAAGCGGTGTTCGATGCCGGCGATCTGCACCGCCGCCTGGGAAAGGCGCTCGAAGGTAAGTTCTCCGCCGACGAACAGGCGGTGCTGGCGACGTTCTTTCATTCGCCGTTTGGCCAGCGCATGACCGTGCTTGAGCGCGAAGCGGCTCGGCTGGAGCCTGAGGCGCAGATCGCCGCCATCGCCGAGGGCCAGGAACTTGTCGCCGGCGCTTCGGTGATCCGCCAGACCCAGATCGAGGCGCTGATGGAGCTGGTCTCGGCGGAGATATCGGCGGCCATGGTCGGCCAGTCGGTGCGGGCGCTGTTGCTCGGCCTGTCAGTCTCGCACCAGCAGGGAGAAGTCACTGTGCCCTGGCAGGAGATCGACACCCAGGTCGAGGCGATGATGCCGGGGCTGCTGGCCGATGTCGGCCGCACGCAGCGCGCCATGATGGCCTATGTCTATCGCGACCTCAGCGACGCCGACCTCGACCGCTATATCGAGTTCCTGCGCACCCCGGCGGCGCAGAAATTCTATGCCGTCGCCGCCTACGCCGTGGGCCGCATCGTCGCGGACGGGATGTCGGCCTTCGGCGAAGCGTTTGCGGCGCGGATGCAAAGCGTCAATGTGTGAATGGTGAATGGTGAATGGTGAATGGTGAATGGTGGCGAGTAGCCCCAGCTGATCGTCGATCACTAGCAACTTCTTGCCATTCACCACTCACTATTCACCCGACGTCATTCATTCCGTCGCCCGCCATCGATCGGCGCCAGCACCTCATCCATCTTCTCGATCACCGCCGTCATATTGCTCTCGGGCGGATCGGGGGTGAACACCGGGCGCGGCGTCCCTGATGGGAAGGCGCCGAAGGTCTGGAAGAACTCGACCATGTCGTTGAGGATCGGCATCCGGAACCGCATCATCGCGCCCAGCGCAATCACCGGTTCGAGGTGGCCAAAGCCCGGGTAGTATTTCTCGGTGACCCAGATGCCCTGCTCGCGCAACTTCTTGGCGAGCGCCTCGGAGTTCTGCACCCGAACGATCGGGTCGGAGGTGCCGCTGGCAAGGAAAATCGGCGGCGCATCGCTGGTCACGAGGTTGATCGGCTGCGTCCCCTCGGGGCTCGGCGCCGGCCCGAAGGTGTCGCGCACCTGGTCATATTCGAACGGGTAGAAATTGTAGGGTCCGGAAATCCCGGCAACCGCCCGGATCGGCATGGTGACGTCGTAGTCGCGCCGGAACGAGGAATCGAGCCCCAGCATCACCGCATTATAGGCCCCGGCCGAATGACCGGCGACGAAGAAGCGGTTCGGATCGCCGTCATAGAGCGCGATATTGTCCTGGATCCAGCGCATCGCCTGCGCGCAATCCTCGAGGAAATCCGGGTACTTCACCTCCGGCCACAGCCGGTAGTCGGCGATCACCGTGACGAACCCGGCGGCGGCCAGCGCCCGCCCGGCGAACTCGTACTCGAACTTGTCACCGGCCCGCCAGCTGCCGCCATAGATGAACATCACCACCGGCGCCGTGCCGTCGATCTTCTCGGGCCGGTAGATATCGAGTTTCTTCCGCTGCCCATCGGCATAGGGGATATCGGCCACTTTCTTGACGCCCTGATCCATCGCCTCGGCGATGTTGAACGGCGAAAAGATTGTCACCTGCGCCAGCGTCGGCAGCACCGAGGCGACGAGCAGCGACAAAGCAAGGGCGAACCGCAGGGCGGTGCTGAAAATCCTGGTCATTCGGGGGCCTGGTCAGTTCCGGAGTCAGGGCGACTGATGGCGGAGGAACCTGAAGATTTTGTGACCAGTTTTATGGGATGGCGTCACGGTGGAAACACATCTGCCGGAGCGTGTGACACCCCCACCCTTGATCCCTCCCCACAAGGGGAGGGACGATCGCTGCAACGTCGCGGTTTCTTGTCTCTCCCTCCCCCTTGTGGGGAGGGCAGCAAAGCTTGCAAGCGAAGCGAGCTAGCGTCGCTTGGTGGGGGTGTGCCGCAAACTCGATGCGAAAATCCTACGACTTCAACCGATACCCAGTCCGGAACATCCAGCTGACGATCGCGAGACAGATGGCGAGAAAGCCCAGCGTCGCCGCAATGCTTATGCGGATATCCACGTCGGCAATGCCATAGAAGGCCCAGCGGAAACCGCTGATCAGGTAGACTACCGGGTTGAACAGCGACACCGTCTGCCAGAATGGCGGCAGCACGCTGAGCGAATAGAAGGTGCCGCCGAGAAACGTCAGCGGCGTGATGATCAGCAGCGGCACCGTCTGCAGCTGCTCCATCCCCTTGGCCCAGATGCCGATGATGAAGCCGACCAGGCTGAAAGTGATCGCGGTGAGCACCAGGAACGCCAGCATCCAGAACGGATGATCGATGCGGATGGGCACGAAGAACCACGCCGTCGCCAGCACCAGCACCCCGAGAATCAGCGACTTCGTCGCTGCTGCCCCGACATAGCCGACCACCGTTTCGAACGACGACACCGGCGCCGAAAGCAGCTCGTAAATGGTGCCGAGGAACTTCGGGAAGTAGATGCCGAACGAGCCGTTGGCCACCGACTGGGTCAGGATCATCAGCATGATCAGCCCCGGCAGGATGAAGGCGCCATAACTGACGCCCTCGATCTCGGTGATGCGCGAGCCGATGGCGGCGCCGAACACCACAAAGTAGAGCGAGGTCGAGATCACCGGCGAGATGAGCGACTGCAGTGGGGTGCGGAAAGTGCGCGCCATCTCGAACTTGTAGATGGCCTTGATCGCCTCGAGGTTCATGACGCGTCCCTCACCAGGCTGACGAAAATGTCCTCGAGCGAACTCTCTCGCGTCTGCAAATCACGGAAGCGCACCCCGGCCTTGCCGAGATCGGCCAGCAAGCCGCTGATGCCGCTCCGCTCACCCTGCGCGTCATAGGTGTAGACGAGGCTTTCGCCGTCGGCGGCAAGCTCCAGCGCGTAGGGCTTCAGCGCATCGGGCAGCGCGTCGAGCCGCTCCTGCAGGGTCAGGGTCAGCTGCTTCTTGCCGAGCTTGCGCATCAGTTCGGCCTTTTCTTCCACCAGCACCAGTTCGCCATGCTGAATGATGCCGATGCGATCGGCCATTTCCTCGGCTTCGGCAATGTAATGCGTGGTGAGGATGATCGTCGTACCGGCGGCACGCAGGCGCCGGATCATCGCCCACATGTCCTTGCGCAACTCGACATCGACGCCGGCTGTCGGCTCATCGAGGAACAGCACCTCTGGCTCGTGGCTCAGCGCCTTGGCGATCATCACCCGGCGCTTCATGCCACCGCTGAGCTGCATGATCTTGCTGTCCTTCTTGTCCCACAGGCTGAGCTCGCGCAGCACCTTCTCGAGGTGGGGCGGGTTCGGCTTCTTGCCGAACAGCCCGCGGCTGTGACTGACCGTCGCCCACACCGTTTCAAAGGCGTCGGTGGTGAGTTCCTGCGGCACCAGGCCGATCATCTTGCGGGACTCCCGATAGTCGCGAACGATGTCGTGACCACCTACAGTGACCGTGCCGCCCGATGGGGTCACGATACCGCAGACGATGGAAATCAGCGTCGTCTTGCCCGCTCCGTTCGGTCCGAGCAGCGCCAGAATCTCGCCCCGCTCGATCTCGAGGTTGACCTGCTTCAGCGCCGCGAACCCCGACGCGTACGTCTTGCTGAGGTCGGCAATGGTAATGACTGCATCCGGCATGTTCGCCCTCCCGAACTCCGTTAGGCCCCCCATATGCGACGCCCCGCGGCCAAGTTCAACGAACTGTGAGGTAACTTCGACCTGCCTTTATGGGCAGGCGCCGCGTTCTGGGTGGCAAGACAGCGCGCCTCCGCTCGGCTAGCCCCGCCCCACTTCCCCTGACGAGGAGAACCAGATGTCCGCCGACGCCGCTCCACAGCAGATGCCGTTCGCGGCGATGGAGGCCCGCTCGGTCGAGGAGCTGCCGAAAGATTCCGGCTGGCAGTTCGAGCCGAAATGGGACGGTTTCCGCTGCATCGCCGTCAAACAGGACGGCGCGGTCGCGTTGTTTGCGAAATCAGGCAAGCCACTTGGCCGTTACTTCCCTGACATGGTCGAAATGCTTGAGACGCTACCCGTCGACGATGTGGTGCTCGACGGCGAACTGACCATTCCGATCGACGGCCGCCTGAGTTTTGACGCTCTGCAGATGCGGCTGCATCCCGCGGCGAGCCGGGTGAACAAACTCGCCGCAGAGCATCCTGCCGTCTACGTGCTGTTCGACCTGCTGCTGGCGCCGGGCGCTAAGCCCCTGGCAGCACTGCCGCTTTCCGACCGGCGCCGCGAGCTCGAGCGCCTGTTTGCGACGATCGGGCGTCCGGGCCTGCGCCTGTCGCCGGTCACCACTGATCGCACCGAGGCTGCCGCCTGGCTTGCGGGCGCCGGAGGCGACGTCGATGGGGTGATCGCCAAGCGGTCGGATGCACCCTATGCCGCAGGTGAGCGACAGATGCTGAAGATCAAGCGGATCCGGACGGCGGACTGCGTGGTCGGCGGCTTCCGCTACGGCAGCGGCAACAAGCAGGTAGGTTCGCTCCTGCTCGGGCTCTATGACGATACTGGCCTGCTGCACCATGTCGGCTTCACCTCGGCGCTGGCCGACGAGGACAAGGCGGGACTGACTGGGCGTCTCGAAGCCTTGGCGGGTGGCAGCGGCTTCACCGGCCGTTCGCCTGGCGGCCCGAGCCGCTGGTCGACAGAGCGCACCGAGCATTACGAGGCTTTGCGGCCCGAGTTGGTGGTGGAAGTGGCCTACGACCACGTGAGCGGCGCTCGCTTCCGTCACGGGACGCGGTTGTTGCGCTGGCGTCCGGACAAGCGGCCTGATCAGTGTGGGATGGAGCAGTTGCAGCAATAGGCATCGGCGGCCCAGTCG
>JAESGW010000130.1_pt1 | contig 173960 bp, 162 predicted proteins | sample 9269791 | NCBI WGS metagenome assembly JAESGW01 (sample SAMN16773120, study PRJNA677053) | algae metagenome | isolation source: Aphanocapsa lilacina HA4352-LM1 and co-occurring heterotrophs from near cave... | place: USA: Maniniholo cave, near Haena, Kauai, HI | collected 2009-07-28
CCCTGGGCACCATCAGGCCCGACTTGGCGCGCTTCTACAAGCAAAGCCCGTCAAAATCCGATATCCGCTGCTGCGCAGCCTGACGATAGCTATTCTTGCTCAGTCTCTTCGCTCCATCCGGGCTACGGCGCCGAACTACAACAAATCTTCCAGATGCGGGATCAGCGGCAGGTCCGCCGGCGGCATCGGGTAGTCGCGCAGCTTTGTCGCGCGGACCCAGGCGAGTTGCTGTCCCTCCCGCGCCACCACCTCGCCTTCCCAGCGCCGGCAGATGTAGAGCGGCATCAGCAGGTGGAAGGTCTCGTAGGCGTGGCTTGCGAAGGTGAGGGGGGCGAGACACGCCTCGCGCACGGTGATGCCGAGCTCCTCGTGCAGTTCGCGGATCAGCGCATCCTCAGGCCGCTCGCCGTCATTCAGCTTGCCGCCTGGAAACTCCCACAGTCCGGCGAGCGCCTTGCCTTCCGGCCGCTGCGCGATCAGCACGCGGTTGTCGGCGTCGACCAGTGCGCAGGCGACGACGAGGGTGAGCTTCACGACCGGTAGTCGCCGTTGATCGCGACATACTCCTTGGTCAGGTCACAGGTCAGCACGCGGTCGCGGCCCTTGCCGAGACCGAGCGAAACCTTGATCTGCACGACCGGCTCCTTCATCGTCGCCGACACCTGCTGCTCGTCGTAGGTCGGATCGCGCTCGCCCTTCGTGGCGACGCGAATGCCGTTGAACGCAATCGAAATCTTGTCGCGGTCGGCCGGCTCTCCCGCCTTGCCGACTGCCATCACAACGCGGCCCCAGTTGGCGTCCTCGCCGGCGATCGCCGTCTTCACCAGTGGCGAGTTGGCGATCGACATCGCGACTTTTCGCGCGGACTTCTTCGAGACGGCGCCCTCGACAATGACCTCGACCAGATGACGCGCGCCTTCGCCGTCGCGGGCGACCTGCTCGGAGAGATTGGCCAGCACCGCGTTGAACGCCTTGGTGAAGGCCTTCAGCCGCGGATCGGAGGCCCGCGAAATCTTCGGCGCGCCTTTCTCGGCGGCGGCGCCGGTGGCGAAGGCCAGCAGCGTATCCGACGTCGAGGTGTCGCTGTCGATGGTGATGGCGTTGAAGGTGTCCTCGACGCCGGCCTTGAGCAGCGCCTGCAGCACGCCGGCCGACAGCGGCGCGTCGGTGAACACGAACGACAGCATCGTCGCCATGTCGGGGGCGATCATGCCCGCACCCTTGGCGATGCCGTTGATGGTCACGCTCGCCTTGCCGAGCTTCACTGTCGCGGTCGCGACCTTCGGAAACGTGTCCGTGGTCATGATCGCTCTTGCCGCGTCGAGCCAGCGGTCGCCGTTGGCTTCGGTCGAGAGCCGTTCGAGCACCCCGTCAAACTTGGTCGCATCGAGCGGCTCGCCGATCACGCCGGTCGATGCAAGAAAGACCTCCGCCGGCTTGCAGCTCACGGCCTTCGACGCGATCGAAGCCGTCAGCGAGGTCGAGGCACGGCCGGTCTTGCCGGTGAAGGCGTTGGCGTTGCCGGAATTGACGACGAGGGCGCGCGCCTTGCCGGCCTTGATCTTGGCCTTGCACCATTCCACCGGCGCGCTTGCGCATTTCGACTTGGTGAACACGCCGGCGATGGTCGTGCCTGCGTCCAGCAGCGCCAGCAACACGTCGGTGCGGTTCTTGTAGCGAATGCCGGCCTCTGCGGTCGCCAGGCGCACGCCGTCGATTGCGGGGGCATGCGGTGTTTCATTGGGTGCGAGGGGGGAGACCGAGGTGGACATGCGTATCGCCCTGAATGGCAAGTGTTGGACCGGATATGTTGGACCGGACACGAAGAAATGCCCGGGGCAGGGCCCCGGGCATGACGTCAGATTACTGAACTCTGTTTGAGAAGTCGAACTACTTCTTCGGCGGCGCCATCGCGCCACCCTTGGCCGGCGGCGGTGAAGCATCCTTGGCGGCGGGCGCTGCGTCCTTGGCGGCCGGCGCCGCGTCGGTCTTCTGCTCGATGCGTTCGATCTTGGCGGTCTCGCGCAGCTTGCTGACGAGATCGGCCTGCGCCTTGCGTGTCACATAAGTTTCAATCTGCGGCTTCACGGTCTCGAAATCCGGAGCCTTGCGCTTGCGCTTGTCCTCGACCTTGATGACGTGCCAGCCGAACTGGCTCTTCACCGGATCGGAAATCTTGCCCGGCTCGATCTCGAACGCGACCTTCGAGAACTCCGGCACCATCTGCTCCTTGGTGAAGTAGCCGAGGTCGCCGCCATCCGAGGCGCCCGGGTCCTTCGACTTCTTCTTGGCGAGCTCGGCGAAGTCGCCGCCCTTCTTCAGTTCGTCGACCAGCTGCTTGGCCTCGTCCTCGGTCTCGACCAGGATGTGGCGCGCGCGGACTTCCTCGTCGCCGCCCATCTGCGTGGCGGCTTCCTCATAGACCTTGCGCATGGCGGCGTCGGTCGCGGCGGCCTTCGCTTCGTCGGTCAGGAGCTTGTCCATCAAGAGCCGGTCGCGTGCGAAGGCGAGGCTCTTCTTGAAGGCGTCGGTGTCACCGAGCTTCTTGTCCTCGGCGGCCTTGGCGACGATCTTCAGGTCGATCACATAGGACAGGAGATTTTCGCGCTTGGTCGCGGGGTCCATCTGGGCGAGCTGACCCGAACCCAGCTCCTCTTCCGCCATGTTGAGGTCGCTCTGGCGGATCTCCACGCCATTGACCTTGGCGAGCACCGGATTGGCATCCTGCGCTTGAACCAGAGGGGCGCCCGCAAAGACGACCAATCCGCATCCTGCGACCGCCAGAGCGGCAAGTGCGGTGCGGAAGGGCGTTGACGAGGGTTTAAGGGTAGCGGTCATGCAAAATCTCACAAGTCTAAGGTGGTCGAGGCGGCGGACACTCGCGCAATCATTGGGCCTTAGCAATGCACAAAGTCAGGCGGAATCATGAATTTCCCGAGAGGTTTTGCGCCGTTGACAAGGCTTTGGGCGGCCCATATCTCTGCCCGGCCGGGACGGAACTGGCCGCGGCGCGATTACGGCTGCCTTCTGTTAAGGGCCCTTCGTATCGGTGCAGGCTGATTGCGGCCAAATCGCCCCTCTCAAGGACGAAATTTCAATGAACGGCGCGTTCGCCCGCAAGCTTTTCGGTTCTGCCAACGACCGGCGGATCAAATCCTGCCGGCCGCGGGTTGACGCCATCAGAGCGCGCGAAGCTGAAGTCGCCGCGCTTTCGGACGACACGTTGCGTGCCCGCACGACGAAATTCAAGCATCAGCTCGAAGCGGCCAAGTCGCTCGACGACGTTTCGCTGGACGACGTTGCGGCCAAATCGCCTCTCTCAAGGACGACAATTCAATGATCGGCGCGCTCGCCCGCAAGCTTTTCGGTTCCGCCAACGACCGGCGCATCAAGTCCTACCAGCCGCGTGTCAACGCCATCAACGCGCTGGAAGCCGAGGTCGCAAAGCTCTCCGACGACGCGTTGCGCGCCCGCACGGCCGAGTTCAGGCAGCAGCTCGATTCCGGCAAGACGCTGGATGACATCCTCGTTCCGGCGTTCGCCACCGTGCGCGAGGCAGCCAAGCGCACGCTCGGCCAGCGCCATTTCGATGTGCAGCTGATCGGCGGCATCGTGCTGCATGAAGGCGACATCGCCGAGATGAAGACCGGCGAAGGCAAGACGCTGGTCGCGACGCTCGCGGTGTATCTGAACGCGCTCGCCGGCAAGGGCGTGCATGTCGTGACGGTCAACGATTACCTCGCCCGGCGCGATGCTGACTGGATGGGGCAGATCTACTCGTTCCTCGGGTTGACCACCGGCGTGATCGTGCACGGCCTCGACGATGCCGAGCGCAAGACGGCCTATGCCTGCGACATCACCTACGGCACCAACAACGAATACGGCTTCGACTATCTGCGCGACAACATGAAGTACCGTCTGGAAGACATGGTCCAGCGGCCGCACTTCTTCGCCATCGTCGACGAAGTGGACTCGATCCTGATCGACGAGGCGCGCACACCGCTGATCATCTCCGGCCCGCTCGACGACCGCTCCGAATTCTACAACACCATTGACGGCTATATCCCGAAGCTTGTTGCGAAAGCCGACTACGAGGTCGACGAGAAGCAGCGCACGGTGGCGCTGACCGAAGCCGGCATGGAAAAGATCGAGCAGCTGATCCGCGATGCGGGTCTGCTCAAGGGCGATTCGCTATACGACATCGAGAACGTCTCCACCGTCCACCACATCAATCAGGGGCTGCGCGCCCACGCGCTGTTCACCCGCGACAAGGACTACATCGTCCGCGACGACGAGGTGGTGATCATCGACGAGTTCACCGGCCGCATGATGCCGGGCCGGCGCTACTCGGAAGGCCTGCACCAGGCGCTCGAGGCCAAGGAGCGCCAGACGGTCCAGCCGGAGAACCAGACGCTCGCCTCGATCACCTTCCAGAACTACTTCCGCATGTACGAGAAGCTTGCCGGCATGACCGGTACGGCGGCGACCGAAGCCGACGAGTTCTTCGACATCTACAAGCTGGAAGTGCGCGAGATCCCGACCAACGTTGCGGTCGCGCGTCTCGATGAGGACGACGAGGTCTATCGCACCGCCCAGGAGAAATACGCGGCGATCCTCGCCGAGATCGAGCGCGCCAATTCGCGGCTGCAGCCGGTGCTGGTCGGCACGGCTTCGATCGAGAAGTCGGAGACGCTGGCCGAATACCTGAAGAAGAACGGCTACAAGCAGATCGACTTCGGCGACCCGAAGGCGTTGGAGAAGCTCTACGCCGCCGCGCGCACGAACAAGCCGGCAAAGCTGTTTGCCGTGCTGAACGCGCGCTTCCACGAGCAGGAAGCCTACATCGTCGCCGAAGCCGGCGTGCCGGGCGCGATCACCATTGCGACCAACATGGCCGGCCGCGGTACCGACATCAAGCTCGGCGGCTCGCTCGAGATGCGCATCTCGCAGGAGACCGCCGGCATCGAGGACGAAGCCGAGAAGCAGAAGCGGATCGAGCAGATCAAGTCGGACGTCGAAAAATTCCGCGAGATCGTGCTGAAGGCGGAAGAGACGATCGAGATCGAGCCCGCGAAGGGCGGCAAGCCGGCCAAGACCATGACCAAGCCGGGCGGCCTCTACATCATCGGCTCCGAACGCCATGAGTCGCGGCGTATCGACAACCAGCTGCGCGGCCGTTCCGGTCGTCAGGGCGACCCGGGCCGCTCCAAGTTCTTCCTGTCGCTGGAAGACGACCTGATGCGGATCTTCGGTTCGGACCGGCTGGACACGATGCTGCAGCGTCTCGGCCTGAAGGAAGGCGAGGCGATCATCCATCCGTGGATCAACAAGGCGCTGGAGAAGGCGCAGCAGAAGGTCGAGGCACGCAACTTCGACATCCGCAAGAATCTGCTGAAATTCGACAACGTGCAGAACGACCAGCGCAAGGTGATCTTCGATCAGCGCATCGACCTGATGCGCGACGAGGATGTCGCCGAGACGGTCGCCGACATGCGCCACGCGCTGGTGGACGACATCGTCAAGAAGCACGTCCCGGAAGGCGTCTATCCCGAGCAGTGGGATGTCGTCGGCCTGAAGGAAGAGCTGCAGCGCGTGCTGTCGCTCGAGCTGCCGGTCGATCAGTGGGCGAAGGAAGAAGGCATCGCCGACGAAGAGATCATGGAGCGCATCGAGAAGCGCGTCGACGAGCACATGGCCGCCAAGGCTGCCCAGTGGGGGCCGGACGTGATCCGCTATGTCGAGAAGACGCTGCTGCTGCAGACGCTCGATCATCTCTGGCGCGAACATCTGGTCATGCTCGACCACCTGCGGCAGGTGATCGGGCTGCGCGGCTACGGCCAGCGCGATCCGCTCAACGAATACAAGGCCGAGGCCTTCAACCTGTTCGAGACCATGGTCGCGCACCTGCGCGAAGCGGTGACGGCGCAGCTGATGCGGGTGGAAATCGTGCCGCCGGAGCAGCAGCCGGAGCTGCCGCCGATGGAAGCGCACAAGTTCAATCCGAACACCGGCGAGGACGAGATGTCATTCGCCCAGCTCGCGAGTTCGCCGCCGACCGCCCCGGCCGACCGCGATCCGAACAACCAGGCGACCTGGGGCAAGGTCGGCCGCAACGAGAACTGCCCCTGCGGCTCGGGCAAGAAGTTCAAGCACTGCCACGGCAGGTTCGGTTGATTCTGTCATTCCGGAGCGGACCGCAGGTCCGGCCCCGGAATCGCGAGCTTGTTGGACTCAGGAGATCCTGACGTCTAGATTCCGGATCGCCGCAGAGCCTGTCATCGGGCCGCGCTTTGCGCGGACCCGGTAGGCGTGCGAAGCGACGCCGTTCTTCGAACGGCTATGGGCGGCGTCCGGAATGACGGCAAGAACAACTGGGGTCTCATCATGCTCACGATCTACGGCGTCTATCGCTCGCGCGCGTCGCGCAACTACTGGCTCGCAGGCGAGCTCGGCATTCCGTTCAAGTCGGTGCCGGTGATCCAGGCCTATCGCCTGAGTGATCCGAATGCCGCCGATGCGCCGCTGCATACGCGCACGACGGAGTTTCTGAAGATCAATCCGACCGGGCACATCCCGTCGATCGACGACGATGGTCTCGTGCTGCACGAGTCGCTGGCGATCAATCTGTATCTCGCCAAGAAGCACGGCGGGCCGCTGGCGCCGGCCAATCTCGCCGAGGACGGCCTGATGACGATGTGGTCGCTGTGGGCCGCCAACGAGATGGAAACCCATGCGCTGCAGGTACTGACACATCGCGCCGGCAAGCCGGAGCTGCGCGATCCGAAGCTCGCGCAGGCGGCGATCGACACGCTGCGCGCGCCGTTCGCGGTGCTGGACAAGGCGCTGGCCGCCTCCGGCTTCCTGGTGGGCGGACGCTTCACCGTCGCCGACATCAACATGGCCGAGGTCGTGCGCTATGCGATGGCCGCGCCCGAGCTGTTCTCAGCCGCCCCGCGGGTGAAAGCCTGGCTCGAGGCCTGCCACGCCCGCCCGGCGTTTAAAGCGATGATGGCCAAGCGCGAGCAGGAGCCGGCGTAGGGCCGACCGGTGAAGCCCAAGCACTCCACCGTCATGCCGCGTATGCGGGCATCCAGTACGCCGCAGCTCCTGCGATCTAGCCACTGACGCTCTGGAATACTGGGTCCCCGCCTTCGCTGGGACGACGATGAGAGTTTAGTGGCGTAGGAATCGGCTATAAGAGCCTTCGCCCACCGACAGCGAAGGATGGAATCCGTGAATCCGCGCCTGCAGCGCCACGTTCGGACCGTCGCGACCGTCGTCGGCATCAGCGGTCTGGTGGGCGCCGTCTATGCGCTGGCGCAAAGCCATGTCTCGATTGATCTGATCATCACCTCGGCGCTACACGGTGTGGGCATCAGTTTCGCGCTGACGATGTTCGAGATCGCCGTGGACCAGCATCCCCTGCGGGACTGGGTCATCCGGCTGTCCTTTACCGTGACGCTGATCCTGCGCAGCCTGGTCTATGTGCTGGTGATCGTGGTCGTGCACCTGACGATCATGTACGCCCGCCAGATGCTCGGCATCGGCACACGCGCGTACGACGCCTTGTTGGACGCGATCATATTTTCGTCCGCCGCCGCACTTGCGATCAATTTTGTGATCCAGATCGCGAACCTGCTCGGCCCCCGCACGCTGATCAATTTCTTTTCCGGACGCTACCATCAGCCGCTGCAGGAGAACCGTTTCGTGCTGTTTGTCGACATCGCCGGCTCCACCGGCCTCGCCGAACGGCTGGGCGGCATCGGCATCCATCGCTTCCTCGACCGCACCTTCCGTCTCCTGACCGGTCCGGTGGTGGACACACACGGTGAGATCCTCGGCTATGTCGGCGACGAACTGATCGTCACCTGGCCGGAGGAGGTCGGCGCCGTCGATGCGCGGCCGTTGCGTTGCTTCCTGTCGATGCGCGAGACGCTGGAGCGCGCCTCGACGCGCCTGTCCCAGGAATTCGGCGCCGCGCCAAAAATCCGCGGCAGTCTGAATTTCGGTCCGGTGATCGTCGGCGAGATCGGCGACATCAAGCGCGCCATCGTCTTCAACGGCGACACCATGAACGCAGCAGCGCGGCTGGAGGAGCTCAGCCGCACGGTCGAGGGCGGCTTCCTTGCCGCGCGCGACGCGATTGAACGCTTCGGTGCCGCGTCGCCCGTGGCCATGCGCGATCACGGCACCATGCCGATCCGCGGCCGCGTCGATGCGATCGCGGTGATGGGACTGGAAGAGCCTGAGATGAAAGCGCGGCTAACCGGAAGAGGTTAGCGGATCGACCAGCGGTTGTCGAAGGAGTTGGACGGCACGACCGGCTGCGCTCCGGCCATCGCCGTATCGCGCTCCTTCGGCTCGCCGACGAGTTTCGGCGTGGGCTTGTGCTCGCTCGATTTCATCGGCGCTGGCGGTTTCGCGGCGGCCACCACCGGCGGCTTCTGCTTCACCGGAGCGGCCTGCTTGACGGGCGTGCTGGTGGTGCTCGCCGTCGTCTCCGAGCCGCCAATACCGATCCGGCGCGCGAGGCTGGAGAAGAAGCCTTCGGAATTCGAGGACGGCGCAGATGCGACGCGCACGGGCGCTGCCTGCTGCTTGGCTGCCGGTTCGGAGCGTGCAGCGGCTGGCGCAGCCGGTGATGTCGTAAGGAACTCGCCACCGGTGTTCGCAAGCGCTGTCACGGCAGCAATCGAACCATCAGCTGACGCCGGCGGATTGACGCTGGGCGGCACCGCCGGCACGGCGGCGTAGGAGGCGAGCGTCATGCTCTTGGAGTCCGACAGGCCGGTGCTGCCGTTGGGCGTCTTGGCGGCGAACAGCGGGTGCATGCCGCCGTCGATGCCCTTGCGCGCGACCACGCTCGGCGTGCCGCGGGTGATCAGCTCGGCGGTCTCGAATTCGTCCTTGCGCTGCTTCTCGGCGACGGCCTGCGCGATATCGTCGGCCACGTGGAACGCCGGGCACTTGCCGGCCGGCGTGAAGCTCGGTGCCCGCGTTGCGTTCGGTTCTTTCTCGGCGTTGAACACGTAGCGCTGTTCGCAGACATCGACCTTCGGCTCGAGCTGCGTGACCTCGAAGTGGTCGTTGCCCTGCTTCAGCATCTTCCAGAACGGCATGTTCGGATTGCCGCGATGCTTGGCCATGTTCTGCGCGGTCATCCGGAACGGATAGGCCTGCACCTGGAACGATCGCTGCCCGCCGAAGAAGGATTCGCGCCCCAACGCGTAGATCTCCGAGATCTGCTCGTCGGTCATCGCGTAGCAGCCGCGCGAGGAGCAGTCGCCGTGCACCATCAGGTGCGCGCCGGTACGGCCGAGCGAGCGGTCGAACGCGTTGGGATAGCCCATGTTGAACGACAGATAGAACTGCGACTCGGGGTTCATCTGCGCGGGGGAGATGTTGTAGAAGCCCTCGGGCGCCTGCCGGTCGCCTTCCTTGACCTTGGGTCCGAGTTCGCCGGACCAGCGGCAGATCGGATAGGTCGTCAGCAGCGCGAAGCGGCCAGTCTTGTCCTGCTTCCAGACTTCGAGCTCGGCTTCCTGCTTGAACAGGCGGACGAGGATCGGCGATTGCGGATCCATCTCCTTCGCAGCGATCTCGGTGATCAGCTTTTGCGGGATCGGCTTGTTCGCCTTGGCGTTGGTGACGAACGCGGCCTGCTCGGCGTTACAACCGGCCAGCGCAAGGCATGCTGTCACAGCAGCTGACGCGACAAGCCCCCGAACCGAACGGTCAGAAATCAAGCCCAAGCTCCCCGACTTACGACAACCCCAACCGGACACCCCGAAACACGCCCGGATTTTCGCGCAACCTGCCTGAAGCCGTTGAGTAATGGTTATCCTTAAGTGGGTGTACTCGCAAGCCGATTCGCGGGTTCCGCCGTAGCCTGCCGCTGCGATAGTGAATGTGGCGTAAATGTTTGAAGGCCTTGGCGAACTGCCTTCGTGACGGCGCCGCAAAAAAGCCACGATGTGGCGGCGATCCGCACGCGAGTGTGGCTTCGCTGCACGGGCGTCGAAATGTGCGTCGGGATGAGTCGCGTCGCGGCAAAAAGCGGTGGAGCTAACCGAGCTTGCGGCCGATATCGAGGAACTTCTGCCGCCGCTGGCTGCGGATGGCGTCGCGATCGAAGTTGCGCAGATCGTCGAACGCGTGGGCGATGGCGTCGCCGGTGGCGGCGATCATCGCGGCCGGGTCGCGATGTGCGCCCCCGACCGGCTCCTTGATGATCTCGTCGATCACGCCGAAGCGCAGCATGTCCTGCGCCGTGATCTTCATGTTGGAGGCGGCCTCCTGCGCCTTGCCGGCGTCGCGCCACAGGATCGACGCCGCGCCCTCCGGCGAGATGACGCTGTAGATCGCATGCTCCAGCATCAGCACCCGGCTTGCGGTGGTGATGGCGATGGCGCCGCCCGACATGCCCTCACCGGTGATGACGGCGACATTGGGCACGCCGAGTTGCAGACAGGCATCGGTGGAGCGCGCGATCGCCTCGGCCTGACCGCGCTCTTCGGCGCCGATGCCGGGATAGGCACCCGCTGAATCGACCAGCGACAGCACCGGAATGCCGAAGCGGTCGGCCATTTCCATCAGCCGCACGGCCTTGCGGTAGCCTTCCGGCCGCGCCATGCCGAAATTATGCTTCAGCCGCGCGTCGGTCGTGGCGCCCTTCTCCTGGCCGATGACGCAGATGCTCTCGCCGCGAAAGCGTCCGAAGCCGCCGACCAGCGCCTCGTCGTCGCCGAACTTGCGGTCGCCGGCGAGCGGCGTGAATTCGGTGATGAGTGCGCCGACATAGTCGACCAGGTGCGGCCGTGTCGGCCAGCGCGCAACGAGCGTCTTCTGCCACGGCGTCAGATTGGTGTAGAGGTCGACCAGCGCCTGCGCGGCGCGTTCCTCGACGCGCGCGATCTCGTCACCGATATCGCTGCCGCTGGCCGCCAGCGCCCGCAATTCGTCGAGCTTGGCATCAAGCTCGGCGACCGGCTTTTCGAAATCGAGATAGCTTCGCATTATGATCCGGTAGGAGGCGATCGGGTGAGACGGAAAAAGCGGTCGCGTTGGTTGCGGGCCTTGTCTGGCCTTGGCGGCGGTTCAAGTCAACCTGTGTGAGCAAGTCAAGCAAGGCCTTGGAAATTCAATTGATTCTACGGTTTCCGAGCATCAGGCGTCAGGCATCCGCCAGCGGATGCAGGTCGCGCACGAGGCTCTTCAGCCGCTCCTCGACGATATGGGTATAGATCTGCGTCGTTGAAATGTCGGTGTGGCCGAGTAGCGTCTGCACGATGCGCAAGTCAGCGCCATTGTGCAGCAGGTGACTGGCGAACGCGTGCCGCAGCACGTGCGGGCTGATGAGCCTGGGCGCGATACCCGCTGCGCTCGCAAGCTCCTTCAGATCGCGGGCAAAATGCTGCCGCGTCAAATGCCCGCTCTCGCCGAACGAGGGAAACAACCACTTGGCCGGCTTTGCTGGAGCTGGCTTTGCTGTCTTGGGCTCGTCGCGCGCGGCATCCATCGCCGCAAGGTAGTCGACCATCGCCTGCTTGGCCGCATCGTTGAGTGGAACGAAGCGTTCCTTGTTGCCCTTGCCGCGCACGACGATCATCCGCGCATCGCGCCGCGCCGCCGATAGCGGCAACGTCACGAGCTCGCTGACGCGCAGACCCGTCGCGTAGAGCACCTCGAGCAGACACGCCAGGCGCAACGCGCGGATGTGCTGGGTCGCGCTCAGGCCGGGGATGGCGGCGGCGTTCTTCGCCTGCGTCAGCAGCCGGTCCACGTCGGCGATCGACAGCACCTTCGGCAAGGTGCGGCCACGCTTCGGCCCGGACAGGATCGCCGCGGGATCGTCGCTGCGCATGCTTTCGCCGAGCATGAACCGGAACAGGTGCCGCATGGCCGAAAGCTTCCGCGCCACGCTGGAGGACTTGAAGCCACGCACGTCGAGATCGGCGAGATAGCCGCGCACATCGTCGGTGCTCGCCCGCGCAAAGGCCGTGCCTTTGCCGGCGAGGTACGACGAAAGGTCTTCTAGGTCGCGCCGATAGGCGTCGATGGTGTTCTTGCCGGCCCCTTGCTCCGCCGCGAGCATGTCGAGAAAAAGCGCGATCGCTTGCGCATCGCTCGAGGTTCGGCGGCCGGCCATTGGCTGCTAACGCTTCTGGAATTTGTCGGGCGGGACCGTCACGGTAATCTCGCGCGGCTCGGGATCGAAGAAGGTGGCCAGTGCGAAGATGCCGCCATAGATCAGCCCGCCGATCACCGCGACGATGGTCAGAAAGCGGATCAGGGTTGGCATCTCGACCTCGGCACGGCCAGACAGAATCGGTTTCAAGCAGGATAGGCGGTAACCATCATGTTCGCCACCGTTCGGCAAGGCGCTGGCAATCTGTGGGCGGGATAGTATAGGTGGCCGTCCGCCGGCACTCCTGTTTGCCGGCCACAATGCAAGAAGGCTTGGTTTTAAAGGTGTCCGGCACGTTGATGCACGAGTCCGCCATCGCAGCGCAGGAAGCGGCCGTCACCGCCGCGCTCGGCGCGCGCGCGATCGTGCTCGTCGGCATGATGGGCGCCGGCAAGTCGACGGTCGGCCGGCGGCTTGGGGCACGGCTGGGGCTGAATTTCGTCGACGCTGACTCGGAGATCGAGGCCGCGGCGGGCATGTCGATCCCCGAGATCTTCGCGGCACATGGCGAGCAGTATTTTCGCGACGGCGAGGCGCGGGTGATCGCGCGGCTGCTCGACGGCGCGCCCTGCGTGCTGGCGACCGGCGGTGGCGCCTGGATGCGCGGCGAGACGCGCGAACGCATCCGCGCCAAAGGCATCTCGGTTTGGCTCAAGGCCGAGGCCGACGTGCTGCTTCGCCGCGTCAAGCGGCGCAGCGACCGGCCGCTGCTGCAGACCACCGATCCGGCGGCGACCATCGAGAAACTGGTCGCCGAGCGCTATCCGCTCTACGCCGAGGCCGACCTGACGCTGGTCTCGCGCGACATTCCGCACGATCGCATCGTCGACGAGTGCATCGCGGCGCTGGCCGAGTATCTCGCAAGCGACGCACACCCAGACAAGAGTTCGCTATGAGCCCATCCGCAGCGCAAGCTTCCGCAAACGGCGCGCAGCCGACGATCGTCAATGTCGGGCTCGGCGCTCGCGCCTACGACATCGTCATCGGACGCGGCGTGCTGCGCTCGCTCGGCGCGCGTATCGCCGCCTTGCGGCCCGGCGTGCGCACCGCGATCGTCACCGACCGCAGCGTTGCCAAACATTGGCTGGAAGCGGTGGAAGCTGTGCTTGCGGCGGCGGGCGTGCCGTCGTCGCGCATCATCGTCGATGAGGGCGAAGCGACCAAGAGCTACGCCATGCTCGAGAAGGTCAGCGAGGGGCTGATCGCAGCGAAGATCGAGCGCAACGACCTCGTCGTCGCACTCGGCGGTGGTGTGATCGGCGATCTCGCCGGCTTCGCCGCCGCGATCGTCCGCCGTGGCGTCGATTTCGTGCAGGTGCCGACGACACTGCTGGCGCAGGTCGACTCCTCGGTCGGCGGCAAGACCGGAATCAACTCGCCGCATGGCAAGAACCTGCTGGGCGCCTTCCATCAGCCGGTGCTGGTGGTGGCCGATACCGAAGTGCTCGACACGCTGCTGCCGCGCCAGTTCTGCGCAGGCTATGCCGAGGTGGTCAAATACGGCGTGCTGGGCGACGCAAAGTTCTTCGGCTGGCTCGACGCCAACCGCAGCGAGATCTTTGCCGGCGGCGCCGCGCGCGAGCGCGCCGTTGCTGAAAGCTGCCGGGCGAAGGCGGCCATCGTCGCGCGCGACGAACGCGAGACCGGCGACCGCGCGCTGTTGAACCTCGGCCATACGTTCGGCCATGCGCTGGAAGCTGCGACCGGATTCTCCGACCGGCTGTTTCACGGCGAGGGCGTTTCAATCGGCATGGTGCTCGCGGCTGAATTCTCGGCCGAACTCGGCATGCTCGACCCAGCCGACGCTGCGCGCGTGACCAAACATCTCGCCGAGTCCGGGTTGCCGACGCGGCTGCAGGACATCGCCGGCTTTGCCCAGGAAGGCCTGGCCGATGCTGATGCGCTGATGGCGCTGATGGCGCAGGACAAGAAGGTCAAGCGCGGACGGCTGACGTTCATCCTGCTGAAGGCGCTGGGCGAGGCCGTGATCGTCAACGATGTCGAGCCTCAGAGCGTGCGGAATTTCCTGGCGCGCAAGCTCGGATAGATCGGTTCCTTGCAAGGACCTCCGCCGCGCGTCGGGAACGATGCGCGTTGCGATCCGTTGGACGTGCGAACCGACGGGAGCCATCTCATGTTCCAGGTTCTGCAGATCATCGCGATCCTGCTCGTGGCCGGCGCCATGTCGCTGGCACTTGCGCATGCGCTCGAGTATCCCGGCAAGCTGCGGCTGGAGAAGGACGCCTATCTCGCCACACAGCAGATCTATTATCCGGGCTTCGCGATCGGTGGCCTCGCCGAGAGCCTCGGCGTCGTTGCAACGCTGCTGCTCGTGATCGTCACGCCGAGCGGGTCCTCGGTCTATTGGCTCACGCTCGGTGCATTCATCGCTATGCTGTGCATGCACGGGGCCTATTGGCTGCTGACCCATCCGGTCAACAATTTCTGGCTCAAGGATGTCGAGCTCAAGGGCGCCGGCCGCGGCTTCTTCGCATTCGATCCGCTCGGTCGTGCGCGCGGTGATACTGCGCCGGACTGGACCGAACTGCGCGACCGCTGGGAGCTCTCGCATATCGTCCGCGCCGGCCTGTCTTTCCTTGCGTTGGCGCTGCTTGTGACCGCGGCCGTGCTGGAAGATTAGGCGGCATTCGCGCGAAGCGAACGCTCCGCGACGACTTCGGCGAATCCCTGCCGCCATGAGGCATGAGCAGGCCGCCAGCCAAGCTCCCGCTTTGCCTTCGCATTGGAGCCCGCGCGCGACTGCGTCATCATCACCACCAGATGATCACCCGCGACGAGCCGTCCGATCCATGCGGGAATGCGAAATGGAGCTTTTGCGCCGAGCATTTCCGCCAGCGCAGGCGTCCAGGTGCGGACCGGCGCCGGGTCGTCGTCGACGATGTTGTAGATGCTGCCCGGCCGGCCGCGATCGATCGCCAGCGCGGTCGCCTCCGCGGCATCTTCGATATGCACGAACGACCACCAGCCATTGCCGTCGCCGATCATGGGTGCGCGGCGGCTGCGCAGTTGCGCGATGAACGGCCCGTCGAACAAGCCGGTGTCGGGACCGTAGAAGGCACCATACCGCAGCACGATGCCGTCGGGAGATGCCGAGCCGGTTACGGTCCGCTCCAGATGCCGGATCGCGTCAAGCGTGCGACGGAATTCTGCCGGTGGGTCGGGATCGAGCGCGTCGGTTTCGGATTTCACCGGGGAACCCGTGCGCGCATAGGGCCAGCCGCAAAAACTCTGCGCGACGATCCGATGTACACCCGCGTCGCGCGCGGCGGCGAGCAGGTGATCGGTCCCCTCAGTCCGCAAGCGGTTGCTGGTCGCAAAGGCGCGATCGAACTTCCGCAGGTCCATGGAGCCTTTCAAGTCGGTCATTTCGTGCACGATGACGTCCGGCTTCGTGCCGGTGACCAGCGCGTGGATTGCCTTCGCGTCGAGACCATCGGCCAGTGCGGGCTCGGCGCCGAGCGCGCGGAGCATCTCCGTCTTCGCCGGCGTGTGGGTCAGGCCGATGACGGAATGTCCCCTGGAGACGAGGATGGGAACGAGACGCCGTCCGAGAGCGCCGGTGGCGCCCGCAACAAGAATGCGCATGCTGGTGGCCCGGAATAGCTATGACAACGCAGAGCCATGACAACGCTGAAACGACCGGGGCCGTTCCAGCTCAGCTCAACTCGTCCGGCGCGTCGGCATGGATCGCCAGCGCATGCACGCCGCCCGCGAGATTGTCGGCAAGAACCTGGTTGATCATGCGGTGGCGCTCGAGCCGGGTCTTGTCTGCGAACGCCTGCGATACGATATAGACCCTGAAATGGGTCTGGCCCCCGGGCCGGTGACCGGCATGGCCATGATGCTGGTCGGATTCGTCGATCACTTCGACGCTGTCTGGCGCGAAAGCATCCAGCAACTTCCTTGTGATGTCGTCTTTCACCAGCATGTGCGGGGCTTAGCGCCGCACCCGGCCACTCGTCAACATGCTAGGTGCGCGTCCGGCGCGGCGTTTTGGCCCGGAACGCAGCTTATGAAAAAACCGTGAAGGCCGGGAAAATAAATCGGCACCGCGTCGCCGGTTTGAGCAATGTCAAGACTTGAAGCGCAGCCGCTCTAAGCGTCTTATCCATCCATGAGTTTCGATTCAAAGGCATTCGACAAGATTCGTATCGCGCCGCGCGGGGCCAAGCAGGCTCCCGTGCGCGCGGAAACGACTCTGTGCGAATGGCAGGGCTGCAAGCATCCGGGCTCCCACCGCGCGCCGAAGGGCCGTTCGCGCGAGCGCGAGTACTGGCGCTTCTGCATCCAGCATGTGCGCGAGTACAACCAGAACTACAACTATTTCTCCGGCATGAGCGACGATGCGGTCGCGCGCTATCAGAAGGATGCGCTGACCGGTCACCGCCCGACCTGGAAGATGGGCGCGAATTCCGGCGGCAAGGGCCGCCTCGGCGTCGAAGAGGCGTTCGGCGAGACGGTCGATCCGTTCAGCGTGTTCAGCGAATTGAACGGCCGCGGCAGCTGGCGTCCCGGACCGGAATCGAAAGCCGGCGCGGAAACGCGCAAGGTCATGAACGCCGAGCGCAAGGCGCTGCAGGTGCTGGGCCTCGACGGCGCTCCGACCACGGCCGAGATCAAGGTGCGCTTCAAGGCGCTGGTGAAGCAGCATCACCCCGACGCTAACGGCGGCGACCGTTCGACCGAAGACCGCCTGATCGAGATCATCAAGGCCTACAACTACCTGAAGTCGATCGCGCGCGGCTGACGCGTTACGTCCCGGCGATCCACATCAATGCTGCGCCGTGCGGATCGCTGATCGCTACCGGCTTCCCATCGATGGCAAGAACGAATTGTCCGCGCGGCACCGGGCCGGGCAGTTGTGCCGTGATGCCGGGAAATACGCCCGGCGCTTCATTGGAGATCCACGTGGCGCGGAGTTCGCGGACTGACCGCGCGAAGGCGTCACGCTGTGCCTGGCCGCTGACATAGCCAAGCACGGCGGTGTGAAAGACCACCAGCGTGGCGTCGCGTGGCGCTTCGGCCGCAAGGCTGGCGAGATCGTGCAGCAGGTCGCCGCGCAGAATCGTCGGCGCCTCCGCACGCGCCACAGCAAGTGCTGCGCGAAGATGATCCAGGCGCTGCTGGCCTGGCCAGATCAGCGCTTCCAGCCAGGTGCATTGGTCGCCATCGCGAATATCGATCGGATTGAGGTCGAGCCCGGCGCGCCAGACAATTTTCGGCAAGTGCGCCGGCAGTGGCGTTGCGTCGTTCACACGGCAAGCGAAGCATGGCGGCGCGATTGCGGTCGCGGGCGTCAGCCGGTGGCCGCCAAAATCGTAGGCGTAACGGTCCGGCAGCAGGCAGAGCCCGGCGGATGCACCGACCTCCAGCAGCGCCAGCGGTTGCGGCAGCCGCATCAGTGCGGGCAGGAGCGTGGCGCAGCGCGCGGCTTCATTGGTTTGCGTGCTGCGCGCCAGCATCGTTTTGCTGATCGCGTCCCACTCCCGCAGCACCGTTGCACGGAAGGCGGACCAGTCCGGCTGTGCGCCAAAACCATGCTTCACTGCGGCGAACAGCAGGTTGGGCTGCTGCTTGGCGGGGGGCAGGGCGGCGAGCTGCGTCAGCACACCGGCGTCACCCGCAACGCCGATCGAGAACGCCTCATAGAGCGGCGAGCGGCCTGCGGCCTCGTCGCGGGCGAAAGCGAGGTAGCGTTCCGGCAGCGACTGGCGCATGGCGCATGTTACGCTGGGACCTTGCCGATATACACCGAGCTCGGCCGGATCAGCCGGCCGGTGCGCTGCTGTTCGCGTGCATGGGCGGTCCAGCCGGCGGCGCGCGCCGTAGCAAAGATCGGCGTGAAGGCCTGGCGCGGGATCTCCAGCGCATCGAGCAGGATCGCGGTGAAGAACTCCACATTCGTATCCAGCGGACGATCAGGGTTCTTCTGCCGGAGCGCCTCGCGCGCGTAGGCTTCGACCTCGCCGGCGAACGGCAAGCCATCGACGCCGAGCCCGAGCCGCTCGATCGCGCTCCTGAGCACGTCGGCGCGTGGATCGCGCACGCGATAGACGCGATGGCCAAAGCCCATCAGTCTTTCTTTGCGTGCCAGTGCCGCATCGATCCACGGCTTGATCTTCTCGCGTGTGCCGATCGCGTCGAGCATTTCCAGCACAGGTTCCGGCGCGCCGCCATGCAGCGGGCCGGTGAGCGCGCAGTAGGCGCCGGTGACCGCACAAAACAGGTCAGCCTGCGTGGACGCGATCACCCGCGCGGTGAAGGTCGACGCGTTCATGCCGTGGTCGCAGACGGTGACGAAATACGCGTCGAGCGCGGCCGCTTGCTCCGCCGACGGCGTCCGCCCGTGCAGCATCGACAGGGTGTCGGCGGCATGGCTGAGCTTCGCATTCGGCGCGACCGCCTTGTTGCCGGCTGAGCGCTGCACCAGCGCGCCGACGATCACCGGGATCGCACCGACGATCACGGCCTCGTGGCTCATGCCGTGTTCGGCGCGCAGCGCTGCGATCGCGGCGCGCACGCCGTCGACGATGGAGAGGCCGTCGGTCGCATGCATCAACGTGGGCAGGCGCAGGTAAGCGCGCTCGCGGGCGTTGCCGAGCGCGGCGCGGACTTCCGCCTCGCTGATCGGCTTTGCGGTTGCCGCGGTCCAGAGCCGCGCCGTCACGCCCTCGAAGCTGGAGGTGGCGGCGAGGTGCCCGACGCGTTCGCCGGCGATGATCAACTCGCCGCGCGCGCCGTCGACATGGCTGAGCGCGGTGTCGGCGGCGGCGATGCCGTCAAGGCCGGTTGGGGTGCTGGTGAGCTGAATGGTCATGGGAGTTCCCTTCGCTGGCGGTCGTTCCTCCCCAAGATTGCGGCCATGGACATATTGATCAATCTTGATTAGGCTGATCAATATGAAAAATTCTTCCGGCCTCTACCTGTCCGCCCGGGAAGCGGCGGCCGAACTCGCCGTCTCGCCGGCGACCCTCTACGCCTATGTCAGCCGCGGGCTGATCCGCTCCGAGCCGTCGGTTGATTCGCGCGCCCATCGCTATCGCGCCGAAGACGTCCGCGCGCTGAAGGATCGCCGGGCGCCGTCGGCGGAGCCACGGGCGTTCCGCAATTTCGATGCGGATCTGCCGGTGCTGGACACGGCGGTCTCGACCATCACCGAGGACGGTCCGGTCTATCGCGGTGTCGATTGCGTCGCGCTCAGCGAGACCGCAAGCCTCGAGCACACCGCGACATTGCTGTGGGACGCGACCTCGATCGATCCGTTTGCCGACGACAACATGCCGGTGATGTCGGAGGCGATGCGGGCTGTCGCGCTGGCCGCACGCGATGCCGCGCCGATCGAGCGGGCGATCGCCGTGCTCGCGCTCGCAGCCCACGCCGATCCGCGGGCATTCACGCGGGCCGCCGAAGGCCGCGCGCTGGTCGGCGGGCGCATCATGCGCCTGGTCGTCGCCGCCATGCTCGGGCGCGAGCCGTCTGCCGCGCCGTTGCATCTACAGCTTGCGGATGCCTGGGTGCCGGGTCGCAAGGATGCCGGCGATCTCCTGCGGCGTGCGCTGGTGCTGCTCGCCGATCACGAGCTCAACGCCTCGACCTTCACTGTGCGCTGCGCGGCCTCCACCGGGCTCAACCTCTACGATGCAATGATTGCCGGCATCGTCGCGCTCAAAGGCCCGCGTCACGGCGGCGTCGGTGTCCTCGCGTCACAGCTTGTGCGCACGCTGGAGCATGGCGATGTCGCTGCCATCGTGCGCGAGCGCGTGGCGCTGGGCGAGCATTTCCCGGGCTTCGGCCACGGCGTGTACCGCAAGGGCGATCCGCGCGCCTTTGCGCTGCTGGAAAGACTTGCGCACGCCGGTGCCGACAAGCGTTTCACCACGGAAATCCCTGCGAGCATCGCCGAGGCCGCGGGCGTTGCTGCGAATATCGACTACGCGCTGGCGGTGCTGATGCGCACGCTCGGCGTGCCGGCCGGTCAGGAGATCGTATTGTTTGCGATGGCGCGCACCGCAGGCTGGATCGCGCATGCCTGCGAGCAGTTGCGCAACGGCCAGCTCATTCGCCCGCGCGCCCGCTACACCGGGCCGATGCCGCCGCGTACGAAGACTTAGAGCATGATCCGGAAAAGTGGATACCGGTTTTCCGAAAAGATCATGCTCCAAACAAGAGGCTCAGCCAGCCGCAGCAGTGCGCCGCAGGCGGATGACCCACATGACTACCGCAATCGCGACGATCACCGCGAGTGCCGGCAGCACGATGTGCTCGATCTCACGGCCATACTGTTTCCACAGCGATCCTGCGAGCGCGCCGGGCAGCACATGCGCGCAGGCCCACAGGCAGACCGCCGGAATGTTCATCGCAAAGAAGCGCCGCGGCGGCATGCCGAACGCGCCCGCCGTCACCGGCACGAAGGCGCGCACCGGTGGCACGAAGCGGGCGAACAGCACCGCGAGCGCGCCCTGGCGCTGGAAGAAGTCTTCGCTGCGCGCGATCAGCCCCGGATACGATTTCAGCGGCCAGAACCCCAGGATGCGCCGCTGATAGCCGTGGCCGAGCAGGAACGCGGTGCCATCACCGATCGCTGCGCCAATGATGGCGCTCGCCAGGACGCCAGCAAGACCAAGCTCGCCGGCGGCGACGAAGGCGCTCAGGCCGACAATGATGCTCGATCCCGGCACGAACGCGCCGAACACCGGCACGGCCTCGAGCAGCGCTGCGCCGAACACCGTCGCATAGGCGAGATACGGGTGCGCCGAGACGAACTGGATCAGTTGGTCGAGAAAGTGAGCCACGGATGGCAATCTGCGCTGCCCTGCAGCAGCGGTCCAGTTCGCCGGTTCGGACATGCTTGTTGAGCGCTTTCCGCAATGCAGCCCTTCAATTCCTGTTGCGATGCCTTATCTAATTGAGGGAAAAGCGGAACTTTGATTGCGGCGCAGGCTTCTGCCCGCCGTTCCCGTCTGCTAAGTTATCCATATTGCCGCCATAACCGCAGCCAACGCACGTCTGGTTTCGGCTAAGCCCGAAGCCACGGAGGAATGATGACCGCCGCCGCAGCTAATGACATGACCGCATTGCCCGACATGAAAGTCTCGGTCCGGCAGGTGTTCGGGATCGATTCCGACATGGAAGTGCCGGCCTATTCGACGACCGACCCGCATGTGCCGGACACCGATGCCGATTACCGCTTTGATCGCGCGACGACGCTCGCGATTCTCGCGGGCTTCTCGAAGAACCGCCGCGTGATGGTTACGGGCTATCACGGCACCGGCAAGTCGACGCACATCGAGCAGGTCGCGGCGCGACTGAACTGGCCGTGCGTGCGCGTCAACCTCGACAGCCACATCAGCCGTATCGATCTGGTCGGCAAGGACTCGATTGTCATCAGAGATGGCAAGCAGGTCACCGAATTCCGCGACGGCATCCTGCCATGGGCACTGCAGCACAACGTGGCACTGGTGTTCGACGAGTACGACGCCGGCCGCCCGGACGTGATGTTCGTGATCCAGCGCGTGCTCGAAGTGTCGGGCCGGCTGACGCTGCTCGACCAGAACAAGGTGATCAAGCCGCATCCGGCGTTCCGCCTGTTCTCGACCGCGAACACGGTCGGCCTCGGCGACACCACCGGCCTCTATCACGGCACGCAGCAGATCAACCAGGGCCAGATGGACCGCTGGTCGATCGTCACCACGCTGAACTACCTGCCGCATGACGAGGAAGTCGAGATCGTGCTGGCCAAGGCGCGGCACTACCGCACGCCCGAAGGCCGCGATATCACCGGCAAGATGGTGCGGCTCGCCGACCTGACGCGTAACGCCTTCGCCAACGGCGACCTGTCGACGGTGATGAGCCCGCGTACGGTGATCACCTGGGCGGAAAACGCGGACATCTTCGGCGACATCGGTTTCGCCTTCCGCGTCACCTTCCTCAACAAGTGCGACGAATTGGAGCGGCCGCTGGTGGCGGAATTCTATCAGCGCTGCTTCAACGCCGAGTTGCCCGAGTCGTCGGTGAACGTGGCGTTGAGCTGATTGGCGTCGTCCCCATAGCCGTTCGAAGAACGGCGTCGCTTAGCTCGCCTATGGCGGGGACTACAGATGTGAGCTGAATGACCACGAACTCCAAATTCAGACCGGGATCGAAGGAAGCTCCGACCGAGCCGTTCAAGCGCGCGGTGACGTCGTGCCTGCGCGCAATCGCCAGGCAGCCCGAGCTTGAGGTGTCGTTCGCGGCCGAGCGTCCGGGTCTTGCGCCCGGCAAGGCGCGGCTGCCGGAGCCGCCACGCAAGCTGTCGCGCAAGGACGCGGCCATCGTGCGCGGCCATGCCGACTCGATCGCGCTGCAGCTCGCATGTCATGACCCGGCCGTGCATCGCAAGCAGGCGCCCGGCAACATGCAGGCGCGTGGCGTGTTCGATGCGGTCGAGAAGGCGCGCGTGGAAGCCATCGGCGCACGCCGCATGGCCGGCGTCGCGAAAAATCTCACCGCCATGCTCGACGATCATTTTCATCGCGGCAAGTTCGACGAGATCACCGACCGTGCCGATGCGCCGCTCGCCGATGCGCTGGCGATGATGGTGCGCGAGCGGCTGACAGGGATGGCGCCGCCCCAGGCCGCGAAGAAGCTGGTCGACCTGTGGCGGCCGTTCATCGAGGACAAGGCGCGTGGACGGCTCGATCGCCTCGAGGGCGTGATCGAGGATCAGCGCAAGTTCGCCGACGCGCTGCACGACCTGCTCGATGCGCTGGAGCTCGGCGACCGCACCGACGCCGACCAGGACGACGAAGACCAGGACGAGAACCAGGACGGCGATCAGGATCAGTCCGGCGCCGAAGGCCAGCCCGACGGCGAGGCCCAGCAGGATATGAACATGGAGCAGGCGGATGCCTCCTCCGAGGACGCCGCCGAAAGCGCCGAGGCCGCGCAGTCGTCGTCGAGCGATACGTTCGACGACAGCGAGATGGGCGAGGACGAGACGCCCGGCGACACCACGCGCCCGCCGATGCGCGGCGGCAACGAGCCGCGCGGCCCCGAGTATCATGCGTTCGCGCCAAAATTCGACGAGGTCGTCAACGCCGAAGACCTTTGCGATCCGGAGGAGCTGGAGCGGCTGCGTGCCTACCTCGACAAGCAGCTCGCACATCTGCAGGGCGTTGTCGCCCGCCTGGCCAACCGCCTGCAGCGGCGGCTGATGGCGCAGCAGAACCGCGCCTGGGATTTCGACCTCGAGGAAGGCATCCTCGATCCGGCGCGGCTGTCGCGCGTTGTCACCGACCCGATGCATCCGCTCTCGTTCATGCACGAGAAGGAAGCGACCTTCCGCGACACCGTGGTCACGCTGCTGCTCGACAATTCGGGTTCGATGCGCGGCCGGCCGATCACGGTGGCTGCGACCTGCGCCGACATTCTCGCGCGCACGCTGGAACGCTGCGGCGTCAAGGTCGAGATCCTCGGCTTCACCACGCGTGCCTGGAAGGGCGGGCAGTCGCGCGAGGCGTGGCTTGCCGCCGGCAAGCCGGGCGGTCCGGGCCGGCTCAACGACCTGCGCCACATCGTCTACAAGTCGGCGGACGCGCCGTGGCGTCGCGCGCGCAAGAACCTCGGCCTGATGATGCGCGAGGGGCTGCTGAAGGAAAACATCGACGGTGAGGCGCTCGACTGGGCGCACAAGCGCTTGCTCGGCCGGCCCGAGCAGCGGCGCATCCTGATGATGATCTCCGACGGCGCGCCGGTCGACGACTCGACCCTGTCGGTCAACCCGGGCAACTATCTCGAGCGGCATCTGCGCTACATCATCGAGGAGATCGAGACGCGCAGCCCGGTGCAGCTCATTGCCATCGGCATCGGCCACGACGTGACGCGCTACTATCGTCGCGCGGTGACCATCGTCGATGCGGAAGAGCTTGGCGGTGCCATTACCGAGAAGCTCGCGGAGCTGTTCAGCGAGAAGATCGAGGCGGCACCGTCGCGTTCCGGACATTCCGGCCACAGCCGCCGTTTGCATTGACCTTCGATGACGCCGAGCGGGGATAGCCGACACCGTGCAGCCGTTGCGGCTGCGGTGCTGGCGGCTTTCCTCGCCTGTTTCACTCCGTCTTCTGCTCGCGCGCAGGCGCCGGCGGTGACAGCCCCGGTCGCCGTCGAGGTAAAATCCCGCCCGCTCGAAGCGTTCGATCTGCGCGACCGCACGCGCCGCCGCTTCGGCGAGCTCGAATTTCGCTCAGGCCTGGTCCTCACCTCGTCGTTCAAGCAGTTTGGCGGGCTCTCTGCGTTTCGGGTCGACCCGAAAGGCGAAGGCTTCATCGGCATGAACGACAAGGGTGACTGGTTCACCGGGCGCCTCGCCTACAGCGGCAAGGCGCTCGCCGGTCTCGTCGACGTCCAGTCGGCGCCGATGCTGGGCAGCGATGGCAAGCCGATCACATCGAAGAAGATGTTCGACACCGAGTCGCTCGCCATCGACGGCACGGCGCTCTATGTCGGCGTCGAGCGTTCCAACCGCATCCTGAAGTTCGATTTCCGGCGTGGCGGTATCGCGTCGCACGGCGAAGAGATCGCCGTGCCGCCGGCGTTCCGCCGGCTGCCGTTCAACAAGGGGCCAGAGGGGCTGGTCTTCGTGCCGAAGGGCCTGCCGCTCGAGGGCACGCTGATCGTCGTCTCCGAGCGTGCGCTCGATGCGTCGGGCAATTTGATCGGCTTCCTGATCGGCGGCGCGCGGCCGGGACAGTTCGCGATCCGCCGCACCGACGAATTCGATATCAGCGACGCGGCGCTGCTGCCGTCAGGCCAGCTGCTGGTCCTGGAGCGCAAGTTCTCGATGCTGTCCGGCGTCGGCATCCGTATCCGCACGATCCCGCTGCGCGCGATCGCGCCCGGCGCCCTGGTCGACGGCCCGTCGATCTTCGACGCGGACCTTGGCTATGAGATCGACAACATGGAAGCCCTCGACGTGCATCGCACCGAGGAGGGCGAAACCGTTCTGACGATGGTTTCCGACGATAATTTTTCCATGCTGCAGCGGACGCTGATCCTGCAGTTCACGCTGGTGGAATAGGAAAACAAAAACGGCCGGGCGAGGCCCGGCCGTTTGAATTTCACGCAAAGCGGAGCTGTTAGCTCGCCGCCGCCTGCTTCTTCTCGATCTGGCGCTTGATGTCGAGTGCATGCTTGGAGAGTTTGTCGTCCTTCGCCTTCAGCAGAAATGCGTCGAGGCCGCCATTGTGGTCGACCGACTTGATCGCATTCGCAGAGACGCGCAGCCTCACGCTGCGGCCGAGCGCATCCGAGATCATCGTCACGTTGCACAGGTTCGGCAGGAAGCGCCGCTTGGTCTTGATGTTGGAGTGGCTGACCTTGTGGCCCACCTGGACTCCCTTGGCGGTCAGTTCACAGCGCCGCGACATGGCAAAATCCTTAACATTGCTCGTCCGGCGGGCTGCCCGTTGCGGCGCGCCGGGTTGAATTCAGGTCCATTTGAAGGAACGGCGGACGTATAAGGGCCGCGCCCGCAACCGTCAAGTTGCGCAGACCCATAAAAATCACTGCAAATGGGCTTGTTTGCGGGGATAAACCCTAAAGCTTTCCTTGAGTTGCACTGGCGGGCGCGGGGTTCCGGTCCTTATAAACGACGTAATCTGCCGATGATCATGCTGTCTTGCGTTGCGCAATCAGGCAGGTGCCTCCCTCGCAGGCCAGGACCTTCACGCCCGTGTCCAATCCTCCGATCCTTGTCGTGCCGCGGCGGTTGTCGCCGGCGCTTGCGGCCGGGTGCCTGCTGCTGGCCGCAGGCTGCTCCGGCAGCGCTTTCGCGCAGGGTCGGGTCGATGCCCAGTACGAAGTGACGCTCGCCGGCATCCCCATCGGCAAGGGCTCATGGGTGGTCGACATCGCCGACGACCAATATTCCGCCGTCGCCAGCGGCAAGACGGCCGGGCTGATTTCCGTCATGTCCAACGGCGAGGGCAACGGCGGCGCGCAGGGCCGGGTGGTCAAGGGCCAGCTGGTGCCGCAGGCCTACAGCGTGACGATGACGACCAACAAGAAGACCGAGGTGCTGCGGATCGCGCTCGCCGGCGGCAACGTGAAGGAATTCACCATCGAGCCCGAGCCGTCGGTCAATCCCGACCGCATTCCGGTCACCGAGGTGCACAAGCGCGGCGTCACTGATCCAATGACCGGGTCGCTGCTGCGCGTCCCTGGCACCGGCGATCCGGTAAGTCCGGAGGCTTGCAGCCTGGGCCAGTCGGTGTTCGACGGGCGCATGCGCTACGATCTGAAGCTCGAATACCGGCGCATCGAAAATATCAAGGTCGATAAGGGTTATCAGGGCCCCGTCGTGGTCTGCGCGATCAACTTTGTGCCGATCGCGGGCTATGTCCCGGATCGTGCGGCGATCAAATACCTGAAGGCCCAGCGCAACATGGAGGTCTGGTTCGCGCCGATCCTCGGTACGCGCGTTCTGATGCCGTTCAAGCTGGTGATCCCGACGCCGATCGGAACCGGCGTGATGCAGGCGACGCGGTTCACCAACTCGATGCCGACGCAGACCGCCAACCCCGCAGCAGCGGTGCGGACCCAATAGGCCCCGGCCGGATCGCGCCAGCGCGCCCCAGGAATCAGGTTGAGGAATCAGGTTGACTCCAAAGCCGATCGGAGTCCGTCTGGCATTAACGAACCAACACGATCCGGACGCCGCCGTGCAGTGCACTCGGCCCCGATATTGTGGTCCCGGCATGGTAGAATGCGAGATGTTGCGGTGAACGAAACGGTCAGGGGACGAGTCACCGATTCGGGCGCGATTCGTTCTAGACTCGTTCCAGAGCTTAAGCCGCGGCGCATGGCGCGTCGCATTGTGAGACACTAACTCTGCGTAAGTCCGCGCGGAATTGCTTGAATCAATGACATTTTCGTCCTCTTCGTCCGCGCATGGCGGCGACCGCGCGCCGGGCGCCGGCGTCACGGCCGTGCTCGGTCCGACCAACACCGGCAAGACCCATCTCGCCATCGAGCGGATGGCTGCGCATTCGTCCGGCCTGATCGGCCTGCCCCTGCGGCTGCTCGCGCGCGAGGTCTACAATCGCCTGGTCGAGCGCCTCGGCCCGGAATTGGTGGCCCTGATCACCGGCGAGGAGAAGATCAAGCCGCGCAATGCGCGTTACTGGGTCTCCACCGTCGAGGCGATGCCGCGCGATCTCGACGTGTCGTTCCTTGCGGTGGACGAGATCCAGATTGCCGCCGATCTGGAGCGCGGCCACGTCTTCACCGACCGTATCCTGAACCGGCGCGGCCGCGACGAGACGCTGATTCTGGGCGCGGCGACCATGCGCGGCATCGTCGAGCGGCTGTTGCCCGGCATCAGCGTGGTGACGCGGCCGCGGCTGTCGCAGCTCAATTTCGCCGGCGACCGCAAGATCACGCGCCAGCCGCGGCGAACGGCCATCGTCGCGTTCTCCGCCGACGAGGTCTATGCCATCGCCGAATTGATCCGGCGCCAGCATGGCGGTGCGGCGGTGGTGATGGGCTCGCTCTCGCCGCGCACGCGCAATGCGCAGGTGGCGATGTTCCAGTCCGGCGAGGTCGATTACCTGATCGCCACCGACGCCATCGGCATGGGCCTCAATCTCGACGTGGATCACGTCGCCTTTGCCTCAGACCGCAAATACGACGGCTATCAGTACCGCCGGCTGAACCCGGCGGAGTTTGCGCAGATCGCCGGCCGCGCCGGCAGAGCGACCCGGGACGGGACGTTCGGCACCACCGGCCGCTGCGCGCCGTTCGAGCCTGAACTCGTCAATGCGTTGCAGAATCACTCGTTCGACAGCGTCAAGCAGCTGCAGTGGCGGAACACGGCGCTGGATTTCGCCTCGCTGGGCGCGCTGCAGGCGACGCTTTCATTGTCGCCCCGGCACGAGGCGCTGACGCGGGCGCCGGTCGCCGAGGACATCCGCGTGCTGGACCATGCCGCCCGCGACGCCGACGTGCGCGACATGGCTAAAAATCCGGCAGCGGTCGAGCGCCTCTGGGATGTCTGCCAGCTTCCGGATTACCGCAAGATCGCACCCGCCGCGCATGCCGAAATGGTGACCACGCTGTTCGGCTTCCTGATGCAGCGCCAGCACATTCCGGATGACTGGTATGCAGCGCAGGTGGCCCAGGCGGACCGGACGGATGGCGACATCGACACGCTGTCGGCGCGCATCGCGCAGATCAGAACCTGGACATTTGCGGCAAATCGTCCCGATTGGCTGGCTGATCCGGAACATTGGCAGGGGATTGCGCGTGCAATTGAGGATAAACTATCGGATGCCCTGCACGAGCGGCTCACGGAACGTTTCGTTGATCGCCGCACCAGTGTATTGATGCGGCGCTTGCGGGAAAATGCGACGTTGGAAACTGAGATCAGCAAGACTGGAGACGTGATCGTCGAGGGCCACACCATCGGCCGTCTCGACGGATTCATGTTTGCGCCCGACGCGGCCGAGGCCGGCTCGGAAGCAAAGGCACTGCAGGCTGCGGCGCAGAAGGCGCTTGCGGGCGAAATCGACGCGCGCGCCGCCAAGCTCGCTGGCGGTGCCGACGATCAGTTCGCGCTCGCCTCCGACGGCACGCTGCGCTGGCTCGGCGATGCGGTGGGCAAGCTGACCGCCGCCGACAATGTGCTCGAACCGCGCATTCGCCTGGTCGCCGACGATCGCCTGTCGGGCGCGCCGCGCGAGAGCGTGCAGGCGCGGCTCGATCTCTGGCTCACGGCGCACCTGACGAAGTTGCTCGGGCCCTTGTTCGAACTGTCCAAGGCCGAGGACGTGACCGGCATTGCGCGCGGCATCGCCTTCCAGCTGGTCGAGGCGCTGGGCGTGATCGAGCGGCAGAAGATCGCCGCCGAGATGAAGGATCTCGATCAGAACGCGCGCGCGATGCTGCGCAAGTACGGCGTCAGGTTCGGCGCATATCACATCTATCTGCCCGCACTGCTGAAGCCGGCGGCGCGTTCGTTCGCATCGCAGCTGTGGTCGCTGAAGCACGACAACGTCGATCTCTCAGCGCTGACCAGCGCGCAGCATCTGGCCAGCACCGGCCGCACCACGTTCCCGGCCGACAAGGCGCTGGATCGCGATGCCTATCGCATGCTGGGCTATCGCCTCGCCGGCGAGCGCGCGGTGCGCGTCGATATCCTCGAACGGCTGGCCGACCTGATCCGTCCGGCGCTGGCATGGCGCGCAGGATCGACCCAACCGAAGCCGGCGGGCGCGTTCGATGGCCGCTCGTTCACGGTCACGCAGGCGATGACATCGCTTACTGGATCGGCGGGCGAGGATTTTGCGTCGATCCTGCGTGCGCTCGGCTATCGCATGGACCGGCGGCCGCCACTGCCGCCGCCACCTGCGCCTGCGGTGGAAGCTGCCGTCGAGCAGCCGGCTGCAGCGCCGGAGGCGCCAGCATCGGGTCTGGTCGCTGCGAACGACAACGTGGTCGGCGCGACGCAACTTCAAGCCGATATCGGTGAAGCCACCAGCGAAGCTGTGGAACCTGCAGAGGCGCCGGCCGCCGTAACGGAAGCGCCGGCCGTCGTCGCAGCTGAAGAGGCGGCGCCTGCTACCGCCGAGAGCGATGCCGCGGCCTCGACTGAGGTGGCTGCGGACGCGGTCGCGCAAAGCGAGCCTGCCGCCGCTGACGCAGTGGCATCGGAGGCTGATGCTCCGTCGGCGCCTGCCGCGGAAACGGCCGCTGTTCCGGAAATGATCGAGGTCTGGCGGCCTGCGGGCCGGCACGAGGACCGCAAGCCCAGGCACGAACGTCAGCGTCATCGCCGTCACGATCCGGCGCAGCCAGCCGAGGCTGGTGCGCAGGCAGCCGACGGCGAACAGGGCCGTAAGGATCATCGACGCGATCGCGGCAAGGATTTTCATCGTCGCCGGCGCAACGAGCAGGGACGAGGCGGCGCGGACGCCAACACCAACGCGAACGCGCAAACCGCCGCCGCTGGGGGCAGTGAAACAAATCCGGCGCCTGCGGAAGGTGGCGATGGGCGTCAACGCGAGGATCGCCGCCGCTTCCAGGGCAAGGGACGGCCCGACCAGGGCAATCGCCGCGAGCAGCGGCACGGCGGCGGTGGCCAGAGGCAGGACAGGCCTCCACCGCAGCGTCCGCAGCGCGAACGGCCGATCGATCCCAACTCGCCGTTTGCAAAGCTCGCGGCGCTGAAAGAGCAGCTCGAGTCCAACGCCAAGGAAAAGCTCTAGGGTCACCGCGTGGATCGCCAGCGGATCGACAAGTGGCTCTGGCACGCACGTATCGTCAAAACGCGCACCAGTGCCGCCTCCTTGGTCTCAGGCGGACACGTCAGGGTTAACAGCGGCCGAGTGGTGACGCCGTCGCATCCCGTGAAGGTCGGCGATGTGCTGACGGTCGCGCTGGATCGCCGTATCCGCGTCTGGAAAGTGGCGGATTTTTCCGAACGGCGCGGTGATGCAAATGCGGCTCGCGCGCTCTATATCGAGCTCTAAGGCATGATCCGGAAAGCTTGCCCTCGACGTGATCGGGGATGGGCACCTGGTTTTCCGAGAGGATCATGCTCAACGTTAAGAGCTAAAGCGCCGTCGCGCTTTGGCGGCGGAATTGTGACCTGCATTACAGAGCTGACGGCCGTTCACTTGCAGCTTGCGGCTTCCTGCGCTAGGCCACTGCCGCGTGCCTGACGGCCCCGGGGCTGGACGGCGCAAACCGATGATCCAAGAGTAATTTCTTGCTGCGAACGGCATCAATTTCGCAGGAAATTTCTCCACGATTTTGACCTGTTCCGGAGCTGTCGATGACTTATGTCGTCACTGATAACTGCATCAAGTGCAAGTATACCGACTGCGTGGAGGTGTGCCCGGTCGACTGCTTCTACGAAGGCGAAAACATGCTCGTCATCCATCCGGACGAGTGCATCGATTGCGGCGTGTGCGAACCGGAATGCCCGGCAGACGCCATCAAGCCCGATACCGAGCCGAATCTCGAGAAATGGCTGCAGGTGAACTCCGAATACGCCAAGGCCTGGCCGAATATCACGCAGAAGAAAGACCAGGACGCCGAGGCCGAGAAATTTGACGGCGAAGAGGGCAAGTTCGAGAAATATTTCTCAGCGAAGCCTGGAACCGGCGACTAGTTCCCGCGAAGCGGAGCACTGAAACGGACGCTTTCCGCTGCCAAATCGTAGGAAAAACCGGCCGTGCCGCTTAACCGTAAAGCGGCCGAATTTCGACTTTGGTCATAAATCATTGATTTTCGCGGAAAATGTGCTATTTTAGGCACATTCAAGAAGCCGGAATCAGTTTCCGCCCCGCTTGAGTGGCCGGACATGACTGGATTCCCCGGAAAAAGCCCGTGAACAGGAGCGTGGCGGTCCCACGCACAGGTTGTGTCAAGCAAAAGCACGCGTTCCAAGAGTACCGCGAAGACCGCCAAGAGGCCTTCGGCATCAAGCCGGGGCGCCTCGAAGACCTCTGCCAAGGCCGTAAAGGCCAAGGCGGCTCGTAACCCCACAGCCGCCAAATCCCGAACAGCAAAGAACGTAATGGCCAAAAACACTGCCCAGAAGACTGCCAAGACCGCCGCCAAGACTGTTTCCAAGTCTCCCCTGAACAAGTCTGCCGTGAAGCCCGCTGCGAAGGCCGTCGCCCACAAGCCTGCCGCGCACAAGGCGCCGGTGGCAAAGGCCGCGCCGGTGAAGGCGGTCGCGGCGAAGCCCGTCGCGCCGAAGGTCGAAGAGGTGAAGAAGCCGGCGACCCAGCGTCAGGGCTTCAAGACCAACGAGTTCGTGGTGTATCCGGCGCATGGTGTCGGCCAGATTCTGGCGATCGAGGAGCAGGAGATTGCCGGCGCCAAGCTCGAGCTTTTCGTGATCAACTTCATCAAGGACAAGATGACGCTGCGGGTGCCGACCGCAAAGATCATCAATGTCGGCATGCGCAAGCTGTCGGACCCGGCGCTGGTGAAGAAGGCGCTGGAGACGCTGAAGGGCCGGGCGCGCGTCAAGCGCACCATGTGGTCGCGCCGTGCGCAGGAATACGAGGCCAAGATCAACTCCGGCGACATCGTCGCGATCGCGGAAGTCGTGCGCGATCTCTATCGTTCGGAATCGCAGCCCGAGCAGTCCTACAGCGAGCGTCAGCTTTACGAGGCGGCGCTGGACCGGCTGTCGCGCGAGATCGCGGCCGTGCAGCACGTGACCGAGACCGAAGCGGTCAAGGAAATCGAGGCGGCACTCGCCAAGGGCCCGCGCCGCGGCGTCAAGTCTGAGGCCGACGCGGTCGGCGAGGCAGACGGCGAAGGTGAGGAAGACGAAGCCGATGGCGACGATTCCATCACCGAGGACGAGGCGGCCTGAGGCCCTTTGTCTGGCGGCATGATCTGACATACCGCGCGAACACAGTTCGATCAGTTCCGAAGCCCGGCTCTCGCAGCCGGGCTTTTATTTTGTGGTAGGCTCGCGGCTCGAAACGACAAGCGAAGGACTTCGTCATGGCCCTTTTGGAGCTGCGCCCGAATTGTGAGTGCTGCGATCGCGATCTGCCGCCGCAGGCGCGCGACGCATACATCTGTTCCTACGAGTGCACGTTCTGCGAAGGCTGCGCGACCAACGTGCTGCATGGCCGCTGCCCGAATTGCCAGGGCGAGCTCGTGCGCCGGCCGGTGCGCCCCGAGGCGGGTCCCGCGGGCGGTCTTGCGAAACATCCCGCATCGACCAAGCGGAAGCTGAAAGCCGGCGGCTGCGCGCCTGCAGCCGCAGCGTAGAGCGCCGATCCCCAAGGTGCGGGTAGAGGCTACTCCGCCACGATCTTGACGCGGTCGCGGGCCTTGACGGTGGCCTTGGCATCGAGGCCGTTGAGGATGCGGAAGCGCTCGAGCTGGCGATCGACGCCGGCCATCCGATGCGACAGCGATTCCACCGTGTCGCCGGGCTGCACCGTGATGACCCTCAGCCGCAGCGGCCGCGCGGCCTGGATCTCCGCCAGCGACAGGCGGCGGAAGGTGTTGACGGTCTCGCGGAAGCTGCGGTCGCCTTCGCCGCCCTTCTGCTTGGACGCGAACACGAAACGATAGACGTCGCTGCCGAAGCGCAAGGCATAAATCCGGAAGCGCCATTGGTCGCCGTGTGCGATCGCGGTCGCCGCCGGAAAGCCGTTGACGGTCAGGTCCTCGACGGTTGTCTTGTCGACGTCGTCGATCCAGCCCGAATTGAGATATTCGCCGAGCGACTGTTCCGATGACACCCGCGCCACGTCGAAGCGCATCGCCTGGGTGCCCCCGTCGCGCACGCCGATCACCGCCTGCGCGGTGTTATCCAGCGAGAAGCCTTCCGGCGCGGTAAAGGTGAAGCCGAGCTTCGGATGGATGAACCTGCGGCTGCGGACGAAACCCTCGCTCGGGTCTTCGCCATAGATCATGTCGTCCAGCGCATCGAGATAGTTTTCGCGGTCGCGCTCGCCGGCGCCCGGCGACGAGAACTGTCGCGCATTGGCCTGCGCGTTGTTCACGCGTTCCGGCGTCGCGGGGTGCGAGGACAGGAAATCCAGCGGGCGGGGATCGTTGGCGCTTCGGGCTGCCCGCAGTGCCGCATTTCGCTCCATCGAGGTCAGGAAGCGGACTGCGCCGAATGGGTCGAAGCCCGCGCGCGCGGCGATGCCGACGCCAATGCCGTCCGCCTCGAACTCCTGCGCCCGCGAGAAGCTCGCCAGCGTCAGCTTCGAGCGCGCCAGCGCCAGCGCCGAGAGCTCAGGATCGGCGCCGATGTCGGTGACCACGCGGCTGACGACCGCCGCCTGGCGCGCCTGATCCTCGCGGATGGCCGCATGGCGCGCGATCACATGCGCCATTTCGTGCGACAGCACCGAAGACAGTTCTGACGTGTCGCTTGCCAGCGCGATCAGGCCGCGGGTGATGTACAGCTGGCCGGTCGGCAATGCGAAGGCGTTGATCGCCGACGAATTCAGGATCGTCACCTTGTACGACAGGTCCGGCCGCTCGCTCGCCGCGACGAGCTTGTCCACGGCCTTCGAGATCAGCGCGGAAAGCCGCGCGTCCTCGTAGACACCGCCGTAGGAGGCGAGAATGCGTTCATGTTCGCGCTCAGTCGCCGCGGTCTGCTGCACCGGGGTGCGCTGCGGCCGTGTGCGCTGCGTTGGCTCGGGCGTGGCGGTCGTCAGCTGGAAGCGGTTGAAATCGGAGCACGCGCCAAGCGAAAGCGCAGCCGCGAGCAGCAGCGCCGACGCCGCTGCCGTCCGTGTCCTGCTCCGCCTCGTCCCCTGTCGCTGTGTGCGCCCTGGCACGGCCGACCTGTCCCAACTCCGGCAAAACTCTGACTTAGTTGCCCACCACTTCGATCTGCCCCGCCCAAGAGGCATGAATTCTCGGTCCGCCCCGCTGCTCGACCCAACCCCGGACGCGAACACGCCGGCGTTCCAGAGACTTCAGCGGAACCCCGGCGGCCTCGAATGCTGCCATGTTCCGCCTTGAAATAGTCACCGCGAAGTCCTGCGTCCAGCGCCGGCCGAAATTGATGTAGAGCGTAGCCCCAGCTTCGCGGACGGAATGCACCCTTCCTTCCGCGACGACGAATTGCCCAACCACCGCCAAAATATCGCCCGGCATTTCCGTGTTTTTTAAGGCAGCCGGTTCCGCCCAGATGCCGTTCCTGGCCTGACGTGCCCGCACCTCGCGACTGCGCAGGAACCGGGCACAATCGCCATCATCGATCGCCGCCGTAACGAGCAGATGACCGTCCTCGATCATACGCGCCTGGACCAACTCGTTGCGACCCTGAACAAAAGCGAACGCGGCGAGGCGGCCGTAGCGATCCTCCTTCGAGGATCCGTGCAGGACGACGTCGCGCCCGGCCATGAGGGTCTCCAGTGCGGTGCGCTGCACCGGCGCGGCTGCGAGACCCGACGCAGTGTCCTCGACGCCGGCGAGGCGGACCTCGCGTCCATCCTGCATGCGAAACGTTCGTGCATCGATGATGGTGGCGACACGGCCTTCACCCACGCGCTCGCCCATGCACGGCGCCTCGCGCGCATGCAGTGGCGCATTGCAAGCGAGTTGCGCGGCGAGCCCGACCACGAATGCGCTGGCTTGCCGATATGGAATGATCGATGCCATTTCAGATTGCCATGACGTGTACGGCACAGTCTACGCCGGGCGGCTCGCGCGTCCAGCCTTCGGCCGATCGCATGCAAAACGGCGGCTAGCCTATGCGCCGAGCAATTCCTGTTGCCCCCGGTCGGATAGTCGCGCCATTGTGCCGCCAATCAAAGAGCCGGAGGAAGCCATGACCGACGTCATCTTGCAGGATCTGAAGGATGGTCTTCTGACCATCACCATGAACCGCCCCGAGCGGAAGAATGCGATGAGCCCGGAGTTCACGCTCGAGCTGCTGCATGCGGCGCAGCGGGCTGCGGACGATCCTGAAGTGCGTGCGGTGCTGCTGAAAGGCGCGGGCGGTACCTTCTGCGTCGGCGGCGACGTGCGCGGCATGGCCGACCCGAACCGCAAGGCGCCGAGCCTGGAAGAGCGCATCGTCTCGCTGCGCGGCCGCATGGAGGCGTCCCGCATCCTGCACGAGATGAGCAAGCCGGTGGTTGCCGCCGTCGAGGGCGCCGCCGCCGGTGCCGGGCTTTCACTGGCGCTGGCGTGCGACCTGCGCGTGGTCGGCGAGACCGCGAAGATCACCACCGCGTTCGCCAAGGTCGGCCTCTCCGGCGACTACGGCGGCACCTACTACCTCACCAAGCTGATCGGCAGCGCCAAGGCGCGCGAACTTTACCTGCTGTCGCCGATCCTGAGCGGCAAGGAGGCGCAGGCCATCGGCATGATGACCCGCTGCGTGCCGGATGCTGACGTCGTCAAGACCGCGACCGAGCTTGCGACGCAGCTCGCCAGGGGGCCGACGATCACGCTCGGCTACATCAAGCGCAACATCAACAACGCCGAGAAGCTGTCGATCGAAGCCTGCTTCGACGGCGAAGCCGCCGGCCATTCGCGCTGCGGCGAGACCGCGGATCACAAGGAAGCCGCGGCCGCCTTCGTGCAGAAGCGCGCGCCGGTGTTCGCCAATCGCTAAGGCCATGCCTGACTTTCTGCGTCTGAAGCAAATCTGCCTCGTCGCAAGCAACCTGGAGCCGTCGGCGTCGGATATCGCCGCGGTGATGGGGCTCGACATCTGCTACCGCGATCCGGCGGTCGGCGCCTACGGCCTGGAGAACGTGCTGTATCCGGTGGATACGACGCTGCTCGAGATCGTAGCCCCGACGCGTCCGGGCACGGCGGCCGGCCGCTTCCTCGACAAGATCAAGGGTCACGGCGGCTACATGGTGATCTTCACGGCGAGCGACGTGGAGCGGCGCAGGGAGCATGCGAAGGCGATCGGCATCCGCGTTGCGCATGTCATCGACAAGCCGGCGTTCTACGGCATCCAGTTGCATCCGGCCGATTGCCGTGCGGCGTTCGTCGACTTCAACCGCACGCAGGATAGCGACGGTATTCTTGGTCCCTACACCGTCGCCGGGCCTGACTGGCAGAAGCATATCCGCAAGGACACGACGCAGGCGCTGGTCGGCCTTGAGGTCGAGAGCCCCGACCCCGCGAGTCTTGCAGCGCATTGGGCGAAGATCATCGAGGTGCCGGTGTCGACGAACGCAAGCGGTGAGCCGGAGCTGACGTTCGTCAATTGCACCTTCCGCTTCGTCAAAGGACCCGCAGAAGTGCTCGGCGGCCTTGTGTTCAAGGTGAACGACGTCGCTAAGGTGAAGGCCGCGGCGAGCGCCAAGGGCTACAAGGTGGACGGCGACTCGTTCCACATGTGCGGCGTGAATTTTCGCTTGGTGGCGTAGCGTCGCTGTTTGCCGGGCTTTACTCGGCAATCCCGTAGCAGAGCACGGCGTCCTAAACGAGATGGCCGGGACAAAGCCCGGCCATGACAGCAATTCGGTGCTGGTGAGTGAGGAAGTCTACCGCCCCTTCCAGTTGGCGACGCGGCGTTCGGTGGTGGCCTTGACGCCTTCCTTGAAGTCTTCGGTTCCGCGCAGCCAGTTCTGCTCTTTCAGCTCGTGGTCGGTGGCGGCCTTGACGCGGTCGGCGAGGGTGCCGCGCATGGTCTTGCGGGTCGAGATGATGGCGAGCGGTGCGCTTTCGGCGATCTCGGCGGCGAGTTTCGTCGCCTCCGCGCGCACCTGATCCTGCGGCACGCAGACATTGGCGAGGCCGATACGCGTTGCTTCCTCACCACCGATGCGGCGGCCGGTGTAGAACAAGAGCTCTGCCTGGTTCTTGCCGACGAGCTCGGTCAACAGAACCGTCAGGCCAAAACCCGGATGGAAGCCGAGGCGGGTAAAATTCGCCGCAAAGCGTGCTTCGGGGCAGGTGACGCGGAAGTCGGCCGCGCAGGCAACGCCGAGGCCGCCGCCGATGGCGGCGCCATGCACGGCCGCGACGATCGGCTTCTTGGTGCGAAGCAGGCGCACTGCTTCCTGATAGAGGTGGTTGGTCGGTGAGCCGCCGACCTTGGTCGGCTCTTCATTCTGCCGCTTCGGATCGTTGAAGTTCGCGCCGGCGCAGAACGATTTGCCCTGGGCACACAGCACCACCGCGCGGACGCTGTCGTCCTTGTCGAACTCCTCCATGGCGGTCGCGATCTGCTGGATCAGCTCCATGTCGAAGAAGTTGTGCGGCGGTCGGCGGATTTCGATGGTGCCGACGAAATTCGCGGCCTTGTCGACGCCGATGTCCTGATACGTTGTCATGCGCAATCCTCTTCTGGTTCTTTTCCGTTGATGACCCGAGCCCGACCTACCGAAGTCCGAGCCCACGGGCGATGACGCCACGCAGAACCTCGGTCGTGCCGCCCTGAATGGTGAGCTTCGGCGCCACCTTGGTCGCATAGGCAAGTTGCTTCTTCAGCGGCATCTGGTTGCCGGGCTCCTGATCGATGAAGGCGGCGAGCGTGCGCACGTTCGAGGGCAGCTCCTGCTCCCAGATCGTGCCCATGTCCTTGACGATCGACGCTTCGACCACCGGCTCCTTGCCAGCCTCCAGCATGCCTGCAACCGACACCGACATGCGCCGCAGCGTATGCAGCTGCGCGACGAGACGGCCGACGCCTTCGGCCGAGCGCGTGTCGGGCTTGTTGCCCATCGCACGCACCAGCTCGGTCAGCACATAGTAGGTTTCGAGGAAGCGCTCGGGACCGGAACGCTCATAGGCGAGCTCGGTGGTCGCCTGCTTCCAGGCGCCGTCGATTTCGCCGAGCACATGGTCATCCGGGATGAACGCATCCTGGAACACCACCTCGTTGAACTCGCGCATCCCGCTCATCTGCTGGATCTGATTGCAGGAGATACCCTTGGTCTTCATGTTGACGAGGAACGACGTCAGGCCGTGACGGCGATTTTCCTTGGTCGGCGCCGACGTGCGGAACAAGCCGATCATGTAGTCGGACTTGTGGGCGTTCGAGGTCCAGATCTTGGTGCCGTTGATCAGGTACCCGCCGTCGGTCTTGGTCGCCTTGGTCTTGGCGGCGAACAGGTCGGAGCCCGAACCGGGCTCGCTCATGCCGATGCAGAACTGAACCTCACCCTTGACGATGCGCGGGAGGATATCGGCTTTGATCTTCTCCGAGCCGTATTTGATGATCGTCGGCCCGCTTTGCCGGTCGGCGGTGAAGTAGACGCCGGTCGGCGCGTTGGCGACGCGGAATTCCTCCGTCAGCACGTAACGTTCGAGGAAGCTGCGCTCGCGCCCGCCATACTTCTTCGGCCAGGTCATGCCGATCCAGCCCTTGGCCGCAACGCGTTTGGCGAATTCGCGGCCGTCGGCGGATTCGCCTCGGCGCGGGTTGCTCGGATCGAACGTGCCCTTGGCGATCTCCTCGGCAAGGAAGGCGCGGGCCTCGCGGCGCAGCGCCTGGCAGGTTTCCGGCAGGCGGATCGGATCGAATGTAAGGGCGGTGGACATGCGAGATCGTCCCTGAAGAATCGAAAAGCTAGAGCGTCAGCGCGAGGCGACGAGCGGCCAGAGATCGTCGGCGCCGTGCTTGGCAACCATGTTGCCGAGCTCGACCGCCCAATGGCTCTCGTTGCCGAAATCGTCGCGCCAGCCGAGCGTGCGCAGGCTGAACCTGTGCAGCACATATTCCTTGGTGAAGCCGATTGCGCCATGCACCTGGTGGGCGATCGCCGAGCCGGTGCCGGCCGCCTCCGCGCAGCGGATCTTTGCGGCGGTGGCCTCGAGGAACGTGGTTTCGGCGCCCCATGGCGTGCCGGTCGAGATGGTGTCTGCGGCCGAGCCCGCCGCAGCAACAGCCGCGGCGGTCTCGCCGGCGAGTTTTGCGAGGTTGTGCTGCACCGCCTGGAACTTCGAGATCTTTTTCTCGAACGCCACGCGCTCCTGCGAATAATTCACGCTGCGCGTCAGCATGTACTGCAGCGCGCCCGAAATCTGCAGCGAGCGTGCGACGCAGCCCATCAGCATCAGCGAGGTCTGGTCGAAACCCTTTTGCGCAGCGCCGGTCTTGAGCGGCACCGTCTTGTCGAAGATGAGATTGTCGGCGGGCTCACCCGCGAGGTTCTCGTCCTCCTCGCGCCGGCAGTCTTTCGCGGCGACGAGTGCGATGGTGGCGCCCTTCGGTCCTTGCGCCAGCACCGCAAAATGCTGCGCCTCGCGCGCGAACGGGACGTTGCGTGCGACGCCGCTCAGGGAGCCGTCCGCATTCAGGGTGATCTTGTCCTTCGGCTGCACCGGCGCGACCGTCATCGCGCCGTCGGGTGAAACGATTCCACCCTGAGACAACAGCCAGCCCGCGAGCATCGTTTCGGCAAACGGCACGGGAACCGCGAACCGGCCCGCCGCGCTCAGCAGCTCGAAGCCGTCGGCGAGGCTCGCACCCGATCCGCCATGCTCCTCGGACACCCACGCCAGCGTCAGGCCGTTCTCGGCCAGCGCCTTCCACAGATTGTCTTTCCAGGTGTCGTCTTTTGCGCCGTTGACGGTCTGCGGGTCGCAAAGGTCCGCGAAAATCCGTTCCGCGGTCTCGACGACGATATTGCTACTCTCGCCCACAGCGTTCCTCTTCTGATCGCTCAGCTTTTGGTTGGCGGGATGATGGTCAAAAACGCCGGCCCAAGGCAAGCGCCATTGTTGGACGGGCGACCGGCGTCATTTGCAGTGCAAATGAAAACGGCCCCGTCGCCGGGGCCGTTCCAGTATTTGAAAACGAGATGCGAAGATGCGTGCCGCGCTTCCTGTTCACCTCTCCCGTAGGGAGAGGTCGGATTGCGTTAGCAATCCGGGTGAGGGGTTACGACCTATCGAGAGTCTGGTGCCCCTCACCCCAACCCTCTCCCATAGGCGAGCGAAGCGACGCCGTTCTTCGAACGGCTACGGGGAGAGGGGGCGCGCTGCCGTTGCGGCAACGCTGAGGCTCAGTCGAGGTCTTTGCTGTCCATGCCGCCGTTGCGGCGGGCTTCGTGCGACATCTTCTTCAGGATCGGACCGAGCTCGACCGGGTCGGCGAGCGGCGTGCGCTGCGGGCCGCGGTGCCAGCCTTCCATCACCGAGAACACACCGTTGCCGATGTAGAAGACGCGCGCGGTGATGTCTTCGGAGTCTTCGCTGGCCAGATAAGTGATCACCGGTGCGATCCACTTCGGATCGCCGGCGGCCTTCTGTTCCTCGGTGCGCTCACGCAGGCCTTCGGTCATGCGCGTCACGGCGCTCGGCGAGATCGCATTCACCGTCACGCCGATGCGGCGCAGTTCTCGCGCGGCGATGATCGAGAATGCGGCGATGCCGGCCTTGGCCGCGCCGTAGTTGGTCTGGCCCATGTTGCCGAACAGGCCGGAGGTCGACGAGGTGTTGATGATGCGGCCGTTCACCGGCTTGCCGGTTTCCTTGTTCTTGGCGCGCCAGTAGTCGACGGCGTGACGCGAGGGGCAGAAGGTGCCTTTCAGGTGCACCTTGATCACGTCGTCCCACTCCTGCTCGGTCATGTTGGCGAGCATGCGGTCGCGCAGGATGCCGGCGTTGTTCACCAGCACGTCGAGCTTGCCGTAGGTCTTGACGGCCTGGTCGATCATGTTCTTGGCGCCGTCCCAGCTCGACACGTCGTCGCCGTTCGCGACCGCCTCGCCGCCGGCCTTCTTGATGACGTCGACCACTTCGTTGGCCGGCCCCGCGTCCGCGCCGCTGCCGTCGACCTTCGCACCAAGGTCGTTGACGATCACCTTCGCGCCGTGCGCGGCCAGCATGATCGCGTGCTCGCGGCCGACGCCGCGGCCTGCGCCGGTCACGATTGCAACTCTTCCCTCACACAAACGGGCCATCTCGTCTCATCCCTTGATTGAGCTTTTCACAGTTCGAAACTTCGCGAACCTGTCATAGGCGCAATATCCGCCAAGGCGTCAACCGCCTTGCGCTCATGGGGCGTCTGCGCTGCGGTCATTGAGGGCTGTTCGGCTGGTCGCATCGCATCCGTGCTGCTACGGTCGCCCCCGCGACGATCGCAAGCCGGCCTCAACATGCGGCGTAAGTGGGAGAAACAGATGTCTTTTAAGGGTTTGTGCGTTCTGGTGACCGGCTCGGCGTCGGGCCTTGGCGCGGCGACCGCGCGGCAGATCGCGCGCGACGGCGCGCGCCTCATGGTCAACTATTCGTCCAGCAAGAAGGAGGCGGAGGAGACCGCTGAGCTCTGCCGCAAGGCCGGCGCGGCCGAAGTGCTGGTCGTGCAGGGCGACGTGTCGAAAGACGAGGACTGCAAGAAGCTCGCGGCCGCGGCGGCGCCGTGGGGCCGTCTCGATGCGCTGGTCAACAACGCCGGCACCACCAAACACGTCCCCAACCACAGCCTGATGGACGAACTGTCCGCCGAGGATTTCCAGCGCATCTACGCGGTCAACGTGGTCGGCACGTTCCAGATGATCCGCGCCGCGCGGGCGCTGCTGGAAGCAGGTGCTGCGGCCAGAGGGCACAACTCGGCGGTGGTGAATATCGCGTCGGTTGCCGGCATCAATGGCGGCGGCTCGTCGGTCGCCTATGCGGCGAGCAAGGGCGCGCTGATCACCATGACGAAGTCGCTCGGCCGCGCGCTGGCGCCGGCCATTCGCGTCAACGCCGTGTGCCCAGGCTACATCGACACGCCGTGGTTCTCGAAGGGCCGCGGCCAGGAAGCCGCCGACAAGCTGCGCGAGCAGGTGAAGGGCCGCGTGCCGCTGAAGATCGCCTCGAAGCCGGAAGACATCGCCGAGATCGTCTCGTTCCTCGCCAGCCCCGTGTCCGGCAACATGACCGGCGAAGCGGTGCGCATGGACGCGGGCATGCATCTGGGTGGGAGTTAGGCGCCAGCTACCCGATCACCACCAGCGGCTGGCCCTGGTCGACGGAGTCGCCTGACTCCACCAGGATCCTCGTCACCGTGCCGGCCTTCGGCGCGGTGATCGGATTGAAGGTCTTCATCGCCTCGATCAGCAGCAGCGTCTGCCCGGCCTCGACCCTGGTGCCGACGCCGACGAAGGCCGGTGCGTTCGGCTCCGGTGTCAGATACGCAACGCCGACCATCGGGCTGAGCACTGTGCCGGGATCGACCGCGGGCGCGATCGCCGGCGTGGCGGCGTTGGCAACGGCGGCTTGCGGCGCTGCGTGCGGGACGACCACCTGCTGCATCGGCGCCTGCGCATAGCCCCGCACGACGCGGATGCGGCGGTCCTTCTCGGCCAGTTCGATCTCGGTGAGACCGGTTTCGGCCATCAGCTTTGCGAGCATCCGGATTGCGCCGGGCTCGAATGGAATGGGGGCCATCTCTCGGGTTTTTTGTTCGGGTTGATTATCGATTGCGCGTCTCAGGGCCGCATGGTGAACGCCGAAGGTCCCGCCTGGCGCAAGGGCGCGGCGAGATTGGCGAACTCGCAGATCAGCGGCCGGGTGTCGCGCGGATCGATGATCTCCTCCACCAGAAATGCCTCGGCGGTGCGGAAGGGCGAGCGCAGCCGCTCGAGCCGCGCTTCGATCTCTGCGAGCTTTGCCACCGGATCGTCCGACGCATCGATCTCGGCTCGATAAGCCGCCTCGACGCCACCCTCCAGCGGCAGCGAGCCCCAGTTGCCGGACGGCCAGGAGTAGCGGAACGACGGATGCGTGTGCGGCAGATGCGCGCCGCCGCCGACGCCGAACACGTTGCGGACGATGATCGAGCACCACGGCACGGTGCTTTGATGGATCGCTGAGACCGCCTGCACGGCGAAGCGCATGGTGCCGGTGGATTCAGCCTGCAGGCCGACGGCAAAGCCGAAGCAGTCGACGAGATGCACAACCGGCAGGTGGAATGTCTGGCAGGTGTCGACGAATTTCGTGATCTTGCGCGAGGCCGCCGCATTCCACGCACCGCCCTCATGCAATGGATCGCCGGCAAGGATGCCGACCGGCCAGCCGTCGAGCCGCGCGAAGCCAGTGATGATGGCGCGGCCAAAGCCGCGCGCGATCTCGAAGAACGAGCCCTGGTCGACCACGGCGTCGATGATCCGCCGCATCTGGTAGGCCTTCTTGCGGTCACGCGGCACGATGCTGAGCAGGCTGTCCTCACGCCGGTTCGGGTCGTCCCAGTTTTCCGCACGCGGCGGCAAATCCCAGATCGACGACGGCAGGTAGGACAGGAATTTTCGCGTACGCGCGAAAGCCTCTTCTTCGGTGTCGACGGCGTCATCGACAGTGCCGGCGGCGATCTGCACCTTGTGGCCGCCGAGCTCCTGCTTGGTGCGCTTTTCGCCGAGCCGGTCGACCACCGGAGGTCCGGCGACGAACACCGCGGAGGTGTCTTTCACCATCAGCGAGTAGTGACTGGCCGAGAGGCGCGCGGCGCCGAGCCCCGCCACCGAGCCGAGGCCCATCGCAACGACAGGCACCAGCCCCATGTTGATCGCGCAAAGATGCAAACCGGAGGACACCGCGATGCCGCCGGGCAGGTTGGCGTATCCCTTCGTCTCGATCGTCTTGACGGAGCCGCCGCCGCCCGAGCCTTCGATGATCCGAATGATCGGCATGCGGAATTCGGCCGCCATCTGTTCCGGCATCTGGTATTTCGCGCGGATCGACGCATCGGCCGAACCGCCGCGCACCGTAAAATCGTCGCCGAAGATGATCACGGGCCGGCCGTCGATGCGGCCACGGCCGAACACGCCGTTGCCCGGGACGAAGTCGGTCATGTTGCCGTCTTTGTCGTATTTCGCCTTGCCGGCGACGCTGCCGAGCTCGTGGAAGGAGCCGGGATCCAGCGTCTTGTCGATACGCTCGCGGACGGTGAGCCGGCCGCCGGCATGCTGGCGATCGACACGCTCCTGGCCGCCCATCTGCTGGGCGATGCGCTTGCGTTCCGCAAGCTCGTCCAGTTCCTTCTGCCAGCCAACCTCTTCGGCCGGCGGAGTCACGGGGCGGTTCATCGTCGTCTCCCAGATCGCGTTCCGAATTTCAGAACCGGACACGCTTCGGCCAATGTGCGGCGCGTTATATCCTGCGCATGATCTTGTCCGAAAACCGCTTCACACCCCCGATCACGTCGAAGGCAAGCTTTTCGGGATCATGCGCCGTTTGCCGGGCAGTTTCACATCTTTGCGCGAGAAGTCCATGCACCATCAGCGCTTTCGCGGTCCGCTCCGTGCATATGGTGTATACCGGAGCGGCAGGCTTGCATCGTGACAGCATCGGCTCGTTCCGCTAGCGATAGGCGCGAAACAAAAAGCCGCTTTAAGGAGAATGCATCCATGGCCGGACCGCTCGCAGGCATCAAGGTGATCGAGGTCGGACAGGCCTATGCGGGCCCGCTCGCCGGCGCGATCCTGGCCGACATGGGCGCCGACGTGATCAAGGTCGAGAAGCCGGACGGTGGCGACGACGCGCGGATGTGGGGACCTCCATTCGTCGACGAGTCCTCGATGATGTTTCATGCCAACAACCGCAACAAGCGTTCGGTGACCGTCGACATCAAGAGTGCCGCCGACGTCGAGAAGCTGAAGCTGCTCACGCGCGACGCCGATATTCTGATTCAGAACCTGCGCCCGGGCGTGGTCGAGCAGATGGGCATCGGACCCGCGGCGATGCAGGCGGTCAATCCGCGGCTGATCTATTGCTCGATCGGGGCGTTCGGCAACAAGGGGCCGATGCGCGATGCGCCGGGCTTCGATCCGCTCGCGCAGGCCTACGGTGCGGTGATGACGCTGACCGGCCGGCCTGAAGATCCGCCGACCTTCTGCGCGCCCGCGATCAACGATGCCGCCACCGGCATGTGGTCGGTGATCGGCATCCTGGCGGCGCTGCAGGAGCGCCACCGCACCGGCAAGGGCTGCGTGATCGACACGTCGTTGTTCGAATCCGCCGTGAGCTGGGTGTCGGGAGCGCTGAACAATTATCACATCAGCGGCAAGGCGCCCGAGCGCTTCGGCGGCGCGAGCGCGACGCTGGTGCCGTACCAGACCTTCGACACCGCCGATCACCCGATCTGCATCGCCGCTGGCAACAACCGTCTGTTCGACAAGTGCGCGAAAGTGATGGGCCATCCGGAATGGTCCACCGACCCGCGCTTCAAGACCGGGCCGGACCGCAACGCGCATCGCGCCGAACTCATTGCACTGATCGAGCCGGTGCTGCGCACGAAGTCACGCGACCACTGGCTCAAGGAATTCGGCAAGGTTGGCGTGCCGAACAGCCCGGTGAACAGCATTCCGGACCTGTCGCAATCCGAGCAGCTCAAGGCGATGGATATCCTGCGCACGCTGCCCGGCTGCAACGCGAAGATCGTCGGCCTGCCGATCCAGTTCAACGGCGAGCGGCCGCACCCCTATCGCGACTCACCGAAGGTCGGCGAGCACAACGATGAGGTTTTTGGCGCGCTGAAAGCGGACGCTGCGGAATAGGGACTGGTCCGGCTCGCGGCACGGCGTCGTATGTTGACACACGGCGCGCCGCCGCCATCATGGACCAAAAGAGGAAACGCGCATGGCGAGCCTGGACGACTGCTACAACATCTTTGATCTGCGCGAGGCGGCAAAGAAGCGCCTGCCGCGCGGTGTGTTCGAATTCTTCGATCGCGGCACCGAGGATGAGATCGCGCTCGTCAACAACCGCGCCGGGTTCGAGAAACTTAAGCTCAAGCACCGCGCGCTGATCGACATGACCCACAGGAGCATGGCGACGACACTGTTCGGCAAGCCGATCAGCATGCCGATGGCGATTGCGCCGACCGGCGTTGCCGGCATGTGCTGGTATCACGGCGAGCTGGAGCTCGCGAAAGCGGCGGCCGCAGCAAAGATTCCATTCACGCTGGCCACCGGCGCGATGACGCCGATGGAGGAGATCGCCGAGAAGGCCGCGGGCCGGCTGTGGATGCAGCTCTATGTCTGGGAAAAGCGCGAGCTGTCGTACGAGTTGATCAACCGTGCCAAGAACTGCGGCTTCGAGGCGCTGATCGTCACCGTCGATACGGCGGTTTCGCCCAACCGCGAGTACAACGCCAAGAACGGTTTTCATCAGCCGTTCCGGATGACGACCAAGGCGACGCTCGACATGCTGTCGCGGCCGCGCTGGATGGCGACGGTGCTGGCGCGCTACGCGATGAAGGGCGGCCTGCCGAAGTACGAGAATTATCCGAAGCACTTGCAGCATTCGATTCGCAGCGATCCGAATGTGGAAGCGGTGATGCGGCGCGACAGCCTGTCGTGGGAGGACATCAAGATCTTCCGCAAGATGTGGCCCGGCATCCTGATGGTGAAGGGCATCAACCGCCCCGACGATGCGGTGAAGGCCGCCGAGTATGGCTGTGACGGCATCATTGTCTCCAACCATGGCGGGCGGAACATGGACAGCGCGGTTTCGTCCATCGACGCGTTGCCGGACATCGCCGAAGCCGTCGGCGAGAAGGCGACCGTGCTGCTCGATAGCGGCGTGCGTCGCGGCTCCGACATCGCCAAGGCGCTGGCGCTCGGCGCCAAGGCGGTGCTCACCGGCCGTGCGACGCTCTACGGCACGTCGGTCGCGGGGCAAGCGGGTGCGGCGAAGGCGATCAGCGTGATCAAGAAGGAGCTCGACACGACGATGGTCTATGTCGGCGCCAAGACCGTCGAGGAGCTTACGCCGGACATTCTGTTCGGGCCGCGGGTGAATTCAGCCTCGGGGTTTGTGGGGTAGGAAAGCAGTATCTCCGTCGTCATGCCCGCGAGAGCGGGCATTGCCGTAGCGCCAGCGATAGAGCTTCAGATGCTCTGGGATGACTGGGCGACCTTGGGTTGCTGGCTCGAGGATTCAAAACAACGCTAAGTGATTGATTTCATGGGTCGTTGACGGCGGCTTGGAACTCGCAAGTGCATCTACGAACCGCCCAGTCGGGGGCGGTTTCTTTTCGCGCTTTGGTGGGCGCCATACCAACATTTAGTAAATATGGCTTGCTGCCTGCTTAAATGATGTTTATGGTGGTTTCGTAAATCTGAGAGATAATTTCCTAAATCAGGTCAGCGGAGAAATCACGATGAGCGCTGCTGACTACGTCGAAGTGGCTTTAACCGCTCTCGGTTGCAGCCAGAAAGAGCTCGCCGAGCGACTCGGCGTATCGCCAACCCAGATCAGCAAGTGGAAGAAGAACGAATACATGTCCTCTGACATGGAGGACCGGATCAAAGCGATAACGAAGATCGGCGACGTGGATCCTGCGGTTGTTCTCTGGGCCGGATCGCCGAAGAGCGCCAAGCAATGGCAGAAGCTGTTTCACGAATTGGCTGAGATGGCCGACGAGGCCGGAGAAGCCGGCTACCCCACCGAACCCCTTCAGGACCCGATAGGTCTTTTGAGCGTGCAAACTGTGATGACGCTCAACGATATGGGTGTCGCACCGCCAAAGGTGTTTCCAAAGGAATTGCAGAATCTCCTCGGGGATCAAGACAATGCGGACTGGGACATCGTGAATGAAAATCCGTACGCCGGGTTGGTGCAGCGAATCTACCGGTCGTTCACGGACGTTTATGGCTTCTACCTCGCTTATGTCAGTGACCTGATCGACGACGATGCCTTGGACCTGCTTGGCACCGAGGCCGACAATATCGAACCCTGTCTCATGAACCTCGCAGCCGCCAAGCTCGAAAATGTAGACTTGGGCTTTGCGCCGAAATTCCGGAAGTTTCGCTACGAGGTTCAAAAGGACTACAAGGAGTGGATCACCTTCGTAAAAGACAGAGCCTTTCGTGCAGGCGCTCCGCTAAGAGCGGAGTTATTGGACTTAGTTCACAGCTCTCACGACGCACTCGGGCACGAGGCCGAGGCGGAGGCCCTAGGGTTTAATGACTCGCGACTACATCCCGACATCTACATGAACGAGTTGCTGGTAGGGATGCGAACGATCCATCAGGTTCTGCCAGCGATTATGAAAAAGCTCGGCATTTTCGACGAGTTCAAGTTGAACACGTCCGCGCTCCAAAACGATGCATCTGGTCCGGCCACGGACGACGATGAAGAAGGTGCCGAAGCAGCTATGGCATCCGATGATGAAGATCACACCGAAGATGCCAACGGTCTAAATGACGAAGATCAATGAGGGGCCTGACACAAGCCATTGCAACGTCGCGTGTTTTCTTAGGTGAGAAGTTATCCCCAGACGGACCGGTTCAACGGTCTTTTCTGGTTCCCAATCTGCAGTTGTGCCACGCTTCGCATGCATCACAGGTTAGAAGGGGTAGGCAGATGGCGATGGAGCTCCCGCTCCCTCCGTTCGAACTGGAATATCAAGGCGGGGATGCAGATAAGCATACAGCCGACGCGCTTTATATTGGCCAGTCTCTCCAAGGAACGGCGAGACTCTACAATTCAATTGCCGGTTGGCACTTCCATGGCAAAATTCTGACATCTTCACTGCAGGACATACGTGTCCACGTCGGCCCTGTTCAGCAAGGATCGCTCTTCTACCTGGTCTATCTGATGATGGTGCATGGCAAGTTGGCTCTGTACCCGGAGCTTTTTTCCGAACTAGGGAAGCTAGTGATCCCGCCGATGATAAAGGCGTTAATTGCTCGGCGCTCAGGACAAAATAAGATCGTCGAGAAGCAAGTAGACGCAATGCTCGAAATGTTTCGTCGTCATGATGACTTCGCGCGCCAAGTTCACAGCGATCATGTTAGGACCGAGAGCAGGCTCCTGCAGTTAGTTGAACAACTTGCAGAAGTTAATCGAAGGCCGTTGTCAGATATGACTGCCCCAATAGGTCGAACGGTGAAGCAGATCGAGCATTTCAAGAATTCAACAGAGTCGGTGATTGTGGACGAGGCGACCGCTGAAGCGCTCAGAACGCCGGAGGGGGCAGTAGTGGGCGAGCTTGAGACCTATTCCGGCACGCTTAAGGCAGTTGATACAACCACAGGCGCCTGCAAATTCTTGATGGATGAGTCAGCAAAACCGATCCGCGCCAAAATTACAGATCCCGCTCTGTCACAACCAGAGAATGTTTATACTCACGCGCTCGATACCCAGAGGCACGTTACAATTACTGCAAAGCTTGTTTCGAAGAATGGGAAGGTTTCGACCTTGTACGTAAGCGATGCAAAGCCGAACTAAGTGGAGCATATTGCGAAGACCGAACAGGATCCAGATATATCAGAAGAGTTGCGCGACCTGCTCGCAGACGAATCGAGAAAGTTCGACCTCGGGCAACTTGATGAGAATTTGCGGCGGCTTGCCGTCGCTCAAAAACGAGTTGGAGTTCAGGCAATACTCACCAACTCATGCCGAATGGCGACGTATTGATCTCTGTAATTCATGGTCCAGACGGGGAAGCAGCGTCCCATACGCGTACATCGACCGGTCGACGGGCGAAATTAAGCGCGTCATCAAGGGCTGAAGCAAGCCGGCAGTCGGGACGGCGTGGGGTCCGCCAGACAATCTGGAACGAACTGCTTTACGAACTTGCTTGGCTAACTCTTCCCCGCATACGTCGGCTTCGCGATCCCAAAATCGCCGATCAACGCGCATTGCGACGTAAAGCCGTGCGCCTCGTTCCAGTCGTGCACGTAAAATCCCGGCGGCTCGTCGACCAGTGAGATCGACGCGTCCTCGCGTCGGTCCATCAGGAACTGGTAGGCCGTGCTCGGTGCGGCGATGGCGACGGCGTTGCCGATCCGCGCCTGCAGCGTGCAATGCACATGGCCGGCGACGATCAGAGAGACGTTCGGATAACGCGCCACCAGGGCGGCGAACTTGTCGGCGTTGCGGAACGGCCGTGCATCGCTGAACGGGCGTCCGATCCGGAAGGCCGGATGATGCATCGCGATCATGGTCGGGCGTGAGCCGCCGGTCTTGAGCTGGGCTTCGAGCCACGCCAGCCGCTCTGCGCACAGCTCGCCGGGGATCTCGTTTGGAATCTTCGTGTCGAGGCAAATGATGCGTGCGGGAAAGTCGTCGACGACAAAGTGCAGGAAGCCTGACTTCGGCATCCACGTCGTATCGGCATAAGCCGCACGCAGCGGCTCGGTCTCGTCGTGGTTGCCTTGGAGCACGCGATAGGGCAGGCCGGTCGCTTCCAGCATCGCCCGGACGTCGCGGTTGACGCTGACGTCGCCGTGATGGGTGACGTCGCCGGTGTGCAGGATGAAATCGACCCGCGGCACCATCGCGGCGATCTGGTCGAGCGTGCGCTTCAGCGAGGCGCGTGCATCGTATCGGCCATGGGCGATCACGCCCGGAGCCTCGATATGGCTGTCGGTAACCTGGGCAATCAGCATGGATGCGGCCGGTCTTGCCTCAGACCTTGTTGCCCGGATCGGAGATCGTCCCGCGCGCGACCAGCCGGTTCCAGATGAACAGCACCACGAGCGCCCCGATCGTCGCGGTGATGAAGCCTGCACCCTGGCTGGATCCGTACCAGCCGATCGCCTGGCCAATGAAGGTCGCCAGGAACGCGCCGGCGATGCCGAGCACGATGGTGAGGATGAAGCCCTTCGGATCGTTGGGGCCGGGCGATAGCCATCGCGCGATCATGCCGGCGACAAAACCGACGATGATGATCCACAAAATCCCGCCCATGGCCCGGCTCCTCTACGTTGCTGTCGAGTGCTTTTCTTTCTGCGCCGTCAGAGCAGACGGCGCAGTTCGTCGGCGGACGGCATGCGTCCATCCGGCGTCAACTGATCGATCATGCCAGGCAGATACTGACTGAGGCCCTCCAGCAGTTCCTGCTTCGAGAGACCGCTCTGGTCCATCATGGTGCGGATCTGATCGCCGCCGAGCGCGCCGGCGAGATCGTTCGGAGAGATCTCCTTGTTCGGGCCCTTGCTCACCCAGGAGTCGGCGGTTTCCTTCTGCCCGCCATCCTGCAGTTGCTTGAGCAGGTCGTTGAGGCCGCCGCCGAGGATGCTGCCGGCTGCGCCGCCCGCGAGCGCGCCGCCGAGGCCGCCCTTCAGCAAGTCGCCAAGTCCACCGCCGCCGCTACCGGCGCTGCCACCGCCCAGCACGCTGCCGAGAATGTCGCCGAGACCGCCGCCGCCACCGCCCGGCAGCGAAGCCTGGTCCAGGTTGGCGTTGCCGCCGGTGGGTGCCGTTTGCGGCTGCCCGCCCGTCATGTGCTTCATCGCCTTGTAGGCGAGCAGGGCGAGGATCGCCATGGTGATCGGCGACATGCCGCCCTTGTCGGAGCCTTCGGAAGGTGCGCTCGGTCCGCGCGGCCCGTTCTGCATGCCGTTGAGAATGTCGAGCAAGCCCATGGTCAGTCTCCCGTCGTCGTTCTGTAACCCGGCCCGAAAACAAACTAGTGCCGCCATATGACGGTTACAAGGCGCGGGTTTTTACGGAGGGTCGCCTACGGTCAATCCGCGCGGATATTCGCCTCCTTGGCGACCTTGTCCCAGCGCTTCATCTCGGTCTCGATCAACTCACGGAAGGCTTGCGCCGACATGGCTTGGGCCTCAGCGCCTTCGCCTTCGAGGAAGCGTTTCATCTCGTCGCTGCCGAGCGCCTTGTTGATCTCGGCATTGAGCTTGCCGACGATAGCGGCCGGCGTGCCGGCCGGCGCAACGATCCCCCACCAGGACGAGGCCTCGTAGCCTTTCAGGCCGATCTCATCGAGGGTCGGCACATCGGGCAGGCTCGGTGACCTTTTTGATCCCGTCACTGCCAGCGGCCTGGCCTGGCCGGTTTTCGCGATCTGCAGGATCTGCGGCATGCTGGAGATGTACAGGTCGACATGGCCGCCGACGAGGTCGTTGACCGCCAGCGAGCCGCCCTTGTACGGCACATGCACGATTTTTACGCCCGCGGCTGAGGCGAATAATTCAGCGGCGATCTGGTTGATGCTGCCGGGGCCGGCCGAGGCGTAGTTGATCGAGCCTGGCTTCCCCTTCGCCAGCGTGATCAGCTCCTGCACCGACTTCACCGGTAGCTTGTTCGCCGACGCCATCAGCAGCGGCGAAGAGGCGACGAAGGCGACCGGCTCGAATGCCTTCAGCGTGTCGAACGGCATGTTCGCCTTCACCGCCGGATTGATCGTGTAGGTCGACGACACCAGCAGCAGCGTGTGCCCATCGGGTGCGGAGCCCGCCACGAATGACGCGCCGATGACGCCGCCGGCGCCGGCGCGGTTGTCGACGATGACGGTTTGTCCCCACGCCTCGCCGAGCTTCTTGCCGATCGCCCGCGCCACGATGTCGTTCGAGCCGCCCGCGGCAAACGGCACCACCAGGGTGATCGTCTTCGACGGATATTGCGCTTGGGCGCTTGTTGCGGCGCCCAAGAGGAGGATCGCCGCAAGTGCGGGCAGCCATTTTTTCATCGGTGTTTTCCTTGATGCCCGGCTATCATCGGCGCGATGGCAGCTTCGATCAAGCCTCGGAGGGCAGCCGTGGGTGACGTAGCGAATGGATCGTTCCTTGTGGCGGGCGCCGGCAGTATCGGCTGCTTCGTGGGCGGCTTGCTGGCCGATGCCGGGCGCGATGTCACGCTGCTCGCGCGGCCGCGCGTGATCGCCGACGTCGCAGCGCATGGCTTGCATCTGACCAGCATCGAGGGGCTCGACCGCCGCGTGCCGGCCGCAGCCATCCGCGCGACCGAAGACCCGTCCGTGCTGGCGCATGCAGCCTTCATCCTTGTCGGTGTCAAAAGCACGGACACGGCCGAGATGGCGGACCTGATCGCACGACACGCGCCGCAGGCCACGACCGTCATCAGCCTGCAGAACGGCGTCGACAATGTGCCGCTGCTGCGCGAGCGCCTGCCGCATCACAAGGTGCTGGCGGGCATGGTCGCGTTCAACGTCGTGGCGATGGGGCAGGGGCGTTTTCATCGCGCGACCTCCGGCGAGATCGTGCTGGAGCAGGACGCCGCGGACACCGCGGCCAAGCTCACCGTGCCGGGGCTTGCGATCAGGTCCAGCGCCAACATGCCGGGCGTGCAGTGGGGAAAACTTCTCCTCAATTTGAACAATGCCATAAATGCGCTGTCCGACCTGCCGCTGCGCGAAGAGCTCTCGCAGCGGGCGTGGCGAAGGATCCTGGCCGATCAGATCGCCGAGGCGCTGCAGGCGACCCGAGCGGCGGGCATCGCGCCGGAGACCACGCCGCTGCCGGCCTCCCTGCTGCCGTTTGTCCTGCGCCTGCCGGATGCGGTCTTTCGCGTGCTGGCAGCGCGGATGCTGCAGATCGATCCGCAGGCGCGCTCCTCGATGTGGGAGGATCTCAAGCTGCGACGGCGGACTGAGATCGACCACTTGCAGGGGGCGATCGTCAGGCTTGCGATGCAGCATGGGCAGCGGGCGCAACTGTCCGGGCGCATCGCCGGTTTGGTCAGGTCCGCGGAGGCGGCAAAGCAGGGCTCGCCGCGGTTGCAGCCAGCGCAAATCGCATCGGATCGATAGCCTGTGAGCAGTTGCACAATGGCCGCTTTCCGGCTCTATCGCGACCGAGTCTCCAACGAAGCCATAGGGACCAAAGGGCACTAGCGGTCTCATGGCTCTGTCGGCAAAGCTTGGTCGGCAAATTTCAGCATGATAACTTCACGCGAAATTGCGGCTGTCGTACAGCCGTCGTTGACGTGCTGAAAACGTCGGGGCGAGGCGGTGGATTTTGGGGACTCCCGCCAGCGAGGGTGACATGCAGGCATTGATGATTCCGTTCACGCCGCGCTACTTCGTCCTGACCGCGTGTGCGCTCCTGACCGTAGTGCTGTTCTTCATCGCGCTCGAAAGCTTCAAGGCCTTCGAGATCGTCATCATTCCGTTGCTGCTGTTCGGCGCCTTGACGCTGGTCGGCATCCGCGACCTGACGCAGAAGCGGCACGCGGTCTTACGCAACTATCCGATCTCCGCGCATATTCGCTTCCTGCTCGAAAGCATCCGCCCGGAGATGCGGCAGTATTTCTTCGAGAGCGAGAAGGACGGCACGCCGTTCAGCCGCGACGCGCGCGCGCTGGTGTATCAGCGCGCCAAGATCGACCTCGACAAGCGTCCGTTCGGCACGCAGTACAACGTCTATCAGGAAGGCTACGAGTGGGTGAACCACTCGATGATGCCGAAACCGATCGCCACCGAGAAGTTTCGCATCACGGTCGGCGGGCCGGACTGTAAGAAGCCTTATTCGGCGTCGGTCTTCAACATCTCGGCGATGAGCTTCGGCTCGCTCAGCGCCAACGCCATTCGCGCGCTGAACGGCGGCGCCAAGAAGGGCAATTTTGCGCATGACACCGGTGAGGGCGGCGTCAGCCCCTATCACAAGGAGGTCGGCGGCGACCTGATCTGGGAAATCGGCTCCGGCTATTTCGGCTGCCGCACGCGCGACGCGATGTTCGATCCGGAGAAGTTCGTGAAGACCGCATGCGATGACCAGGTCAAGATGATCGAGATCAAGGTCAGCCAGGGCGCGAAGCCCGGTCACGGCGGCGTGCTTCCGGCCGCGAAGGTGTCGAAGGAGATCGCCGCGATCCGCGGCATCGAGTTTGGCGAGGACTGCATCTCGCCGCCGAAGCACAGCGCGTTCTCGACGCCGATCGAGATGATGGCCTTCATCGCCGAGTTGCGGCGGCTGACGGAGGGCAAGCCGGTCGGCTTCAAGCTGTGCATCGGTCATCCATGGGAGTTCCTGTCGATCTGCAAGGCGATGCTGGAGACGAAAATCTACCCGGACTTCATCGTCGTCGATGGCAAGGAAGGCGGTACGGGTGCGGCGCCGCTCGAGTTCATGGACTATCTCGGCATGCCGATGCGCGAGGGCGTGAACTTCGTGCACAACGCGCTGGTTGGCATCAATGCGCGCGACCGCATCCGCATCGGCACGTCGGGCAAGGTCGTCACCGCGTTCGACATCGCCCGTGCCATGGCGCTCGGCGCGGATTGGTGCAATTCCGCGCGCGGCTTCATGTTCTCGCTGGGCTGCATCCAGTCGCTGAGCTGCCACACCGACAAGTGTCCGACCGGCGTCGCCACCCAGGATCCGGTGCGCAGCCGCGCGCTCTATGTCCCCGACAAGACCGAACGCGTCTACAATTTCCACCACTACACGCTGCACGCGCTGGCGGAGCTCACCGCCGCGTCCGGCTTCAGCCATCCGAACGAGATGCGGCCGATCCATTTCACCCGCCGGGTGTCGAATTCGGAGACCATGTCGTTCGAGCGGCTCTACCCGTCGCTCCGCGCTGGCGAGCTTCTCGAAGGCACGTCGGACGTCCGCTACAAGGACGCCTGGGCCATGTCGAGGCCGGACAGCTTCTCGGCGAAGGTGTAAGGGGCGAATAGGGAGTAGCGAATAGCGAATAGCGAATAGACAGGTGAAGGAACTATTCGCTGTTCGCCATTCGCTATTCGCGTCTTTCACTTCTTCGGCAGAAACGCCGTCACCTCGATCTCCACCTTCGCCCGCGCGTCGACCAGTCCCGAAATATAGAGCAGCGTGGACGGCGGAAAATTCCTGCCCAGCGTCTCTTTCCACGCAGCGCCAATACCGGCGCCTGCGGCCTCGTACTCGCTCTTGCTGGTGATGTACCAGACGAGGCGGACGATATGCTCAGGGCCTGCGCCCGCTTCCTTCAGCAGGCGGATGATGCGATCCAGGGCAATCCGCACCTGTGACGCCATGTCGTCCGGATAGCCGTCGTCGGCATTGTGGCCGGTCTGGCCTGCGAGCACGATCCACTGGCCGGGGCCGTCGGTGGTGACGCCATGAGAGAAGCCGCGGGGCCGTGGCCAATCGGCAGGTTGCAGAACCGGCATGGTTGTTCTCCGTTGTTGTTGCCAGCCGCTCCCGACCGGCCCATCGATGCATCATAGCGGTGCCGCGTTTGAAGGCAATTCAGGCGGCGCTGCGACGTCGTCACTCACGTCTCACGAATGATTGCTGATGCCGGCCATCATGATGCATGATAGATCGCAACAGGGCATTGGGACGGAGCACGCGATGTCACGGCTGTCAGCGCTGATCGTTCGGTTCGCGACACCGGTTTTGTTCGTCCTCGCTCTCCCTTCCGTCGTACAAGCTCAAGGCCGGATGGCGAGCGAATGCCTTGCCGTCGCGCAGCAGCTGCCCGGCGTGATCTTTGCCAGCTACGGCACGGCCTCCGCGGCAAAATCCAGCGTCACCATCACCTATGTCGGCCACTCGACCTACCAGATCGAGACGCCGGCCGATGTGGTCATCGCCACCGACTACAACGGCGTCTACCGTCCGCCGCGGCTTCCGACCGTGGTGACGATGAACCGCGCCCACACCACGCATTACACGCTGAACCCCGACCCGGCCATCAAGCATGTGCTGCACGGCTGGGCCGACGAAGGCGCGGCGAAGCATGAGGTGGTGGTCGGCGACGTGTTCATCCGCAATGTGCCGACCGATATCCGCAACTTCCGCTATTACGGCTTTGGCCGCGGCGACCTCGATTTGCCGATGCAGAAGGACGGCAACTCGATCTTCATCTTCGAGGTCGCCGGGCTGTGCATCGGCCACCTCGGCCACCTGCACCACAAGCTCGACGAGAGCCACATTGCGGCGATCGGCCGGCTCGACGTCCTGATGGTGCCGATCGACGACAGCGTGACCATGACGATCGACGGCATGGCCGAGATCGTCAAGCGGCTGCGCTCGTCGATCGTGCTGCCGATGCATCGGCTCGGCACCCCGCTCGGCGATTTCGTCAACCGCGTCCGCGGCCAGTTCGAGGTCGACCAGCGGCCGGGCCGGTCGTTCTCGGTCTCGCTCGAGACCCTGCCGAAGGCGCCGACCGTCGTGATCCTCGACGGCGTCTGATTCGTTCCATCCGGCGGAAGCAACGGCCACGAAAAATTCTGATCTTTCATCCGGCGTGCGTTCAGCCTATTTTGCGCACCAGCGGTCCCGTAGCTCAGCCGGATAGAGCGGCGGTTTCCTAAACCGTAGGTCGGATGTTCGAGTCATCCCGGGATCGCCACTAAAAGCAAACAAGAAGAACGATCGGCGGAAGCGTAAGCCCCCAGATTGTCGCCACGAATGTTTTGATCATTCCGCAAGGAGGAAAGATGACCACAAGACGCACGTTCACGAAGGCGATGGCGCTTAGCCCTCTGATGCTGTCCCAGTTTCCGGCCGCGTTCGCCCAGGCCAAGTACCCCGCCAAGCAGATCCAGATGGTCGTCGGTTTCCCGCCGGGGCAGTCGTCCGACCATGGCGCGCGCATGATCGCCAAACAGATGACCGATATTCTGAAGCAGACGATTTATGTCGAGAACAAGCCGGGTGCTGCGACGATCATCGGGCATCAGTACTTGAAGGCCGCCACACCCGACGGCTACACGATCGGCTATTCCTCGACCGGGCCGCTCGCAATCAACCCGACGCTCTACAAGAAATTGCCCTACGATCCGCAGACTGATTTCGAGCCGATCATCCTGCTCAATTCCAGCCCGATGTTCTTCGTCACCCACAAGGACATGCCGGTCAGCAATTTCAAGGAGGCGGTCGCCTACATCAAGGCCAATCCGGGCAAGGTCGAATACGGCTCCGGCGGCAGCGGGCTAACGGTCCACATCACGACGGAGCTGTTGAAGAAGCAAGCGGGCCTCGACATGCTGCATGTGCCCTACAAGGGCGCCGCGCCGATGATCACCGACCTGATCGCCGGCCGCGTGCAGTTCGCGTTCGAGGTTGCATCTGCGATCCTGCCGTTCGTGGAGTCCGGCCAGGTGAAGGCGCTCGGTGTCGCGAGCCTGCAGCGCACGGCGGCGGCGCCACAGGTGCCGACCTTGCACGAGCAGGGGCTCACCGGGTTCGAATCCAGCACCTGGGGCGTTCTGCTTGCGCCGAAGGGAACGCCGAAGGAGATCATCAGCATCCTGAACGAAGCTGCCAACAAGGGCATCCGCACCAAGGAGTCGATGGACTACTTTGCGAAGAACGGTTCCGAACCGAAGGGCGGCACGCCGGAAGAGTGCGCAGCCTTCATGAAGCGCGAGCGCGAGAAGTGGGCGCCGGTTATCATTTCTTCAGGCGCTCAGGTCGACTGAAGCCCGCGTCCAGCATGTTCGAAATCGCCCGTGACGTTCCGCGTCACGGGCGATTTGCTTGAGCCGGCCGCGCTTGCTAGCACTTCTGCTATCGAGAACGCGCGCGGGCGCCATCAAGAAACGGAAAGAAGCGGAAGCAAAAATGGCTGCGGGGAAGAAGAACGTTTTCTATGTGAAGTATCTGGCGGACGAGAGTGTCTACAAGCAGGTCATCCGCGATCAAGACTCGATCGCGCTGACGCGGCTGGAGAATGACAGTCCGGCTTCTGTCGCTGGCCCCGTGCTTGCCGCTGCGCACGCCTACCAGGTGGGTGCCTCGCGCGACGAGCTCGCGCGGCAGTTCCACGTCACGAAGGATCTGCTCGCGCAGTGTCCGAAGCTGCTGGTCGTCTCCAGCAACGGCGCGGGCTACGACACCGTCGACGTCGCCGCATGCACCGAAGCCGGCGTGCTGGTGGTCAACCAGGCCGGCGGCAATGCGCAGTCGGTGGCCGAGCATGCGCTCGGCATGATGCTGTCGCTGTCGAAGCGCATCGTCGAGGTGGACAAGGCGCTGCGCCGCGAAGGAACGTTCGAGCGCACGGCGTTCAAGGGCGGTGAGGTGTTCGGCAAGACCGTCGGCATCATCGGCATCGGCCATGTCGGCAGCAAGCTCGCGGCGATGTGCAAGAGCGCGCTCGGCATGACCGTGCTCGCCTACGATCCCTACGTCGGCGACAACGAGATCGCCGCGCGCGGCGCGAAGAAGGTCGAGCTCGAGCAACTGCTCAAGGCCTCGGACTTCGTGTCGATCAACTGTCCGTTGACGGATGAATCGCGCAGCATGATGAGCGAGGCGCAGTTCGCCATGATGAAGCCGACGGCGATCCTGGTCACCACCGCCCGCGGCTCGATCCACGATGAGAAGGCTCTGGAAGAGGCGTTGCGTGCGAAAAAGATCGCCGGCGCCGGCCTCGACGTATGGGAGAAGGAGCCGCCGCCGTCCGACCATCCGCTGATGGCGTTCGACAACGTGTTCGTCAGCCCGCACACCGCCGGTGTCACGACCGATGCCCGCATCAACATGGCGAGGATCGCCGCGGAACAGATGGTCGCAGCACTTGCCGGCAATCGTCCGCCGCGCATGGTCAATCCGGAGGTGTGGCCGGCCTATGCCAAGCGCTTCGCGAGGGAGTTCGGCCGCGCGCCCGGTTAGCGCATGATCCCGAAAAGTGTGACGCGGTTTTCGGACAAGATCATGCGCCAGACAAAGGCATCGGGCAAATCTTCAGCTTGTCTTTGAGGAGCGGCCCGCGCAGATAGTGCCGGCTGACCTCAAGGGCAATGCGCGTGATCGCTGCGGAACAATTCCGGCAAATGGCGTTCTGGTCAAACGAGCTGACCGAGCCCGAGTTCGAGCGTGCGCGCCGGGGTACCGTCGAGCGCAATTATTCAAAAGGCACCTACGTTTGCCACCGCGGCGACCGGCTCGATCCCTGGATTGGCGTCGTCGAAGGGTTGATCAAGCTCGGCACGATCTCGGAAACCGGCAAGGATGTAACCCTTGCAGGTCTGCGCACCGGCGGCTGGTTCGGCGAGGGAAGCGTGCTGAAGGGCGAGCCGCGGCAATATGACCTTGCCGTCCTGCGCGACACCCGGCTCGCCTTGATGAACCGCGCCACCTTCCTCTGGCTGTTCGAGAACAGCGTCGGCTTCAATCGCTTCCTGGTCCACCAGTTCAACGAACGGCTGGGACAATTCATCGCATTGGTCGAGTACGACCGCACGTTGAATGCAACCGCGCGGCTGGCGCGAAGCATTGCCTGGCTGTTCAACCCGGTGCTCTATCCACAAGGCACTACTTATCTGGAGATCAGCCAGGAAGAGATGGGCCTGCTCACGGGCATTTCGCGCCCGGCGGCCAACGAAGCGCTGAAAACCCTCGAGGCGAAGGGGTTGATCAAGCTGGAGCGGATGGGGATTGCGGTGCGGGATTTGTCCGGGCTGCTGCGCCAGCGCGACTAAAGGCCTCGCGCGGTAATCACTTCCCTTCTGTACCCAACCAACCCCCCATTAGTCTGTCAAGCCGGACCTTGTTGGACGGCTGATCCAATGTAATGTTATAGGTCTTATGCGGAATTCGCGGGGCTCGACCTCCGCGGGCAGTGTCGGACAACGACAAGCGCGAACCAACGCGCGGGATTGGACGAGACGGGATGGAGACGGGACATGTCCGCTGGCGGACCGTTGGAAACGTTCCCAAAACTGCTGCGGCGAAACGCTGCGCAGTTCGGCAGCCATGCTGCAATTCGTCACAAAGACCTCGGCATCTGGCAGACATGGACCTGGGCGCAGGTGCTGGACATCGTGCGCGCCTACGCGGTCGGCCTGCAGCGCCTCGGGCTGAAGCAGGGCGACACCATCGCCATCGTCGGTTCGAACCGTCCGAAACTGTACTGGACCGTGATGGCCGCGCAGATGGTGCGCGCGATTCCGGTGCCGGTCTATTCGGATGCGGTCGCCGATGAATTGGCCTACGTGCTCGGCCACGCCGATGTGACCTTCGTCGCGGCGCAGGACCAGGAGCAGGTCGACAAGGTTCTGTCGGTGCTCGACCGCGTGCCGCATCTGCAGAAGATCGTTTACGACGAGGCGCGCGGTCTGCGCGACTACGACCACGGCAACCTGACGAAGATTGACGACGTCATCGCTGACGGCCGTACGTCGCTCGCCGCCGACGGCGCGATGGCGGCTAAGCTTGATGCTCTGATCGACCAGGGGCAGGGCTCGGACACCTCGATCATTCTTTATACGTCCGGCACCACCGGCGCCTCGAAGGGTGTGATGCTGTCCGCCAAGGGCTGCATCGATGCTGCGACGGATACCGCGAAGTTCGACAAGCTGACTGAAAACGACGTCGCGCTGGCCTACCTGCCGCTCGCATGGGTCGGCGACCATTACCTGAACTACGCACAGGGTCTCGCCGCCGGCTTCTGCATGGCGTGTCCCGAAGGCCCGGAGACGGTCGAGCAGGACCTGCGCGAGATCGGGCCGACCTTCTACTTCGCGCCGCCGCGCGTGTTCGAAACCATGCTGACCCGGCTGATGATCCGCATGGAGGACGCGGCCGCAATCAAGCGCGGCATGTTCCATTATTTCCTGAAGATCGCGCGCCGGCACGGCGAGGCGATCCTCACCGGCAAGCCGGTGCCGCTGTCGGGCCGCCTGCTTTATGCGATCGGCCGCGTGCTGGTTTACGAGCCGCTGAAGAATGTACTCGGCCTCTCGCGCGTCCGTGTCGCCTATACGGCAGGCGAGGCGATCGGTCCCGACCTGTTCGTGTTCTATCGCTCGATCGGGTTGAATCTGAAGCAGCTGTACGGGCAGACCGAGGCATTCCTGTACGTCACCTGCCAGCCGGACGGCGAAATCTTCGCCGACACTGTCGGCCCGCCCGCGCCCAATGTGGATATCCGCATCACTGACTCCGGCGAGGTTCAGTTCAAGTCGCCCGGCATGTTCGTGCAGTATTTCAAGGATGAGGCGAAGACCGCGGAAACGTTGACCTCGGATGGATACGTGAAGACCGGCGACGCCGGCTTCTTCGACGAGAAGACCGGGCATCTGAAGATCATCGACCGCGCCAAGGATGTCGGCCGTCTCAAGGACGGCACCATGTTTGCGCCGAAATATCTCGAGAACCGGCTGAAATTCTTCCCCAACATCAAGGAGGCGGTGACCTACGGCGACGCGCGCGACTTCGTCTGTGCGATGATCAACATCGATCTCACCGCCGTCAGCAACTGGGCCGAACGCAACAACATCGCCTATGGCTCCTACCAGGAGCTGGCCGCGCATCCGCAGGTCTACGACATGGTCGCCAGGAATATTGCGGAGATGAATGCGTCGCTCGCGCAGGAAAAAGTGATGGCGGGCGCGCAGGTGCGGCGCTTCCTGATCCTGCACAAGGAGCTTGATGCCGACGACGGCGAGCTGACGCGTACGCAGAAAGTCCGGCGGGGCTTCGTGGCCGACCGCTACGTGGCACTGCTGACGGCGTTCTATAACGGCTCGAAGGAAGCCGATATCTCGACCGAGGTGACGTTCGAGGACGGGCGCAAAGGTCGGATGTCCGCACGCCTGAAGATTCACGATCTGCCGACCACTGGCGATGCGGCCGGTCTGGAGAAGGCGGCATGAGGTCGCCCGTCGTCAAGGATGTGCTGCTCAGCGTCGAGGGCGTCTCTCTCGCTTTCGGCGGCGTGAAGGCGTTGACCGACGTCTCCTTCGATGTGCGCCAGGGCGAAATCCGCGCGATCATCGGCCCGAACGGTGCAGGCAAGACGTCGATGCTGAACGTCATCAACGGCTTCTATCATCCGAACCGCGGCAGCATCACCTTCAAGGGCAAGACGCGCGCGCGGATGCGGCCCTTCGAGGCATCGCGCGGCGGCATTGCGCGTACGTTCCAGAACGTGGCCTTGTTCAAGGGCATGAGCGCGCTCGACAACATCATGGCCGGCCGCACGCTGAAGATGCATTGCGGCCTGTTCTGGCAGGCCTTGCGGTTCGGCCCGGCGCAGCGCGAGGAGATCAAGCATCGGCAACGGGTCGAGGAGATCATCGACTTCCTCGAGATCCAGGCGATCCGCAAGGTGCCTGTGGCGCGGCTGCCCTATGGATTGCAGAAGCGCGTCGAGCTCGGCCGGGCGCTGGCGATGGAGCCGGACCTGTTGCTGCTCGACGAGCCGATGGCCGGCATGAACCTCGAAGAGAAAGAGGACATGTCGCGCTTCATCATCGAGGTGAATGATCACTACGGTACGACGATCGCGCTGATCGAGCACGACATGGCGGTGGTGATGGACCTGTCCAACCGCGTGGTGGTGCTGGACCACGGCGTCAAGATCGCCGACGGCACGCCGGACGAGGTGAAGCGAAATCAGGCGGTGATCGACGCCTATCTCGGAGTAGCGCATTAGCGCATTTTAGGAGAGTTGCTTGGTTGCGTTCGGACAGTTCCTCGAGATCCTGATCGGCGGCTTGCTGTCGGGCGTGCTGTATTCGCTGGTGGCGCTCGGCTTCGTGCTGATCTTCAAGGCCTCCGGCGTCTTCAACTTTGCCCAGGGCGCGATGGTGCTGCTGGCAGGTCTGGCGCTGGTGCGCTCGCTCGACCTTCTCGTCGCCAACGGCTTCCCGATGTGGAGCGCGATCATTCTCGGTCTGGCGTTTGCCGGCCTGATCATGGCGCTGACCGCCTGGCTGGTCGAACGTTTCGTGCTCGGGCCGCTGGTCAATCAGGACGGGCTGACGCTGTTCATGTCGACCATCGGCGTGACCTTCGTGCTCGAGGGCGTGTCGCAAATGATCTTCGGCTCGGATGCCTATCCGTTGCGGCTGTTTCCGACCGATGCATGGTTCCTGTTCGAGAACCAGTTTCCGGGCGGCATTCTCCTCAACAAGCTCGACGTGTGGGGCGGCTTGATCGCCGGCATCCTCGTCGCCGGCCTTGCGGTGTTCTTTCAGCGCACCAAGACCGGGCGCGCGCTGCGCGCGGTGGCCGACGATCACGCGGCGGCACAGTCGGTCGGCATTCCGATCTCCTGGATCTGGTTCGTCGTGTGGCTGGTGGCGGGTCTCGTCGCGCTGGTCGCGGCGACGGTCTGGGGCACCAAGCTCGGCGTGCAGTTCTCGATCACGTTTCTGGCGCTGAAGGCGCTGCCGGTGCTGATCATCGGCGGCTTCACCTCGATCCCTGGCGCGATCGTCGGCGGGCTGATCGTCGGCGCGGGCGAGAAGATCGCGGAAGGGTTTCTTGGGCCGCATATCGGCGGCGGCATCGAATACTGGTTCGCCTACGTGCTCGCGCTCGCGGTGCTGCTGGTGCGGCCGCAGGGCTTGTTCGGCGAACGGATCATCGAAAGAATTTAGCGAATAGCGAATAGGGAGTAGCGAATAGTGAAGAGGCAGCCCAAGTCGAAGCGCAATCTATTCGCTATTCGTCATTCGCTATTCGCCTCTTCTACTTGAGACGCACAGAATGCTGTATCGCGAGGCAGGCCAGTACAAGACAAGTTACGCCGCCGACATGGCGATCTTCCCGATCCGCCAGGACCGGCTGACGCTCGGCGCGCTGCTCGCCTTCGCCTTCATCGGCGTGCCGCTGCTGGCTCACTTTCACATCTGGCCGTTCGGCCAGGACTATCTCTTGCGCGCGATCCTGCTGCCGTTCCTGATTCTGGCGCTGGCGGCGATCGGCGTGAACATTCTCGTCGGCTATTGCGGGCAGATTTCGCTGGGCAGCGGCGCCTTCATGGCGATCGGCGCCTATTCGGCGTACAAGTTCTCGACCGGCATTCAACTGCCGCTGGGGTTGTTCGAACTTTCGATACCGGCGCTGCCCGTACTGCTGTCCATCCTGCTCGGCGGGACGATGTCCGCTCTTGTCGGCATCCTGTTCGGTATCCCGAGCCTGCGTATCAAGGGACTTTATCTTGCGGTGGCGACGCTCGCAGCGCAGTTCTTCTTCGACTGGGTGTTTCTGCGCGTGCCCTGGTTCACGAACTATGCTCCGTCCGGCTCAGTGAATGCGCCGGAGCTGATCTTCGTTGGATGGCTCGTCGATACGCCGATCGAGCGCTACCTCTTGTGCCTGATGTTCGTCACCGTATTCGCGCTGATGGCAAAGAACCTGGTGCGCGGCAACATCGGCCGGCAATGGATGGCGATCCGCGACATGGATATCGCCGCCGAGCTGATGGGTATCCGACCGCTCTATGCCAAGCTGACCGCGTTTGCCTTGTCGTCCTTCATCGTTGGCGTTGCGGGCGCGCTCTGGGCCTTCGTGTATCTCGGCTCGTGGGAGCCGCTTGCCTTCGACATCAACCGCTCGCTGCAGCTTCTGTTCATGGTGATCATCGGAGGGCTTGGCTCGATTATCGGACCGTTCGTCGGTGCGGCATTCATCCTGATCCTGCCGATCATGCTCAACTTTGTGCCGTCCGAGCTCGGTGTGCCGCTGTCGACCGAGACCATCACTCACCTGGAGTTCATCATTTTCGGTTCGCTGATCTGCTATCTTTTGATCAAGGAGCCGCACGGATTTGCGCGGCTTATCTCGCTCGCCAAGGAGAAGCTCAGGCTCTGGCCTTTTCCTTACTAGGAGGGCTGTATTTGCGCCGAAGATCGCAACGCGGAGCGGCGATCGTTGGCTGGGGAAATAGTCAAGCCCGCGAATGCAAGGCGCGGCGTCAAAGCCTAGCCGAATGAGGAGGAAGTTGCGATGTTCAACAGGAGAGTTTTGTTTGCGGCTGCCGTCGTTGCCGGAGCGGCGCAGGTCGCGCCCGCTTCGGCGCAGAACGAGCAGTTCATCCCGATGCTGTCCTACCGGACGGGCGCCTATGCAGTGAACGGCGTGCCGTTCGCGAACGGCATGGCGGACTACTACACCATGGTCAACGAGCGTGACGGTGGCATCAACGGCGTCAAGCTCCTGGTCGAGGAATGCGAGACCGGCTATGCCACTGACAAGGGCGTGGAGTGCTACGAGCGTCTGAAGGGCAAGGGCCCGACCGGCGCGGCGTTCTTCAACCCGCTGTCAACCGGCATCACCTTCGCGCTCACCGAGAAGACGACGGCCGACAAGATCCCGATCATCACGATGGGCTATGGCCGCGCGGACTCCAAGAACGGCGCGGTGTTTGCCTATAACTTCCCGCTGCTCGGCACCTACTGGTCGGCCGCCGACATTGCCGTCCAACACATCGCCAAGGAGCTCGGCGGCGCCGACAAGCTGAAGGGCAAGAAGATCACGCTGGTCTATCACGACAGCCCGTACGGCAAGGAGCCGATCCCGACACTGGAAGTGCTGGCGAAGAAGCACGGCTTCGACTTCACGCCGGTGCCTGTCACCCATCCAGGCGTCGAGCAGAAGTCGCAATGGCTGGCGATCCGCCAGAATCGGCCCGACTATGTGCTGCTGTGGGGCTGGGGCGTGATGAACGGGACGGCTGTGAAGGAAGCGGCGGCGGTCGCCTATCCGCGCGACAAGATGATCGGCGTCTGGTGGTCGGGCGCGGAGCCGGACGTGACGCCTGCCGGCGACCAGGGCGTCGGCTACAAGGCGCTGATGCTCCAGCACGGCGCCGGCAAGTATCAGGTGCACGGCGACGTCGAAAAGCATGTCTACACCAAGGGCAAAGGCCTGGCGGAGCCGGCCAAGGTCGGCGAGGTGCTGTACAACCGCGGTCTCGTCAACGCCATGCTCGGCGTCGAGGCGATCCGCAAGGCGCAGGAGAAGTACGGCAAGAAGCCGCTCACGGGCGATCAGGTTCGCTGGGGCTTTGAAAACCTCGACCTCAGCGCGGCACGGCTGAAGGAGCTCGGCTTCGAAGGCATGATGAGGCCGGTGAAGATCTCCTGCGCCGACCACGAAGGCGCGCGTGACGGCCGCGTCCAGCAGTGGGACGGCAAGGGCTGGAAGGTGATCTCCGACTGGTACACGGCAAATCAGGAAGTCACCGAGCCGCTCGTCAAGGACGTGTCGGCGAAGTATGCGGCCGAGAAGAAGATCGAGCCGCGCGATTGCTCGAAGGCGAGCTGATCCGTCAAACGATTGCCGGGAGGGCCTCGCGCCCTCCCGGATATCCTGATTACGGCTTTTTCGGAGACGACCGGTGTCGAGCGTGAGCACTGCGACTGCGGCGGAACAGGCAAAACCGTTCCTGTCGATCAACAACATCGAGGTCGTCTACAACCACGTCATTCTCGTCCTGAAGGGCGTGTCGCTGCACGTGCCCGGCGGCGGCATCGTCGCGCTGCTCGGCGCCAACGGCGCCGGCAAGACCACCACGCTGAAAGCGGTCTCAAACCTTCTGCATGCGGAACGCGGCGAGGTCACCAAGGGCTCGATCGTGTTCGACGGCACCGAAGTGCATTCGCTATCCCCGAACGAGGTGGTGCGGCGCGGCTGCATCCAGGTGATGGAGGGCCGACGCTGCTTCGCCCACCTGACCGTCGAAGAAAATCTCCTCACCGGCGCCTTCACCCGGCGCGACGGCAAGGCCGCGATCGCGGCCGACCTCGAAAGGGTCTATGCCTATTTCCCGCGGTTGAAGGAGCGCCGCGGCTCGACCGCCGGCTACACCTCCGGCGGCGAACAGCAGATGTGTGCGATCGGCCGGGCGCTGATGTCGCGGCCGCGGATGATTCTGCTCGACGAACCGTCGATGGGGCTCGCGCCGCAGATCGTCGAGGAGATCTTCGAGATCGTGCGCGATCTGAACCAGAAGGAGCGCGTCTCGTTCCTGCTCGCCGAGCAGAACACGACCATGGCGCTGCGCTACGCCAATCACGGCTACATCCTCGAGAACGGCCGGGTGGTGATGGACGGCGAAGCCAAAGCGCTCGCCTCCAACGAGGACGTCAAGGAGTTCTATCTTGGCGTCGCCGGCGACAAGCGAAAATCGTTCCGAGACGTGAAGCACTACAAGCGGCGCAAGCGCTGGCTGGCGTGACACTCAAGGAGGCGTCATGACTGCGCCCTACTTCGACGATCTGGAGGCGCGCGATCCGGAAATCCGCGCGCGCAGCATTGCCGAGCGGCTGCCGGCCGTCATCGCCAACGCGAAGAAGGCGCCGGGCTGGGCAAAGCATCTTGAGGGCGTCGATCCGGCGCAGGTCACCTCACTGGAGGCGTTGGCAAAGCTGCCGCTGCTGCGCAAGGCCGATCTCGTCGCGCTGCAAAAGGCCGCGCCGCCGTTCGGCGGCTTCAATACGGTGGCAGCAGGGCAAGCCAGGCGGATCCTGATGTCGCCCGGTCCGATTTTCGAGTTCGAAAGCATGGACGCGGATGGCTACGGCTCCGGCCGGGCGGCGTTCGCGGCCGGCATCCGTGCAGGCGACATCGCCATCAACTGTTTCTCCTACCATCTGACGCCCGGCGCTTATGTGCTCGAATCCGGGCTGGAGGCGGTCGGTTGCGCGGTGATCCCGGGCGGCGTCGGCAACACCGAGCAGCAGGTCGATGCGATCGCCCATGTGAAGCCATCGGCCTACGCGGGCACGCCGGACTTTTTGAAGGTGTTGCTCGATCATGCGGCCAAAAGCGGGAAGGACGTGTCGTCGCTCAAGCGCGGGCTGGTCTCCGGCGCCGCGCTGCCGCCGTCGCTGCGCGCAGAACTGTCGTCGCGCGGGGTCGATGTGCTGCAATGCTATGCCATCGCCGAGGCGGGCGTGATCGCCTACGAGTCGGATGCGCGCGAGGGGCTGATCGTGGGCGAGCACCTGCTGGTCGAGATCGTCAAGCCGGGCACCGGCGATCCGGTTGCCGCAGGTGACGTCGGCGAGGTGGTCGTCACCTCGTTCAACGCGGGGTATCCGATGATCCGCCTTGCGACCGGTGATCTCTCCGCGGTGCTGCCGGGCATTTCGCCGTGCGGGCGCACCAACATGCGCATCAAGGGCTGGATGGGCCGCGCCGACCAGACCACCAAGGTCAAGGGCATGTTCGTGCATCCCGGCCAGGTCGCGGAGGTCGCCAAGCGTCATGCGCAGCTCGGCCGCGTGCGGTTGGTGGTGACGCGCGCCAACGAGCAGGACCAGATGACACTGCATGCCGAGTGCGCGGCGCCGTCGCCGTCATTGGTGGAGGACGTGGCCGCCTCGCTGCAGGCGGTGACGAAGATGCGCGGCGAGGTCAAGCTGGTCGCGCCCGGCAGCCTGCCGAACGACGGCAAGGTGATCGCCGACGAACGGCCGGTTTGATCAGTCTTCAAGCAGCTGCAGGGCGGCGATCATCGGCAGGCGTGCCCAGGCGGGGCGGTTGTTGAGCTCGTAGTCGATCTCGTAGACGGCCCGCTCCAGCTGGAAGAAATGCAGCATCCGTTCCGACGCTTCCGATGACTGAGGCCAGAGCCGTGTCTCGCCGAGCGTCTCGTGATAAGCGGACAGAAACGTCGCGATCGATTGGTCGCGCCACTGATCGAGTGCGGCGGCCAGCTTTCCCTGATCGTCGGTCGTGACTTTCAGCGCGCGATCCAGGGCGGCGGCGATCGAAAAGTCGATCGAGCGCAGGATGCCGGCGACATCGCGCGCGGCCGGCACCTTGCGGCGGCGGTCGGCAAGCGCGCGCTGCGGCTCGCCCTCGAGGTTGACGATGACGATGTCGTCCTTGACGATCAGCATCTGCCCGAGATGAAAGTCGCCGTGATGGCGGATATTCACCCAGTCGGGCGATACCTGCAGCAGCTCCTCGAAACATCCGCGCAACCTTGGCTTTGCCGCGAGCACGCGATCCGCCACCGCGCGCTCCGCATCCGGCATCCGCTCGCGCGCGTGCGACAGCGTCTCGCAAAGCTGGTCCGTGCGCCGGAGCGCCTCTTCGACGAGTCGCTGCATGCTCTCGGGCGTCGCCGGCTCGGGTCGGAAATCCTCGATGTCGTCGCGACTCGCCAGCGCGGCCTGCATTTCGGCGATCCGCTTGCCGGCCTGGGCCATGTAACGCTGGTAGGAGACTTGCTCGTCACTTTCGTGCGCCGCCTCCGTCGCGGCGAGCAGGCGCTGGTCGTCGACAAAGCGATCGAGATAGGCGGACGTCACCGCCCATGCGTCACCTTGATTCTGCACGAACTCGTGCACGCTCGCCACGGCCGTGCGGTGGCCGTCATGCACGAGCTTGACGGTCCCAAGCAGCGCCGGTGTGTTGGCAAAGCCGGCGACGCCGGTGAGGAAGCTGCCGATCTCGATCTCCGGATCGACGCCAGCCTCGAGCTTGCGCTGCAGCTTGACGACGTAGCGCTCGTCGACATGCAGCGTGGTGCTCAGATGTCCGGTTTCGATCGCCTTGACGGTGGTGGCGGGCTTGAACGGCTTGCTGCCGAATTCCGCCGTCGCCTTGAACTCGAGCCGGAAGCCCAGCGCTTCGGTCGAGGTGTTGGCGCGCATGTTGTCGAGCAAAAGCGTCATGAAGGCGGGCTCGGGCGCGACATCCAGCAGCGTTCCCTCGCGCGAACCCTGCCGCACCGCTGACAGGGCCCGTGGATTGAAATGTTCGCGATCGAATTTCTTCCAGTCGATCTGCATCGGGATCAGGTAGCGGCCCGCATGCGGCTTGTGCGTCTCGACGATGGCGAGCCAGGGCACGGCTGTGGTGTCGCCATTGTCGACGAACGGCACCATGCCGATGACGGCTGCAGAAACGCTTGCGGCGCCGTGTCCCTCGAACCAGCGCGCCTTGATCAGATACGGCGGCAGCACCTCGCGGTCGAACACGCCGCGCGTCCGGCCAAGCGACTCCCAGGTCGATCCGGCCGGGATCACCAGCGTTTCCACCTCCGGCGCCAGCGCGGGCGCAGCATGCGGCGAGGTGGGCTTCTCGATCAGCTTGAACCAGTAGAAGCCGTAGGGCGCGAGCGTGACCATGTAGGGATGCTCGCCGATCGGCGGAAACTCCATGCGGCCGAGCATCTCCAGCGGAATGCGGCCCCGCCAGGGAGCAAGATTGAGCTCGGCCGCCTGCGCCGAACGCGACAGGTTGGCGACGCACAGGATCGCTTCGCCCTCGTACTGGCGAACATAGGCGAGGACCGAGCGGTTGTTCGGGCGCACGAACATCATGGTGCCGCGGCCGAACGCCTGCGTCGACTTGCGCACCGCGATCAGTCGCTTGGTCCAGCTCAGCAGCGAAGAGATGCTGCGCGATTGCGCTTCCACGTTGACGGCTTCGTAGCCATAGACGGGGTCCATGATGACCGGCGCATAGAGTCTCGCGGGGTCGGCGCGCGAGAAGCCGCCGTTGCGATCCGGCGACCACTGCATCGGCGTGCGCACGCCGTTGCGGTCGCCGAGATAGATGTTGTCGCCCATGCCGATCTCGTCGCCGTAGTAGATGATCGGCGTGCCGGGGAACGACATCAACAGCGAGTTCATCAATTCGATCTTGCGCCGGTCGTTGTCCATCAGCGGCGCAAGGCGGCGGCGGATGCCGAGATTGATCCGCGCCCGGGGATCGGCGGCGTAGGTCGACCACAGGTAGTCGCGCTCGCTGTCGGTCACCATTTCGAGCGTCAGCTCATCGTGGTTGCGCAGGAACATCGCCCACTGGCAGTTGAACGGAATGTCCGGCGTCTGGCGCAGGATGTCGGCGATCGGGAAACGGTCTTCCTGCGCGATCGCCATGTAGATGCGCGGCATCAGCGGGAAGTGATAGGCCATGTGGCATTCGTCGCCGGCGCCGAAGAATTCCTGCACGTCCTCCGGCCAGTGGTTGGCCTCGGCGAGGAAGATGCGGCCCTTGGCGAACCCGTCCATTTCCTTGCGCAGGTGCTTGATGACCGCATGGGTCTCGGGAAGGTTGTCGTTGCGCGTGCCCTCGCGCTCGCAGAGATATGTCACCGCGTCCAGCCGGAAGCCGTCGACGCCGGCGGCGAGCCAGCGCTTCATCACCCGCGCCACCGCATCGACCACGCGCGGATTGTCGAAGTTCAGATCCGGCTGGTGCGAGAAGAAGCGATGCCAGTAATAGGCCTTTGCCTCCGGGTCCCAGGTCCAGTTGGATTTCTCGACGTCGGGGAAGACGATCCGCGTACCGGGATATTTCGTGTCGGTGTCGCTCCAGACGTACCAGTTGCGCGCGCTTGAATCCGCTTCGCTGCGCCGCGCGCGGCGAAACCACGGATGCTGGTCCGATGTATGATTGATGACCAGTTCGGTAATGACGCGCAGGCCGCGCTTCTTCGCCTCGGTGATGAAGCGGCGGAAATCCTTCATGCTGCCGAAGTCGGGATTGATCGCGCCGTAGTCGGCGATGTCGTAGCCGTCGTCGCGGCCGGGCGACGGATAAAACGGCATCAGCCACAGCGCCGTGACGCCGAGGTCCTGCAGGTAGTCGAGCTTCTCGATCAGGCCGCCGAAGTCGCCGATGCCGTCGTGGTTGCTGTCGGCGAACGCCTTGACGTGCAATTGGTAGATGATCGCATCCTTGTACCAAAGATCGTTATCGGTAGCGGAATGCGCGGCGACAGCGCTGGATGCGATGGACGGTCTGACATTCATGTCGTTTTCCATCGCTTGGATCGGCGCCTGGCGGCCGGAAGATTGTTCGAGGACGCGCTGACGCGGCGGGGCGGATGCGCGTCTTGAAACCCGGATCGGGCGATTTGTTGGCCGATGCGACGAATGCCGTCGCAAAACTGACGATAAGATGTATTCACGGGCCCCTTGACCGACATACGACGACGCTCCCGCCGCCTGACGAGAGTTCTACTCCAACAGAGAAAATGGCCCAGGTGTGTTTTGGTTCCATCACGGAACCGTCAGAAGGCATTGGCAAATCAAATAGAGATTTGCCGAAAAAAGCGGAAACCCGCCCAGGGGGACTCTGGGCGGGCGCGCTCGACACGGGGTGGATGAGGCGCCCGTGTCGGACGCAATCCACCGGTTATCGAATTAATGCCAATGGCAAACCTTCACGTAGCCCATGAAGCCGCCGAACACGTTGTACTGGGGCTTCAGGAAGCAGTGGCGGTGATGCGGGTAGTAGCCGTAGCTGGGCGTCGTCGCAGCAGCGATCGTGGTGCCGATGATCGCGGCGCCGACGAGAGCCGGACCGATCTTCGGCTTGGCGTAAGCCGAGGTGGTCGCAACGCTGGTGATGGCGAGAGCTGCGATAGCGAGGGTAGCAATCTTGGTCTTGATCGACATGGGTGTCTCCATCCGTTCGGTGTCAGGAGCGGTCCGGTGTGGCCCGCTTGCTGATTCGTCGGATGCTTTTTCGAGTCGGTTCGAATGGGACGTGTTACACGTCGTAATAAAAATTACTGATGTATTTCAATTACTTATGTTGATGCCGAGGCGGAAAATAATCATTTCCGGACGGTTTCATTGGTTTCCGGACTGTTTCAACTCGAACCTTTCAACGTCCAGGAGCAGTTCACAGAACGCGCGCGCCCCGTGATCGAGCAGGGCGCGTCCCTTCTCCGCGGTGGCCTGCGTCGCGTCGCCGACTGCGCCGCTCGGATGCAGATCCTGCGCAGCCCATGCGAACGGCACCGGGCGGTGCGCGCTGAGCCATTTGAAGTCGCGCTCCATCGCGATGCTCGATGGTGCGAAATTCGCGATTCTGTCGGTCCGCACCTGGTCGGGCCAGGCAGCCAGCATGATCGATGTTTCGATCGCGCCGCCATGTACGCCGTGGCGAATTTCCTCCGCCGTGAACAGGCCGTCGGGCACGCCGAAGCGCGACCAGCTTGTCGTCACTGCCAGCATGCCGTGCCGTGCGCGCAGATCCTGCGCGACCAGGCTCATCGCGGCGCTGTTGCCGCCGTGACTCGTCACCATCACCAGCTTGCGGATGCCGGCGCGGGCGATGCTGTCGCCGATCGCGAGCCAGCTTTGCAACGCCGTCTCGGTCGGCAACGTAAGCGTGCCGGGAAAGTCGATGTGCTCGGTCGAGATGCCCACCGGCTCCATGGGCAGGAAGCGCGCGGGCGAGGCCTGCGGCAAAATTTCGCGCACGCGGGCGAGGTAGGCTTCACCGATCACGATGTCGGTGCCGAGCGGCAGGTGCGGACCGTGCTGCTCGGTTGCGGCAAGCGGCAACACTGCGATCAGACGCGACGCCTCGCTGGCGGCGAGCGTGCCGAAGTCGAGATCGGTCCAGTCGTGGGGCGAACGCTTTCGGGTCATGGCTTTCGCGTTTGCTTCGAGCGGCGGCAAAGGGTTAACTTGCGGAGGCAAATCGCCAACGATTGCCGCTAGTGCGGTGGATTTGACGTTCGTACCAGTGTTGCCGCGAGTCGTCAGTACGAACGTCAAATCCAAGACCGCACTAGATTTATCTTTTTTGCTAGTGTCCCGGTTCTAACGTTCGTAACCGTACTCGCCGCAAGGCCATACGAACGTTAGAACCGGGACACTAGCCGGATGGTCGGGGCCTATTTGGGCCCAAAAGGCAGACGGAGTCCAACCATGCGCATCGCCAATGTCTTGCGAACGTTAACGGTCTTCGGCGCGCTGGCCGCCATCCCATCCCAACCGGCGACCGCGCAGACGCTGGACAAGGTATCTTTCGGCACCAACTGGGTGGCGCAGGCCGAGCACGGCGGCTTCTTCCAGGCCGTCGCCGACGGCACCTACAAGAAATACGGCCTCGACGTCACCATCATTCCCGGCGGGCCGAACGTCAACAACCGCATCCTGATGATCTCGGCGAAGATCGACTTCTTCATGTCGGCGAATTCACTGCAGACGTTCGACGCGGTCACCAACAACATCCCGACCGTTGCGGTCGCCTCGATGTTCCAGAAGGACCCGCAGGTCCTGCTCGCCCATCCCGAAGCCAATGTGAAGAAGCTCGAAGACCTGAAGCCGCTGACGCTGTTCGTCTCCAAGGAAGGCATCGTCAGCTACTTCCAGTGGCTGAAATCGGAGCACGGCTTCGACGAAAGCAAGGTGAAGCCCTACACCTTCAACCCGCAGCCGTTCCTGGCCGACAAGAAGAGCGCGATGCAGGGCTACGTGTCGTCGGAGCCGTTCAGCGTCGAGAAGGCGGGCGGCTTCAAGCCGACCATCGTGCTGCTCGCCGATCAGGGCTTCAACTCCTATTCGACGCTGATCGAGACGCGGCGCGAGCTCGCCGAAAGCAAGCCGGATCTGGTGCAGCGCTTCGTCGATGCATCGGCGATCGGCTGGTACAACTACATCTACGGCGACAATTCCGCCGGCAATGCGATGATCAAGAAGATGAACCCGGAAATGACCGACGATCTGCTCGCCTTCTCGGTCGGCAAGATGAAGGAATACGGCATCGTCGATTCCGGCGATACGCTGAAGGATGGCATTGGCGCGATGAGCGACGCACGGATGGCGAGCTTCTTCGACAAGATGGTGAAAGCCGGCGTCGTCAAGCGCGATATCGATTACCGCAAGGGCTACACCTTGCGCTTCGTCAACAAAGGCGTTGGCGTGAACCTGCGGCCGAAGAACTAGCCAAAGATGGACTCACCGTCCGGGGCCGCCGCGGTCAGGCTGACCGGCGTCACGAAAATTTTCGCCAACGGCGTGCATGCGCTCGGGCCGATCGATCTGACGATCGCATCCGGCGAATTCGTCTCCCTGCTCGGCCCTTCGGGTTGCGGCAAGTCGACCGCGCTGCGGCTGATCGCCGGGCTCACCCTGCCGTCCTCCGGACACGTGCAGTTGTCGGCGGTGTCCCACGACGCCCGGCGCTCCATCGGCTTCGTCTTCCAGGAGCCGACGCTGATGCCGTGGGCGACGGTGTGGGACAACGTCTATCTGCCGTTGCGGCTGCAGCGCCGTTCGCGCAGCGAGGTGGCGGCGCGCATCGATGAAGCGCTCGCAAGCGTTGGCCTGTCCGAATTCGCAACTGTCTATCCGCGCGAGCTGTCCGGCGGCATGAAGATGCGCGTATCGCTGGCGCGGGCACTGGTCACCGATCCGGAGATTCTGCTGATGGATGAGCCGTTCGCGGCGCTGGACGAAATCACGCGCTTCCGGTTGAACAACGATCTGCTCGACCTGTGGCGGCGCGCGCGCCGGACGATCGTCTTCGTGACCCATTCGGTGTTCGAGTCGGTCTATCTGTCGCAGCGGGTGGTGGTGATGACGCCACGTCCCGGCCGTGTCGCCGAGGAATTCAGCATCACCGCGCCGGAGCCGCGCGGCGAGGAGTTCCGCACGTCGACCGGCTACGTTGCGCATTGTCGCGACGTGTCCAATGCGCTGGCGCGCGCGAGCGCACCGAAGGCGGCGTGATGTCTGAGCAGGCCCAGCGGGAATCTCTGGAGAAGACAGCCAACCGGCTGCGCTTCGCCCTGCCGTTGCTGACGCTCGCGATCGGCATCCTGGTTTGGGACCTGATCGTGCGGGTGAACGACATTCCGCCCTACCAGTTGCCTGGACCAATCCTGGTGTTCACGACGCTGATCCACGACTGGCAGATTCTCGGCCAGTCGCTGCTGGTGACGCTGGTCACCACCTTCGAAGGGTTCCTTGCAGCGGCGGTCGGCGGCATCGCGCTTGCATTCCTGTTCAATCGCTCGCGGCTGGTCGAATACTCTCTCTATCCCTACGCCGTCATCCTTCAGGTGACGCCGGTGGTCGCGATCGCACCGCTGCTGCTGATCTACCTGCCGCAGCAGCTGGCGGTGGTCGCCTGCGCCTGGATCGTCGCGTTCTTTCCCGTGCTCGCGAACACGACGCTGGGGCTGAACTCGGTGGATCGCAATCTGCGCGAGCTGTTCGCGCTCTACGGCGCGTCGCGCGAGCAGGCGTTGTGGCAGCTGAAACTGCCGTCGGCGCTGCCGCATATTCTCGGCGGCCTGCGCATCGCCGGGGGCCTGTCGCTGATCGGCGCCGTGGTCGCCGAGATCGCCGCCGGCTCTGCCGGCGCGGGCTCCGGCCTCGCCTACCGGATTGCGGAATCCGGCTATCGGCTCAATATTCCCCGCATGTTCGCTGCCCTTTTGTTGCTCTCGTTGGCCGGCATCGTCATCTTTATGGGCCTGTCGCTGGTATCGCATCTTGTGCTACGCCGCTGGCACGAGAGTGCGCTTGGAAAGGAAAGCTGATGGCCGCGAGTTCCGCATCACCCGAGAAAGCCGACGTGCTGGTGTTCGGCCCTCCCAAGCCGATTGTGACCAAGGGTCTTTCCGAAGGGTTCGTGCTGCACCAGTTCGAGAACCAGCGCGATCTCGGCCGTATTGCGGCGGCGATGGCCGAACGCATCCGCGGCATTGCGGTGACCGACCTCGTCGGCGTCGATCAGGCGATGCTGTCGAAATTTCCAAAACTTGAAATCATTTCCAGCTTCGGCGTCGGTTACGACCACATCGACTTCAACTATGCCCGCGACCACAAGATCGTCGTCACCCACACGCCCGACGTGCTGACGGAAGAGACCGCCGATGCCGCACTCGGCCTGTTGATCTGCACGGTCCGCGAGTTCGTCAAAGCCGATCGCTATGTGCGCACCGGCCTCTGGGCCAATCAACCCTTTCCGCTCACGGCCGGCTCGATGCGCGACCGCACGGTCGGTCTGGTCGGCATGGGGCGCATCGGTCGCGCCATCGCCCGCCGGCTCGACGCCATGAAGGTCCCGGTCGTCTATCACGCCCGCCGTCCCGCCGAGAACGTTCTCTATCGTCACTATCCGAAGCTGCTCGATATGGCAAAGGCGGTCGATACGCTCGTGGTCATGACACCTGGCGGCGCCGGCACGAGCAAGCTCGTGAACGCCGAGGTCATCAATGCGCTCGGCCCCAACGGCGTCCTCGTCAACATGTCGCGTGGCACGGTGGTCGACGAAGAGGCGCTGATCGCCGCGCTGAAGAGCGGCAGCATCCTTGCGGCCGGCCTCGACGTGTTCGCCAACGAGCCGGTGGTGCCCGATGAGTTGCGCGCGATGCAGAATGTGGTGTTGCTGCCGCACATCGGATCGGCGTCGGTGCTGACGCGCGGCTCGATGGATCAGCTCGTGGTCGAGAACATCAAGGACTGGTTTGCCGGCAAGGTGCCGCCGACGCCGATCCCGGAAACACCGGTGAAGGGCCGCTGACGATGCATCGCGCGAGGCGCATGCGCTTGGGTTTCGCCGCGGCGCTGCTCGCCGCAGCGACGCTCGCGTTCAGCATGCCGTCCTCGTCGCAGAATGCCTCCGACCTTGCCAAGGAAATGATCGGCGAATGGGAGCTGTCCACGGCGGGCCGTGACCGCACCTGCGTCGTTGCGCTGAAGAACGACAATGCGCCGGGCGGCAAGAAGCTCGAAATGGAGAAGGCCTGCGGCGACTCGCTGCCCTTCACCAAGCAGATCACCGCCTGGGCCATCAAAGGCCTCGACATTGTGCGGCTGCAGGACGGCAAGGGTGAAGCGGTGCTCGACCTGACCGAGGTCGAGAACGGCATCTTCGAAGGGCTGCGCCAGGGCGAGGGCGTGTTCATCCTGCAGAACCTGGCGGCGGCGCGCGCAATGAACCGCTCGACCGATCAGATGATCGGCGACTGGGCGGTGGTGCGCGGCGGCGGCCGGACGATCTGCTCGATCACCTTGACCAACAACGACGCCGGCAACGAGAGCTTCCAGGTGTTCGTGAAGCCGCGCTGCGACCCCGCGTTCGCGACGTTCGCGCCGACGATCTGGCGCATCGAGCGCGGCGAATTGCTGCTGGTCTCGGCCAAGCGCGAGACGTGGCGGTTCGAGGCCGACGACAATGCGCAGTGGCGGCGCGTGCCGGATTCGGCCGATCCGTTCTTGCTGGTTCGTCAGTAATTGGAGGCCGGTAATGGCCTGTCAGGATCGCTACGGTTTGCCGCTTTCAACCTCCTCGGAAGCTGCGGCAGCGGCCTATCGGAATGGCGTCGACCTGATGCTGTCCGCCTGGCCGGGCGCGGCCGAGGCCTTCGATGCGGCGATTGCCGCCGACCCGGACTTTGCGCTGGCGCACATTGGCCGCGCGCGCATGCATTTCATCTATGCGGACGGGCGCGCGGCCCAGGCCAGGGCTGCCACGGCACGCGAACTCGTGGCGCGCAACGGCACCGCGCGCGAGAAGAGCCATGTGGAGACGCTGGCGCTCGGCATGGAAGGCCAGTCCGCAAAATCGCTTGACTGCGCGCTCGCCCATCTCGACGAATGGCCGCGCGACGCGCTCGTCTTCGCTCTGCCGATGGGGGCGTTCGGCCTCTACGCATTCTCCGGCATGGCCGATCACGACCAGGCGCGTGTCGACCTGTGCGCGCGGCATGCCCGACACTATGGCGACGACTGGTTCTTTCTCACCTATCTCGGCTGGTCACACACGGAGAACGGCAACGTCGGTGAAGGCCGCGACATCACCCAGCGCGCGTTCGAAGGCCGGCGCGAGAATGCGAACGCCGTGCACGCGCTGGCGCACGCGATGTTCGAGGACGGATCGGGCGATGATGCCGAACAGCTGATCTCGACGTGGCTACCCGGCTACGACCGCTCCGGACTGATGCATGGCCATCTCTCCTGGCACCAGGCGCTGGTGGCGCTGGAGCAGGGCGACGTAGCACGCGCGCTCGCGATCTACGCCGAGCGCGTGCAGCCGAAGGTGACGACCGCGCCACCGCTCAATTCCGTCACCGACGGCACGTCGCTGTTGTGGCGGCTTGCAGCCTACGGCCACACGGTGCCGAAGGAGATCTGGGACGATGCGGCGGCGCATGCCGAGCGCAGCTTTCCCAAGGCCGGTGTGCCGTTCGCCGACATGCACATGGCGCTTGTCGCCGCAGCGACCGGAAATCACGCGAGCCTTGCACAGCGGATTGCCGACCTGGAGAAGCGGCTTGCGGACGGCAAGCTGGCGCCGGGGCCGATGTTGCCGGCCGTCTGCCGGGCGATGCTCGCCTTTGCGGATGGCGACTACAAAGCCTGCGTGCGCACGCTGGAGCCGATCGCGGCCGAGGTGGTGCGCATCGGCGGCAGCCACGCGCAGCGCGAGATCGTCGAAGACACGCTGCTGGTTGCCTTCATGAAGGGGGGTGAGCCTGCAAAAGCGCGCGAGCTGCTCGACCGCCGGCTGCATCGCCGGCCGTCACCGCGCGACGCACGCTGGCGCGCGGCGGTGGTGGCGTGAGGGCGCGAAGGCCTAGTTGGCCGGTTCAACGAGACCCGCCTCGCGAATGAGCTGCGTCCACCGCTCCACATCGCGACGGATCAGGGCCTCAGTCTCCTGAGGGGTCAGGCGCAGCGGCTTTCCGCCGGTTCTTGAGAAAATCTCGGCGACTTCGGGCAAAGCGACGACGGCTGCGAACTCTTTGCGCAGCCGCTCCAGGATTTGTGGCGGCGTTCCGGCAGGCGCAAAAAGGCCGAACCAGCTTTCCATATCGAGTTTTGCCACGCCGGTTTCGAGAACGCTCGGCACGTCCGGATGGAAAGGCTGTCGCTCTTTCGACGAGACGGCCAGTCCGCGAACGGTGCCCCCCTGGACCTGCGGCATGGCCGTCGACGAGATGTCGAAGAAGAGATCGACGCGACCGCCCATGATGTCCTGGTAAGCCGCCTGTGCGCCCCGATACGGCACGTGCGTCAGCTTAACGCCGGCCAGATGCTCGGTCACAGCGGCCGCGATGTGCTGGCCGGAACCACGCCCGGCCGATGCGTAGGTGATCTTGCCGGGATTGGCGCGGGCAAAGGCGATCAACTCTGGCAAGCTTTTGTGCGGCAGGTCGTTGCGGGCGATCAACGTGTAGGACCAGCTGACAGCGAGGCCGATCGGCACAAAATCCTTCAGAGGATCGTATGGCAGCTGGGGGTAAAGACCCGGGTTGAGCGCGATGTTCGACAGGCCGCCGAGCAGCAACGTGTATCCATCCGGCGGCGCCTTTGCGGCTGCCTGCGTCCCGACCACCGTTCCGGCGCCAGGGCGATTGTCAACGACCACAGGCTGGCCGAGACGAGGCGCGAGACGTTCGGCCAGAACGCGGGCGACCGTGTCGAAACCGCCCCCCGCTGGCTGCGGGACCACAATCTTGATGGTCTGTTCGGGAAACGCTTCAGCCGCGCCGGGCAGCGCAATGCTGAGAGCCGACAGCGCAAGAGCAAGGATCCGCGGCCAGCGCATATTGACCTCCCCTTTGAGTCCGGATTGCTCGGATGGCGCTCCGGTGAGCTGCGCAGATTAGTTCAAGAGACAGAACAGTTCTTGGATGTGAACTATCAAGGAGCGGCCCGGTCGTCAAGCCGCGGGCAGAGTATCGGCAACAGCGCCGCATGCCGCGCGCAGCTCTCGCTTGAAGAGGGGATGTTTGTCTTCGGTGAAGCGCGCGGTGGGAACGGCCAGGTTGAGTGCGCCGACGAAGTCGCCGCCGGCGATCACGGCCATCGCAATGCCGGTGATGCCCACCGTGAACTCTTCACGCACATAGGCGAAGCCGTCACCGCGAGCCGCCTCGATCTCGCGTCGAAGGGAATCCTTCGAGGTGAGCGTGTTCGGGGTGAACTTTTCGAAATGCACGCGGCCAAGGTACGCCTCGAATTCGCCAACGGACATTTGCGCCAGGGCGATCTTGCCGGCGGAAACCGCGTATAGCGGGGCGCGTTCGCCGACCTTCATGGTGTAGGCGAGCGCCTGACTGGCGGTGACCGATGCGACGACCTCCACCTCGTCTTCGACGCGACGATAGCAACCCGAAGTCTCGTTCGTGCTTTCGGTCAGTCGATGAAGAATGGGCGTCACGAGCGCGCCCATGGAAGGTTTTGGCAGCCGCTCGGCAAGTTCGCGCAGGCGTGGGCCAAGCTGGTAAGCGCCGGTCGCCGGCTCCTGCCTGAGGTAGCCGCGCCCGAGCAGATTGTTGAGCAGGTGAGACAGTGAGCTGCGCGGAATGCCGAGTTCGGTCATCAGTTGCGAAAACGAAACCAGGGCCGGCGACTGAGCCACATGCTCAAGCACGTCAAGCGCGCGATCCGCCGACTTGACAATGGTCGGCCGTTTGAGTTTCATAAATGAAACCTGTTCACATTATGGAACCTATCCAGTTCGCCGACCTTAGGCAGGTTGCTCGATCAAGACAAGGAACGGACGTGATGATCAGCGACATCGAAGACCGTCTGGCGATCCGCGATCTCGTGGAGAATTGGGCTCTTTGGCGGGACGCGGGGGATTGGGAGCGCTTCCAGTCGGTCTGGCATGACGACGGCTGGATGATGGCAACCTGGTTCCAGGGCAAGGCGGCCGACTTCATCCGCGCCAGCCGCGAGGGATGGGAGAAGGGCGTCCGTATCCTGCATTTTCTCGGTGGTACGAGCATCGACGTCGTTGGCGAACGTGCTGTGTCGCAGACCAAGATGACGATCTCGCAGCGTGCCGCCGTGCACGGCATTGCATGCGATGTCGTCTGCACGGGCCGCTTCTATGATTTTCTCGAGAAGCGGAACGGCCGCTGGGGCATCGTGCTTCGCCAGCCGATCTACGAGAAGGATCGTCTCGATCTGATCGATCCTTCAGCCACCGTGTCGCTCGATGCGCAAAAGCTCGCGGAATTTCCTGAGGGCTACCGACACCTTGCCTACATCCAGGAGGAGATCGGGTATCGCGTGCGGCGCGATATGCCTGGCCTCAAGGGCAAGGAGGTCGATGAACTTTATGCGCGCGGTCGTGGGTGGCTGCAAGGTGGTCCCGCCCTCAAGGCTGCATGATGACCTTGCCTTGCGAACTATGATCTAGGACGAGACCATGAAAGTGATCGGGATTTCGGGGAGCCTGCGCAAGGGCTCGTTCAACACCGCAGCGCTGCGGGCTGCAATCGAGCTTGCACCTGCGGGTATGCTGATCGAGCCAGCGGAGATCGGCGAACTGCCGCACTACAACGATGATATCCGATTGGCGGGCTATCCGCCCAAGGTGGCCGAGCTGCGCGCGCGGATCGCTGCCGCCGATGCGGTTCTCTTCGTGACCCCTGAATACAACTTCTCAGTCCCGGGCGTCCTCAAGAACGCGATCGACTGGATATCCCGCGCGCCAAGCCAACCCCTCGATGGCAAGCCAGTGGCGATCATGGGCGCCAGCGGCGGCCAGCTCGGCACGGCCCGTGCGCAATACCACTTGCGCCAGATGCTTGTGTTTCTAAACGCCCATCCGATCAACAAGCCCGAGGTGATGATCGGCCAGGCCGCCAGCAAGTTCGACGAGACTGGCCGTCTCAAGGATGAGGCCACGCGCGAATTCATCCGCGAGCTGCTTGTGTCCCTCGCGACCTGGACGCGGCGTCTTCAACCCGAGCTTGCAGCGGCCGGCTAAAACCTCTTCGGGCCGCATATCCCGATGCCATCGCCGTGTCGGATCGGCGCGAATATGATACGTCGTCTCATAAGGTGGGACACGGGAGGAATGCCATGAGGTTCGGAACGCTGCTTGTGGCGTTGCTTCTTTCTGCACATGTGCTGCCGGGCGCGGCGCAGGCGCAGCAGTGGCCGGCGCGATTGATCACACTCATCTCGCCCTATCCGCCCGGCGGCACTAACGACATCGTCGGACGCCTGTTTGCCGACAAGCTCGCCGCGAAGCTCGGCCAGCCGATCATCGTCGACAATCGGCCGGGTGCTGCCGGCATCGTCGGGTCGCTTGCCGCGTCGCGCGCGGAGGCAGACGGCTACACGCTGCTGATCGCGAACAACGGCGCGCTGGTGATCCAGCCGCTGGTGAGCGCGCAGGCGAAGTACGACGCCGTGACGAGCTTTACGCCGATCGTCCGGCTTGCGGTGGCCTACCAGTTTGTCGGCGTCAACTGCGAGCTGCTGGTGAAGTCCATGAGCGATCTCGTGGCACTGGCGAAGAAGGAGCCCGGGAAGCTCAACTACGGCTCCGCCGGCACCGGCTCGTTCGGGCATTTTTCCGGCGAGATGCTGCGCATCCTCACCGGCGCACAGATGCAGCACGTTCCCTATCGAGGCAGCGCGGCAGCGGTGACCGATCTCATGAGCGGTCAGATCCAGGCAATGTTCGATCCGCTGGTGCTGAGCCAGAAGGACGGCGAGCGCGTGCGCGTGCTCGCCACGTCCGCTCCGAAGCGGCTGTCGCGCTATCCCGACGTGCCCACCACGGCGGAGGCTGGTCTGCCGGACTTCAATCCCGCCGGATGGTTCGGTTTCTTCGGCCCACCCGGACTGCCGAAGGAGATCGCGCAGAAGATCGCGGAAGCCGCGGCCGAGTTCGCCAAGGAGCCGGACACCATTGAGAAGCTTGAAGCGGCCGGCCTCGTGCCCAGCACGATGCTTCCCGACGAGTTCGCTGCGTTTATCAAGACGTACAAGGTCCAGTACGAGGACATCAAACGCCGCGCCAACATCGAGACTGCGCCGTAGCCTACGCGCGCGATGACTTGCCGCGAGCGCCTTGCCGAACCAATAACTGCGCGGCTTTTGCGGCGGCCGTGGCGTAGCGTCGATCGCCATGGATCAGCATCAACGCCATCGCACCTTCCGTCAGCAGCATCACCTCGCGGGCGCGATCGCGCGGCGATGCGACGCGCGCCGCAGAGAGCGCATCCGCGAGCCATTCCTCTACGGCCGCCTTGTGCTTGCGGGCAATCGCGCGAGCCGGGTGACCGCGCTGATCCGCGAGCTCAACGACCACGCGCGTGAAGCCGCCCCCCGACCACCGCGGCGTGGACGCCCAATCCGCAAGCTGAGCAAAGAATGACTCGATCAATTCGTCCCTGCGGACGGGACGGCGAAATTCCTTTAGCCGCGCAATAGCCAGGTGGCTGGCATTCGCAAGCGCGGCGGCCATCAAGTCATCCTTGCTGCGAAAGTGCTGATACAGGCCCCGCTTGGTGATACCGGCGCGCGCGGCGATCTCGTCGACCGATACGCGCAGGAAGCCCTGACGCCAGAACAGCCCGTAGGCGGCGTCAAGGATGCGGTCTCTCGTCTGCTCCTTTGAGCGTTTCATGTTCTGGCCCCCACGACCGCCGGAGTATACTCATGAGTGAATTTACATCCGAGCCACAAACGCGTTCTGCTTGATCGAGCCTTCTGGGAGTTTCCGCAGCCGCGAAAGGCTGCCCTTGATCCGGAAAGGTCTGGCCATGTTCGAAAAGCTGACCCTCAAATCCGTCGATGTGCGAGCGGTTGTGGTGCCGCTGCGACGACCGGTCGTCTCGAAAGTAGGCTTGTTCGGCGAGTGGCCGCTCATACTCATCGATCTTCAAACGAACCAAGGCATCGTCGGCAAAAGCTATCTGGCGCCCTATCTCAAGGACTCGGCGCGCTACATCGTACCCGTCATTCAGGATATTGCGGCTGCACTGGTCGGAAAGTCGCTGGCGCCCCTCGATGCATTCCAGGGCAATCGGCGTGCGTTGAACCTGGTCGGTTATGAAGGCATCACAATGATCGCCGTGTCAGGCATGGACATGGCCATCTGGGATGCATTGGCAAAGGCCGCAAACATGCCGCTTGTCGCCTTGCTTGGCGGAACGCCCGGCCGCGTGCCAGCCTATAACAGCAACGGCCTGTGGCTCACGGAGGTCAAAGCGCTGGCCAAAGAGGCTGAAGAGCTCGTGGCCGAAGGCGGATTCAAGGCGCTGAAGCTGCGGCTCGGGCGAGAACGACTCGCTGATGACCTCGCTGCAATCAAGGAGGTGCGACGCGGGGCCGGCGACGAGATCAAGTTGATGGTGGATTTCAACCAGGGTCTGTCGCTCGGCGACGCCTTGAGGCGCTGCCACGCGCTGGACGAGCAGGGCCTCTACTGGTTCGAGGAGCCGGTTGCCTACACCAATCTCACGGGCTACGCGCAGCTTGCGCGCGAACTCAAGACGCCGTTGCAGATCGGCGAGAATTTTTATGGTCCCCGCGCCCTATATGATGCGATCCGGTCGGGTGCGTGCGATTACGTGATGCCAGATTTAATGCGGATTGGCGGTGTCAGCGGCTGGCTGTGCGCTGCGCCGATTGCCGCCGCCGCGGGCATCGAGGTGTCCACGCATCTTTATCCGGAATTTTCCGCGCATCTAATGCGGGTCACCGAAACGGCGCATTGGCTGGAGTGGCAGGACTGGGCCGATCCAATTCTGATGCGGCCATTTGCCGTCGAGAATGGCTTTCTCGAAATTCCCGATTGTCCGGGCGCCGGTATCGAATGGAACGAGAGCGCCATCGATCGCTATCGCTGTTGACCTGGCAGTTCCTGAAAAGAGAACGAAGTCTGAAAGACTTCCATAACCTTAATCGCCGGTCACCATGCACGTTGTCGTTTCGTAAAGATCGCTGACGTAACGCGTATGGTCGTCTTTCCGATTTCCGAGCATCCGCTGTGTCTGTCGAACAGTTCCTGAAACAGAGCGCTGTCAATATCGCCGTGGGCGGACGCTACACGTTGCCCAACTGGTTTGATCCGCAGGGGCGGCCGCGCAGCTTTGCCTGCCGCACCACGCGTGTGTCGCCGTTCAAGATGATGGTGCAGGTGCCGGTGATCGGCAAGGTGGGCGATCGGCTCAGCACTTACTTCGGTGATTTCGGCAAGCTCGACGGCCATATCAGCGATACCGTGAGCGGCGGCTTCCTGCTCGATCTCGCCATCTCTCACGCCGAGCGTGAGAAGCTTGCGAGCAAGCTCACCTGGCTGGAGAAGAAGCAGAAGGATCCGGCGGTGCGCGATCAGCGCAAGCAGGCGCGCATCATTCCCGAAAGCCCGCACTCGATGCTCACCTTCGCCGATGGCACCATCCGTCCCTGCTTCATCATCGACATGTCGGCGTCGGGCGCCGCTGTCTCGGCCGAGGTGCAGCCGGAAATTGGAACGCCGCTCGCGGTCGGCGCTTGCGTCGGCCGCGTCGTCAGGCACCTTGAACTCGGCTTCGCAGTGAAGTTCGTCGAGCAGCAGGAGCGCGATCATATCGAGCGGCTCGTCGTGCGGCCGGCCCCGCTGCCCTCGCTCGGCAGCGCAAAGGTCGCCGCCAGGGGGCGGTAGTCTTACACAAGATCAGACAGTCTTGGGCTTGCGCGGCCGGCCTCCGGCCGCTGACAGCTTCGTCTTGTAGATTGCAGGGCGCTACTCCGCCGCCTGGCGATGGGCGCGCGCCAACCGCAGCAGCGCATCGTCATCGACGGTCTGGATCGGCGTGAAGTCGCGATGGGCGATGTAATCCGGGCGGGTCGGGGTGCGGATGTAGTTCGAGACCGCGTTGAGCGTGAGATACACGATCTTGCGGGGATAGGGCGTGATGTTGCCCGCCGACCCGTGCACGAGATTGCCGTGGAACATCAGCATGCTTCCGGCCTTGCCGGTTGGGGCGACGATGCCGCCTTCCTTCACCAGCCGCGTCACGGTGTCTTCGTCCAGCGTCCACAGCGGATACGACGTGGTCTCGAGGTCGTGTGAGGCCTTGAGGTCGCCGGCGTGCTGGCTCTTCGGCACCAGCATCAGCGGTCCGTTGATCGGCATCACCTCATCGAGGAAGATCGCGATGTTCATCGCGCGCGGCTGCGGCATGCCGTCGTCGCGTTTCCAGGTGCCGTAATCCTGGTGCCACTGCCAGACGTCGCCGGTGAAAGCTGACTTGGCGTTGATCTTGTACTGATGCATGTAGACCTTCTCGCCGAAGATCTGCTCCACCGGATCGATCATGCGTGGATGTGCGCCGAGAAGACCGAACGCCTCGTTATAGAGATGGGCGGCAAAGGCCGTGCGCGGTGCGCCGCTCTTCTCGAACCACACCTCCGGGCGCTTGGTGTCGTAGATGCGCTCGGCCTCCCGTGCCAGAAACTCCACTTCCTCGGCGCGTAACAGCTCCGGCAGAAACAGCCAACCCTCGCGGTTGAAGTCGTCGATCTGCTGCTGCGTCAACTTCATGGCTTCCTCCCTTGCGTCGTTGTTGTCGCGAAGCTGCCTTACGCCGCTTCGCCAGGCGCTTGCAGTTTCTCTTCGATCATTCGTCCCGCCCTCAGCGCATGCGACAGCGCGGCGTCCTCCGCGGCGTTGCCGTTGCCGGAAAGAATATGCGTGGCAATCGCCTCGTGTTCGGCCCACGCGCTTTCGCGATAGTCGAGTTCGGAGAGCACGGTTGCCATCGCACGGCGCATGTGCGGCCATTGCGGCGCAATCATCTCCTCGACCGCGGGGTTGCCGGAGAGGCGATAGATCGCGCCATGGAAATCGACATCGAGCGCAATCAGTTTTGCCAGTGTCGCCTTTCGGCCCCGGGCGCGTCCGGCTTGCAGCGTATCCTCGAGCTGCGCACGCCCGGCAGCGTCGGTCTTGATCCGTGCAGCCGCGAGTTTGGCCGCCAGTGCGTCGATAGCGCCGCGCACTTCGTAGAGCTGCCGGATGCGCAGGGGATGGAGTTGCGTGACCTCAAAACCTCTGCGGCCGCTTTCGGCGACCAGGCCCTGCCGATGCAACAGGTGCAGCGCGTGGGAAATCGGTTGACGCGATACGCCGAGCTTTTCCGCAAGCTCGGTTTGCCGGATGCGGTGCCCCGGCGGCAGCGTGCGGTCGATAATGGCCTCGAGGATCCGCGAATACACCTGATCGATCAGATTGGGGGGCGGGTCTAACGGGATCACGCCGGGCCTCCAACGGAATACGGAATTCCGTATTCCGAAGCTATCGCCGCATGGAGTTTTCGTCAACCGGGCCGGCTCGCGCGCCGGCCTTGACCCTGCGCCCATCATGTAACATATGAAGTTGCATGAGACGGGATAGTCGATTGTCGGGAGTGCTCCACGTTCTGCTGCACATGGCAGAGCAGGGCGGTCCAGTGACGTCCGAGGAATTGGCGAAAGCGATGCACACCAATCCGGTGGTGATCCGGCGGATCATGGCGGGTCTCCGGGACCAGGGATATGTCCGATCGGAAAAGGGCCATGGCGGCGGATGGACGCTGGCCTGCGATCTGTCGGCGGTGACGCTGCGCGACATCTATGGCGCGCTTGGCTGTCCCTCGCTTCTTGCCATCGGTAACCGCACAGAATCCCCCGGATGCCTCGTCGAACAAGCGGTGAATGCCGCGCTCGACCAGGCATTTCAGAATGCGGAAGCGGTGCTGCTTGCGCGCCTCGGTGAGGTGACGCTGGCGATGCTGAGCGCGGACTTTCACGACCGCCTTGTTGCGCATGGCGGTTCCCATGATCTGGAGAAAGTTCATGCGTCCTGACGCGACCAGCGAGTTGCTCAGTCATTTTTCCAATCCCCAAGCCGTGGCCCGGTACGCTGAAGGCCCCCGCCGCTTTGTGCCGGGCTTCGCTGACCTGCATCGCATGACCACCATCCTGCTGGCGGAGCGCGCCCCGCAGAATGCTCGCGTGCTTGTGCTTGGGGCCGGCGGCGGGCTCGAGTTGCAGGCGTTTGCGCAGGCACAGCCCGGATGGACATTCGACGGCATCGACCCGGCCGCCGAAATGCTGAACCTGGCCAAGCGAACGCTCGGGCCACTTGGTTCGCGCGTCGGCCTGCACCAGGGCTACATCGACGATGCGCCGGAAGGGCCGTTCGATGCAGCCACATGTCTATTGACGCTGCATTTTCTGCCGCCCGAGGAACGACGGCGCACGGCAATTGAAATCCGACGCCGTCTCAAACCCGGTGCGCCATTTGTGGCCGCCCATTCCAGCTTCCCGCAGGGAGAAGACGAGCGCGCGCTCTGGCTGTCGCGATACGCCGGCTTTGCGATCGCCTCCGGTGCCGATCCCGACCAGGCTCAGAAGGCCCGCGTGACGGTCGATGCACATCTGAACCTGCTCAGTCCCGAACAGGACGAGGCGGTCCTGCGCGACGCCGGCTTCACGCAAGTCAGCCAGTTCTACGCTGCCTTCACCTGGCGCGGTTGGGTGGCCTACGCGTGATGCGTCCCGTCTTTTCGATGTCGCTGCGCAGCAGGTCGCTTCAGATCGTCCTGTATCCGCCGTCGGCCATCACGATCGACCCGGTGACGTAAGCCGAAAGATCCGAGGCGAGAAAGAGCGCCGGCCCGACGATGTCCTCAGGCTTGCCGGCGCGACCAAGCGGCGTGTGGTCCATAAAGGTTTTCACAAGCTCGGGATTGCTGGCGCGCACCTGCGCGTTGAGCGGTGTTTCAATGAAGCCCGGGCCTATGGCGTTGACGCGAACGCCGTCCTTGCCGAGTTCGGCGGCAAGCGCGCGGGTAAAACCGAGCACGCCGTGCTTTGAAGTCGTGTAGGCCACCGAATTGGGCGTGCGCACATGCACGAACGACTGTATCGAGCCGATGTTGATGATGCGCCCTCTGTTCGCGCGCAACGGGCCGAGAAAGGCGTGCGTCACGTTGAACACGCCGTCGAGGTTGATGGCCGTGATATCCTGCCAGTCTTTGACCACAGCATCGGCATCCGCAACGAACGCGTTGCGCCGGTTGATGCCGGCATTGTTGACGAGGATCGACACCGCGCCGACTTCTTCCCCGACCTGAGCCGCGACGGCGCGGCAGGCCGCATGATCGGTCACGTCGAGCGTGAAGCTTTGCGCCTTGCCGCCCGCATCACGAATTTGGGCGGCTGTCTCAGCCGCCGCTTCGCCGTTGATGTCGAGCGCTGCGATCTGTGCCCCTTCGCGACCGAATCCGACGGCGATGGCGCGGCCGATTCCGGAGCCCGCGCCGGTGATCGCCGCGATATTGTTTTGCAAGAGTGCTGTCATCTGTGCTCCTCCGCTGCATTTCTATGTCGAAGCCACCATAGCGCCTGACCGCAGGGGGACGAAGCGCTCAGGAACGCGAATATTTCGGCTGCAGGCCTGTTTGTTTGCACTCTCAGAAAACTTGCAGCAGGAAATGTCGCCAAGGCCCGCGCGGATGAGGTAGCGTTGTCGCCGGCGGCGAAGAACCCGGCAGCGCAAGCAGGCAAGCCCCGTCGTCATTCAGCGATCCTGATCGCTCAATGATTCACCAAAAAACAATACGGGAGTGAAGCACATGGAGAAGAAGCCTTCGAAACCACAGGCCGAAACCACGACACGACGCCAGGCGCTCAAGGCCGGCCTCGCTGTCGCCACCCTGCCGCTGATCCCGGCGATGGCTCGCCAGGCCGTGGCCCAGGAGCGCAAGACAACGACCGTGCACGGCTTCGAGACCGCCGCCGACATCGCCAAAGCGGAGCAGGAAGGCGAGTTCTTTTACTACACACATGACAGCGAGCCCGCTGCGGCCGGCATCGTCGAGGCCTTCGGCAAGGATTTCCCGAAGATCAAGGGCAAGTATTTCCGCCTGCAGAACAGCTCGCTGTTCAGCAAGGTTCTTTCTGAACGCCAGGCCGGGCAATACAACGTCGACGTCATCCAGTTCTCCGAGCCGACGACGGCGCTCGATTTCCAGAAGCGCGGCGGTTACACGCGCCACGTCTCGCCGCAGGCGAAGTTCTATGCGCCGGAACACCTGAGCAACCCGGTCGGCGACTACTTCTGGGTGGGCGTGACCTTCGCTGGCATTGCCTACAACACCGAGAAGGTGAAGCCGGAGGATGCGCCCAAAGGCTGGAAGGACATCGTCAAGCCGATCTGGGCCAACTCGGTCAACGTCAAGCAGTCGAACTCGGGCATGCAGTTTGTACAGTGGTACGAGTTGCGCAAGCTCTACGGCGAGAACTTCTGGAAGGAGTTCGCCAAGCTGAAGCCGCGCGGCTTCGATTCGCGTGTGCAGCTGTTCGACCGGCTGGCCAAGGGCGACGACAAGCTCTGCGCGCTGGCCGAGTTTGCCGGATATCTGCTGCACAAGGAAAAGGGCGCGCCGATCGCTTTCGTCGCGCCCGAGGACGGGCTGCCGGCGACCCCGCTGCTCAACGGCGTCGCCGACCGGGCGCCGCATCCGGAGGCGGCGCGCCTGTTCGTCGACTGGATGATGTCGCCGCGCGGCCAGGCGCATCAGCAGAACGACAAGTACCTCTACTATGGCTCGGTCCGAAAGGACGCGCCGCCGATGCCGGGTGGCACGCGCCTGAGCGACTACAAGCTGCTGTCACCGACCGACATGGCCGCATTGATGGCGACGCGCGACACCTTCAACGCCGAATGGAACAAGATGCTCGGCATGCTGTGAGGCCGAACGCGTGGCCATAGTGTACGAGGCGGTCCCTCGTCGTTCGATTGTGTCCCTCCAGGCGGTCACCATGGCGACGCTCATCGTCGTGGTGGCCGCTCTGGTCCTCTATCCGATCTACTACCTGGTCGAGGCCTCCCTTGCCGTCGGCGATCCGAACGTGCGCCCGCCGACAGCCTTCGGGTTCGACAATTATCTCGCCCTGCCGAACTACTGGACGATCATCCTCAACACCCTGGTCGTGAGCTTCGTCGCCACGATCATGGCGCTGGTGTTCGGCTTCGTCACCGCCTGGATCCTGACCCGTACCAACGTGCCGTATCAGCGCACGCTCGAGCAGCTCATCGTCGCGCCCTACTACGTGACGCCGCTTCTGGGCGCGCTCGCCTGGAGCCTGCTTGGTGCGCCGGAAAGCGGTTTCATCAACCAGTTGTGGCGCCATTTCGGCGGGGAAGGCCACCTGATCGACATCACCTCGCCGATGGGCATCGCCTGGGTGATGGCATTGTTCGAGGGCTCGGTGGCCTTCGTGATGATCGGTGCGGTCATGAAGTCCATGGACCCGTCGCTCGAGGAGGCATCGCAGATCGTCGGCGCCGGCCGCTGGCGCACGATGCTGCGCGTGACGCTGCCGCTCGTGGCGCCGGGCGTCCTTGGTGCTGCGATCTTCGTGTTCGCCGAGATGCTGGGCTCGTTCTCGGCCGCACTCGTGCTTGGCACGCCGGCGCGCTTCTACGTCATCACGACGGCGATCTACCAACTCGTCTCGCAGTACCCGCCGCGCTTCCCGCTGGCGGCAGCGATGGGCGTGTCGCTGTTCGCCGTCATGTTCTTCATGCTGTTCATGTACCGGCGCATCACCGCGCGCAGGAGCTACGTGACCATCAGCGGCAAGGCGTTCCGCCCGCGGCAAATGGATGTGGGGCGGCTGCGCTGGGTGCTGTTCGGGGTGTGCGCGTTCTATGTCTTCCTCTCCGTGGTGCTGCCGATCGCGACGCTGCTCTTCGTGTCCCTGCAGAAGCTGTCGCTCTCCTTCCCGTCCTTCGGCAGCTTCACGCTCGACAATTTCCGCCAGGCGTTATCACTGAACGCCGTGCGCTCGGCGATGTGGAACAGCGTCGCGCTCGGCCTTGCCACGGCGACGATCGGCGTCTTGTTGACCGGCATGCTCGCCTGGCTGATCCAGCGCAGCCGGCTGCCCGGGCGCGGAGTGCTCGAATACATCGTCATGTTCCCGCAGGCCGTGCCACGTCTGGTCTTTGCCTTCGGCATGATGTGGGCATGGCTCGTGTTCCCGATCCCGATCTACGGCACATTCTGGATTTTGCTGATTGCCTACCTGACCGTGTTCCTGCCGCTCGGCGTGCGCACGATCTCAGGCGTCATCATGCAACTCGACAAGAGCCTCGACGAATGCGGCCAGGTCTGCGGTGCGTCGTGGGGCTACCGGCTGCGCAGTATTACCATTCCGCTGCTGAAACCCGGACTGCTCGCGGCCTGGCTCCTGATCTTCGTGTCGAGCGTGCGCGAGCTCGGCGCGTCGATCCTCCTGATGGGGCCGAACTCGAAAGTGATCACGCCGGCGATCGCCGAGGCCTGGTTCTCGACCAGCTCGGAGCTGACGGCCGCCATGGCTCTGATCCAGACATTCGTGATTGGCCTGGCGACGCTGCTGTTTGCGGAGTTGACGCGGCGCGCCTCGCGGCAAGGGGACAAGGCATGAAGGACGGAGCAGCCACGCCGGCGATCGAGGTCGAGGATCTGTCGATCCACTACGGCACCGTCAGCGCCGTCAGCGCGGTCAGCTTCTCCGTCAACCAGGGTGAGCAGCTCACGCTGCTCGGTCCATCCGGCTGCGGCAAGACCTCGACCCTGCGTGCGGTCGCGGGCCTCGAGCGGCCGAGCGGCGGGGCAATCCGCATCGGCGGCCGCACCATGTACGACGGGGCAAAGCGGATCAATGTGCCGACCGAGCAGCGCGGGCTGTCGATGGTGTTCCAGTCGTATGCCATCTGGCCGCATATGACAGTGTTCGACAACGTCGCCTATGGCCTTCGGGTACGCAACGAAGCCGCCGCCAGCCTGAAGGAAAAGGTGCATCACGCGCTGGACCTGGTGAAGATGGGTGCCTTCGCCGACCGCAATGCCTCACTGCTGTCCGGCGGCCAGCAGCAGCGCGTGGCGCTGGCGCGCGCCTGCGCTTTCTCGCCGACCGTGCTGCTGTTCGACGAACCGCTCAGCAACCTCGACGCCAAGCTGCGCGCCGAGATGCGCATCGAGCTGCGCGAGCTGCAGCGTCGGCTCAAGGTCACGTCGCTCTACGTCACGCACGACCTCGAGGAGGCGCTCGCGATGTCCGACCAGATCGCCGTCATGCGCTCCGGAAACATCGAGCAGAGCGGCACGCCGAACGAGATCTACAATTTCCCCCGCACCGCGTTCGTCGCCGATTTCATCGGCTCTGCGAACCTTATCAATGGCCGCTTGCTGCCGGAGCGGTCGGTCGACGGCCGCGTCGCCGTCGAGGTCGATGGTGGCAACATTCTCCTCGGTGTCGGCCATGGCCGATCACCCGGGCCGCAGCCGACACTGTCGTTGCGCACCGTCCATCTGCGACTGAGCGCCGACCGCCCGCCTGTCCCTGAGAACGTCTGGCCGGTGCGGGTGAAACGATCGGTATTCCTCGGCGACCTGACGCAAGTGCATGTCGAGTGGAGCGGCCGCGAACTGGTCATCCGGCAGACGACGGCCGCGCCGTGCGGGGAGGGCGAGAAGGTCTACCTCTCGATCGATCCCAGCCACTGCGTCTTGCTGGAAGCGGACTAAATCTTCGGCAGCTGCACGAGCGCGTCCGGCCGCTTGACCTCGATCTCAACGAACGCGATTTTGTGCGGCGAGCCGTTCATGACGTCGTGCTCGACGCCGGCCGGGCGCGAGTAGGATTGTCCGGCCTTGAACGGCGTGGCGGTCTCGTTCTTGCCGTCGTGCACCTTCAGGATCGCGTCGTTCAGCAGCACGACAAAATAAGGCCAGCCGTGCTGATGCCAGCCGGTCACCGCGCCGGGTTCGAAGTCCCAGCGCGTGATGCGCACCGTCTCGTCGTCTTGCTGGACGGTCGGAACCGCCGGAATCGTACATTTGAATGCCATGGTGCAACTACGTGCATGGCGGCCCGTTCAGCGTCAAGGTCAGCTTCAGTACGCCACGGTAAAACGCTGCCGGGAGTGCTGCGGCCGCTCGAGCTCGTTGACGACGGCAACAGCGTAATCCTCGAACGAAATACGGCTCTTGCCCTCTCCATCGACGAGAAGCTGATCCTTGCCCAGGCGGAATTGTCCCGTGCGGGAGCCGAAATCAATCTCTGCCGGCGGCGAAAGGAAAGTCCAGTCAAGCCCGCTCTCGCCGCGCAGCATGTCAAGGAACGCGGCGCCCTTGGCCGCCTCGTCCTTGTAGGCCGCCGGAAACGCCGGAGTGTCGATCAACCGCACGCCCGGAGCGACTTCCAGGCTGCCGGCGCCGCCCATCACGAGGTAGCGCCTGGCACCGGCCGTGCGCACGGCGTCGATCAGCTTGCGCGGGTCGCTCGCGGAGAAGTGGACTGCACTCACGACCGCATCGTGGCCAGACAGGAGTGTGGGAAATCCGGCATCGAACAGGTCTCCCCGCACGGCCGTCACGTTGGCCTGTGCGTTGATCTTCTCCGGATGGCGGGCGATGGCCGTCACCTGATGGCCGCGCTGCGCGAGCTCATCGACAATGCGCGAGCCGCCACGGCCCGATGCGCCAATCACTGCAACTTTCATGTTCCGCTCCTTGGTGGTATCCAATGGAAACCAAGTGGCAATTTTGCCTGCAGCTGTAAAGAACGTACCCGCGCGTAACCAGGTTACCCGCGAGACACCGACGAAGAGGGAATGGATTTTCGCCATGAAGGGATCTTCGCGCGCCGGCAACGTCTACGACGCCAAGTGCCCGACTCGCCTTGTGCTCGATCGCGTCGCCGACAAATGGAGCGTGCTGGTGCTTGGCCTGTTGGCGCAGGAGCCGATCCGCTTCAACGAACTGCGCCGGCGCATCGACGGCATCTCGCAGAAGGTGCTCGCCCAGGCGTTGCGCCAGCTCGAGCGCGACGGGCTGATCAACCGCAAGGTTACGCCGACGGTGCCGGTAACGGTCGAATACTCGATCACGCCGCTCGGGCGAACGCTGAGCAAGACCGTCGGCGCACTCTCCGCCTGGGCCGAGAAGCATTTTCCGGAGGTGCTACGCGCGCAACAGGTCTACGACCGGCACACGGCACGGTGACGGCCTAGCCGAGGAAGTATTTCGGGATCCACGACGAGAGGCCGGGAAACAGGATCACGAGCAGCAGCACGAAGGTCTCCGCCAGCATGAAGGTCCAGACGTGCTTGTTGGTCTGGTCGATTGGCGTCTTGGCAATGCTGGTCGTCACGAACAGCAGCGGCGCGGTCGGCGGCGAGACAGCGCCGATCTGATTGCACATCACCATCACGAGTCCGACCTGATACACGTCGAGGCCGTAGGTCTTGCTGATGCTGATAGCGACCGGCGCGAAGACCAGGAGGACGATCAGCGAATCGACGAAGGTGCCGAGCACCAGCATGACAAGTGCAATGATGAACAGGACCACGGTCGGGCTCTGCGAGAGCGAGGTCACGAACGCGAGCGCAATATCGTTGAACTGCAGATAGGACAGGAGCCAGCCCATCGGGCCGGAGACCGCGATAATGCCCGATACCATCGCAGTCGTGATCGCGGCATCAACGAGAATTGGGCCGAGATCCTTGAGCTTGATCTTGCGCTCGACGAAATAACCGATGAGGAACGCGTAGACGCATGCAATAACGCCGGCTTCGGTAGCGGTGAAGACCCCCGACAGGATGCCGCCGACGATGATGAGCGGCGCCATTAAGCCAGACCATGCCGAGCGCACGGAGTGCCAAAGCACGCAGAGATCGAAGCGCCCGGTGACCTGCCGCAGTTCCGGATAATCTGGATGATAGGTGTAGAGCTTCACCGTGATCATCAGCGCCAGTCCGACCAGGATTCCCGGAATGATTCCACCGAGGAAGAGGCCGCCGATCGAAACCTGTGCGATCGCTCCATAGATGACCATGATCATGCTGGGCGGGATGATCGCTCCGATCGTGCCCGCAGTCGCGATCAGCGCCGCAGCAAATCCGGGCTTGTAGCCGGTTTGCTTCATCGTCGGAATCGTGATCGAGGCGATGGCCGCCGCGTCGGCCGTGGACGAGCCGGATACGCCGGCGACCGCCATGCTGGCCACGATGGAGGCATGCGCGAGGCCGGCACGGAAATGACCGACCAGCGCGCGGGCAAAGTCGACCAGCTGTCTGCTGATCCCGCCGGCCGTCATGATCGATCCGGCCAGAATGAAATAGGGCATCGCCAGCAGCGTGAAGGAATCGAGCTGCGCGAACATCTTCTGTGCGAACAGCGGCATCACGACTTCGGGCAACAGCGCGATGCCGATGAAGCCGATCAGCGCGATACAGAGCAGGATCGGAATCCCGACCAGCATCGTTGCGAGAAGAAGGGCAAGGAGAAAAGCGATCATGGCGCCGTCGGCTCTTGTGGCGGCTGCTCGCCGCCGATGCGGCGGAGTACGACGAACAGCAGATAGGCGCTTCCGATGATCATTCCGTAATAGGGATAGCTCATCGGGATCTCGAGCCCCGGGGACATGTTGCGTCCGGCGACGAGCGAGACAAGATAGCTGTAGTAGGCGGTCGTGACGGCGAAGCCGGCCCATAGCAGCTCGACCAGGAGATCGAAGATCTTGTTCACTCCGAGCGAGTACTGGCGCCGTATCGCTTCAACAGTGAAGTGCGCCCCCCGCCGATAGGCGATCGGGATCGCGAGGAAGATCAGCCAGATGTGCCCGAATATCTGGATCTCCTCGCTCCAGCTCGGGGTCGCATTCAAGACGAAGCGGCTGAAGACCTGGAAGAACCCAACCAGGACCATTCCGGCGAAAATCGACGCCACCAGGACTTCGATGGTCCGGTCAATCGCCGCAAAGACTGCTCTCATGCTTCCCCCGACAGACTGCGGTGACGTTCCAGGATGCGATGCTTCGCGCCCCTTCGACGATGACGATCCGGCAGGTCGAGGCCTGCCGGATCGTTCGCATCATTGTGCGAGGATTTGCTGCAGCAGATCCTCGGCCTTCAGCTTCGCGGCCATTTCCTTCTGGACGCTCACGGCCTTCGCGCGCGCTTCCGCCATGTCCGGATAGGTGATCGTCATGCCGAGTTTCTTGAGTTGCGCCAGGCTTTCCGCCTCTCGTACCGAAGACATCGCGCGCGCGATGTCGGTGGCGAGCTTGGCGCCCTCCAGCACCACCGCCTGCTCCCTGGCGTCGAGCTTCTTCCATTCGCTGTTGGAAAATGCGACGACTGTCGGATCGATCAGATGCTGGGTGATCGCCGTATACTTTGCGATCTCGTGGAACTTGAACGACAGGGTCGTGGAGGCGGTGTGCTCGAAGCCGTCCAGCACGCCGCTCTGCATCGAGGTGTAGACTTCGCCAAAGTTCATCGGCGTTGCGGATGCTCCCATCGCATTGATCGCGCCGACGAAAACCGGTGTCGGAATCGTCCTGATCTTCAGGCCCTTGAGGTCGGCGACTGTCTTGATCTCCGTCTTCGCGGTCACGACATTGCGGTAGCCCCAGGAATAGAGATAGCCGAGCACCTTGAATCCGGTCTTGTCGAGCTCTTCCGACAGCGACGCGCCGACCGGGCCGTCGAGGACGCGCTGGACGTGATCGTAACCCTTGAAGATGAACGGCAACCCGATCACGCCGCACTTCGCCTGACAGAAATTGGCAAATTCGGCCATGCCACCAACGTGCATGCTTGCGCCCGAGCCGAGCTGCATCGCCTCGATGACCTGACGTGACTGGCCGAGCCCGCTGTTGGGGAAGATCTTCACGTCGAGCGTTGGCGCCTTCTGGTTCACGTAATTTGCGAATATCCAGGAGAACATCTGGTGCTCGGTGCCGAGAATGTCCTCGGCGCCGGCATGATTGATGCGAATGACCTTCTTCGTCTGCGCCTCTGCGGTCGCTATACCTGTCCCGAGCGCCGCCGTCGCGACGAGCGCAGCCGCCGCCCATTGCCTGATCGGTTTCATTTTCCTACCCTTGTTTGTGTTCTGGTTGGCTGGACGCTTGCTTGTTGTTGGACGACCTCGCGCCGCGTCCGGGTGCGGGTTGCCTTGCTGTTCGGGTTGATGCTGCTGATCGTCGCGGAGCCTCGAATGTCGGCGCCAGATCGCGCGACGTTCCCGCAAGCAGCGTGTGCATTGCTTGTTCGGCTTCGATCGGCTCGCGCTTGCGAATGGCGACTGCGACGGCACGATGCTCGATCAGCGAGCTTTCGTAAGATGCACGCGCGTTGGCGCTGATGCGGAAGGACGCCAGCAGTCCCGAGCGGATCGCCAGCACGAAGCGATGCAGCAGCGGATTGCCGGCTGCAGCGAAAATGCTCTCATGGAAGACGAGGTCGTGCTGACAGCAGGCCTCGACGTCATGCGGCAGCGATTCGGCCATGCCCCGGAAGGCGCGGTCGATCGCCAGGATTTGCCCAGCGCTCGCCCGCATGGCGGCGAGGCGCGCGGCGGCAGGCTCGAGAATCTTGCGCGCCTCCAGCAGTGCGATCATGAAGGCCGGATCCGGCGCCGCACTTGCCATCCAGCGCAGCACGTCGGGATCGAAGATGTCCCAGCGATCCTTGTCGAGGACTATGGTGCCGCGCCGCGGCCGCGAGTCGACCAGGCCCTTGCGCGCGAGCGCCTGGAGGCCTTCCCGGAGTGAGGGGCGGCTGACCCCGAGTTTATGCGCAAGCTCCGCCTCGGTTGGAAGCCGCCGCCCGGCTCTGTATTGGCCTGAAACGACCTTCTGGCCGAGCTGGTCGAGGATGCCGTCCGCCTTGCGCTGCCAACCATTGGCTGCGCGCGGGCTGCTAGCCTTGGCGGTCGATCCCTTGATCCGGCGCTTCAGCATGGCGGCGCGCGCGTGTAATTGTCCGACCAAAGAACTTAATGATCAGATCAATCGTGAGTCAATCTTCAATCAACCGGCGGCTTTGGTTGCTGCATCGCGGCGGCGACGTCCGCCTTCCGGAACTCGGTCGCCGACAGGGAGCGCGTTCGTTCGGATGCGCGCGTTGGATCGATCGCGCCGGCTTCGACGCGCCGGAGCAATCGGGCTTTCATCCCGCGCTGCACGGTCAGCCCGCGCGCGCGGAAGATCGCGGCGCATAGTCCCGACGAATTGTCCGTGGTCGAATATTATCGCCAGATCTTCTGGAGTTCGGCCATCGATCTTCCAGCCGATCTGGAGAAGCTGCTGCGGGAGGTCACGCTCGAAACTGTCGACCTGCCGGCAGGAGAAAGGGCCATCCTTTCGTTGCAAGTCCGGAGGGCAAATGCCGAGCTGGCCCGCGATATCCAAGATCTGCTTCGTCATCTGGATGTCGGCATTCGATGGCGTCGGGTCGCCCGAGGGATGATTGTGCATCATCCACCGAAGTCGTCACAAATTGACAGGGGTTTGTAGCTGGGGGCGGTTCGGAGTGCCTATTCGTGATGATCCCGGTTGGTCACGCGCCTTTCTGTTAGGTCATTTTCGGCATGGCTGATCACAGTCGTATTCCATTTGGAATCGACGGCGTTCGTCACCGGCGCCAGGTGGACGGCCCGAGATATGCGTCGGCATTCGACCGGTAGGAGCGGGTGGCGCCGGCCGGTTTGATGTCAAGTGCGGATGAAATTTGCGTTATCCGAGCAAGTGACTCTTCGCGCGAAAAGCCGAATGACGTACTCTACTGCCAGAGACACCCATGCCCAGAAATCCGATTACCGATATTTGGCAATTTCTGACTGCGACGACGAATGACTATCTCAGTCTCGGGGGGTGGCGCTACTTGTTCTTGGCTTTTTTCTGGATGCTTTTGATAGCCAGCGTGATGACTGCCTATCGAAACTGGAAGGAAGACCCAGCGCAACGCAGCGGCCTGCATTTGGGCACCTGGGCCGTTCGCGTACTCATCGGCTGCATGTGGTTCGAAGCGATGTTATGGAAGCTGCCGCTGCCGGCTTCCGGCGGACTGCAATATTGGACCGAGCAAGAGGCGACGCGCGCTGCCTTCGAAATTCATCGCGTCCTCGTGAAGGATTTCTTGCTGCCGTCCCTCCACTTGCTCGGCCCGTTGGTTTTCCTTGCGGAGCTAAGCTTCGCCGTGTCCATGATCCTCGGCCTCGCCGTGCGTGCCGTCGGCGTGCTGGCGATTGCTTTTGTGCTGCAGCTTTGGCTCGGGATTTACTTGCCCGGAAATCCCGCCGAATGGCCTTGGTCCTATATTTTCCTGGCGATGCTGATGTTCCTGTTTTCGCTCTACGCCGCCGGCCGCTCACTTGGCGTTGACGCATGGTTGCGACGCCACGTGCCGGCCGTGCGCGACGGCACGGGCCGCTGGGGCAGGATTCTTCATATCGCGGGCTGAGCGCCGATCCTACTCTTTACTAATTATTGCCGCCGCTCGCGCCGCAGCGACACTGCGAGCTTGGCGAAGGTCAATCCGATCGTCCACCCGGCCCTGAGGCCGGCTGTGAAATTACCGGAGACCTTCGAGACGCCGGCGGTCCGACGGCGCTGGCCGACCGCGACTTCGAGCGCAGGCAAACCGGCGGCGGCGACCCGCATCAACATTTCCAGGTTCCAACCATAGGTCAGCTCCCGCATGCCGAGCCGCTCGAATGCATCGCGCCGGATGGTGCGAAATGGCGACATGTCGGTGAATCTTGCGCCATAGATGAGGCGCAGCAGCAGGCCGCTGAGGTGACCAGCCACAAGCTGCTGGGAGGACAGGCTGCATGGCTCGCGCTCGCCGCGCACCCGCGAGCCATGCACGAAGACCGCACGGCCGCTGACGATAGGTTCGATCAACGCAGGGATAAGCGCCGGCCGGTCGCTGCCATCGCCATCGAGAAACAGCAGTATCTCGGCGTCCGGGCGCGTCGCCGCAATTCCGGACTGAATCGCGCGGCCATAGCCGGGCTGTGGTTCGACGACCACGCGTGCTCCAGCCGCCTTGGCGCGCTCGGCCGTCCGGTCCTTCGACCCGCCGTCCACGACGATCACTTCGTCGACACCCTCAGCCAGCACGGCATTCACAACCGATGCGATCGCGCCTTCTTCATCAAGACAAGGTATCACCGCCGATACGACCGTAGGGAAGCGGCGCGCCGCAGCCTTTGCGTTCATAGGCTCCAGCGCATTCCGCAATTGGCGCAGGCCTGATGCGGCTTGTCGGTCAATAGGGCCGCCCGGAAATCACGGTAGGCGGGACCGTTCCAAATTTCGTGCAGGGTTTGCTGCGTCGCGTCGCCCAAAGTGTATTGCTCGTAGCCGTGCTGCGAGAAGGGTGCGATGCAACAGGGCAGGGCGCGACCGTTGGCTGTGAAATACATGAGCGTCCATGGCCGCCGGCATAGCGACCAAGGCGAGCTGCCATCGGAGTTCCTAAGGCTCGTGCCCGGCTCGGATGCCGCGCCGGAAGCGTTGAATGTCATGCCAAGCGAGCGTGCAAGCTCCTCGGCTTCTTCGAGATAACGAGCGTCCTCAAGCGTCATCTGCTCGAACAGCGCCTGATCGGGCCGCGCCTTGCCGATCGCATCCTTGTCGAAGAATACCAGCCGCTGGAGATAAACCTCCTTGACGCCGATGTCCGCCGCCATCCGAACGAATTCCGGCAGTTCCTGGACGGTCTCTTTCAAACCGGTGAGCCATGCGGACACGCGCGGCTTGGCATGTGCCTCGCGTTCCTGCAGATCGCGAAAGGCACGCACATTGCGAAGGATGCGCGCGAAATAATTCTTGCCGCGAATTTCGCGAAAGCTCCTGGCATTCGAGGCGTCGAGCGAGACGCGCAACTCGTCGAGCTGCGCTTCGATCAGCGCACGTCCGCTGCGCTCGCTGAGCACGGTGCCGTTGGTATTGAACAGCGTGTAGACGCCACGATCGGTGAGGTAGCGCACCATGCGCGGCAGCGCCTTCACCAGCATGGGTTCGCCAACGCCATGCAGAACCGCGCGTGTGAGATCGGGAATTTGGTCGACGATCGAGGCGAACAGGTCCCAGCTCATGTCGGCGGGCGGCTCGAGGTCCTCATACGTGCGCGGGCAGGTCGTGCATAGCAGATTGCAGCGGTTGGTGACCTCCAAATAGAGACATACCGGAGGGCGATTGGCGACGACATCGCGCTCGTCCACCGATTCGTGATAGCGACGTGGATTGATCGGTTTGGCGGTGACGCGATTGGCTGCTGTTGCGGCCATCTTTTCATTTGTTCCTGTGATCCGTACCTCGTCGACTCGACCAGATCGAATATATGAACGCAGCCACAACTCCGCAGTACAGCATCGATTTGCGCGCCAGCGCCGGGACGTCTGCGTCCCAATGGACTTCGTTCTGCAACAGCAACGCGCCGATCGAGGCGGCCCAGACGGTTGCGCTGCCACGAAGCGCAACGAATGGCACGATCACCAAGAAGTACCAAGGGTAGTTTGGCGACAACAGCAGCAAAAACGCCAGTAACAGCCTGTTGATGTCGGCCAGCGCGGACTGCGTCGAGTGCGGCTGACGATGGGCGGTCATCAGCGCGAGCGCGACCAGCGTGAGTGCGGCTGCGATGAGATACACCACGATGTCGCCACGCTGAACGCCGAATACGATTCGCCAGACCATCACCGGCCAGATCGTGTCGCCGGAATCGAGCGCCTCTTCGCCGAGATAGCCGGTGGTGAGGAACCCGAAGACTCCCGTTCCAACGGACAAATAGGGCAGGTAACAAATCGCGACGACCGCCGCGGCCAGAAGCGGCATCCGCCAGTCCCAGAGCCGCCAAATGGCAGGAAGGGCGAGGATCGCGTAGGGTTTTGCCAGCGCGCCCAATGTGATCGCGATGGCGCCTCGCATGGGGTGTCCGGTTACGGCAAGCCATAGCCCTGCCATCAGCAATGCAACCATCAGCGCCTCGACATGTCCGCTGTTGGCGATCTCCCACATCGGTAACGGGTGCCAGAGATAGGCAACCACCCGCGTGACCGGCCGCTCGATCCGTCGCAACAGCAAGACGATGACGACGACGGTTGCGATCTCGCAGGCAACGAGTCCAACCCGCATGACGGTGACGTTTTCGCCGAACCGGGTGAGGATGAAGAAGAACGCCTGCGCCACCGGCGGATAGATCGTGGTTGCGTAGTCGGCGCGATTGATGTTGGGGTAGATCGCCTGGTCGCGCAACCACTCCAGCGCTGGATCGGCTGGAACAAATCGATAGGGATTGATGCCGGAGGCCTGAACCTTGCCATCCCAGACGTAGCGATAGATGTCGGTCGATAGCAGCGGATCAAGCAGAAGCAGACCGAACCGAAGCACAGCTGCGAGCCCGATAATCAGCCAGAGCGCACGCGCAGCCGATGTTTGCTCGGCAACGCGGGTCGCAACCAGCGTGATAATGGCGGCCGGCACCGCAAGCGCGACGTAGGCGAGGTCGCCCCAGGCATTGAACGCAATTGGCGTTAGCGCCGTGAGAACGGCGAGCGCTGCACCGAGAATGCACAGCCGGTAAAATGCATAACTTTCTTTGTCCTTGGCCTGTGCCGCGACGGTCTCGCCGGTATCCTCCTTCGACGCCGTCGTCATGGCCGGATACCGGTCAACTTCCCCAGAAAGCCGCGGGTCGCGGCGGCGGCGCTGCCATTCGGAAAGCGCTCGGACTGTCCGGCAAGTTCCGTCCGCAGCCAGCCGAGCGTTTCAGCGTCATCGACGTCGTACCATTCGGGAAGTTGAATCGTCGCAAGATGAATTTCAGCAGCACGCTGCAGTGTTTGGCTTGCGACGGTTTCGGTCCCCCACGCAATATCTGTGAACAGGTGTTGGTGCGGGTGCTTCAACCCGATCAGATAGTAGCCGCCGTCGGCCGCTGGTCCGAGCACCATGCGATCGCCTGGTCGGCGCAACAGGTCGATGGCTTCAACGAGAAAGGATGTCGGCAGACTCGGACTGTCGCCGTTGACGAGCAGGACGCAATCGTGATCGGCTGCCAGCAGATGTCGCATTGCACCGAACAGCACGTTGCCGAAGTCATTGTCGATCTGCAGCAGCAGGCCAAATGCAGGAGGAAACAATTGTCGGAGGATTGCCTCTGCGCCGGCCGGGGCATAGACGCCATAGCCCCGTCGTCCGATCTGCTCGGGTACCGCTTCGATTGCCGCGGCGACGTCGCGCAAGAAACACGCAGACAATTCTGCGGCCGCCGCAGCGCCGATTGTCACAGCAAGTCGGGTTTTCGCGCGCCCAGCTTGTGGCGCCTTGCACATGATCCCGATTGCCGCCGAACTCATCGTTAGAGCCAGGCCTGCAATCGACCGGCGGCAATGGCGATGAGGTCCAGCGAGTCGCGAGTACTGTCCCCTTCACCTTTTTTCGAAATCGCCATCGACGCGATCCATTTGATTGGTCACGTGAGCGAAGCAGAGGACCGGCTTCTGCCGCGCCCGCGCGCAGAGTATAACAGGCCCATGCGGGATCGAGGGGTGCTTGCCTCGCCGCAACAAGGACGCGTACGACGTCTCCCCAGTAAGTTCGCTGCCAGTTTGGTATTGTTACAGGTGGCAGCCGACAAGGCGTGCGCTCATTGCGCTCTGATTGAGGTCAGGACGAAGCAAGGCGGCACGCTGCGAACGATCCGTGGCACACGGTTTTGTGAATTGCGATCGCCAGCCACAGCGTCCCACGCCGGATATGCTCGAATATCCCGCTATATCTTGGCCTGCATCGCCAGGAGGACCGAGCCTTTTGCAAGGGAAACGGCCGACGCGGTTTGGGAATCCGTCCACCAAGGGAGAAGAAGCTGTGAAAGCGATATCTGGCTTTCTGATCTCTGCAGCACTGGTGCTTACCGGGCTTCCCACGCCGATTGCGGTCGCGGAAGCCGGCGACAAAATCCAGGTTGCGAACCTTGATACGATCCTCAAGGACAACCCGCTCCAGCATGGCGGGCCCACGGCATCGATCATCGCCTCACTACGCGCTGGCGATGCCGAGCTTGGGATTCTCGTCGTGAGCGAGAACCGGCTGCACCACCATCCTCACCAGGATCATGTGCTCTATCTTGTCAGGGGGAGAGGAATTGCCCGGCTCGAAGACGCCTCAGGCCAAATCGAGATGCGCGCAATCGAGCCCGGCAATTTGTTCCGACTGCCGCGAGGACAAAAGCATGGCTTTGCAAAGACAGGTCAGGAGGACCTCGTATTCCTCGTTGTTGCAACGCCACTTCCGGACGCGGGCGACCAGGACACAGTTTACCACGACATGAAGCCTCAGTAGACTGGTTACGAAAATGAAAGCGCACGTTGAACTCGATGCCGGCGCGAAGACGTTTTCATCTGGTTTACTTCCGGAGATGATTGCCGCGCTGCGCCAATGTCGCCCAGGCGATCTGCTGGCCGTCGTCAGCGCTGAGCCAGGCCTTGGCGCCGGGCTCGAGGCGTGGTGCCGCTTTACGCGCAACACCCTGATCGATACGAGCGTCGAACGCGGCCGCATGCGCTGGCTAATCAGGTGCGGAGAGGCTCCGGTGAATGCCGACGCCGATCGTCCCGTCGGCTCCCGGCTTTGGCTCTACACGAATTTCCACTGCAATTTGCGTTGCGACTATTGCTGTGTGCGCTCGTCGCCCAAAGCACCGCGGCGGGCACTTGGCCTCGACCGTGTGCGACGCATCGCTGGCGAAGCGGCCGAGCTCGGCGTCAGCGAAATCTTCGTGACCGGCGGCGAACCTTTTCTGCTCGCCGATATCGGCGAGATCGTCACGGCCTGCGCTGCCGCCGCGCCGACGACGGTCCTCACCAACGGCATGCTGTTCTCGGGCCGGCGGCTCGAAACTCTCCGCTCATTGCCACGCGATCGCGTAACACTGCAGATCAGCCTCGACAGTCCGACGCCCGAGCGGCACGACCGTCATCGTGGAAAAGGGACATGGGCGAGCGCGTGGAAGGGTGTGGAGCGCGCGCGGGCGGAAGGATTTCGGGTGCGATTGGCGGCCACCGTGTCCACCGACGACGAAGCCGATGAATTCCGCCGCTTCCTCGACGCAGAGCATGTTGCCGAGGAGAACCGTATAATCCGTCGCATTGCGATGCGCGGCTCCGCAACGGATGGCGTCGCCCTCGCGCGAGCAGATCTGATTCCGGAAATCACGATCACGGCTGAAGGCGTGTATTGGCATCCGGTCGGCGCGGAGGATGCCGACCTGCTCATCACCCCCGAGATCTTTCCACTCGCCGGGTCCTTCGCCCTGGTACGTCGCGCCTTTAACCGCGAGACCGAGCATCAGCGTCGATTGGCCAGGATATTTAATTGCGCCTGAACATCCCCGCGAGAAAACGCGCTAGGCATCGAGGCCGTTTCATGCCTCGGCCGACAGGGCAGCCGGGAGCTTCAACAATCCCTGTCGCGCAGACGCCTCGCGCAATGAATCATACCCTTCGAGGTGCGGCGCGACCCAGCGCCGGAGGCCTTCCGCGTCGAGCACGACCCGATGGGTCGGATTGTCGTAACTCATTCCGGACAGGGCTTGGGCGAACTGCCGCTCCCGTACTTGATCGAAATCTGGCCGAGCCGTGAACATGCAGTGATTGTAGGGCGGCGACGTCCAGATCTCCGTCAGAGCGCCTTCCGGAATCAGGCGCTCGCTTTGCACTGTCGTCCAGAACGGGCTGCCGATTGCGCCGGCATCAGCACGGCCGTCGAGGACCGCGCGAACGACTTCAACCTCACTCGTGCCGGTGTCGCCGTGTTTGCCGACATCGCTATCGAAGCGCAGCGCGCGGTAGTGTTTTCCCTCGACCAGGTCCTCTTTCTCCAGGAAGTGAACCGGCAGGATTGCCGCATGGCCGCTGTCGCGGCTGCCGAGCGCGAGTGTGTGATTTTCAAGATCGGCGAGCTTGGCGATCGGACCGCCACTAACCGCCACTATCTTGGTCATCCAGCCCAGATCGGTGTCCCGCATGGCGATCGGTCGGCAGCGTTGACTGCTCCAGGTATCGGCCTGCAGATACGCGAGGTTCGTATTCCATGCGATGTCGATGCGCGGCGCAGGATCGCCGGGCGCAGCCAGGAGGGCGCTGACCTGCGCCTCGTAACTCTGGAACAGCACGACCTCGACGGGCAGATCCGCCTCCTCGTGGAAGTAGCGTCGCATTCCCTCCCAGATCGTGACAACCTTCGGATCGTACGCGACGGCGCCAACCCAGATTGTTCGCTTCATGGTTCACCCACTCATTAGAAGGATACTCGGCCCAATTGCATCATTCGGTCGATGAAAGATGTCGATCGCCGTCGGTTCAGAACAGCGGCATTCCCAGCACCGCCCTCGCGATGAACTCGCGAAGCACGTCACCCGTCGGCGCCATGACGGCACCCGCCTGGGCATCACGGAACAGTCGCTCGATGCTCGTGTGCTTGGAGAATGCCGCGCCCCCGCACGTCCGCATAGCCGTCGAGGTGACAGCGATCGCCACATCACCCGCGGCAGCTTTGGTTTCAAGCACGCGTAACAGCGTGGTGTCCCGCGGTCGCTCAAGGTGATCAATCAGGTCGTCGATGCGCGCCGAGAGGCCGTCGGTGTCGATCTGCATCGCCGCAAGTTGCGCGCGCAGCGTCGGCAGGCTTTCGCCGAGGCTCTGTCCGAGATGCTCAAATCGGGTGTTTCTGAGGTGCGCCGCGGTCGCTGCGACCGCAGCGCGACAAAGGCCCAATGCCACAGCGGACATTCCGAGGTTGAACAGCGGCAACACCACGTTCATCATCGCCTGAAAACCCGCGCCATCCTCGGTCAGCTGGAGTTCGGACGGGATATCGCAGTCGTCGAGCATCATCGGCGCGGACGCGTTGGCGCGCAGCCCCAGGCCGTCCCACGGGCCGGCAACGGAAAGTCCCCGCGCTAGCGCTGGAACGAGATAGAGCGTGGAATCGGTGGCACCTGTCCCTTGGGGCGCCAGCGACGAGACGACGTAGCTATGCGCGTGGCCGGCACTCGTCACCCAGGATTTCTTCGCCGTAATTCGTGTGCCGGCCCCGTTTCGGCGCGCGCGCGAGACAGGCGCCCAGAAGTGACTGCGCGAGCCGGCCTCGCTGAAAGCCAGCGTGGACAGATGCCGACCGGAGGCGATCTCTTTCAGCGTCTGCGCGACGGCGGCCCCCGGTCGGGCGGCTGCGATTGTTGCGGCGCCACACACATGCATGAGGTAGACCATCGCGACCGATGCGTCCGCTTCGGCAAAGGTCGCGGTTACAGCTGCGAATGCACGTGGTCCGAGAGCCGCGCCACCAATCTCGGCGGGCAGCATCAGTCCCAGCATCCCGGCCTGCCCGAACGCATCGAGAGCCTCGGTCGAGAACCGGCCCTCCTTGTCGTTCTGTCGAGCGGCGGGGGCCAGAACGTGATCGGCTATCTCTTTGGCTTTCGAAAGCGCAGTTTCATGATTCATGATGTCGCCCGCAGTGCCACGTGCAATCGAAAGTTGCCGACTCCGACGTCCGGACTATTCTTGATTATTGTTGGCCGCCCTCGTTGACGAGGCTATGCAAGGCTAGTTCGCCATTCAACGATAGGATGTTTCGCGCGCGCGGATCACAGTGTCGTGAGCCGGATTCGCTTCACCACACGAGCCATTTGCGTCACGATGCGGCGGTCCAGCGTTGTAGGCGGAGAGCGTCATGGCCGTTGCGCAATCCCAGGATCAGAACCAAGCCAAGAGCCAGTATATCAATTTCTGGAATGAGATTCTGGCCCCGAAGTTCATTCGCTGGAAGCACATCCTTGTCGATGGACTGACGCTGCACAGCGAAGCCGTTTTTCCCACTCTTTCCGTGAAATCCGGCGACAAGGTGGTCGACGCCGGTTGCGGATTTGGCGACACGGCGATCAAGCTCGCGCGCTCGGTCGGTCCCTCCGGCTCTGTTCTGGCGATAGATTGCTGCGATGCGTTTCTGGCGTTCGGACGCAAGGAGGCCGCGGCAGCCGGGATCGGCCATGTCACGTTCTTGGCGGAGGATGTGCAGACCTTTCCCTTCAAGCCGATCCATGACTTTTGTTTCTCCCGCTTCGGGACGCAATTTTTTGAGAATCCGGTGGCCGGGTTGCGAAATATGCGCACGAGTTTGAAGCCGGGCGGCATCATGACGATGATCGTCTGGCGCGGGATCAAGGACAATCCGTGGCTTGGATCCGCGAAGGAAGTCGTACTGCAATATCTGCCCCTGCCCGGCGAGGGCGCGCAGACGTGTGGCCCGGGGCCATTCTCGATGGCGGATACCGATGTGGTGACGAAGCAGCTCGAGATTGCGGGCTATACGGACATCGAGTTCGAACGGGTCGACGCGCAAGTGTTCGTTGGGAAGGATCTGGACGACGCCGTCGCATTCCAACTCGCTATCGGTCCTGCGGGTGAGGTCTACCGCGAAGCCGGCACACTAGCCCATCAGCGCCATGACGAAATTGCATCGGCACTTAGGACGCAGCTTGGGAAATATCAGGGTCCGAATGGCGTGATGATGGACTCAAGCTCCTGGAAAGTGACTGCCCGGAATCCCGGCTAGGGCTGGACCGGTTAGTGCGACGCGGGTCGAGCGTTCATCGACAAGCTGCAAATGCTCTATCATGTCGCCAACGTTGGTGATGCGCGCTCGCTGACCATCAGGCGACGACCACGCATTCGCAACTCATACCCGACGAGCAGGCCAAGACCGGCGTCACCGACGGTTACGTGCGGATGTCGATCAGGCTTCGTCGTCGCATCAATCGCCGTCAGGTTCCTTGAGCGCCTTAGGCTCGCAAAGGCATACGTCTATTCGTCTTCCAGATAGTGTGCCTTCTGCGCCGGGTAGTAGTCTTCGAACGACGGCAGCGCCTTGCCTTCACGCGCGGCGACCAGCATGTCGAGGTAGTACTCCCAGCCCGGCCCTATGTCGCCCGCGAGTTTCCGGTCACTCAGGTGCTGCACCAAGCGCAGCTCGGTCGTGTCGTCCGTCTGCGTCAACGTCAGCGCGATGCGCCACTCGCCGTAGTCATCCTTCATCGTGACGGTCAGGCGGCTCGGCGCCTCGCATTCTTCGATCGTCACGTTCGTCCACGGCTGGCCCTTCTCATGGAGCAGTTGCAGCCGCACGATCTTGCCCGGGCCGGCGTCGCCTTCCCAACTGCCGAACCAGAGCGCGGTGTTCTCGGACTTCGTCACGCTCGTCCAGACGTCATCGATGGGTGCGCCGAACGTGCGCGTGAGGATCAGGTCGTTGCCACGAACGTGGCCGGTGGGCTTGGGGCTCATGCCGTCTCCTTCTTCTTATCGTTCGCGAGTTCGCGAGCTTGCGGCGCGCGCCCGACACGATTCGAACGTGTGACCTCTACCTTCGGAGGGTGGCGCTCTATCCAGCTGAGCTATGCACCGCGCCGCGCTCCCAGCTCCCCTGCGAGCGCGCCGACCCCAATATCACATCAGCTTCATGCCCCTCAAACTCGCATGCCCGTTCTTGCCGACGATGATGTGGTCGTGCACGGAAATGCCGAGGCTTCCCGCGATCTCGACGATCTGTTTGGTCATCTGGATGTCGGCATTCGACGGCGTCGGATCGCCGGAGGGGTGATTGTGCACGAGGATGATCGCGGTCGCCGACAGTTCGAGCGCGCGCTTCACCACCTCGCGCGGATAGACCGGTGTGTGATCGACGGTGCCGGTCTGCTGCACTTCGTCGGCGATCAGCTGGTTGCGCTTGTCGAGGAACAGGATGCGGAACTGCTCCTTGTCGGCGAACGCCATCGCCGTCCGGCAATACTCGATCACCGCCGACCATGAGCCGAGCGTCTCGCGCGTCTTGACCGCGCCTTTGGCGACGCGGCTTGCGGCGGCCGCGATCAGCTTGATGTCGATGACGCTCGCCTGGCCAACACCCGGCACCTTCGCCAGCAACGCCGTCGGCGCGTTGACGACTTCGGCAAATGATCCGAAGCGCGCGATCAAATCCTTGGCGAGGGGTTTCACGTCGCGCCGCGGCAGCGCGCGAAACAGCACCAGCTCGAGCAGCTCATAGTCGCTCAGCGCAGCAGCTCCCGCATCATGAAAGCGTTCGCGCAGGCGCTCGCGATGCCCGTGATAGTGCGGAGCGGGTTTGGTCGGTCGCGCCGCAGGCGCGGCTTCGGTGTCAGGCCCTTGATCGATGAGCTCGAGCAAGTCGCTGCCCGCGCAAATGGCCTGGGCGATCGTTTGCGAGCGCGGAGCCTCGCGCATCTCGCTTCGAGCCTCCGCGATCGGTTCGAATGCGGGCCTTGGTTTGCCAGCCATGCCTGGATCCTGGTGAAATCAGCCTCTCGATGTTCGCTAAATGTTCCCGTTTTGGCAAGGGGATTCGGTGGGGTCTTTCGGCCGCTGCCGCGAAAGTCCGTGACGGCCGAGGTCGTTGCGTGTTCTTGCCCGGACGGCTCCGCTGCTCCAGATTCGCCCTCGCGGGCCAAAATCAACGAACGGGGGATGGGTTGGCACAGGCTTTGTCGGCACGGCTTGCCGCGATCGTGGACGCGCTTCTGCTGCGACCGGGCTTGCGCGTTCTGGAGATCGGTTGCGGGCCGGGCGCTGCTGCGCGGGAGATCGTGCGCCGGATCGGTGACGGACACGTGCTTGCGATAGATCGCTCCGCCAGCGCGATCGCACAGGCAAAGGCCGCATCGACCGCGGAGATCAAGTCAGGGCGCCTCAGTTTTCGTCAGGTCGCGGCAGAAGATTTCGAGCTGGAGCCGGGCGAGGCGCCTTACGATCTTGCGCTTGCCGTGCGCGTCGGCGCGCTGGATGGCCGTCATCCCGAAGCGGGCCGGCGCGCAAGGCGGCGTATTGCAGCAGCATTGAGCCCGGGCGGGCGCCTGTTCATCGACGGTGGCGATCCCTTGCGCGAGGTATCGCTGCGCGACTGACCGCCGATGCGGCGGGATCAGCCGGCCGGCTTGCCGTAAGGCGGCTGGTCGAGCTTGCCCGGCGAGAGCGTAAAGATCTCCACGCCGGTGTCGGTGACGCCGACCGCGTGTTCGAACTGCGCCGAGAGCGAGCGGTCGCGGGTCACCGCTGTCCAGCCGTCGGACAGGATCTTCACATGCGGCTTGCCGAGATTGATCATGGGCTCGATGGTGAAGAACATGCCGGGCCGCAGCACGATGCCTTCGCCCGGCCGTCCGACATGGATGATGTTCGGTTCGTCGTGGAACATGCGGCCGAGGCCGTGACCGCAGAAGTCGCGCACCACGCTCATCTGCTGCGGCTCGACGAAGCTCTGGATCGCATGGCCGATGTCGCCGGTGGTGGCGCCGGGCTTCACCGCGGCGATGCCGCGCATCATCGCTTCGTGCGTCACCTCGATCAGCCGCTCGGCCTTGCGGGCGATTTCGCCGACCGCGTACATGCGGCTGGAGTCGCCGTGCCAGCCGTCGACGATGAAGGTCACGTCGATGTTGACGATGTCGCCTTCCTTCATGGGCCGGTCGCCCGGCATGCCGTGACAGACCACATGATTGATCGAGGTGCAGGTCGAGTAGCGGTAGCCGCGATACATCAGCGTCGCCGGGATGGCGCCGCGGCTGAGCGCGAACTCGCGCACCACGTCGTCGATCCGCGACGTCGGCACGCCCGGCTTTACCTCGTCCACCAGGACGTCGAGACACTCGGCGACCATTGCGCCAGCCTTGCGCATGCCGGCAAAGGCTGCGGGGCCGTGCAACTTGATCTGACCGGTTTTTCTTAAGGGCGCCTGGGCTGCTTCGATGTAATTCATGCTGTCGGATGATGCGGGAGCGTCTGAAAGACTGAGTTGTTGCCCCTAATTTAAGCGATAGGCAGGGCGGCGCAAGCGCCAAGACTGGCTAATGGCCCAATTCTAGCATTCGCAAACCGTTCCAGAATGCCTCTTTGCGAATGCTAGAATTAGCAGGGCCATTAGCAAATATAAGTAGCTAGTGGAGCCTTAGATTTGACATTCGCGTCGGGAGCCCGCGGCTAGGTGGGTCGCGAATGTCAAATCTGCTCCACTAGCCAGTTATTGACAAATGGTAGGTTACCTCAGGATTTCGACCGGTCCCGCCAGCGTGATGCCGTCACGTTGCAGGGTGCATTTGTAGGCGAAAGCCTCGACCCCCGCCGCACGGGCGCTGTCGAACGCCGCGCCATAGGCAGGGTCGATGTCCCGCGCCAGCGCAAACCGGTTTGCCGAACCGATCTGGATCACAAACAGCATCACCGCGCGAAAACCATGCGCGCGTGCGGCCGACAGTTCCGCAAGGTGCCGGGCGCCCCGCGCGGTGACCGAGTCGGGGAATTCGGCGAGGCCCTTTTGCCGCATCAGGTGCACGTTCTTGATCTCGAGATAGCAGGCGGGCTTGTGAGGGTCTTCCAGCAGGAAGTCGACGCGCGACGCCTTGCCGTATTTGACCTCGCGGCGGACCGTCTCATAGCCGGCCAGTTCCGGGATCGCCTGCGCTGCCAGGGCCTCGGCGACGATCGCGTTCGGATGACCGGTATTGAGCCCCGCGAGCTCGATGCCTGAGCCGAAATCGGCCTCGACTAGCTCCCAGGACAGCGGCAGCTTGCGCGCCTTGTTGGGCGAGCGCGACAGCCAGACGCGTGCGCCGCGTGACTGCAGCCCGATCATCGCACCGGGATTGGCCACGTGGACAGTGGTGACGCTGCCGTCGGCCAGCTCGACGTCCGCGAGAAAACGCTTGTAGCGGCGGATCAGCGTCGCCGGAACGAGCTCGCCTGAAAAGCGCATCTCGGCACTGGTCAGCGCAGATGCGCCGCGATGGCGGGGGGCGCAGGGACCGCCGACGGCGCGTCGTCGATGCGGATATCGCGGATCGGATAGTTGCTGTCTGCGCCTTCGATCCGGAACGCGTCCCACAGCGCCAGCATCACCTGGCTGCGCACATTGCCGATGCCTTTTTCCGGGTCGGTGATCCAGAACGACAGCGAGAAGCGCATGGAGTGCTCGGCGAACTCGACGATGCTGCAGGCCGGCGGCTGTACCTTGGTGACGCGCGGCGTCGCCGTGGCGATCTCGGCGGCAATCTCGCACACCCTGCGCGGATTGGCATCGTAGCTGGTGGAGAAGGTCACATCCACGCGGGTATTGGTGTCGTAATAGGTCCAGTTCACCACACGCTCGGTGACGAGCTTTTCGTTCGGGATCAGGAACTCCCGGCCGTCATTGCCCGAGACCGAGATGTAGCGCGTGTTCATGGCGCGAACCCGTCCGTGGCTCTCGCCGATGGTGACGATGTCGCCCGGCTTCACCGATTTGTCGGCGAGCAGGATCACGCCGCTGACGAAGTTGCCGACGATCTTCTGCAGGCCGAAGCCGATGCCGACGCCGATGGCGCCGGAGAAGATCGCAAGCGCCGACAGATCAACACCGGCCGCCGCCAGCACGATCACGACCGCCAGGCAGATGAACAGGATCCGCACCAGCTTGCTGGCCAGGACCCGCACCGACGGCGTCAGGTCGCTCAGATTGGAGATCCGCGCGTCGACGAAATTGCCGGCGACGTTCGCAAGCCGGAGCGCGAAGGCCATCAGCGCCGACACCTTGAGCGCGAGCAGCAGCGTAAGCCTGTGGCCGCCGAAGCTGATGGCGACGGCATCGAGCGCGGTCGTCACCTGCTCGAGCAGCCCGAGGATGCTCAGCGCGGCGATGCACCACGCGGTGATCGAAACCAGCTTCACCGCGGTATCGTTGCGAATGAGGCTGGTGGCGAGACGGATCAAAAGCCATGCGGCGGCAAGATTGGCGGCGACCACCAGCAGATAGCTGCGGCTCGGCCAGGTGGATGCCACCATGATGACGCGCGTGATCGCCATCAGCGCGGCAAAGAAGCCGAACGCCGCATAGCGGATCAGCACCCGCACGGCCAGGCGGAACGTCGTGGGCCAGCCCATGGCGATCGAGGTGATATCGACGCGCGAGCGCAGCGAGATGGCCAGAAGGTGCGCGAGCCCTGCGCCGGCGAGGATCAGCCCAAGCTGGAAGTAGAACCAGGGCGAGGTGATCTCGCCGCCGATCGAGCGAACGGTGGTCTGGAGGAGCTCGTAGATTTCGTCGATTTCGGGCATCGGCAAGGTCTCGGTCTGCAATCGCCGGTCGTGTGGAATGATTCGAAAACGGCAGGCTTCTTATACGTCAGGAGGGCGCGCCCGATCAAAAGCGATAGCGGGGCGCTGGCGTCCGCGCGGTCATGTGTGGCGTAGGCTTATGGGGTTGGCGTCACGGGCGACGGACGATAAGGAAGGTATAGAGGCTGAAATTGCGGAAATGATATGGCGTCGCTCGATTCAGTAAGCATTGCCATCCTGCTGGGAGCGATCCTGGTGATGGCAGGCATCATGTCGAGCCTGGTTGCCCTTCGTTTCGGCGCCCCGTTGCTGCTGGTCTTTCTGTTCGTCGGCGTGTTTGCGGGCGAAGCCGGTCCCGGCGGCATCCGCTTCGACGACGTTCGTACTACCTATCTCGTTGGCTCGGTCGCGCTGGCGCTGATCCTGTTCGACGGCGGGCTGAAGACCCGGTTCAACAGTATCCAGACGGTGATCGCGCCCTCGGCGGTGCTCGCCACCGTCGGCGTCCTGCTGACGGCAGTCATTGCCGCGCCGGTGGCCAAATACACCCTCGGCATGAGCTGGACCGAGGCGTTGCTGGTCGGCGCGGTGATCGCCTCGACCGACGCCGCGGCGGTATTTCTGCTGATCCACGGCCGAGGTCTGCGGTTGCGCCCGCGCGTCGGCGCAACGCTCGAGGTCGAATCCGGCACCAACGATCCTTTCGCGATCTTCCTCACCCTTGCTCTGGTCGAGCTGCTGTCGCTCGGCACCAGCACCGCCGGAGGCGTTGCGCTTCAGTTCGTCCGCGAGCTCGGGCTCGGCACCGTCATTGGCATCGTCGGCGGGCGGCTGGTGGTGCTCGGGCTCAATCGCGTGGCGCTGCCGCAAGGTCTGCATGCGCCGTTCGTCGCGACCGCCGCGGTGGTGATCTTCGGCATCGCCCAGAGCGTGCATTCGTCCGGCTTCCTCGCCGTCTATCTCGCGGGCATCGTCATCGGCAATCGGCCGACCCGCGCGCACAACTCGGTGGTGGTCTTCCTCGACGCCGCCACCTGGCTCGCACAGATCGTCATGTTCGTGCTGTTGGGTCTGTTGGTCTCGCCCGAGCGGCTGCTCTCGACCTTCGTGCCGGCGCTGGCGGTGGCGCTGGCGCTGATGTTCGTCGCGCGTCCCATTGCTGTCTTTCTGTGCCTGGCGCCGTTTCCGTTTCCGCGCCGGGAAAAGATCTTCATCTCGTGGGTGGGCCTGCGCGGCGCGGTGGCGATCTTCCTGGCCTCGATCCCGCTGCTGGTCGATCTGCCAAACGGCACGGTCTATTTCGACATCGCCTTTGTCGTCGTGCTGGTGTCGCTTTCGGTGCAGGGCTGGACCATTGCCTGGGCTGCACGGCGTCTCCGTGTCGCGCTGCCACGGACCGAACGAGCCTTGCGCCGTGTCGAACTCGACCTGCCGGGACAGCTGGAGCAGGAGCTGGTCGGCTACCTCGTCCGCCAGAACAGCCTGTTTCTCAAGCGGCGGGTGATCCCCTCCTGGTCGAAGGCGACGCTCGTCATCCGCAATGAAGAGATTCTCACGCCGGGCGAGGCGGAGCCGATCGTCACCGGCGACTATGTCTATCTGCTGGCCCCGCCTGAGAAGGCCGAGGCGCTCGACCGCTTCTTCACGGATATGCCCACCGTGCTGCCGGTTGATCCGCACATGCTGGGCGACTTTATGGTGTTGGGCGATGTCACCCTCGGCAATCTCGCGGAGATCTACGGCGTCCCTGTCGCTCCGGAGCAGGCCGCGCTGACGCTCGCCGACTATTTCGATATCAATCTCGACCATGTGCCGAAGATCGACGACACCCTGCCGCTCGGCGACATTGTGCTGGTGGTGCGCTCGATCGGCGGCGGACGCGTCAATGTCGTGGGTCTCCGCCTCCCGGAAGACGAGGAGCCCGCGGCGCCACCGCCAAAGCGCCGCGAACTGGCGAGGCGCAAGGTGCACCAGGCGTGGAAGTCGTTCGTCGAGTCGCTTTAGCGAAGCGGTGGCAGCACCTCGACACCGCCCTGCGCGGTAACCTTTCCCTGCTGCAGACGGATCACCTGCGTCGCCAGCCGCCTGACCTCGTCGGCGTCGTGGCTGACATAGACCATCGGCACTCCGGCCTGATCGCGCAGGCGCATCAGATAGGGCAGGATCTCCGCCTTCCGCTCCTCATCGAGCGAGCCGAGCGGTTCGTCCAGCAGCAACAGTCGCGGGCGCGAGAGCAGCGCGCGGCCGAGCGCCACGCGCTGCTTCTCTCCGCCGGAAAGTTTGCCCGGCCGCCGCTCCTGCAGCTTTTCGAGATCGAGCAGTTGCATGACGCGCGCTTGTTCTGCTGTATCGAACGGCAGGCCGTTCATGCGCCGCCCGTAGTCGAGGTTCTGCGCGACGTTGAGATGCGGAAACAGCCGCGCGTCCTGGAACACGTAGCCGATGCGCCGGCGGTGCGCCGGAACATGGATGCGCCGTGCGGTATCGTCGAGCGTCTCGCCGTCCACCTCGATCCGGCCCCGATCGGGCCTCAGCAGTCCGGCAATCATGTTGATCAGCGACGTCTTGCCGGCGCCCGATGCTCCGAACAGGGCAGTGACGCCGCCCGCACTATCGAAGGCCGCCGCGACGGTCGTCGCACCCAGTGCCTTGGTTACATCGACCCGCAGCACGCTCAATCTCCCCGCATGCGCGCGACCGCGCGCCGTGCGAACCATTCGGAGGCAAGCAAGGCGCCGAACGCGATGATGATGGACACGACCATGAGCTGCGCAGCCTCCCTGTCGCCCGTCGGCGTCTGGATCAGCGCGTACACTGCCGAAGCGATCGTCTGGGTTTCGCCGGGAATATTGGAGACGAAGGTGATTGTCGCGCCGAACTCGCCGATCGCCTTGGCAAAGCACAGCACCATGCCGGCGATGATTCCCGGCAATGCCAGGGGCAGGGTGATGGTCGCGAAGGCCCGCCAGGGATTGGCGCCCAGCGTCGTCGCCGCCTGCTCGAGCCGGGCGTCGATCGCCTCGAACGACAGCCGGATCGGCCGTACCAGCAGCGGAAACGCCATGATGCCACAGGCGAGCGCCGCACCAGTCCAGCGGAACGACAGCACGATGCCGAAGGTGTCCGCGAGGAACATACCGATCGGCCCGCGCCGGCCAAAACTCAGCAGCAGCAAATAGCCCGTGACGACCGGCGGCAACACCAGCGGCAGGGTGACCAGCGCCTCGACAAACACCTTGCCCGGGAAACGCTTGCGCGCCAGCACCCAGGCCACGCCGATTCCGAGTGGCGTTGCCACCAGTGTCGCGACGACGGCGATCCGCACCGTGAGTGTGATCGCCGTCCAGGCTGTGTCGGAAAGCTCGAACACGCGTTGTTACGACACCGGCCGGATCAGGAACGTGAAGCCGTACTTCTCGAACACCGCCTTGGCTTCGGACGAGCGCAGGAAGGCCAGGTAGTCCGCAGCCTCGGCTTTCGCGTTGGTGGTGGCCGCGAAGGGATAGATGATGGGTGCATGGGAGTCGGCCGGGAAGCTGCCTATGATCTTCACGCCGGGCTCCACCTTGGCGTCGGTTTCATAAACGATGCCGAGCGCCGCTTCATTGCGCGCAACCAGGGTCAATGCGGCGCGCACGTTGTCGGCCATGGCAAACTTCGATGAGGCGGCGTTCCACGCGCCGAGCTTCTCCAGTGCGGATTTGGCGTATTTGCCGACCGGGACCGATTGCACATCGCCGGTGGCGATGCGGCCGTCGCCCGCGAGCTTCGCGAGGTCGAAGCCCTGGCCGATCGTGACATTGCCGACAGCAGAATCCTTAGGCGCGATCAGCACCAGCTTGTTGCCAAGCAGGTTCATGCGCGTTGCTTCATTGATGGTCTTCTTGGATATCGCGTAGTCCATCCACTCGAGGTCGGCGGACACGAAGATATCCGCAGGTGCCCCTTGTTCGAGCTGGCGGGCGAGGGCGGAGCTCGCGGCATAGCTCGCTGCGACCTTGACGCCGGTCTTCCTGGTGTAGGCCGCATTGATGTCGTCGAGCGCGTTCTTCAGCGATGCGGCGACGAAGGCAGTGAGGGTCTTTTCTTGGGCGAGCGATGGCTGGGCGGTCACAGCCAGCAGCAACGCAACGATAAATGACAGGCGGGAAAAACTGGGCATGGAGGCGCTCCATAGGCATCGAGATTTCGACGCGCAGCAATGCCGCGGCGTCAACGAAACGGGATGCGATTGAGCGGAAGCGCCGTTCCGCGGGCGAGGCCAACGCTTACGGCGTGGCAGGCATCGCGCGGGAACAGTAGCAGGAACAATCGGGGGATCAAAGAGGTGCCAATCTGCCGCAGATTTAGCCTGTCTGGAAGTCGCCGGCCTGCGGCGGGGCGATCGGCGTGAACAAGGTCCGGTCCGGCTTCAAATCCAGCAGCGGCGTGCCGTCGAGGCAATCGATGCCGCGCACCGAAAGCACGTTGCCGTCGCGTCCGATCAGATGCGCGATGCTGGTGCCGATCGGGTTCGGCCGCGCCGGCGAACGCAAGGCAAACGTGCCGCGCGTCGTCCCGTCATTCGCCGGGCTTTGCTGCACCAGGTCGCGGCGGGATTCGTGCAGCCAATACAGCACCTCAATGCGTTCGAATTGCTCGATGCCGTCGAGGGCATGCTGCCAGCGCGCGTCCACCTCGATGCGGCAGATCGGTCCGTCGGCCCGGCCCTGACGCGGGCATTCGAGCCGCGATGTCCATGGCGTGCGAATGCGGCCGATGAAGATCAGCCCGGCGTCGCTGGTCGCCGGCATGTCGACGGAGATTTCGTTCTGCCGGATCTCATTCAGGCGAACCATTAATCTACCGCGATCATCACATCGGAGGCCTTGATCACGACCGTCGCCTTGCCGCCGGCCTTCAGGCCGAGCTCGTCCACGGCAGCATTCGTAATCGAGGACGTGATGATCTTGCCGCCGCCGATATCGACGCGGACATGCGACGTGGTCGCGCCCTTGGTGACGTCGACGATCGTTCCGGCAATCTGGTTTCTGGCGCTGATACGCATGACGGCTCCCATAAGCGTGCGAAGCACGAAACGTGTCGTGCAAACGTCATCGATCGAGGAGGAACCGCCGTTCCGATTTTGCAATGGTCGCGTGACGGCGAACCATCGCGCTTAGTCTAGCAAAGCTACAGGCCGCTTCAAGGTTTGCCGACGGTCACGGCGCCAGCAGTACCTGCTTGCAGGCGGTTGGAAGCTGCGCCAGCGTCATCGGCGGCTTTGGCTTCGGTGGCGTCTTGGGCGGTTTCGGATTGAGCACGGCATCGCTGAACCAGTAGGCGAGATCGCCACTCGAGCATCCTTCCGCGGTCGTCGGCGGCTCCTGCGCCTCGCACTCGCCGCTGCCTGCCGGGCAGCGGATGCGCACGTGGAAGTGATAGTTGTGGCCGTACATCGGCCGGACCTTGGAAAGCCATGAGCGGTCGCCATTGCCGGCATCGCGGCACAGCGCCTTCTTGATCGCGGCGTTGACGAAGATGCGCTCGACGTCCGGCTCCTGCGCCGCCGCCTTGATCACCGCCACGTGGCCGCGGGTCCACACGCGCTGATCGACGTCGAGCCTGTTCTCCGCCACCACATTGGTCGCCGACATCTCCTCGCGTTCGAGCCGTGTCAGCTCGCGCTTCGGCATCGGTGTCAGCCAGATGTCGGCATCAAGCCCGACCTGATGGCTCGCGTGCCCGGTCAGCATCGGCCCGCCGCGCGCCTGCGAGATGTCGCCGACCAACAGCCCCGGCCAGTTCGCCACCTTCGGCACCTTGTTGGCGAGCCGCTCCAGCAGTGCGATCAGCTCGGCGTGTCCGTACATGCGGTTGCGTGACAGCCGCATCACCTGCCAGGTCTCGCCGTTGATTGGCAGCGCCTTGGCGCCGGCAATGCAGCCCTTGGCATAGAAGCCGATGGCGCGCGTTTGCAGCTTGGCCGGAGTCAACTTGCGGCCGAACAGCTCCTTGGCCGCAAGCTTCGGATCGTCCGGGTTGGCCAGGGCCGGCAGCGGCTTTGGATCGACCGTGCCGCGGTCCTGCGCGAGCGCTGGGGCCGCGAGATGCAGTGCCAAAAATGCGGGGAGCAGGGCGCGATGAATCATGAGCATTTCTTATACGCGATCTCGTGCTTTGGCGCGAGATTCTGGACTCCGGATTAAGGCTAATCCGCGGAGGTACAGGCCGAAGCGGCCCGCCCGGCTTTACAATCTGCGTCCGCCACCGGCATGGTTCCGGCAGAATGGAAGCTTGGAAATCTCTGGCAGGGTGATGCAAGGCCCCATCGATCGGTTGCGTTCGCGTCTCGCCGGCATGGTCTTGCTGGCTGGCGTCCTGTTGTGCGCCGAGCCCGCGTCGGCGTCGGTTCTGGTCGAGATCGAGAAGTCGACGCAGACGATGTACGTCACGGTCAACGGCGTCACGCGGCATCAGTGGCCGGTGTCGACCGGGCGCGGACGGTTCGGTACGCCGAGCGGCGTGTTCCGGCCGCAGAGGCTGGAGCGGCGCTGGTTCTCGCGCCGCTACTACAATTCGCCGATGCCGTATTCGGTGTTCTTCCACAAGGGCTACGCCATTCACGGCACCGGCGAGATCCACCGGCTCGGCGGACCTGCGTCGCATGGCTGCGTGCGATTGCATCCGCGCAACGCCGCAGCGCTGTTCTCGCTGGTGCAGGGATTTGGCCCAGGGCGAACGCGGATCGCGATCTACCGCTGACGCCGCAAATCGTAAGCGTTTGTTAACGCTGTGACGCATTGGCGCAAATTCATGCGCCCCGCCAATGAGATGTGCAACGAGCGGCGCAACCCTGCGCATTTTTGCGAAATCGCTTGGTGTTCACCGCAAGCCATTGGCGATCGGTCGTCGCGATGCGTCACCGCTCGGGACGATACGTCTGTTTGTTGTGCAAGCGTCATGCGTCCGTCACGCGCGGCCGGCCGAGCAGCTCGGTCGGCGACGGCAGATGACACCTTTTCTTCAGATAATTCGCACACAAGCAAATGTTGGAGTGGCTTGGTGGGTTTAGGTGCGATGCCGTCGTTTCGGCGAAAGACAACCGGCGCGGCGAAGCCCCGGCGCGGTGCCAGGCCCGCAGCCAAGCGCCTTGGTGTCAAGCGTCCCGCCGTGAAATCCAGGGACAAGTCCCGTGAGGCTGCCGCCGAAATCGGTGAGATCGTCCGCAAGCGCGCCGAAGCTGAGAAGGCAGTCGCCGAGGCGCGCCGCTCGCACGCGCGGCTGCGCGAGGCCATCGACATCCTGCCGCAGGGCATCGTCTTCCTCGACGAGGATGGGCGCTACATTCTCTGGAACAAGAAATACGCGGAAATCTACAACGCCACCGCCGATCTCTATCACCCCGGCGTCAAGCTCGAGGACACGCTCCGCATCGGTGTCGCGCGCGGCGAATATCCGGAGGCGATCGGGCGCGAGGAGGAATGGCTCGCCGAGCGGCTGAACCGGCTTTATCATCCGAGCCAGCGCCACGAGCAGACACTCAAGGACGGCCGCGTCATCCTGATCGAGGAGCGGCTGACCGGCGATGGCGGCGTGATCGGTCTGCGCGTCGATATCACCGAATTGAAGCAGCGCGAGGCGTCGTTCCGCCTGTTGTTCGATGGCAATCCGGTGCCGATGATCGTCTGCGCGCTCGACGATGAGACGATCCTCAGCGTCAACGATGCCGCGGTCTCCCACTACGGCTATGACCGCGCGACGTTCGAGCGCATGAGCGTGCGCAGCATCCAGGCGTTCGAAAAGGAAGCTCCGTGGCTCAAGGAGCAGTCCGAGGACGAAACTGTCGCGCACGCCTGGAAGCATGTGAAGGCCGACGGGTCATTGATCGACGTCGCGATCTATTCGCGCCAACTGGTGCATGACGGCCGGCCGGCGATGCTGCTGGCGCTGATGGACATCACCGAGCGCAAGCAGGCGGAGGCACGCCTCGCCTTCATGGCGCAGCACGACAGCCTGACCGGTCTGCCGAACCGCGCGATGCTGCGTCAGCATCTCGACGACAGGCTCGCCTACACGCGACGCAGCGGCCAAAAGATCGCCGTGCTGTGCGTCGATCTCGACGGCTTCAAGGCCGTCAATGACGCGCTCGGCCATGAGGTCGGCGACCGCCTGCTGAAGGGCGTGGCCAAGCGGCTGCGCTCATCGTTGCGCGACGGTGACTTTCTGGCTCGCCTCGGCGCGGACGAGTTCGTGGTCATCCATCAGGACATCACGCGGCCGGAGGACGCCGGCCAACTTGCCAAGCGCCTGAGCCAGGCCATCAGCGAGCCCTACCTGATCGACGGGCACACGGTCGTGGTCAGCGCAAGTGCCGGGATCGCCATTGCGCCGGGCGATGGCGACGATGCCGAGAAGCTTCTGAAGAACGCGGACCTCGCACTGTCGCGGCCGAAGGCCGACGCGCGTGGCACATTCAGCTTCTTCGAGTCGGCGATGGATGCCAAGGCGCAGGCGCGCCGCAAGCTGGAAGTCGATCTGCGCGCCGCGATCGAGGACTGCGTGCTGCGGCCGCACTATCAGCCGCTGGTCGACCTGCACTCGGGGCGCATCACCGGCTTCGAGGCGCTGATCCGCTGGCAGCATCCGGAGCGCGGCATGATCCCGCCGTCGGAGTTCATTCCCGTCGCCGAGGAGACCGGGCTGATCACCGCGTTCGGCGGCACCATCCTGCGCCGCGCCTGCAACGAAGCCGCGCAGTGGCCCGGCGACGTGCGTGTCGCGGTGAACCTGTCGCCATTGCAGTTCCGCACCGGCAATCTCTTGAGCGTGGTGATGGAGGCGCTGAAGCAGTCGGGCCTGCCGGCCAAGCGGCTTGAGCTCGAGATCACCGAGACGCTGCTGATGGAGCGGAGCGAGCACATCCTCGCAACGCTGCACGCACTGCGCATGCTCGGCGTGCGCATGTCGATGGACGATTTCGGCACCGGCTACTCGTCGCTGAGCTACCTGCGCAGCTTCCCGTTCGACAAGATCAAGATCGACCAGTCGTTTGTGCGTGGATTGGCGGGCAACCAGGATGCGCAGGCGATCGTCCGGGCGATCGTCAATCTCGGCCGCGGCCTCGGCGTCACCGTCACGGCGGAAGGTATCGAGACCGAGGACGAACTCGGCTGTCTGCGCGACGAAGGCTGCCAGGAAGGCCAGGGCTACCTGTTCAGCCGGGCACGGCCGAACGAGGATGTGCTCGCCATGCTCGCGCGCCAGCAGGCGCAACGGGTGGCTTGAACTAACCGTCATTGCGAGGAGCGGAGCGACGGGCCTGTAAGTTTTGCTGCTTTGGCTTGGGAATGTGATTCACTGAGTGCGCTTTGGTTTGGAGCGCATGATGGATGTTCGGATTCGACGGGCGGAGCGTGGCCAGCCTGGCTTTGAGCTGGTCGACCTTGAGAGCCTGGTGGTGGACGATCATCCGGTGCGGGCGGTGTCGTCGTTTGTGGACGAGTTGGACCTTGGGTGGTTCTACGACCGCATCAAGGCGCGCGGCGAGACGCCGGGACGGCCTGCGACCGATCCGCGGATTTTGCTGACGTTGTGGCTGTATGCGACGATTGATGGCGTCGGCTCGGCGCGAGCGCTCGATCGGTTGTGCGTGCATCATTCGGTCTATCGCTGGATTTGCGGCGGGGTCGGCGTCAATCACACGATGTTGTCGGAGTTCCGCGCTGACAGCGGCGACTTCCTCGACCGCCTGCTGACGCAGAGCCTTGCGGCTCTGATGGCGGAAGGTCTGGTGACGCTGGATGAGGTCATGACCGACGGAACCAAGGTGCGGGCGGCGGCGAGCCGCTCGTCGATGCGACGGGTGGAGCGTCTGACGGAACTGGAGGCCCAGGCGCGCGAGCGGGTTGTCGGCCTGCGGCGTGAGTTGGAAGCCGATCCGGCGGCGAGCGAGCAGCGGCTGTTGCAGCGGCGCCTGTCCGGCGCAGAGGATCGTGCGCGGCGCGTGGCAGCGGCGTTGGCAAAGCGCCCTGTGGCCGCGCCGACGGGCGCGGCGCAGGAGGAAGATGATCACCAAAATCGTGGAGACGAGCCTCCTGATGGGACGAAGCAGACGGATCAGAAGAAGAAGCCAGTGCGGATCTCGACGACCGATCCGGACGCGCTGCTGATGAAGATGGCGGATGGCGCAATGCGACCCGCCTACAACGTGCAAGTGACGAGCGCCCGCGGCTTCGTGGTCGCGATCGAACCGATGGATCGGCGCAATGATCGCGGTCTGGCGCCAGCTATGGTAGCGCAGGTCGAACGGCGCTGCGGCAGGCCGCCCAAACGATTGCTGGCCGACGTCGGCGCGATGAACGCAGCCGACATCGTTGACTTTGCGTGCACGCATCCAGCTATGGAGGTGTTCAGTCCGCCACCGACCTGCAGGGAGACTTCCAAACCGGAAAGCAAGGCGCGACGTGAGCGCAAGCTCGCTGCCGAACCGCAGTGTTTGAAGGACTGGCGCACACGCATGGACAGCGCGGACGGACGAGTGATCTACAAACGGCGGAGCAATACCGAACATGTACACGGCCGCATGAAAGACCGCGGGTTCGGTCGCATGCTCGTCCGCGGGCTGCGCAAGGTGCACACCGTCTGCCTGCTCCACGCCATCGCACACAACATCATATGGGCGACCAGCCGTCGCGCCTCCCAGCCCGCCTGAACCCGCACCGCCAATACCGCACGATCCGCAAATCCTGTCGCTGGTCGCCTCAGCAATAGAAAGACTTACAGGCCCGACGAAGCAATCCAGCGCGCGCGTAGCGCGCTACTAAAAAGCGCTGAGTTCGTCGCTACTGCCACGCTTTTTGTTTGCGCGCTACGCGCGCGCTGGATTGCTTCGCTTCGCTCGCAATGACGGCGCTTGTGTCTCTACCTCGCCGCCTGCCGCTTCCGTCGCGAGCGTTACTCGATGACGATCTCGCCGGTCATGCCGAGTTCGGCGTGAGTCTTGCCGTCGGCGCCCTTGATGTCGCAGCGCAGGTCGGTGATGCGGCCCGCGGCGACCGGCACGAACCACCATTCGGCGGAATGTCCCGGATAGACCTCGATCTCGCGGATCGCACCTTTGAACTCGGCGAGCGTCACACCCTTGCCGTCGCGCTGCTGCACCACCTGCGCCTTGCGGGTCCACACCATCTGCGAGAACGCGTGCGAGGTGAAGTAGTGCGGATCGCTGCTCGAATTGCGCAGGGTGAGTTTGTAGAGCTTGCCGGTCTCGAACTTGAGCTGCTTCGGCGCGAACTCGTGCTTGCCCGGTGCGCCGAGATCGACCGTCACGTCGATCGGCGTCTGCCGCGACAGGTCGCCGGCGGCGAGCGCAGCACCGGAGGCTAGACCGAGCAGCGCAGCCGCGCCGAGCGCGAAGCGGAAGGATGTCAGGTGCATGGTGCGTTTCCCCTCGTGATGATCCTTCATGCTAATGCAAGTGCGAATTAGTTGCAACTAATGACAAAAGGTCAAAGAAATCAGGTCCATGAGGTCCGCAGGGGCAGCTCGGACGATCGGATTCTATGCTAGGCGAAGCGGCGCAGCCGCCTGCCGATACGGAGCCCCCGGATGACCGAACTGTCGCAGAACGCCGGCCAGATCTTCGATGGCCTGCTGTTCGGTGTGGGCATTCTGGCCGTCTATCTCGGTGCGGTCCTCACCGGCGCGCTCGTCCGTTCGCTCGCAGGCGCAGGCACCAAAGGCCTGACGGTTCTCGGCCGCCATGCCACCGGCTGGCTCGATTATGTGCGCGGCGACGACCGCAACACCGTCAACGTCACGCTCAACATGGTGGTCGACAATCACCTCAAGTTCGACACCATCGTCGCCGACCGGCGCATCTTTTCGGTGTGGCCGAACGCCTACCGCGTGCATCTCATCCGCCGCGCGGCGCGGCGCACCACCATCGACAATCCGATCCTCTCCTTTCCGCAGCATCCGCCGGCGAACGGCATCGGCCGGCGCATCACCGAGAGGTTCGCCAGCGTGAAGGTCATCGAGAACGGCCGCAGCCGGCGCGTTCCGCTGATCCGCGAGGACGACTATCGCGCGACCTACGGCCCGCTGATCAGCCTGATCAGCGAACGCTGCACCAACGATGATTCGCTCGACCTGGCGCTGGGCCGTCCGATGGACGAATATCGGTTCGTGATCGCCCTGACGTTCGAGCAGCTCAATTCGCGCCGCGCGCGCCATCTGCGTGCGATGGTGATCTGGGAGAAGGCGCTGCTGGAGTTGCCCGAGGCAATGCCGCGGGTCGATGTCGAGGAGCATCGCACGCGCTACCGCACGCTGCTGGCGATCGCGAAACAATATCGCGCGCATCCGGAGCGCTTCGGCGTGGTCAAGGTGTGGCGGCCGAAGAACATCGCCGCCGAAATCCGCTTGTTGGGGGAACGCGATGATCGATCCCGGCCAGTTCGAGCCTGACGACCTCAAGAGCATTCCGACCTACCGCGCCGCCTATTCGGATCGCACGGCCCTGCTGATGGCGAGGTTGGCGCACCGCGCCTACAGGCAGTTCGAGCTCGACGACAATTCGCTCAAGCTCTTCAGCACCGAGATCTGCAAGGCCGGCTTCCTGAACTGCGAAACCTTGATCGACCGGGATATCGGTACGGCCGGCTATGTCGTGCTCGGCGATGAGCTGATCGTGATCGCCTTTCGCGGGACCGAGGACGATCTCGATTGGAAGACCAACATGCGGCTGCAACTCGTCTCCCTGCAGGGCGGCACGCGTGTGCACACCGGCTTCTTTCAGGCGTATTGGCCGATCCGGGACAGGATGTTTGAGATCGTCGTGCCTGCGATCAAGGCAAAACCTCGCCCGGTCTACATCACCGGCCACTCGCTCGGCGGGGCGCTCGCCTTGATGGCCACAGCCGAGCTCGCCAATCACGACGACGCTGCCGTCCGCGACAGCATCGCTGCTTGCTACACGTTCGGCTGCCCGCGCGCCGGCGACAGCTCGTTCGACCTTTACGTCAAGGCGCCGCTCTACCGCATCACCAATGGCGTCGATGCCGTTCCCGAGATCCCTCCGGCGATCTTGGGGTATCGGCATGTCGGCGACACGCGATACTTCGGGGAAAGCGGCGTGTCGCCTACGCGGCGTTCACCGAGCATCTTGCGAAAGATCGGGTGGACGCTGTCCGGTTTGACGGAGTTGGCGTTGCGCGGCCGGCTGCGCAATATCGCCGATCACAGCATGGACGTGTATGTCGAGAAGCTCGCCGCCTGGGTGGCCCAGAACAGGAAAGACGAGCAACTGCGACGCGCGGCGACGGCCGACCCGAAAATCCTGTCCGAAGAGAAGAAATAGACGCAGCCGGCCGCACTGCTACCGCTGCACGAGCTGCGTCAGCACGCCGCCGGTCACTGACGGATGCACGAACACCTGGCCCTTGATCGGATTGCCGGGGCCGGGATCGCCGACCAGGCGGATGCCTTTCTCACGCAGCTCGGCGACCGTCTTTTCCAGGTCGTCGACCTTCATGGCAACGAGGTGCACGCCTTCGCCGAGGTCCGCCAGACGCTTGGCGATCGGTCCCTTGTCACCGAGGTTCGACACCAGCTCGACATAGGAGTCGTCGAAGCGGAAGAACGCCATCTTCATGCCGGCCGCCTCGTTGTCGCGGCGTTCGCTGACTTTCGCGCCGTAGACGGTTTCGTAGCGGCCGACAGCCGCATCGATGTCCTTCACCGCCACCACGATATGATCGACGCCCTTGAACATGTCCTCGCTCCGCTTTTGGTTTTCAGTTGCGCCAAACGCTAGCAGGCAGGTCTCGTTGCGAGAAGGCTGCCTCACGTCAGAGGAGGCATGCTCCCTCTCCCCGCTTGCGGCAGGACCATCGCATGTGGCTCCGCGTCGACCAGGGTGCGTTGTAGCCGCTGAAATCGCCGCGACGTCGGCGCGCCCCCTCTCCCCGGCGGGGAGAGGGTTGGGGTGAGGGGCACGCGGACTCGATAGTAAAGCGCGGCGGCACCTGGATTGCACTACTGAGGACCAATTTGCAGTTCCTGTCGCGTTCAACAACAAGCGCCCAGAGCCGCTCACCCTAGCCCTCTCCCCGACGGGGAGAGGGGACATCGCCGAATCTGGCGGCGAGTCTTCGTCATCCATGATCTCACAGCGGGAAGAATTCGCTCTGTTTCGGGCTATGCGATTGCCCTGCCGCAAGCGGGGAGAGGTGAACGCTAAGGCTTTGCACTCAGCATCGCCAGGCCTGCGGCCTCATAGTGCGTGTCGCGGGCCTGTAGCTGCTGCGCGATGGCGTGCATATCGCGGAAGCGCCGCTCGAATCCGCCTGCGCTGAAGACCGCGGTCGAACCCGACATGTGATAGGCGGCGTCGACCACCGATGCGGCCTGATGAATGGTCCATGTCGAAGCAAGCCGCAGCGATGTGGGCTGCTCCTCGTCAAGCTCGCGGTCCGTGCTGGTCACGCGATGCCAGATGTCGCGCGCTGTCGTGTAGAGATAGGCATGGGCCGCGCGATAGTTCGCTTCGGCCCGGCCGATCGCTGCCTGCACGGCGGTGTTGTCGCGCATCGGCTTCAGCCCGAACGAGGTTTTGTCGCGCGCAAGTGCGATGGCCGCGTCAAGCGTCGCGCGCGCCACGCCGAGTGAAACCGCACCGAAGCCGAGCCCATAGACGTTGGAGGTCGGCAGGCGGTAGAGCGGGCCGCGTTGCCGCCGCCCCGCGGGCTCGTCACGCGGTGCGGCGAATTTGTCCGGGATGAACAGGTTTTCGACCGAGTAGCTGTCGGTGCCGGTGCCCTTCAGGCCGATGACGTTCCAGACGTCGTGCAGCGTGGCGCTGGTGACGGGAAACAGGATGGTGCGAACCACGGGCGCGCCGTTCGCGTGGCGCCGCCGTGTCCCGTCGGCCTCGACGATCTGCACATGCGCGCCGAGCCAGCTTGCCTGCCGCACGCCGCTGGCGAATTCCCAGCGCCCGGTGGCGCGATAACCGCCGGGCACCGCCTGCACGTCGCCGCCGATCGAACCCCAGGCGAGGATGCCGTCTTGCTTTCCGAAGATCTCGCGCGCGGCATCGTCGTCGAGATAGGCCGCGACCATCGCGCAGACGGTGCACTGGCCGAGACACCACGCCGTCGAGGCGTCGGCCTGCGCGATTTCCCCGAGCATCTGCATGAATGTTTCGAGGGGCGCTTCCGCGCCACCGAGCGTCTTCGGCAGCAGCGCGCGATAGAGGCCGTTGTCGATCAGTGCGGTGACCACCGCCGGTGTCAGGCGCCGCGTCCGCTCGATTTCGTCGGCCTCGCGCGCGATCAGGCTTTTGATCGATCGCGCGCGTTCGACGAGGTCGGCACTGGCGGGCTTGTTCATGCGCGGCTCAGGCAAGTGCCGGCTGTGGCGGTCTGCGGGCGACCGTCGGGAACGTCAGTGCCACCGCGGCTGCGGCAAGCCCGATGCTGAACGAGCCGATATACAGCCAGACGTAGCTGTTATAGGCGTCGAACACCATGCCGCCGGCCCATGGCCCAATCGCCATGCCGAGGCTCGCAACCATCGTGATGGCGCCGAACACGGTGCCCATGATCTTCTCGCCGAAATATTCGCGCACCAGGATCGCATAAAGCGGCATGACGCCGCCATAGGCGAGGCCGAAGACCACCGACAGCGCGTAGAACTCGCCGAGCTGGCCGACCGCGAGGTAAGTCGCGGCGGCAAGAGCCTGCACGAACAGGCCGCCGACCAGCACGGGCTTCGCGCCGATCCGGTCTGCCAGCGCACCGAGCGCGAGCCGGCCGCCGAGGCCGGACAGTCCGGCGATGCCATAGATGCTGACCGCGGCCATCGGCGCGATGCCGCAGACCGTGGCGTAGGTCACCATGTGGAAGATCGGTCCCGAATGGCACGCGCAGCAGGCGAAGTGCGCCAGCGCCAGCGTGATGAACTGCGGCGTGCGGAACGCCTGCGCCGCTGACATCTGCACATCGGCCACAGCGACACCGCCCACGGGCCGGGCGCCTGTCGCAGCAGTCGTTGGCGGCCGCCGCACCAGGAGCGATGCCGGTATCAAGACCGCGGACGCGGCGATGCCGATGATCAGCATCGCGGTGCGCCAGTCGTAGGCGATGGTCAGCCAGCTTGCGATCGGCGCAATCGTCAGCGGCGCGACGCCCATGCCGGCAGAGACGAGTGCGACGGCAAGGCTGCGATGCTTGTCGATCCACGCGCTCGCGGCCGCAATCATCGGTGCATAGAAACTTCCGGCGGCGGAGCCGACCAGCACGCCATAGATGATCTGGAACTGCCAAAGCGACGTCGCCTGGCTCGCCGCGACCAGCCCGATCCCGAGCAGCACCGCGCCGCACAGCACGACGATGCGCGTGCCATATCGATCGGACAGTGCGCCCCACAGGAACCCGGCGACGCCCATGCAGATGAAGTTCAGCGTCGCCGTGGCTGAAACGCCGGCGCGCGACCATCCGGTCGCCTCGGAAATCGGCGCGAGATAGACGGCGAGCGACATCATCGCGCCCATCGCCACGCAGGTCATCAGCGCACCGACGCCGACGATGACCCAGCCATAGGAGATTTTCATCTTACGCCTCCCGCGCGATCCGAGCCCGGCTCTTCAAACCCATTGGGTCGGTCGAACGGAAGGGATCGAAATCGACAGGGCGTCCCGAATTATTTCTTTCGGTGATCGTGCCCTGTCACGCGGCATCAGCCTACCTGCGGCCGATCATGGATGTCGAGGCCGAACACCGTTTGACAGGGCTGCACCTTTCGAGGTCCGCGCTGGCCCAACCATCCGCCGGTGGGCACGCGGCCCATCGTACGTCACAAATTTCTGCTAAATTCGCGAGGAGCGACGGTTAGCCCCAAGAGTTAGCCCCAAGAGGCAGGCGATGCCCGACGTTTCGATCACCTACTGCAAGCCATGCGGTTATCTGCCAAAGGCCGAGGCCGTGGCGGCTGAGCTCCGGAAACAGCTTGGAGTCGACGCGACGCTGATCCCAGGCAAGGGCGGCATCTTCGAAGTCCAGGTCGATGGCAAGGTCGTCGCCAAGAAAAGGCTGTTTCATTTCCCCGATGCGACGGAAATCGTGACGGCCGTTGCCGGCGCCGTGAAGGCAAGCTCTTAGGTCCTCGTCGTCGTTGCATCATTGCCGAAATCGCAGGCCGACCAAATTCTGTCAGTAGTCTTTCGATTTCGCAGATTCAGAAATTGCGTCTTCCAGCAGATAGGAATATACAGTTCTCGTCCGGCCCCGATGGGAGAGCGAGTGCGCTAATCGTCAGCGCCTCGGGGCAGGATGCGACGGGTCCGTCGCGGTGCCGGCCCAATTTGTGTCGCGGTGATGAGCCACGGCGCCGAAAGGGATGACGACCGGCGCCGAGGGCGGACGGCCCAAGCGGTCCAGCAATACGGTGAGGTCTTCCGTATTTGGTCAAGTGAGCCGGGCCTGGCTCCGCTGGAATCCGGCAAGCCGTTAATCCGGCGCGTGCGGAACGCAGGCGAAGGCTTCGTCTGTGGTCCGGTTCAGTCCAGCGATGGGCTGGACCATCGCCGTGTGCCAACGCGTCGGCATACGGATTTGCCCGGATGCGACAAGCATACGGGAGCCGCGGGCGCGGCCTTTCGCCCTGTGTTCCGCACGCCCTCTTTCCAAGGGAAGTGCAAGCAAATGACCGGCTAGCCCTGGGGCCGGACGAAACACGGGGCGATGACGCACGTCTGATCGTAGCCCGGATGAAGCGAAGCGAAATCCGGGGCTGCCGTGCGTCGGGTTGTTTGACAATTGAATATGTGAGCACTGCCGCTCGCGCTCTTCACCCTCCTCCCGCGAGCGCAGCGAGTGGCGGGGAGGGTGGCTCGGATGAGCGAAGCGAATTCGAGCCGGGTGGGGGGCACGCTGAGTCTCGATCGCGAACGGCGGTCCCCCCACCCATAGCCGATGCGAAGCATCGGCGTTCTTCCTCTAAGAACGGCGGCCGAAGGCCGCCTATGCCCTCCCCGCCACTCGCTTCGCGAGCGGGTGGGAGGGGAGAAGAATGTCGCTTCGCCTTGTCCGCCGAAGCTCGAAGAGCGAGGACGGATCGCAATGACGGCTTGCGCCTCAGCTATCCACCTTCAGCGCGGCAATGAACGCTTCCTGCGGGATGTCGACCTTGCCGAACTGCCGCATCTTCTTCTTGCCTTCCTTCTGCTTCTCCAGAAGTTTGCGCTTGCGGGTGATGTCGCCGCCGTAGCACTTCGCGGTCACGTCCTTGCGCAGCGCGCGCACGGTCTCGCGCGCGATCACCTTGCCGCCGATCGCCGCCTGGATCGGGATCTGGAACATGTGCGGCGGGATCAGCTCCTTCATCTTCTCGACCATCGCGCGGCCGCGGCCCTCGGCGCGGGTGCGATGCACCAGCATGGCCAGCGCGTCCACCGGCTCGCCGTTAACCAGGATCTGCATCTTCACGAGATCGGCCGGCTTGTAGTCGGTCAGGTGGTAGTCGAACGAGGCATAGCCCTTCGATACGGACTTCAGCCGGTCATAGAAATCGAACACCACTTCGTTCAGCGGCAGTTCGTACTTCACCATCGCGCGCGAGCCGACATAGGTCAGCTCCTTCTGATTGCCGCGCCGGTCCTGGCACAGTTTCAGCACGCTGCCGAGATATTCGTCGGGGGTGAGGATCGTCGCCTCGATCCACGGCTCCTGGATCTCTTCGATCTTCACCACGTCCGGCATGTCGACCGGATTGTGGATCTCGATCTCGGTCCCGTCGGTCAGGCGCATCTTGTAGATGACCGACGGCGCCGTTGCGATCAGGTTCAGATTGAACTCGCGCGACAACCGTTCCTGGATGATCTCCAGATGCAGCAGGCCCAGGAAGCCGCAGCGGAAGCCGAATCCCAGCGCTGCCGAGGTCTCCATCTCGTAGGTGAAGCTCGCGTCGTTCAGCCGCAGTTTGCCCATCGCGCCGCGCAGCGTCTCGAAGTCGGCGGCGTCCGCCGGAAACAGGCCGCAGAACACAACCGGGATCGCCGGGCGGAAGCCGTGCAGAGGCTCGGCGACTGGATGCCGGTCGTCGGTGATGGTGTCGCCGACGCGGGTGTCGGCCACTTCCTTGATCGCCGCGGTGATGAAGCCGATTTCGCCGGTCGTCAGCTGATCGACATTGACCATCTTCGGCGTGATGTAGCCGACACGCTCCACCTCATAGGCCGCGTTGGTGCCCATCATGCGGATTCGCTGGCCCTTCTTCAGCGTGCCGTCGACCACGCGCACCAGCACGACGACGCCGAGATAGACATCGTACCAGCTGTCGACCAGCAGCGCCTTCAACGTCGCGCCGGCGTCGCCCTTCGGTGCGGGCAGGCGATGCACGATCGCCTCCAGCACATCCTCGATGCCGATGCCGGTCTTGGCCGAGATCATCACCGAGTCGGAGGCGTCGATGCCGATCACGTCCTCGATCTGCTGCTTCACCTTCTCAGGCTCGGCCGCAGGCAGGTCGATCTTGTTCAGGACCGGAACGATCTCGTGGTTGTTGTCGAGCGCCTGATAGACATTGGCGAGCGTCTGCGCTTCGACGCCCTGGCTGGCGTCGACCACCAGCAGCGAACCTTCGCAGGCGGCGAGCGACCGCGAGACCTCGTAGGCGAAGTCGACATGGCCAGGCGTGTCGATCAGGTTGAGGACGTAGTTCTTTCCGTCCTTCGCCTTGTAGTTCAACCGAACGGTCTGCGCCTTGATGGTGATGCCGCGCTCGCGCTCGATATCCATCGAGTCGAGCACCTGCTCCTTGCCGGCCATCTCACGATCGGTGAGCCCGCCCGTCAGCTGGATCAGCCGGTCGGCCAGCGTCGACTTGCCATGGTCGATATGCGCGACGATGGAGAAGTTGCGGATGTTATCGATAGGAGCTGAGCTCATGCGCGCGGGATACCACCCGCCCCGCAGCGCGGCAACCAAAGAAACGACTGTTTTTCAGGGCCATAGGCGAGCGAAGCGACGCCGTTCTTCGAACGGCTACGGGCGAGCGAAGCGACGCCGTTCTTCGAACGGCCAAGGGCCGCAACCGCAGAACTACTCTTCCTCGCCGAACTTCGTCGTCACCAGCGTTGTGAGCGCGTCGATCGCCTCTCGCGCTTCGGGGCCTGAGGCGGTCACGATTACGCTCGATCCGGGCCCCGCCGACAGCATCATCAGGCCCATGATCGAATTACCGCCGACGGTCTCGTTGTTGCGCGTCACCGTGATGTCAGCCTTGAAGCGCTCGACCATCTGCACGAACTTTGCCGAGGCGCGCGCGTGCAGGCCGCGTTTGTTCGTAATGGGAATTTCCCGGACGATGGTTCCGCCTGCTGACGGCGCATCTTCGGCCTTGTGGCCGCCGCCGTCGGGCGTTTCGCTCATTTGCCGGCAAGAACCCGGCTGGCGATGGTGACGTATTTGCGGCCGGCTTCCTGCGCCGCAGAGATCGCTTCGGGCAGCGGGCGATTGTCGCGGACCTTTGCGAGCTTCACCAGCATCGGCAGATTGATGCCGGCAAGCACTTCGACCTTTGGCCGGCTCATACAGGAGATGGCAAGGTTCGACGGCGTGCCGCCGAACATGTCGGTGAGGATCGCAACGCCGTCACCACTGTCGACGCGCTTCACCGCTTCGATGATATCGCTGCGACACAAATCGGCGTCGTCATCTGCGCCGATCGTGATGGATTCAATTTGCTTCTGTGGACCCATTACATGCTCAAGCGCCGCCTTGAATTCGTCGGCGAGACGCCCGTGGGTCACAAGTACGAGACCGATCATTAAAGACTCCTCGTGCGTGCTTTTGGGTGCACTGCACGAAAGGCGGACATCTTGACCATCCGGGATACGGGTGCAAGGGGGCTGATTGCGCTTTCCGGCCTTGCTGTGGCGCTTCGGATACGTAAGGCGGTGGGTCAATTCCAGGCCGATAGTGGCGCTTATATGGTTACCAATTCCCTTCCAGCAATCGTCTAAAAGCCGCAGGGGGGCCGTCACTTAGGGGGCTTGTCAGGAGCGCCGCCGTCACTAGTGGCAAGGCGGCGAAGCCGGTCCCGACAGGAATTCTAGGTATTTCAATACCATAAAGTGTTTCAGTAAGCGCATCCAGCTCCGGCATCCGGGCTGCATCTTGCGCTGCAAGATCGACGACCAGGCCGACCACCGCCTGCGCGACAAAGTCGCAGCGGCGAATGCCGAGCCCGCGAATTTCGATCAGGCCTTCAAGTCCGGCCGCCGGGCGGCCGACGATCCGCCCGCCCTCGGCGCGAAGTAGCAGGCGATCGTCGCCGACCAGTCGGGTCGGCGGAATCTGCCCGGCGCGGCCGGCGACGATGAGGTCGAAGGCGAGGCGCGACTTGCCTGAGCCGGACGGGCCGCGAATCAGGATGCCGACATCGCCCGCTTGCACCGCCGAGGCGTGCATGGTCGCGGCCGGGCTCATATCGCCGGCAACCTGACAACGAAGCGCGCGCCGAGGATCGGCGTCTCGCCGTCGGGCTCAGCGTTGCCGACCCGGTTCTCGGCCCAGATCTTTCCGCCATGCGCTTCGACGATCTGCTTGGAGATGGAAAGGCCGAGCCCGGAATTCTGTCCAAAACCCTGGTGTGGCCGGTCGGTGTAGAAGCGCTCGAAGATCCGCTCCAGTGCGTCAGTGCGGATGCCCGGGCCTTCGTCGTCGACGACGATCTCGATCTCGGAGCGCACGCGGCGGCACGTCACGCGCACGATGCCGCCGTCAGGGGAGAACGAGCAGGCGTTCGACAGCAGGTTCGAGATCACCTGGCCGAGGCGCGAGTCGTGACCGGGCACTGCAAAGGTATCGAAGCCCATGCCCTCGAAGCGCACCTGCGCGGTGGCGTTATTGCTGTGCTTGGTCTCGTTGGTGACCGTCACCAGCGTGTTGAGCAGGCGCCGCATGTCGACCGGCGACACGTCCTGCCGCTGCAATTCGGCATCGAGCCGGCTCGCGTCGGAAATGTCGGAGATCAGTCGGTCGAGCCGGCGCACGTCGTGCTCGATGACGGCAAGCAGGCGCGCGCGGCTGTTGTCGTTGCGCGCAAGCGGCAGCGTCTCTACCGCCGAGCGGAGCGAGGTCAGCGGATTTTTCAGCTCGTGCGCGACGTCGGCCGCAAAGCGTTCGATCGCCTCGATGCGATTGTAGAGCGAGTCCGTCATCTCGCGCAGCGCGCCGGACAGGTGGCCGATCTCGTCGCGGCGGCGGGTAAAATCCGGAATCTCGATACGCGTCTTGATGCGGCGGCGCACATGCTCGGCGCTGTCGGCAAGGCGGCTTACCGGACCGGCAATGGTGCTGGCCAAAAGGATCGACAGCACGATCATCACCGCGGCAGCGACGCCGAACACGCGCAGAATGGCGATACGCTCGGCGGTGACCATCTGATCGATGTCGTCGCCCTGGGTGGACAGCATCAGCGAGCCGTTGATCGCGCGAAAACCCCAGCGCTGCACCGGAACGGCGACCGAGACGATCACTTCGCCGCGTTCGTTCACGCGCACGGCGGATGCCTTCGTGCCGGTGAGCGATTGCGCGACTTCGTAGTAGCCCTTGCCGTTTTCCGGACCGAGCTCGCGATAGGGCGGCAGGTCGCCGCGGTTGAGCCAGTTGCGGATCGCGATCATCGTGCGTTCGGCGAGCCCCGGCTTGCCCCGCTGCGGCGGTGGCAGGTCGAAGCGCAGCACGTCGCCGCGCGCGATCTGGTCGCGGCTGTCGAGCAGCAGCACGCCGTCGCGGTCGTAGATGCGGGCGCGGGTTTTCGTCGGCGAGATCAGGCCGCGCAGCACCGGCGCCACGCGCGTCGGATCGATCGGAAAGTCGAGGCCGGAGAGAATGTCTTCCGAGGGTCCAAAAGTCTCGCCGGGTTTCAGATCGATCAGGCGGTCGGGATCGATGGTGATGCCGTTGGAGTCCGAGGTGCCGGTCGCCGCGATCGCGCGCGCGATGATCTCGCCCTGCACCAGCAGGCTTTGCGCCTGCGCGTCGATCAGGCCGGCGCGGAATTGCGACAGGTAGAGCACACCGGCGACGAGCGCGATCAGGCCGGCCAGGTTGAGCGACAGTATGCGGCGCGTCAGGCTCGAAGATGTCAGGCGAAAGAGATATTGGCCGGCGCGGCTGAGCCAGCCCGGCGGGCGCAGCCATGCGGGAACCGTCAGGCGGGCAGGTCGCCGCAGCCAGGTCGGCCAGGAGAGGTTTGCGAAACGCCCACGCAGCTGCGCATCCGCGCCACGGGTCTCGCTGGCCGGTGCAAGTGGCGGAGAAGCGCGTTCAATCCTGGCGCTTCGTTCGAGGACCGGTCGGTCAAGCAAAGGTCAGTACGCCCGCTTGTTTTTCTCAGCCGAACTTAGCCTAGCACAAACCCGCCGTCAGTCGCCAAACACGCGGGAATGCCTGAAACTCAGGTTTCCTTAAAACGATAGCCGACGCCGTAAAGCGTCTCGATCATGTCGAAGTCGTCGTCGGCGGCCTTGAACTTCTTGCGCAGCCGCTTGATGTGGCTGTCGATGGTGCGGTCGTCCACATACACCTGATCGTCATAGGCGGCGTCCATCAGCGCGTTGCGGCTCTTCACCACGCCCGGGCGTGTTGCCAGCGCCTGCAGGATCAGAAACTCCGTCACCGTCAACGTCACCGGCTCGTTCTTCCAGGTGCACGTGTGACGTTCCGGGTCCATGCGCAGCAGACCGCGCTCGAGCGCCTTCGGGTCAGCTTCCTTCGGTGCAGCGTTCGGATCCTTCGGCGTCACGCGGCGAAGCACCGCCTTGACGCGCTCGACCAGCAGCCGCTGCGAGAACGGTTTGCGGATGAAGTCGTCCGCGCCCATCTTCAGCCCGAACAGCTCGTCGATCTCCTCGTCCTTCGAGGTGAGGAAGATCACCGGCAGATCGGACTTCTGGCGCAGCCGCCGCAGCGTCTCCATGCCGTCCATGCGCGGCATCTTGATGTCGAGGATCGCAAGGTCCGGTGGCGTGCCGCGGAAACCGTCCAGCGCGGAAGCGCCGTCGGTATAGGTCATGATACGATAACCTTCCGCTTCCAGCGCAATCGATACGGACGTGAGGATGTTACGGTCGTCATCGACGAGAGCGATAGTGGGCATGAGCCTGCTTTCTGAAGTGGAAGGCGCCGCGACCGGCGGAGCGCTGTGCAGATGTCCGGCCTTCAAACCGGGAACATTGTATCAGCCAGCAATGCAAGCTGGGCTGAAATGTGACGGGGATCGCCTAAAACACATGCGATTTCCATAGGTTCCAAATCGAGATGTCGTTCGGGCGATGGACAAGTGGCCGCTGCCCGCTTTCTATCGACACCAGACCGGCATCCGCCGCCGGGTCACCTGAGACACCCCTTTAAGCACAGGCTCAAAACGATGCAACCCACTAAGGACTTCGACCCGGTCAAAACTACCAAGTCATTGATTCGTAGTGGAAAACAGGGAGCCCTGGCGACGCTCGTGCCGGGCAGCGGCGACCCCTATTGCTCGCTGGTGAACACAGCGACCGCGCCCGACGGTTCACCGGTCCTTTTGATCTCCGGATTGGCGCTGCACACGAAGAACATCCTCGCCGACCCGCGGGTATCGCTGATGATCGATGAGCGGCGCGCTGGCGATCCGCTCGAAGGTGCACGCGTGATGATCGCGGGCCGTGCGGAAAAGATCAGTGACGCCGTTGCGCTCGAATCGATTCGCCGCCGCTACCTGCTCCGCCATCCGAGCGCCGAGGCGTTCGTCGCCTTTCCCGACTTTGCGTTCTTCAGGATCGCGGTGCGCGACGTGCATCTGGTCGCGGGGTTCGGACGCATCGTCACCCTCGAAGGCGCCAAGGTGCTGACGGACCTGAGCGGTGCCGAGGAGGTGCTCGCAGGCGAAGCCAGTGCCGTCGAGCACATGAACGAAGACCACATGGAGGCCAACGCGCTCTACGCGACCAGACTGCTCGGCGCTTCCGATGGCGCGTGGCGGATCACCGGCCTCGATCCCGACGGCGCGGACCTTGCGCTTGGCGATGCGACGTTGCGTCTGCCCTTCCCGGAACGGGTGACCAGTGGGCTCGCATTGCGCAAGACGCTGGTGGCTTTGGTGGGCGAGGCGCGGGCCAAAGGTTAAGGGCCTGACGTTGTGCGCCGCAGCGCAAACAGGCCGCGCGAATCGTATGCCAAATGTCGCGGCTTTAGGCCGCGCCTGCACAGAATAATATCGTCGCCCCAAGGGCTTGAGTGCTTAAACTGGGTTAGGCTCACGGCGCATGTCATCTAATCAACCAAATTGAAATGGATCACCTTGGCAAGTGGTGCGTTCGCCACTATTAGATCGCCGGATTGAGGCTGAGCCGATATAATTGGCTTGTCACCCGCGACGGGCGTTTGCGGCGAACGTGCAGACGAATACGCGGGTTCGAGGAGGAAGACTTCGTGAAAGATACGGGCGTGCACAACGGTGCCTTCGGCGCCGATAAATTCGGTTTCAAAAAACTCAACGAGGTGAAGTGGAACCTCGGCGCGCCCGCGCTCTACGAGCTTGCGGTTCAGGCTGGCGAAGCAACCATCACGTCGGAAGGCGCACTCACGGCGGAGACCGGCACGCATACGGGCCGCTCGCCGAAAGACAAGTTCACGGTGCGTGATGCGACCACCGAAAAAACTGTCTGGTGGGGCGGCAACCAGTCGATCACCTCTGACCAGTTCAAGACTCTCCTCGACGATTTTATCAAGCATGCCGAAGGCAAATCGCTCTACGCGCAGGATCTCTACGGCGGCGCCGACCCTGCCTTCCGCATCAAGACCCGCGTCTTCACCGAATTCGCCTGGCACTCGCTGTTCATCCGCACGCTTCTGATCCGCCCCGAGCTGAAAGAGCTCGCGAGCTTCGTGCCCGACCTCACCATTGTCGATTTGCCGAGCTTCAAGGCTGATCCTGCGCGGCATGGCGTCCGCTCGGAGACCGTGGTCGCGATCGACTTCGCCCGCAAGATCGTCCTGATCGGCGGCAGCCAGTACGCCGGCGAGATGAAGAAGTCGGTGTTCACCACGCTGAACTACTACCTGCCCGAACAGGGCGTGATGCCGATGCATTGCTCGGCCAACGTTGGCCCGAACGGCGACACGGCGATCTTCTTCGGCCTGTCCGGCACCGGCAAGACAACGCTCTCCGCCGACCCGAACCGCACGCTGATCGGCGACGACGAGCACGGCTGGAGCAAGGACGGCGTCTTCAATTTCGAGGGCGGCTGCTACGCCAAGTGCATCAAGCTGTCGAAGGAAGCCGAGCCCGCGATCTATGAGGCGAGCCAGCGCTTCGGCTCGGTGCTCGAGAACGTTGTGTTCGATCCGATCACTCGCGTGGTCGACTTCGATGACGGCTCGAAGACAGAGAACACGCGCTCGGCATATCCGCTCGATTTCATCCCGAATGCTTCGCGCACCGGCCGCGCCGGCCAGCCGAAGAATCTGGTGATGCTCGCCGCCGACGCCTTCGGCGTGATGCCGCCGATCGCCAAGCTCACGCCGGCGCAGGCGATGTACCACTTCCTGTCCGGCTACACCGCCAAGGTCGCCGGCACCGAGCGCGGCGTCACCGAGCCCGAGCCCGAATTCTCCACCTGCTTCGGCTCGCCGTTCCTGCCGCGGCATCCGTCGGAGTATGGCGACCTGCTGCGCAAGCTGATCGCCGAGCACAATGTCGATTGCTGGCTGGTCAACACCGGCTGGACCGGCGGCAAGTATGGTGTCGGTCGCCGCATGCCGATCAAGGTGACGCGCGCGCTCCTGACCGCGGCGCTCAACGGCTCGCTGCGCAACGCCGATTTCCGCACCGACAGGTATTTCGGCTTCGCGGTGCCGACCTCGCTGCCGGGCGTCGAGCCGCACCTGCTCGATCCGGTGAAGACCTGGGCCGACAAGGCCGAGTTCGACAAGACCGCACGCAATCTCGTGGCGATGTTCCAGAAGAACTTCGCCAAGTATGAGAGCCACGTCGACGCCGACGTCCGCGCCGCAGCCCCCGAAGCCAAGATGGCGGCGGAGTAGGCTTCGCAGGATTTCTGAATACGAGAAGGGCGGCTCAAAGGCCGCCCTTCTTTATTTCTGCGCTGCTCGCGCGTGCTCACGCGGCGAACAGCGTCACCGGCTTCTCAAATCCCTTCAGCGCGAAGTCGCGGCCGGCATCGGCGATCAGCGCGCCTGCTCGGTCGCGAACGGCGGCGGTCACCAGAATCTCCCCGCGTTGCGCGGCCGCCTGGGCGCGCGCGGCGCGGTTCACCACGGTGCCGACCGCAGTCAGGTCGCGATGCGAGCGGCCGAACTCGCCGAAATTGGTCTCGCCGCAATCGATGCCGATTCCGATACCGATATCCGCGTCCTTCAAGCCGGTCTGTTGCAGAACCTGATCGCGCCGGGAGCGGAAGCGCTCCTGAATTTCACGGGCCGCAAGCAGCGCCTGCGCCGTGTGATCGTGGTTCTTGACCGGGAAGTTGAAGATCGCCAGCACCGCGTCGCCGAGCGTCTTGTTCAGGATGCCGTCATAGTGCCAGATCGCAGCAGCACATTCGTCGTAGAAGACATCCAGCAGCGCCGTCAGCGCGTCGCGCTCGACGGTCTGCGCGAGTGCCGTATAGCCGCGCAGATCGGCGAACATCACCGTCGCGTCGATCGTGATCGCGCGGGCCTTCATGACTCTCGTGAAGGCCATCTCGCAGAGCGTGCAGGTGTTGGGGTTCATCCGGCTTGGCCGCAAGCCGACCAGGCGAAACGGCGCTGACAACGGACCCCGAAGCGGCACAGGCAGGTGCAGATTCTGCCAGCAGCCGAGACAGATCGAGGTGGGCTCCGGGGTCATGTCGCGCACCTCAAGGGAGAGGAATGGCGCGCTCTCCACGCCTGCAGATTCGCAGACTACAGCAATCCGTTACGGCCCCAAAGCCGGCAGCTTGACAGCATTGTCCGGACTGCTCTTGACGCTCTGCGGAAATGGGCTCCAAGTCGCATTCATCGGTCGCGGGATACCACAGCGATCTGGCCGGCAAAGAAACTCAGTGCAGCGGGAGCAAGCGATGAAGGCAGCGGTCTATTATCAGAATGGCGGACCCGAAGTCCTCAAATACGAGGAAGTGCCCGATCCGAAGTGTCATCCAAAGGGCGTTGTCATCCGCGTGGAGGCGGTGAGCGTCGAGGGTGGCGATACGCTCAATCGCACCGGTGGCGCGCTGGCATCGACGCCGCATATCGTCGGCTATCAGGCTGCGGGCACGATCATCGAGGTCGGCTCCGAGGTGACGACGCTGAAGGTCGGCCAGAAGGTCGCGACCTCGAATGCCCACGGCTCACATGCCGAGAAGCGCGCAGTGCCGGCGCGAGCCTGCTGGATCATCCCGGACGGGTTCGATGTGAAACTCGCCTCCGTCGTGCCGGTGACGTTCGGCACCGCCGACGACTGCTTGTTTGAGTTCGGTCGCCTGAAGGCGGGCGAGACCGTACTGGTGCAAGCCGGCGCCAGCGGCGTCGGTGTCGCGGCGATCCAGCTCGCCAAGCGCGCCGGCGCGCGCGTGCTGGCGACCGCCTCCAGCGACGAGCGCCTGCTGGCGCTGAAGCCGCTCGGGCTCGATCACGGCATCAACTACAAGAAAGAGGATGTGGTCGAGGCAGTGATGCGCCTGACCGACAAGAAGGGCGTCAATCTCGTCGTCGATTCCGTCGGCGGCTCGACGCTGCAGGGAAGCATCCTGTCGCTTGGCTATCGGGGGCGCGTATCGATGGTCGGCCGCGCCGGCCGTGAGCCGATGACCGTCAACGTGCAGAGCCTGATGGCCGGCAACCGCTCGCTGACCGGCGTGTTCCTCGGCGCGGAAATCGCAACCGACCGTGCCTACAACAATATCCAGCGGCTGATGAATGACGTCGCCAAGGGCGAGCTGAAGGTCATCATCGACAAGACCTTCCCGCTATCGGAAGCAGCTAGCGCCCACGCCTATATCGAAAGCCGCAAGGCTGTGGGGCGCGTGCTGCTGATTCCGTAACACACGCGAACGGAACCCAGACTAGTCGTCATTGCGAGCGAAGCGAGCAATCCAGCGCGCGCGTAAGCGCGCAAACAAAATGGGCGCGGCGGTTGCGGCCAACAGAGCCTTTTAGTGGCGCGCTATCGCGCGCGCTGGATTGCTTCGTCGCTTCGCTTCTCGCAATGACGTCAGAGATCACATCGATCGCGATGTCGCAGCGGCCACCTTCAGGCCGCTGCCTTCGACGCTCACCTTCGAGCGCGACGGCGTCTGCATGATGGTGATGGAAAGGTCCCTGGCGCCGTTGGTGAAGCGCAGCACGACCAGCTGTTCGTTGTCGATCCGGGTCGGCCGCTCCTGCCAGCCGAGTGACGGCAGCTTGCTCCGATAATATTCGGCGACGATGCCGGCGCTGGCGCGGTTGCTGAACCGCAACGCGCCGAGCGTACCGTCGAAGTCGAGGTCATCGGACGCGTGCGGAACGGGAATGACCTCTGCCTGCGAGGCATTGCCGGCCACAGCGTCTGCCGCCTTCTCGCGCAGGGCCGCAAGCTGCTCGGCGGGAGCGGCCTTGATCTCGACGTTAAAGCCATGGTCGACCCGCCGGCTGAGCGTCAGCAGCAGCGGGCGGTCGTTGCCGCGGACGTAGGTGGCGTGGGCGCCGTCGGCCGTCAGTTCGCCGGCGATGCCGCCTTGTGCCTGTCGGGCGCCGTCGCGCACCGACCACAGCGACCAGCCGAGCGCACGAAACTCGTTGCGAAAATAGTCGAGCGTCGTTTCCGCATCGCGCGCGGTGACGAAGCTCAGGTAGGGCCGCTCCGGATCGAACTTGATCCGGGTGGCGTCCTTCGGAAACGGCAGGTCGTTGCGCAGGGCGACTTCTGTGTAGCTTACGCTGGTGGCGTTGGCCTGCGCAGGCGCGGTGGTGACGAACAGCGACAGCGCGCGGCCTTCCTTCTTGAACGACATGCGAATGCTCGCGTCGCTGGTCCGCGGCGTGGACGGATCGTCATAGGGCTGCCAGTCGTCATTGATCAATTCGGTGGCGGTGATCTCGAACGCGCGGGCGATCGACTCGCGGGTGATGAAGCCGGTCGACTTCGGGCTTGCATAAAGCTCACGCGAGCCGCTGATCCGCGGCAGCCGGCTGGTGTCGACGGCGAAGGCGGCAAATGCGCTTTCGCTCGCCACCGCAATCGTCGCGGCGCAGACAAGCGCAAACAGACGCAGGCGTGAGCGAGCGGACATCGGCATGTCTCCGAAAAGATCGTCGTGAATGGCCGTTAGTCGCCGGATGACCCGGCAAGCGCTAGGCGATGCGCGCCAATAAGCGCCGATGCACCGTGCGCAATAGGTCAGTGTCGGCCGAGGTCAGTCTGGTTCAAAGTCCGGTCGGAAACCGGGCAATAACGCCCGAAAAAGCTCGAATTTGAGCTATTTCCCAAGCTTGGCGATGGCGGCCTTGAGCGATCCGGCGGCCTCGTCATAGCCGGCCCAGGCCTTGCTGCGCTTCATCAGGTCGGGGGCCGTCCGGATGGTGAATTTCGTTGGATCGAGCCCCGCCTTCACCTGGGTCCAGGCGATCGGCATCGATACGGTCGCACCGGGCCGCGCGCGGGGCGAGAGCAGGGCGACGGCGGTCGATTTGGTGTCGTTGCGCAGATAGTCGAGGAAGATTTTGCCCTTCCGCTGCTGCTTCGACATGTTGATCAGGTAGCGGCTGGGGCTGTCGTTCGCCATCTCGCTGCAGATCTGCCGGGCGAACGTCTTCGCCTGCGCCCAGGTCACGACGTCGCGCTTCGCGTCCGACAGCGGCGTCACCACGTGCAGGCCCTTGCCGCCGGTCGTCTTGCAGAAGCTCGTCAGATCGACCGCGGAAAGCCGTTCGCGCAGCTCCTTCGCCGCCTCGATGATCGCGTCGAATGTGATGCCGGGGTCCGGATCGATATCGAACACCAGGCGTCCGGGCACCGTGACCTGGTCCGGCGCACAGTTCCAGGGATGAAGCTCGATGCCGCCGGACTGCGCCACCGCGATCAGTCCTTCGATCCGGTCGATCTGCAGGTAGGGCTTGCGATCGCCCGACACCTTCACTTCGCTCAGCAGGTCCGAGGTGCCGGCCGAGGCATGACGCTGGAAGAATTTCTGCCCGCCGATTCCGTCCGGCGCCCGCACGATCGAGCACGGGCGCCCCTTGATGTAATCCATCACCGCCGGACCCACGGTTTCGAAGTATTCGGCGAGGTCGAGCTTGGTGACCGGCTTGCCATCGCCATCGTCGGGCCACAGCGCCTTGTCCGGCTTGGAGATGGCAACGCTCATCACCGCCGCGGCGCGTGCTCCGCGCGGCGAGCTGCGCGCGGCGTTGTACCTTTCCCTGCGCGCTGCGATCTGTGCCGCCTTCGCCGAGCCATTGGCGCCGTTCAATGACGGCGGATCGGTGTCGACGATCTCGGCTCGAACTTCGCTGGCGGCCTTGTCGTTGCGCAGGCCCTTGAACGCGGCCTGTCGCACGTTGCCGTCACGGGTCCAGCCCGCGAACTCGATCTCGGCGACGAGTTCGGGCTTCAACCAGTGAATGTCGCGGCCGCCCTTCGGCGCATTCTTGCCGCCGAACGGACTTTTCGACGCGGCTGCCGCCTTGAGTGCCGGCATGATGTGCTTGACGGTCTCGGCGCCGTAGCCGGTGCCGACGTTGCCGGTATAGGCGAGATGATCGTCCTTGTTGACGCCAACCATCAGCGAGCTGAACTTGCCGTTGGTGCTGGTCCAGGCGCCGATCACCACCTCATGGCCCGGGCGCGATTTGACCTTCAGCCAGCCGCCACTGCGGCCGGAGCGATAGGCGGCGTTGGCCTGCTTCGAGATGATGCCTTCGAGCCCGGCCTTGCGCGCGGAGTCCATGACGTGCTCGCCGTCGGCGTCAAAATGCTCGACATAGCGAAGCGGCGAATTCTTCGAGCGCACGTGCTTGCTCAGGAAGGCGCGTAGCCGCTCCTTCCGTTCAGTCAGTGGCAGCGGCCGCAGGTCCTCGCCGTCCACGAACAACAGGTCGAACGCGAAGTAGATCAGGTCGTCAGTGTCGCCATCGGACAGCGCTGCCTGCAATGCGGAGAAATCCGGATCGCCGTTGGCATTCATCGCGACGATCTCGCCGTCGATGACGGCGTCGGGCAGCTTTGTTGCGACCTTCGCAATGGCCGGGAACTTGTCGGTCCAGTCGAGCGCCTTGCGCGTCTTGATCGAAACCTCGCCGTCCTCGATGCGCAGCTGCATGCGATAGCCGTCGAACTTGATCTCATGCACCCAGTCGTCGGAGGAGGGGGGACGCTCGGCGTTGTTGCAGAGCTGCGGCGCGACGAAGTCGGGCAGTTCGTTGACCTTGACGGCGCGCGCGCTCGCGCCGTTCGCCTTCGTTGAGGCCTTTCCTGCCCGCGTCTTCCTGGGCGCAGCTCCTGCCTTGCCGTCGTGTGTGCTTGTCCGCCCGCCCGCGCGCGCATCGGCCGCCAAGCCCTCGTTGGAATCCCACACCGCCTGCGCCTTGGCGGTTTGCTTCGTCATCATGAACGGCGTCGGCGCCTTGCCCTTGCCGGCGGCGATCTCGTCGAGCGTGCGGCTGGAGGCAACGGAGCGTGCGTCCGCGAGCACACCTTCGCCGTCGTCTTCTTTCGAATACTCGTCGCGATGCTTGATCAGGAGCCAGTTGGTGCGCTTGCCGCCGAAGCGGTCGCTCTTCATTCGCACCAGCACCCATTCGCCCCTGAGCTTCTCGCCCATCAGCGCGAATTTCAGGTCGCCCTTGGCAAAGCCTTTCGCCGGATCGTCGGAATACCAGTAGCCGCGGTCCCAGATCGCAACCGTGCCGCCGCCATACTGCCCCTTCGGGATCGTGCCTTCGAAGTCGCCGTAGTCGAGTGGATGATCCTCGGTCTCGACCGCGAGGCGCTTCTGGCTCGGGTCAAGCGAGGGGCCGCGCGTTACCGCCCAGGATTTGAAGACGCCCTCGTACTCCAGACGGAAATCGTAATGCAGGCGGGTGGCCGCGTGCATCTGGATGACAAAGCGCTGCTGCGGTGAGCGCGCAACCTTGGCCTTGCCGCTCGGCTCGGCGGTTTTGGAGAAGTCGCGCTTCTTGCGATAGGTCGTGAGCTTTTCGGTCGCCACGCGCTGCTATCCGGTCAAAACTTCATCGGGAACAAACGCGCGGAGCGGCCGCGAGTGCCCAAAGATCTCGCTATTTTCTCTTGGTCTGAGCCGCGCTCTTCTTCAGCGCGTCCTTCAGATCGATCGGAACGCCGTGCTTCTTCAAGAGATCGGCAAACGCTTCGTCGGCGAGATCCTGGATGGTCGCCATGCGGTCGCGGCCGAGCTGGGTCAGCGCAGTCATCGTCTCGTCGTCGAAGGCGATGAGTTTGCGGACCGGCACGGCGGTCAACCGGCGCGCTTCTGCTTCGTGGCGGCGCGGGCCGGGCGCTTGGCGGCTTCACGCTTGGACTCGGCCTTGGCTGCCGCTTTCTGGCCCTTGCCTTCGAGCGCAAACAGCATCTCGCGCTGTCCGACGGTGGGCTTCTTGGTCTTGCCGGCCTTCTTGGGCGCAGCCGGCTCTGCCTTGGCGGCGGGCGCGCTTTGAGCCGCACCCTGGCCTTTCAGGCTCTGGCGCAGGGCGTCCATCAGGTTGATGACATTGCCCTCGGTCTTCACCTTGACCTTGGCGACCGGCTGGCCGGCGCGCTTCTGGTTGATCAGGTCGATCAGTGCCGTCTCGTAATTGTCCTCAAAAGAGTCGGGCTGGAAATGCCCGGACTTCTGGTCGACGATATGCTTGGCGAGGTCGAGCATATCCTTGGTGATCTTCACGTCCTGGATGCCGTCGAAGTATTCGGACGGCTGGCGCACCTCATACGGATAGCGCAGCAGCAGGCCGACGAGACCCTTGTCGCGCGCCTCGAGCGCGATGACGTGCTCGCGGTTGGTCAGCACCACCCGCGCGATTGCCACCTTGTTGGTCGCCTTGATGGTGTCGCGGATCACCGCGTAAGCGTCATGGCCGACCTTGCCGTCCGGCACCAGATAGTAGGGACGCACGACATAGAGTTCGTCGATCTCGTCGCGCGGCACGAACTGGTCGATGTCGATGGTGCGGTTGGAGTCCAGCGCGATGTTGTCGAGTTCGTCCTTGGTGACCTCGATGTAGGTGTCGGTGTCGACCTTGTAGCCCTTGACGATATCCTCGTTCTCGACGTCCTCGCCGGTCTCGGCGTCGACGCGCTGATACTTGATGCGGTTGCCGGTCTTCTTGTTGATCTGGTTGAAGCTGACCTTCTCGGACTCCGAGGTCGCCGGAAACAGCGCGACAGGGCAGGTCACCAGCGAAAGGCGAAGGTAGCCTTTCCAGTTTGCACGCGGGGCCATTGGCCACTCCACAAGCTACTCAAACAATATCCAGAGAGAATATCATGCGGCGACGAATGTTCCGAATCAGAACATCGCGAACGTAGTAAACGCATGACGATTCCTTGACGCTGCACGCATGCATCGCATGGACGTTCTTGTTGTGTTCAGGGAGGGCAGCATTGCTCGCCCCTAGTTCAACGATGCACGCGGCTTGGCATCGCGCATCGAGCGGGCCGCATCGATCGACGCCGTGTAGTCCTCGGTGACGTCGGCATGCACCGGTGCGACCTTCATTTCGCCGAGGCGCGCGCGGACCGCCGCCGTCAGGCCGGGGTAGCTCGCGACCGGCGTGAAGTCTTCAGCCTGCGTGCCACCGAACCTGCCGCCGGAAAAAGCCACCAGCCCCGTGGTGGTCGCGACCACATCGCCCGGCCGCAGCGTCGTATCGAGGGAGATATCCACCGGGGCGAGGCCTGCGGGCTCGCGGCCGTTGCAGGTGCAGTCGTTGGAGAGCTTCTTGCGGTAGGCGAAGGCGTTGCCGAGCTCGGAATAGCGCTCGCCATCCATCGAGATGGCGCGGTCGATCTGGCTGCCGAAGAATACTTTTGTGACGCTTGCCGGGCAGAACGCCTGGCACATCGCGCTCGGCGACATCTCGCCGCGTCCATGCACCGGAAAGTGCTTGCCGTCGCACAGACGCACGCAATGGCCGGTCGAGCGCGCATAGCTGCCGCCGATCGGTGGCAAGGGGGCCTGGCTGGGGCGCTCCTCGAACGGATTTGCGAACGCGCCTGGCTGCGATGCTGTCGGCTTCGCCTTCTGCTCGGCGGCGTGATCCGGCGTGCCGAACAGGAAATCGAAGAAACCCGCCGATACGGGAGTGGCGGTCGTGGAGACCGCGATCGCAAACGCAAGCACAGGCGTCATGCGGCGCCGCTTGCGCGATGAAAGACCGGTACGCAACGCTCACTCCACCCAACGCTCGTCGGACGGATACATCGCCCGGAACGCGGTGACCTTAGCGCAGGATGGTAAACGAGCGGTGAGCGAGGTGTGTTTTGAAGCTAGAACTTCAGCCAGGCCAGCAGCGCGAACACCGGCATCAGCACGATCACCGACCAGACGATGTAGCCGAAGAAGCTCGGCATGGCGACGCCGCGTTCGGAGGCGATCGCATAGACCATGAAGTTCGGCGCGTTGCCGATATAGGTCAGCGCACCCATGAACACGGCGCCCATGGAGATTGCCGACAGCGTCGGTGCAAGCTGCGTCATGAGCTGCGGGGCATCGCCGCCGGCGAGGTTGTAGAACACGAGATAGGTCGGCGCGTTGTCGAGGAAGCCGGAGAGAATGCCGGTCAGCCAAAAATACATCGCCTCGCGCGGCGTGCCGTCGGCGGCGCTGATCGCAGCGATCAGGTCGGCAAACGTGCCGTTGCGGCCGGCCTCCAGCATTGCCAGCACCGGAATGATGCAGGTGAAGATGCCTGCGAACAGGATCGCCACCTCGCGGATCGGCTCGAAGGTGAAGCCGTTTGCCTCGCGGTGCTCGTCCGGCGTGAGCCAGAGCGACAGGCCGGCGATGATGAGCAGCACGGCGTCTCGCACCAGGTTCTGCAACTCAACCTTCGTGCCGAGCACGTCGAAGACGATGCCGGGCTTCCAGAGTGCGGAGCCGAGAATGGCCACGATGATCAGCGCGATCAGCGCAAGATTGATCAGGCCGTGCACCTCCAGGTTCAGCGGCTGCGGCGCGTCCTCCGTGCGCTTCGGCTCCCGCCGCGCGAACCAGAGATCGATGACGGCAAAGATCGCCAGCACCGCGACCGAGACGAGCAGCGTCTCCAGCCACAGATGTGTCGTAGTCCAGAAGAAGTCGACGCCCTTCAGGAAGCCGATGAACAGGGGCGGGTCGCCGAGCGGCGACAGCGCGCCGCCGATGTTGCAGACGAGAAAGATGAAGAACACGATGACGTGCGCGTTCGACTGTCGGTGCTCGTTCGCACGCAGCAACGGCCGGATCAGGATCATTGCGGCTCCGGTGGTGCCGACGATGCTGGCGATGAACGTACCGAACGCGAGCAGCGTGACGTTCGTGGCCGTCGTGCCGCGCAGGTTGCCGGTGACGAGAATGCCGCCGGCGACCACATAGAGCGCGAACAGCAGCACGATGAAGCTCATATACTCCGCAAGTGCCGCATGCACGAAGGCGGCGAGCGATGTCATCGCGCCGTAGACGATCGCCAGCGGCAGCAGCGTCGCCACGCTCCAGGCAAGCGCGAACTTGCCATAGTGGTGATGCCAGAGCTTTGTGAACAGCAGCGGCCCGACGGCGATGGTCAGCAGGATGCCTGCGAACGGCAGCGCCCATGGCCATCGCAGCGACGAGCCATCAAGTGTTGCGGCGAGCGCGACATCCGGAAAGAGCGTCAAGGCTATAGCGGATATAGCGAGGAGCCGGTGCTGCATGCGGCCGTCTATCACACGCGGCCAGCCGCTGCGACCTCAACCCTTCAGGAACTCGCTCGCCTTGTACAGCGCGCGGAATGGAACGCCTGCGGCCTTGAAATTCTCGTCCGCACCTTCCTCACGATCGACCATGGTGAAGGCAAGCACGACGTCGGCGCCGGCCGCCCGCACCGAATCCACCGCCTTGATCGCCGAACCGCCGGTGGTCGTCACATCCTCGACGACGACGACGCGCTTGCCTTGCAGCGTCTCGCCCTTGGCGAGGCCTTCGACCAGCAGTTTCGCGCCATGTTCCTTCGGCTGCTTGCGGACGAAGAAGGCGGCGATCGGATGACCCTTGAGCCACGACAACTGCGCGATTGCGCCGGCAAGCGGCACGGCGCCCATCTCCAGCCCGCCGATATAATCGAGCTGTTCGTCCTTCAGCGCGTCGTAGGTGAGCTCGGCCAGCAGCGCAGCGCCTTCCGGGTCCAGCATCGTCGGCTTCAGGTTGAAGTAGAAGTCGCTCTTGCGGCCGGAGGCGAGGGTGATCTCGCCGCGGCCGAACGAGCGCTTGGCAATGATTTTTGCGAGGCGTGCGCGTGAGGCGGAGATGGACAAGGCGGCTCTCGTCGAAAGGGTTGTTGCTGCGGGTTTTACTGGCCCCGCGGTGGACATTCCAGCGTGGATCGCGCACCGTCAACAGGGATGCATACAGTGACTAAAAAGGCCGATGATGACTATTGATTTCTACACCTGGAACACGCCGAACGGCCGCAAGATCAGCGTCGCACTGGAGGAAATGGGGCTGGCCTACAAGGTCTTCCCGGTCAACATCTCGAAGGGCGAGCAGCGCCACCCGGGTTTTCTGAAACTCAGCCCGAACGGGCGGATTCCCGCGATCGTCGATCCGGACGGCCCCGGTGGCGCCCCGGTGAGCGTCTTCGAATCCGGCGCGATCCTGCTCTATCTCGGTGAGAAGACCGGCAAATTCCTCCCCGCCGATCTGCGCAAGCGTATCCCGGTGCTGGAATGGCTGATGTGGCAGATGGGCGGGTTCGGGCCGATGCCGGGCCAGGTGCATCACTTCATCGCGCTCCAGAACGAGCAGGACCGTCGCTACGGGCTCGATCGCTACATGACCGAGACGCGCCGCCTCTATAGCGTGCTGGACAAGTGGCTGGCGGACCGCGATTTCGTCGCCGACGAGATTTCTGTCGCCGACTTCGCCATCCTTGGCTGGGCCTGGCGGCACGAGCGCCACAAGGTGGCTTTCAGCGATTTTCCGAACGTCGGCCGCTGGTACGAGCGGTTGATGGCGCGGCCGGCCGTCAAGCGCGGGTTTGAGGCGAAGCTGGATTGATCTTCCCCTCTCCCCTTGTGGGAGAGGGTGCCCGAGCAAAGCTAGGGCGGGTGAGGGGTGTGACAACCACGAAGCGCCCCTCACCCGGCTCGAATTCGCTAACGCTCATTCTCGCCACTCTCTCCCACAAGGGGAGAGGGGAAGAATCACGCCCGCTTCGTCTCCAGCGCCATCCGCAACGCCAAGCCGGCAAGCACCGTCCCCATCAGCCAGCGCTGCACCAGCAGCCACGCCGGACGCGTTGCGAGAAACGTTGCGATGCTGCCGGCGGCGAGCGCGATCATCGCGTTCACGGACAGGCTGATCGCGATCTGGATGAAGCCCAGCACGACCGACTGCAGGAACACACTTCCTTCCGCGGGATCCACGAACTGCGGCAACAGCGCGAGATAAAGCAGCGCGATCTTCGGATTGAGCAGGTTGGTCACGAGCCCCATCGCAAACAGTTTTCGTGGGCTGTCGATGTCCAGCTTGCGCGCCTGGAACGGCGAGCGGCCGTTCGGCTTTACAGCCTGCCAGGCGAGATAGAGCAGGTACGCCGCGCCTGCGAGCCGCAGCGCGTCGTAGGCATAGGGAACGGCGAACAGCAGCGCGGTGATGCCGAACGCTGCGCACAGCATGTAGAACACGAAGCCCAGCGCGACGCCGCCGAGCGAGATCAGTCCGGCCATGCGCCCTTGGGTGATCGAGCGCGAGATCAGGTAGATCATGTTCGGCCCCGGCGTCAGCACCATGGCAAGTGCGACGAGGGCGAAGGCGAGCAGGGCAGCGGAGGAGGGCATGGGGATCCCGGATTTGCGAATAGGGAGTAGCGAATAGCAGGTTAGAAACTTCCTCGCTGCCTTCTATTCGCTGTTCGCCATTCGCTACTCGCCGCCCAACTATGCGCGCGCCGGGATGGTCAGCCCGCGCTGCACAGCCGGTCGCGCCAGCCCGCGCTCGAGCCAGGCCGGCACCAGTTTCAGGCTATCGAATTCGACCAGCTCACGTGCGCCGTAAAAACCGACCAGGTTGCGCACCCAGCCGAGTGTCGCGACGTCGGCGATGGTGTAATCGCCCATGATCCACGGCCGATCCTTGAGGCGCGTCTCCAACACGCCGAGCAGACGTTTCGACTCGTCGCGGTAGCGTTCGAGCGGACGCTTGTCCTCGATCTCCTTGCCGGCGAACTTGTGGAAGTAGCCGACCTGCCCGAACATCGGGCCGATGAACGCCATCTGGAAGAACACCCACTGGATCGTTTCGTAGCGCAGGCCTGCGTCGGCCGGCAGAAGCTTTCCGGTCTTCTCCGCGAGATAAAGCAGGATCGCACCGGATTCGAACAGGCCGAGCGGTTTGCCGCCCGGTCCGTCGGGATCGATGATTGCCGGGATCTTGCCGTTCGGATTGAGTGCCAGGAATTCCGGTGTCCAGCTTTCATTCTTGCCGATGTCGATCAGGTGCGGCTCGTACGGCAGTCCGATTTCCTCGAGCATGATCGACACCTTCACGCCGTTCGGTGTCGGCAGCGAGTAGAGCTGCAGCCGCTCCGGATGCTTTGCCGGCCAACGCTTGGTGATCGGGAAAGAAGATAGATCCGCCATTAGTGCGCCTCGTCCCAGTTGGTCGCAGCACGCGCATCGACCTGCAGCGGCACCGACAGGATCACGGCCGGGAACGGTGCATCCTGCATCGTGTGCTGCACCACTGGCAGCGTGGCGGCGACTTCGTCGTCAGGCACTTCGAAGATCAGTTCGTCGTGCACCTGCAGCAGCATCCGCGCCGAGAGCTTCTTGGCGGCGAGCGCATCCTCCATGCGGATCATCGCCCGGCGGATGATGTCGGCGGCGCTGCCCTGCAGCCGCGCATTGATCGACGCGCGCTCGTTGAAGGAGCGGATCGACGGATTCGAGGCCTTGATGTCCGGATAGTGGCATTTGCGGCCGAACAGCGTCTCGACATAGCCGTGCTTGCGGCAGAACTCGCGCGTCTCGTCCATGTAGGCGCGGATGCCGGGGAAGCGCTCGAAATATTTCTTGATGTAGGCCGCCGCCTCCTCGCGCGGAATGCCGAGCTGGTTGGCGAGGCCGAACGCCGAGATGCCGTAGATGATGCCGAAATTGATCGCCTTGGCGCGACGGCGCACCTCGCCCGGCATGTCCTTGATCGGCACGCCGAACATTTCCGATGCGGTCATCGCATGGATGTCGAGCTTGTCATTGAACGCCTGCTTCAATGACGGAATGTCGGCGATCTCCGCCAGCAGCCGCAGCTCGATCTGCGAATAGTCGGCGGACACCAGCTTGTGGCCCGGCGTCGCGACGAAGGCCTTGCGGATTTTTCGGCCGTCCTCGGTGCGCACCGGAATGTTCTGCAAGTTCGGTTCGTTCGACGACAGTCGCCCCGTTGTGGTCGAGGCCAGCGCGTAAGATGTGTGCACGCGGTTGGTGGTCGCATTGATGAAGCCCGGCAGCGAGTCGGTATAGGTCGACTTCAGCTTGGTGACCTGCCGCCACTCCAGCACCTTCTTCGGAAAATCGTGGCCGGCTTCCGCCAGCTCATCGAGGATCTGCGCGGACGTCGACCACGCGCCGGTCTTGGTCTTGGCGCCGCCCGGCAAACCCATCTTGCCGAACATGATGTCGCCAAGTTGCTTGGGGCTGCCCGGATTGATCTGTTCGCCCGCCATCTCCTGGATCTCGGCCTCGAGCCGCGCCGCCGACTGGGCGAAGTCGCCGGAAAGCCGCGACAGCGTCTGCCGGTCCACCGAGATGCCGCGGCGCTCCATCCGCATCAGCGGGCGCACCAGCGGCCGCTCCAGCGTCTCGTAGACGGTGTTGACGTGCTCGGCCACCAGCCGCTGCTTCAGCACGCGCCATATCCGCGCGGTCGCGTCGGCATTCAGGCTTGCGTATTCGGTCGCCTTTTCGATCTGCACCATGTCGAACGACAGCCGGTTCTTGCCGGTGCCGGTGACGGCGTCCTGCGTCAATGGCGTATGACCGAGCATGTCCTCGGCCAGCGAGTCGAGGTCGTGCGACGTCCGACCCGCATCCAGCACATAGGAGATCAGCATGATGTCGTCGATCGACCGCACGTCGATGCCGTGCTGGGCGAACACCAGCAGGTCGAATTTCAGATTGTGCCCGACCTTCAGCACCGACCTGTCCTCGAGGATCGGCTTCAGCGCGGCAATCGCATCGGCCACTGCGATCTGATCCGGGGCGATGCCGCCCGCAAACAGGCCGGTGCCGTCACCTGTCTGCTTGTGGGCCAGCGGCACATAGCAGGCTTCGTTATGCTTCAGCGCCAGCGAGATGCCGCAGAGATCCGCCTGCATCGGATCGGTGCTGTTGGTCTCGATGCCGATGACCAACGCGCCCTGATCCTGACCGCGCGCGAGCCACTGCTTGAGCTCGTCGAGCTTGCGCACGGTCGCGTACTTCGAGCGATCGAATTTTGCGCCGCGCACGGTGGCGGCCCGCGCGTCCGCCAGCGCCTTCGGCGTCAGCGTCGATTGCGCGTCGGCGCCGTTCCCCTTGGGGAAGTTGCGTTCCGGCTTCCCGAACAGGTCGCCGGTCGTGCCCTTCGCGCGCGTGTCAGGCTCGCCGCCCAACGCGGGCGCCGCCGGTGAATCCATCGCCACATCGGCGGGCGCGAACGAGCTCTTGGCCGACGGGTCTGGCGCTACGTCCGAAGGATCGATCTGCGAATAGTCCGCGACGCGCTTGGTCAGCGTGGAGAACTCCATCGCCTTCAGGAAGGCGATCAGCCGCCGCGCGTCCGGCTCGTGCACGGCGAGTTCGTCAAGCGGCACGTCAAGCTTCACATGGTCGTCGAGCAGCACCAGCTGGCGCGAGATGCGCGCCTTCTCGGCGTTCTCGAGCAGCGCCTCGCGCCGCTTCGGTTGCTTGATCTCGCCGGCGCGCGCGAGCAGCGTGTCGAGGTCGCCATATTCGGTGATCAGCTGCGCCGCGGTCTTGACGCCGATGCCGGGCACGCCCGGCACGTTGTCGACACTATCGCCCGCCAGCGCCTGCACCTCGACCACCTTGTCCGGCGGCACGCCGAACTTCTCGATCACCTCGGGAATGCCGATGCGGCGGTCCTTCATGGTGTCGTACATGAGCACGCGGTCGGTCACGAGCTGCATTAGGTCCTTGTCCGACGAGACGATGGTCGCGGTCGCGCCGAGCTCGCCGGCCTCGCGCACATAGGTGGCGATCAGGTCGTCCGCCTCGAAGCCGATTTGCTCCAGACACGGCAGATCGAATGCGCGTACCGCCTCGCGGATCAGCCCAAACTGCGGGATCAGGTCGTCGGGCGCCGGCGGCCGGTGCGCCTTGTAGTCGGGATAGAGCTTGTTGCGGAATGTGACCTCGGATTTGTCGAAGATGATGGCCAGATGCGTCGGGCGGTTGTCCTGCGGCATGTCGCGCAGGAGCTTCCACAGCATGTTGCAGAAGCCCAGCACCGCATTGACCTGCAGGCCGTCGGACTTGCGATTCAACGGCGGCAGCGCATGGTAGGCGCGGAAGATGTAGGACGAGCCGTCGACCAGGAACACGTGCTTTCCGGCCATGGAGCCGGATGCAGGTTTTGCGGCTGGCGCGGTCTTCTTCTCCGCGGCGGCAGCTTTCGCCGGAACGGCAGGCTTTGCGGGAGATCTTGCGGCGGGCTTCGCGGGGGATTTCGACATGGCGGCAATTTAGGGATTTCTCCCGAAATTGCACCCATGACAGGCGAGATGTCCGCCGGAAATTTCCCTAGCTCGCCGTCCCGCACTGACAGGAACTGTCAGCAGGACGGCGCAGCCACCGTTATTCCGCCGGCTGCAGCGCGACGCGCGGCTTCGGCGTCAGCCAGAAGGCAGCCGGGCGATCGAACAGGAAGCGCAACGCAGTGTTGCGTGCACCCCACCACAGCGCGATCGCGCCGACGACACCGGTGATCGTGACGATCAGCGAGATGGTCCCGATATCGGTGATGACGCCGGTCTTCAGCAGCAGGATGCGCGAGGCGGCCATCGGCAGGAAGAAGGCGAGATAGACCACCAGCGAATGCTCGCCGCAATAGCGGATGGCGTCGAGCCAGCGCATCTTCGCCAACAGCGCGCTGACGGCGACGACGGCGCCGCATCCGGCAAAGCCGAACACCAGCGACATCACCGGCCAGCCGGTGATGCCGGCAAACGCCGCCACGCCATTGACCAGCGCCCACAGAGCGAGGCCGACCAGTGCGATCGCGGCATGCGCCTGCACCTCGCGTGCGAACGTTAAGAAGAAGTTGGCCAGAAGGTAACCCGAATAGAAGTAGACGAAGCGCGAGGCGAATTCGTCGATCACGGTCCAGCCGGTGTGGATTTGCGCCATCTCAAGGGCCGCACCGACGATCCAGATTGCGGCGACAGGCACGCGCTGTGTCAGTTTGGTGACAACGAAGAAAATCGGCAGCAGGTAGATGAACCACAGCGTGCCGAACGGCTCGATGAACGAGAGCAGGTACATGCCGGCGACGTTGGCCCAGCCATGCTCGGCCGCGAACGATGGCGCCTTGACGGCGAACTGGATTGTCACCCAGAGGACATAGAAATAGGCGAAATGAACGACCTTGCGGTCGATATAGGTGCGCCAGTCGCGATCGATCACGCGGGCGAGGAACAAGCCGGAGATCAGGAAGAAGTCCGGCATCCGGAATGGCTTTGCGAACTCGACCACCGCGTGCATGAAGCCTTCGCGGCCGACGGCGGCCTCGACGCCCAGCGTCGAATGCATCATCACGACCATGATGATGCAGATGCCCTTGGCGTAGTCGACCCAGTCCAGCCGGCCTGCGGCTGGATGGCCGGCAAGCGCCGTTCCATTCGTGATCATGTTGTTCCTTCCCGGCGCACCTGCGCACCATCCTCGGACATATGAGTTTCACTCTCCTTTATAGGTACAAGGGCCGTGCCAACGGGCACCGGCTGCCGGCTCTTGCATCTCGTCAATCGGGAGGCTCTCTGCTAAAGACGCGCCGAGCGCAAGCTTAAGGCGTGTTAACCATCTTTGGCGGGCGACTGATGCGTATTGTGATGATCGGCACGGGCTATGTGGGGCTGGTTTCGGGCGCCTGCTTTGCGGACTTCGGCCATCAGGTGGTTTGTGTCGACAAGGACGACGGCAAGATCGCGGCGCTGAAGCGCGGCGAAATACCTATATTTGAACCGGATCTGGACCGGCTGGTCGAAACCAACGTGAAGGCCGGGCGGCTGTCGTTTACCACCGAGCTGAAGGGCCCGGTCGGCGACGCCGATGCGGTGTTCATCGCGGTCGGCACGCCGTCGCGACGTGGCGACGGCCATGCGGACCTCTCCTATGTGCATGCGGCGGCGCGCGAGATCGCCGCGGCCCTGACCGGCTTCACCGTAGTCATCACCAAGTCGACGGTTCCGGTCGGCACCGGTGACGAGGTCGAACGCATCGTGCGCGAGACGAATCCCGCGGCCGACGTGGTCGTTGCATCGAATCCGGAGTTCCTGCGCGAGGGCGCAGCGATCCGCGACTTCAAGCATCCGGACCGGATCGTGGTCGGTACCGACGATGAGCGTGCGAAGAAGGTGGTCGATGAAATCTACCGGCCGCTTTATCTGAACCAGGCGCCGATCATGTACACCGGCCGGCGCACCGCTGAATTGATCAAATACGCGGCCAATGCCTTCCTCGCCACGAAAGTGACCTTCATCAACGAGATCGCCGATCTTGCCGAGCGCACCGGCGCCGACGTGCAGGAGGTTGCGCGCGGCATCGGGCTCGACAACCGCATCGGCTCGAAGTTCCTGCATGCCGGTCCCGGCTTCGGCGGCTCGTGCTTTCCGAAGGATACACGCGCGCTGGTGAAGACCGCGCAGGACTACGACGTCCCGCTGCGGATCGTCGAGGCGGTGCTGACGGTGAATGATACGCGCAAGCGCGCGATGGCGCGCAAGGTGGCGGCCGCGCTCGGCGGCAACATCCGCGGCAAGACCATCGCCGTGCTCGGGCTGGCGTTCAAGCCGAACACCGACGACATGCGCGAGGCGCCGTCGATCCCGCTGATCACCGCGCTGATCGATCAGGGCGCAACGGTGCGCGCCTACGATCCCGAAAGCATGCAGCAGGCGCGCAACGAACTGCCGGACATCCACTACTCCGAAGATGCCTACGCATGCGCGAAGGGCGCCGACGCGCTGGTCATCGTCACCGAGTGGGAGCAGTTCCGCGCGCTCGATCTCAAGCGGCTGAAGGCGGAGCTCACACAGCCGATCGTCGTCGACCTGCGCAACATCTACCGGCCCGACGAGATGGCCGCGCACGGCTTCACGTACGACAGTGTCGGCCGGCCGCGGAACGTCTAGGTCCTACCGCCCATCTCCGAGAGGGGGTAGGTTGGCTGCATGACGCGCGAGTTCGACACGCCGCTGCCCATCGACGACGTGCTCGGCGGGCTCAAGGGCACCCTGCGAAAATCCAACACCACGGTCCTGGTCGCCCCGCCCGGCGCGGGCAAGACGACGCGCGTGCCGCTGGCGCTGCGCGACGAGCCGTGGCTGGCCGGCAAGAAGATCATCGTGCTGGAGCCGCGGCGGATCGCGGCGCGCGCCAGTGCCGAGCGCATGGCGAAGACGCTGGGCGAGAAGGTCGGCGATACCGTCGGCTATCGCGTGCGCTTCGGCTCGAAGGTGTCGCGCGCGACGCGGATCGAGGTCGTCACCGAAGGGATTTTCACGCGGCAGATTCTCGACGATCCTGAACTGTCAGGCGTCGCGGCGGTGCTGTTCGACGAATTTCATGAACGCTCGCTCGATGCGGATTTGGGCCTGGCGCTGGCGCGTGACGCGCAGACCGGCCTGCGCGAAGACCTGCGCATCCTGGTGATGTCAGCGACCCTCGACGGCGCGCGCGTGGCCAGGTTGCTCGGCGACGCGCCGGTGATCGAGAGCGAGGGCAGGGCGTTTACCGTCGACACCCGCTATGTCGGCCGCAAGGCCGATGCGCAGATCGAGCGGCAGATGGCCGACACCATCGCGACCGCCTTGCGCGCTGAAACCGGCTCCGTGCTGGCGTTCCTGCCGGGTGCCGCGGAAATCCGCCGCACCGAAACCATGCTGCGCGAGCGCGTCAGCGATCCGTCGGTCGAGATCGTCCCCTTGTTCGGGGCGCAGGACGCATCGGTGCAGGATCGCGCCATCGCGCCGGCGCAGAAGGGTGCGCGAAAAGTCGTGCTGGCGACATCGATCGCCGAGACATCGCTGACCATCGAGGGTGTTCGCATTGTCGTCGACTGCGGCTTGTCGCGCGTCCCGCGCTACGAGCCGGACATCGGCCTGACCAGGCTCGAAACCGTCCGCGCCTCGCGCGCGGCGGTCGACCAGCGCCGCGGCCGCGCCGGCCGCACCGAGCCCGGCGTCTGTTACCGGCTGTGGGACGAGCCGCAAACGAGCTCGCTCGAGGCGTTCACGCAGCCTGAGATTCTCGCCAGCGATCTGTCGTCGCTGGTGCTGGACCTGGCGCAATGGGGCGTCAGCGATCCCGCCAAGCTGGCGTTTCTCGATCCCCCGCCGAAGGCCGCCTGGAACGAGGCGACGGTGTTGTTGCGCGAGCTCGAGGCGCTCGATACCGACGGCCGTATCACCGCCGAGGGCAGAGCCTTGCGCGCGCTGCCGCTGCCGCCGCGGCTTGCGCGCATGATCGTCGATGCCGGGCGCGAAGGCCATGCGGCGGAGGCGGCGCAGATCGCCGCGGTGTTGAGCGAGCGTGGTCTTGGCGGCGACAGCGCCGACCTCGATGCGCGGCTCGACCAGTTTCGGCGCGACCGTTCGCCACGCGCCAGCGCCGCCCGGCAGCAGGCGGAGCGCTGGGTTCATCAGATCGGACGCCCCAGTTCGCAGGATGGGCCGGAGCTCTCCACCGGCGTGCTGCTCGCGCTGGCGTTTCCGGATCGCGTCGCGCGCAATCGCGGCAACGCCTCGTTCGTGCTTGCGAATGGACGCGGTGCATCGATCGAGCAGACATCGGCGCTGGCGCGGGCACCATTTCTGTCAGTCGGCGAACTGACCGGGATAGCCGCGAATGGCCGCATCCTGCTGGCGGCTCCGATCACGCTTGCGGAGATCGAGCAGCGGTTTGCGAGCGAGATCGAAACCGAAGACGAGATCACCTTCGATGCCGCATCGATGTCGCTGCGCGGACGAAGAAAACGCAAGCTGCATGCGATCACGCTCGGCGAGCAGACCATGCGGCTGTCGCCGGACGCGGACACCGCGCGCACCTTCGCCGACGGCCTCGCGCAGGCCGGCCTCGTGCGCCTGCCATGGTCGAAGGCGTCGCAGCAGTGGCGCGACCGCGTGATGTTCCTGCGGAAGGCCGAGGGCGACGTCTGGCCAGACCTTTCCGACGGCGCGCTAGCTACGCAGCGAGCGGTGTGGCTCGAACCGCTGCTGCACGATAAGACCTCGCTCGCACAAATCTCGGCGTCGGATTTGTCCGATGCGGTGATGGCGCTGCTGCCATGGGATTTGCGGGCGCGGCTCGATCGCGAGGCGCCGACGCATTTCGAGGCGCCGACCGGCTCGCAGGTTGCGATCGACTATGAGGCGGAGCAGGGGCCGACCATCGCCATTCGCGTGCAGGAGCTGTTCGGATTGAACACGCATCCGGCGATCGCCTTGGGAAAAGTTCCGCTGGTGGTCGAGCTGTTGTCGCCGGCGCATCGGCCGGTGCAGGTGACGCGCGATCTGCCGGGTTTCTGGCGCGGCAGCTACGCCGGCGTTCGCGCCGACCTGCGCGGCCGCTATCCGCGCCACCCCTGGCCTGATGACCCCGCCAACGCGGCGCCGACCCGCCGTGCCAAGCCGCGGGGCACCTAGCGCATGATCCCGAAAAGCTTGCCCTCGACGTGATCGGGGGTGTGGAGCGGTTTTCGGGCAAGATCATGCGCAAAACAAAGACGTAACGGTTAACGCTTCGCTCACCGTTTTCGGCAAGATTGGCGGCCCTGTCGCATAAGACGCCCGTAGCGTTAATGCGGGCGTTGCCTGGCCGTGCTGTCATCGCCGCCGGGCGGGAATGTCAGTTGAGTGGTGCTGTATGCGTAACATCCTGGTGTTTGCCGCCATTCTCGCGGGCCTCGGCATTTACATGGCCCGCATGGCCGACAACATTCAGCCCACCAAGATTGCCGTCGCATCGAACCAGAGCCGGACACCGGTGGTGTCCGATGCATCTCCGGACCCGGGTCGCCGCAGTCACACCATCCCCAAGGATTCGCGCGGGCATTTCTCCACCGAAGGCCGCATCGACGGCCGCCGCATCGGCTTCATGGTCGACACCGGCGCTTCGGTGATTGCGCTGACCGAGAGCTCAGCCGCGCAGGTCGGCATTCGCCCCTTGCGCAGCGACTACAATGCGCCGGTCTCGACTGCGAATGGTGTCGTCAAGGGTGCGCGCGCCCGTCTCGCCAGTGTCAACATCGGCGGACTGGAAGTACGCGACGTCGAGGCAATGGTCCTGCCCGACAACATCTTGAGCGAAAACCTGCTGGGCCTGTCCTACCTGTCGCGGCTGCGGCGGTTCGAATATTCCGGCGGCAAGCTGGTGCTTGAGCAATAGGGCGCTGCTTAAGCATCCGTGGCGTTTTTTCGGCTGCCGGCCTTGCCGATCTGCTCAGCTTCGATGCAAATGAAGCGGCGATGAACGGAACTGCTTTTAATCTGTCGTATTTCCAGCGTAGTTGACCTGCACCTGCCTTTTCACGCGCTGCAGCATTCGCTAATGCAGCGTTAAGTTCCTTCAATGGGGTTATCGATGTTTCCAAAGCCGCAAGCGGCGCTGTCGCCGAATACCTATGCCTATGAATCCGAGCCGATGGTGAAGGCGACGGGATTTCGCGAATACGATGCGCGGTGGCTGTTCGGCAAAGAGATCAATCTGATGGGTATCCAGGCCCTCGGTATGGGACTTGGTGTGCTGATCAAGGAACTGGGCCAGAAACAGGAGATCATCACCGGCCACGATTTTCGCGGCTATTCGGCGTCGATCAAGTATGCGCTGATCTCGGGCTTGATGGCGTCGGGTTGCAAGGTGCACGACATCGGCCTCGCGATGACGCCGATGGCGTATTTCGGGCAGTTCGAGCTGGATGTGCCGTGCGTGGCGATGGTGACGGCCTCGCACAACGACAACGGCTGGACCGGCGTGAAGATGGGTGCCAACCGGCCGTTGACCTTCGGCCCCGACGAGATGACCCGGCTCAAGGAAATCGTGCTCGGCGCGAAGTTCGAGAACAAGGCCGGCGGCTCCTATCAGTTCCACGAGAATTTCCCCGCCCGCTACATTGCCGACCTGACGAAGCGGCCCAAACTGAAGCGCCGTATCAAGGTGGTTGCCGCCTGCGGCAACGGCACGGCCGGCGCGTTTGCGCCGAAAGTGCTGGAGGCGATCGGCTGCGAGGTGATCCCGCTCGACTGCGAGCTCGATCACACCTTCCCGAGATACAATCCGAACCCGGAAGACATGGAGATGCTGCACGCGATGCGCGACGCGGTGTTGCAGCACAAGGCGGATGTCGGCCTGGGCTTTGACGGCGACGGTGACCGCTGCGGCGTGGTCGACAATACCGGCGAGGAGATCTTCGCCGACAAGGTCGGCGTGATGCTGGCGCGGCATCTGTCGTCGCTGCACAAGGATGCGCAGTTCGTGGTCGATGTGAAATCGACCGGCCTGTTCGTCACCGATCCGGTGCTGCAGAAGCAGGGCGCCAAGACAACCTACTGGAAGACCGGCCACTCCTACATGAAGCGCCGCACCCATGAGGTCGGCGCGCTGGCGGGCTTCGAGAAATCCGGCCACTTCTTCTTCAACGCGCCGTATGGGCGCGGCTATGACGACGGGCTGATCTCGGCGCTCGCAGTGTGCGACATGCTCGACCGCAACCCGGACAAGTCGATGGCGCAGCTGAAGGACGCGCTGCCGAAAACCTGGTCGTCGCCGACCATGTCGCCGCACTGCGCCGACGAAACCAAGTACGGCATCGTCGAGCAGGTGGTGAAGCATTTCGAGGCCGCGAAGGCGAAGGGCGAGAAGGTCGCAGGCCAGCCGATCCGCGATCTCGTCACCGTCAACGGCGTGCGTGTGACGGCCGAAGACGGCAGCTGGGGTTTGGTGCGCGCCTCGTCGAACAAGCCCGAGCTGGTGGTCGTGGTCGAGAGCCCGGTGTCGGAGCAGCGCATGCGCGACATGTTCACCGCCATGGACGGCGTGCTGCGCACGCATCCCGAAGTGGGTGAGTACAATCAGAAGATCTGATGACGTGTGGCGTAGCTCCGGATGAAGCCTGTAGCCCGGATGGAGCGAAGCGAATCCGGGAATCTTTGTCGTAGGGGCAGCCCCGGATTGCGCCATAGCCGATGCATAGCATCGGCGTTCTTAAGGACGGCGGCCTGAAGGCCGCCTATGCCATCCGGGCTACGAAGCTTCGGTCACCCTCAAGCCAGTGCCGGCACCGGCAGCGCGGTGACCGACTTGATCTTCTCCATCGCGAAGCGCGAGGTGACGTTCTTCAGCGTCACCGTGCTGATCAGCTTCTTGTAGAACGCGTCGTAGCTCTGCATGTCGGCGACCACCACACGCAGCATGTAGTCGACGTCGCCGGCCATCCGGTAAAATTCCATCACCTCCGGCATGGCGCTGACGGCCTCGGCGAATTTCTTCAGCCAGGCTTCGGAGTGATCGCTGCTCTCCACCGAGACGAACACGGTGATGCCCAGCCCAATCTTGTTCTGATCGACCAGCGCCACGCGGCGCAGGATGATGTCCTCTGCCTCCAGCCGCTGGATGCGCTTCCAGCAGGGAGTGGATGAAAGCCCGACCTTCTCGCCGATCTCGGCGACCGACAGCGACGCGTCCTCCTGCAGGACAGCGAGGATTTTGCGGTCGATCGCGTCGAGACGGCGGGTCTCGTGGGGCGGAGTGGCAACGGCGGTGTCGCTCATGCGAAGAATATCTTTCCAAGGAATGCCGGTATCTCTGTCTGGCATCCCTTCTACATAGAAAGTTATTCTGAAACAACCCGACCGATAGCCAAAATTAGAAAAATTCTACCCTTCAATCAGGTCCCGGTGGCCTGGGCGCTCCCCTTTGCCAGCAAACTCTCGACCTCCGCCCGGTCCGGTGCGGCAAAGGCGCCGCCGAATCGAGTGCATTTCAGTGCTGCCGCCGCCGACGCAAAGCGCATGGCCTCCGGGACCCGGCTTCCCTCGGCGATCGCCAGCGCGAACGCGCCGTGGAAAACGTCGCCGGCACCAAGGGTATCGACCGTATGCACCGGGAACGTCGGCATCACCTGCGTGCGCCCGCTCTCGTCGAGCCACATCATGCCCTGGGCGCCGCGCGTTACCGCAAGGAATGACCGCGTGTGCTCTGCGAGCCGTCGCAGGGCCTCCTCGAGATTGTCCGTGCCGGCCGTTGCCGTCAGTGCTTCGGTTGAAAAGATGATGTGCGAGGCGATCGTCAGCAGCCCTTCGCGCATCGACATCACCACATCGGCGTCGAGCACGACCGGAATTTTCCGTTTGCTCGCTTCGACGCACAACTCGGTCGCAAAGCCGGCGCAGCGGTTTTCCGCGAGCACCGCAGCGCAATCCTGCAGCAGTTCGTTGCTGTCGGGCAGCGTCACGTTCCAGAGTTTTGGATCGCGGTAGGTGACGATCGTGCGTTCGCCGGAGGGATCGATCATCACATTGGACGCCGGCGTCACCGCGCCGGGCATGCGCACGACATTGGAGTCGATGCCTTCCTTCGCCAGTTGCGCGAAGATGTATTCGCCCGACGTTTCCGACGCGTCGCCCATGGGACCGGAGAAGAGTGCCCGTCCGCCAAGCCGCACGATGCCGATCGAAGCGTTCAGCCCGTTGCCGCCGGCGATTTCATCGAATTGCTCGGCGCGCACCTTTTCGCCGCGGCCGGGCAATTCCTTGATGTGGTAGATCAGGTCGCGCACCGGCATGCCGATGCAGAGGATCTTCTTTCCGTCCGACGGCCGCTTGCTCGATGTCATGTGGGGCTGGCCTCACGCTTTTACCTTCGGGAAAAGGAACAACGGCGTTACCCGCAGCGCGGTTCCATCACCCGCGCAGCGCCTACCTTCTCACTTGGGCCTTACTTGGGCCCAAAAGCCCATTGCCCCAGCAGGTGGTGCGCGATCGCGATACCATTCGGGCTGCGAAAGCCGTCCGGATGGGTGTCCTCGAACATTGCCAGCACCTCGTCGCGGGTGAACCAGCGCGCGTCCTCGAGCTCCGTGCGATCGACGTTGAGGTCGGTGGTGACCGCGCGCGCGGTGCAACCGATCATCAGCGAATAGGGGTAGGGCCACGGCTGCGCCTTGTAATACTGCACGTCGGTGCATTCGATGCCGGCTTCCTCGCGGATCTCGCGGGCGACGGCGTCCTCGATCGTTTCGGCGGGCTCGACAAAGCCGGCCAGGCACGACCACATACCTTTGAGGAACTGCTTTTGCCGGCCGAGCAGGCAGCGGTCGCCGTCGGTGACCAGCATGATCACCACGGGATCGGTGCGCGGGAAGGTCTCGGTCTTGCAGCTCGGGCATTCGCGCTTCCAGCCGCCCTGCGCCATCTGCGAGCGTGAACCGCAGTTCGAGCAGAAGCCGTGGCGCTGGTGAAAATGCACCAGTGATTTGGCGACCGCCACTGCGGCCAGCTCCGAGGGCGGCACGATGCCCTGGGTCGCGAGATTACGCAGCGGTTCGACGACGACGTCGTTGCGGCCGTTGAGCTTTTCCGCCGCTTGCTGCGGGATGCCCATGCCGAAATAGGGCGCCCCGTCGCGCAGGCCGATGAAGATGGTGCCGGGATTGGCGCCGAAGCCGAGCGCCTCCTTCATCGTCAGCGCGGCGCGGACCTCGTCGCCGTCCTGCTTCATCAATAGCGAGTCGCGGTGGATCACATAGGCGCGGCTGCTCGCCTTGCCTTCGAGTGCGAACAGTTTCTCCGCGTCGTCGCGCAAATGCGCCGCACGATCGATCGGGTTGATCAGGAAGCCGAATTCACCGAGTGGAAAAAGCGTTTCTTGCGACATTGTTCTTTTCAACCTAGCCAGATTTTCTTGCGGATCGCACCGATGAACAGCTTCAGCTCTTCAGGGTCGTGAGTGAGGGGCGGCACCACGCCCCAGACCGGCCGCGGCCATGCCGCGTCGGTCTTGCGGCGGGCGATGACGTGCACATGCAGCTGTGGCACGACATTGCCAAGCGCTGCGATATTCAGCTTGTCGCATTGGGTGACCTCGCGCAGCGCCCGCGCAACGCGGGTCGTCTCGGTCATCAACTGTGCCTGCTCCACCTCGTCAAGGTCGAGGACCTCGACGGCCTCGTTCCGGCGCGGCACCAGCAGCAGCCAGGGGTAGTTCGCGTCCTGAATCACCAGCACGCGGCAGAGCGGCAAATCGCCGATATTGATCGTATCTCGCTCAAGCTGTGGATGGAGCGCCCAGGTCGGCGTCGGCGAATGGAACATGAACAATGCCAATCACATAGTCGGGCCCGAAGCCTAGCAGAAGCTCGCGCCTCGCGCTTGCTTTCTGCGGCCGTTGGCCCCAAATAGGGCCGGGAGATTGGCAGTGGACGAGCCACTCGCCAACCGGGTCAGGTCCGGAAGGAAGCAGCCCTAACGAGCTCCGGTTCGGGTCGCTCGTCAGTCTCCCACCCTTTCTTCGTAGCCGTGCGAGCCGCCGGATCGTCACCGGAGGCGCAACGCAGCCATTCCGGTAGCGCCGTCCTGAAAGAGATGATCGCGGATCGCCTGATGAACGAAACCGGCACCTCCGCGAGCCCCGATCAGGACCAGACCGGCTTCGACCTCGGCACGCCGCCGGTTGCCGGCGGCGGCTATCGCGTGCTGGCGCGAAAATATCGGCCGGCGAATTTCGACCACCTGATCGGCCAGGAAGCGATGGTGCGGACGGTCTCGAATGCGTTCGAGACGGGACGCATTCCACAGGCCTGGATCCTCACCGGCGTGCGCGGGGTCGGCAAGACGACGACGGCCCGGATTCTGGCGCGCGCTCTGAACTACGAGCTGCCCGACGGTTCGGTGACCGGGCCGACCATCAAAATGCCGTCGCTCGGACGTCACTGCCAGGCGATCATGGAAAGCCGCCATCTCGACGTGCTGGAGATGGACGCCGCGTCCCACACCGGCGTCGGCGACGTCCGCCAGATCACCGACGGTGTGAACTATGCGCCGGCGAGCGCGCGCTACAAGGTCTACATCATCGACGAAGTGCACATGCTGTCGACCGCGGCCTTCAATGCGTTCCTGAAGACGCTGGAAGAGCCGCCGCCGCACGCAAAGTTCATCTTCGCGACCACAGAAATCCGCAAGGTGCCGATCACCGTGCTCTCGCGCTGCCAGCGTTTCGACCTGCGCCGCGTCGACGCCGACGTGCTGATCGCAAACCTCGCCGATATTGCCGCGAAGGAAAAAGTCGAGGCCGAGCCGGACGCGCTGCGCATGATTGCGCGCGCCGCAGAGGGTTCGGTGCGCGATTCGCTGTCGCTGTTCGACCAGGCGATCGCGCATGCGGCGGGCACCGTGCGCGCCGACGACGTGCGGCAGATGCTGGGCCTTGCCGACCGCACCCGGGTGATCGAGCTGTTCGCCGCGCTGGCCGGCGGCGACATCGAGGCGGCATTCCGCGAGTTTCGCGACCAGTACGATATCGGCGCCGATCCGATCGTGATCCTGAGCGATCTCGCCGAGTTCGTGAATTTCGTCACCCGCGTGAAGGTTGCGCCGGCGACCGCGGAAAGCGGCGCCTATGGCGAAACCGAGCGGCTGCGCGGCCGCGAGTTTGCGGCAAAGCTGTCGATGCGCGTGCTGTCGCGGATGTGGCAGATGCTGTTGAAGGGCATTACCGAGGCACAGGCCGCGACGCGGCCGGCGCTCGCCGCGGAAATGGTTCTGGTGCGGATCGCCTACGCCGCCGACCTGCCGACGCCCGACGAGGCCCTTCGCGCGCTGGAGGGCGGTGGCGCGCCCGCATCGACCGGTGGCAATGGCGCGAGCCCCGGCAGGGGTGCGCCGTCATCGCCCGCGCGCATGGAAGCCGCCGTCGCGTCGCCACGAACATCGTTCGCTGCGTCGCCCGCCCGGTCCGCGCCCGAAGCGTCGGCGATGCGGCAACCGGCCGTGCTGCAGGCGGAGCCGCAATCCGCGCCGCAGCTGCGGCTTGCGACCTTTCCCGAGATCGTGGCGCTTGCCGGCGAGAAGCGCGACCTCTCGGTCAAGACCGCGCTCGAGAACGACGTGCGGTTGGTACGCGTCGAAGACGGCAGGCTCGAGGTCGCGCTGGAGCCGCATGCCTCGCGCTCGCTGGTCACCGAGCTGTCGCGCAAGCTCGAACAATGGACCGGCCGGCGCTGGACCGTGATCGTCTCCAACGCGCCGGCGCAGCCGACGTTGCGCGCCCAGGCGCAGGCGCAGCAGAACGAACTCGAGAATGCGGTGCAGGCCGACCCGCGCGTGCAGGACGTGATGGCAAAATGGCCCGGTGCGAAGATCGAGGCGGTCCGGCGAGCGTCGCAGTCGCAGGCCGAGCTCGACGACGGCGTGCCTGAACCGCCGGCCGACGACGAAGACTGATAATAAGACGACGCAGCAACTTGAGTTCAAGCGAATGAGGATCGTTGATGGCTGACTTTCTCGGCATGATGAAGCAGGCGGCTGAGCTGCAGTCGAAGATGAAGGCGCTGCAGGACGAACTCGATCATGTCGAGGTCGAGGGCCTGTCCGGTGGCGGACTTGTGACCGTGCGCATGACGGCGAAGATGGAGGTCAAGGCGGTCAAGATCGACGCCTCGCTGTTGAAGCCGGAAGAGGGCGAGATTGTCGAGGATCTGATCGTCACCGCGATGGGCGACGCCCGGCGCAAGGCGGAAGCGGCGATGCAGGAGAAGATGGCGTCATTGACCGGCGGCCTGAAGCTCCCGCCGGGCTTCGGGCTTGGCTGATGCCGTCTGCGGTTGCCGGACCTGAGATCGAGCGGCTGATCCAGCTGCTTGCGCGGTTGCCGGGGCTCGGCCCGCGCTCGGCGCGGCGCGCCGCCTTGCACCTGATCAAGAAGCGCGATGCGCTGATGACGCCGCTGTCGTCGGCGCTGCAGGTGGCGATTGACAAGGTGCAGGTCTGCAAGACCTGCGGCAACATCGACACGCAAAATCCCTGCACGGTCTGCACCGATCCGCGGCGCGACCAGTCGACCATCGTCGTGGTCACCGATGTCGCGGATTTGTGGGCGCTGGAGCGGGCGAATGCGAGCAGCGGGCTCTATCACGTGCTCGGCGGCACGCTGTCGCCGCTCGATGGCGTCGGGCCGCAAGACCTGACCATCGACGCGCTGGTGGCGCGCGCCCATAACGACAACGTGACCGAGATCATTCTTGCCCTCAATGCGACGGTGGACGGCCAAACAACCGCCCACTACATCACCGATCTACTGCAGGACGCCAACGTGAGGGTGACGCGCCTTGCGCACGGCGTGCCGGTTGGCGGCGAACTCGACTATCTTGACGAGGGGACACTCGCCGCAGCGATGCGGCAGCGGACCCTGTTTTGAGCAGCGCGTGATCCCGGATCATGCACAAAGAGACAACGGACCTGAGGTGAAATGACGATACGGAATATCCGGCTGCCGCTGACGGCACTTTGCGTCTGCGCGGTGGCGATGCTGACCCACGATGCTGCGGCGAATGCACAGGCGCCGAAGCCGATCAAGAACGGCGAAGTGCTGTCCGGCGAGTTGCGCGTCATGCGCAGCCGCGCCCAGGGCAAGCGCATCGACACCTATCAGGTCATCAGCACGGAAGGCCGGCGCATTCCGGGGCCGGACGGGCTCTGCAACCTGGAGACCGGTCCCGAGACGTTCCAGATCGTCACCAACGGCGACGGCGACGTGAACCGGCTGAAGCCGTTCATCGGCAAGACAATCTCGATCAAGGCCAATGAAATGTCGTGCGCGACCGTCGCAGGCCAGGTGAGTGATGCGCTGGTCTCGAAGTGGACGATCGTGCAGTAGCGTCGCTACGAGCGATGGCATGTAGCCCGGATGAAGCGAAGAGACTGGGCAAGATTAGCTTGGGCTGCGAGTTGATGTACGATTCTGGTTATGACGAATCGGACATACAAGAGCGGCGAGAGTCGCGAGCAGGTTAGTCTTCTGCCGG